>JABAOH010008351.1_pt2 | contig 29351 bp, 22 predicted proteins | sample 7062181 | NCBI WGS metagenome assembly JABAOH01 (sample SAMN14538630, study PRJNA623070) | marine sediment metagenome | biome: marine biome [ENVO:00000428]; feature: marine pelagic biome [ENVO:01000023]; material: deep marine sediment [ENVO:00002113]; isolation source: pool of 5 deep marine...
TAAATATGTGAAAGTGGACACTTGGTGAAATCAGAAAAACAAACCCAAAACAAACCCAATTTCCCAAATACCTAAAATGAACTTAAGCTTCTATTCAACAAAGGATTATGAAAATGAACCACTTTGCAGACGTGGCCGAAACAAACCCAAACAAAGCCAAAACAAACCTTGTCCTGAGTGTAGTCGAATGGGCCAATTTCTTGCCCCCATGTTTAGAGTGCCTTGTACTCTAAGGGGGGCCTGTCCTCTTTCCTCTGTCTTCACAAGTTGTACTTGGTAGCCAGCCGCACCATCGTTTCATAATTTGCCATAATTTTGGGAGTGATTTTCCGGCCGGTTGGGGCCGACGATGGCATCAGAACAAAACCTCTGCCCTCGTCCCGTCCCATCTGCGATGGGCGGGGCTCGCTCCCGGTTCCGTCTATCAGGGCCTTTTCGACGATTTTCTCGAAATCCCACGGCTCGCTGTTTTCTATATCGGCCACCTCCAGATTCCCGAAAAGTACCAGCTCTCTGCCGTACTCACGGCGGACGTACTCAAGCTCCACATCCCCCTGCGGAGGCGGCTCGATTGGGTCAATGGCTGCCGCGCCCATCTCAACAATGTAATCGAGAACGGCCCGAATCCTGCCGTGACAATGAATTCGGGCAAATCCGCCGTGCTCGGCAATAGCCTCAACCATCGGCCCGGTGTAACGGACCACATACTCTTTGAAAAGCTCGGGCGGCAGGTAAGGCTCGGTGGCATATTCCGGCCCGTAGATGCGCCACAAATGCCCCGGGAATGCCTTTGCGGTCTTTTCTGTTCTGGCCTGTATATGTCTGGAAAGCTTTTCGAGCAGACGATGGAAGAGCTTTTGCTCGGTCAATGCAATTACGGTAAAGTCTTCCATACTGAACAAAGACGCCGCAGCGCAAATTGGGTCTTCGGTATCAACCATTATGATACCGCGGTCGCCCAGCTCCCGGTCTTCCTCCACGAGGCTGCTTACATCGACATCCTCGGCGAATATTTCATCAGGAAGTTCCAGATAGGCCTTGAGGTCTTCCGGACTCTTGAGCAGGTGCTCCACCGTCCAGATGGTATCGACTTCGGGACTTCGGCGTGTCAGCGACGTCATATTTCTTCCGCCGATTTTCAACCTCGTGGATATGAAACGACAGCCTTTCTCCACATATTCTTCTCTCTTGAAGAATTCATCCCATCCCGTCTGCGACGGGCGGGATTCATCCCGACAAGTCTTGCTGTCCGATTTGTCAGATGTCACTTCGTGGGAGCGCGATTTGACGGGGCTGCGCATACGAATAAGGTCTGTCTGTTCTTCGGCAAGCCGAAGCAATGGCTGCCAGGATGGGTCGTTATAGATGTTGAACTCATCCGGGTCCGATGGGTCAACCTTGAATCCGCCTACTTCATAGAAATTAACAGCCGGTCGGTCGACCGGCTTGCCGCGCAAGGTAGCCATCAGTCTTTCGCGCCTGCTCACCCCGTTAGAAATCTTCGCTTTTTGTTCCATATTCTTGTCCCTTCTGGAATTTCTAACGGGGCTCATCATATCAATCTACCCGTCGAAAATCCTTTCGACCACTTCGTTCATGGCCTCTTCCTGTTCGATAATCGACTGTACAAGTTTCATCTGGGTGCGGCTGCGGTCGAGATTGTGTCCTTCGCGGTGAACCTTGTAATAGACGTCACCTGCCAGATAGTCGGTAAGAAATCTGATGAGCTGTTCAAATGTAATTAGCTTTGCAGCAAAGGCCAGGTGCTCTTTCTCAACAGATGTGAGAAAATGTTTGCTTTGCTCGGCATAACCCCGTGCCAGAACTTCAAACATAGGAAAATTCATGGCTATTTTTGATAAATCGCGTTCATCCTCATCGGCTAAGGTGGTACCGGTGCGGACCATATCTCCGAAATCGTATATCGACAGGCCCGGCATAACGGTGTCCAGATCAACTATGCAGACCCCCTTGTTTGTATTTTTGTCTAACATCACATTATTTATTTTCGCATCATTGTGCGTAACCCGAACGGAGATTTTACCTTTGTCTGCCAAATTCAGCAAAACATCGCAGATGGCCGCATTATCAAACAAAAATTTGATTTCATCTTTTGCATTTTTAGCTCGGTTGAAGGTATCTTCTTTGAGGATTCGCTGGAAAGTCTCAAAGCGCTTGGGCGTGTTGTGGAAATCACTAATGCTCTCGTGCAGGGCCGGCCCTGGAAGGTCAACCAACATTCTCTGGAACCAGCCAAACATTCGTGCTACTTCATGCGCCAGTTCGGCAGATTCAAAGATATCGTATGCAACAGCGTCCTCTATGAAATTGTACACGCGCCAAAAGTTATTCTTAGCATCTTTATGATAGAACGTACCATCAACACTTTCGATAACGGTCAACTGGCGGGATGCCAGGCCCGGATCAATTTTTTCCATCCGGCTGCGTATGTGCTCGGTAACACGGTTAATGTTTCCCATTACCGAAGGAGGGTCTTTGAAGACAGTGTGATTTATTCGTTGTAGTATGTATCGGACAATATGCTCGTTTTTCCTGGTATTCAGAACGTATGTGTCATTAATGTGACCACGGAGCAGGGGCCTTATTTCAGTTAAATGGCCGCTAATACAAAAATGTTTTACGATTGACTTGATGTCACGTTTCACGATTACTCCCAGAGGTTCTCCGAATAAAGACCTTGGTCTATCAGCCGATGAATACATTTTTTCGCTATGGCTGCATCCCGACGGTAAGTAACTCCAAAGCATTTGTCATTTGTGCGCAGGACTTTCACTGTAACTTTTTTTTCTTCTATGAGTTTATCTACCACCGTAGGTATGAATAGTTCGGAATTATTATCAGAGCCCCGCTCTTTGAGAAATCGCTGAAATTGTACTTTGAGATGATGAAAGATTGATGGCTGAAATCCCCACAGGTTCCTTGACACAATTTCATTGCNNCTCAAGAACATCTTTTCATCACACTGGCACACACCCCTGCAGACAGGTCCGTATTCACCTAAAGTATCTCTGAGCGTATATCCGACCATCGCATATTCATTGCCGGAAAGGTCTTTTTTAGCGAGAAATTGGGCCATTGTCTTAAACGAATTGGGTCCGTAGTAGTCATCGGCATTAATGACTGCAAAAGGCTCGTGTATTACATCCCCGGCAACGAGTATGGCATGTCCGGTGCCCCAGGGTTTGTTGCGGTCTTTGGGTGGTTCAAAGTCACCAAGGCAGGTGTTTACTTCCTGGTATGCATAGGCTGTTTCGACAAGATTATCAAACTTGCTGCCGATTTTTTCTTTGAAAGCACTTTCAAAATAGTGTTGAATCACAAAAACGAGTTTGCCAAATCCGGCATTTATAGCGTCATAGATAGCATAATCGATAATTATTTCGCCGTTGGGACCAAGGGGGTCGATTTGCTTAAGTCCTCCGTAGCGGGTACCCAAACCTGCCGCCAAAATCAACAGAGTCGGCTTCATTCAAAATCCTCGTCTTTGATTCTGATATCGGTTATAACCCATACCGCCATAGGGCACCATACCTCCATAAGGCATTTGGCCATAACCAAAAGGCATACTAAGTCCAGGCATAAGACGAAAATTAGCAGGTGCGCTGACTAAATCAGTGATATCATAAACACGAGTTTTCATTTTCTTAGGTAAAGAGCCTTGTGTTGCAATAATTATAACTCCGTCATCAACTACATATCCCAATTTTTCTGAGCCACCTGCTGAGACCGACATTAACAAGAGTTTCAAGTGTGTGCGTAATGGCACTTTTGAAACGCCGTTAATTCCGATAGGAGTATCTCTATAGACGTCCGCGTTCTGTTCCAAATCTTTCCAAAGCACTGCTATATTTAATTTAGGTACGGTAGAATTACGCAGGATGTTAATTGCCTCTTCGAAAGTCATATCGGGTGCAAAACTCGAAGGACCAGCGGTTATCCTGCTTACCTGTTTGTGAGCCGTTTTGGATGTTTGTCGGCTCTTATTTTCCGAAGTTTTTTGCGTTTGCAGCCCTTTCGAGCCAGCTCCGGAAGTTTCTCCGAGTAAAAGAAAAATGCCGGATAGAATAAAAACAATTTCTCTAAAAGACTTTGTCAATCGTTCTTTCTTCATTACCACATAATATACAAGTATTACCTTCCGGATAAAAGCTTTTTTTTGCTCTAATGAAGTAAAAAGGCATGTTTCTCAACCGCCATATCTTATTTTACTGAGCCTCCGTACGGAAGCGCACGTTTTTGGTGTGTTTGAGGATTCGCACTCGCCCAGCCCCTTCCGTCAGTTTCGAGCCCACAATCGAAACGTTCTCGAAGGTTACGTCGCGAACGTCATGTTCGGCGTCCGCTCCCTCTATCTGCACAAGGTAATCACCGGATTGACCTTCCACCGTCACATTTCTGAACCGAACATTACGGATGAATCCGGGCACCTTCTTGCGCATATACTGGTTCACAACCGGACGCAGGCGGATAAACTGGCTTTGGCCTTCGCCGTGGATACGGATGTCCTCAATCGTGATGTCCTCCAGCCGCATGTCTTCACCCGGCTCCAACAGAAATGGCGTCATGCTGAAGTGGATAATGTCGAGATTCCGGAGCGTTACGTTGCGCATGAACGCGGCACGGCTCTCGTGTCCGAGCAGGAAGATGCGGGCCCGGTCGCACCAGAGAATCGAGTTCTCCACCGTAATTCGTTCAACGTTGCTGTTCGGCGCGCTGAAGTCGAGCCCTTTAAGGGCGACACAATCGTCATCGCTCCGAATGAAGCAATCGGTAATCAGCACATCCTGGGAATTGCACGGGTTGATACCATCATCGTTCTGGACGCGGGAGTTGCAGAGCTTCACGTTCCGGATAGTGACTCGCTGACTGTTCCTGGGTACGATGGTCCAATGGGAAGAGCCGCGCAGCGTGATGTCACTTACTTCGACGTTGGTGCTGTTACGAATCGCAATCAGGTTGCCCACCGGGCCTTTGCGCCACTGCCAGTCGGAGCCGTCCAGGATACCGCGTCCACAAATCCGAATGTTAGTTCCTTTCACTAATACCTCGGCCTTCACGACGGCTCCGCCGGCAAGGTAAAGGGTCTGGTTGCTCTCCAAGACGATTTTCTCTGGCTTGTGCACGCCGGGGCCAAAGTAAACGACACCCTTGTCGCCGGGTTTCGGCGCATCCGTCTCCAGAGGATTTGCAAATAGCAGTAAAGGTCCTTTCTTACCGTCAGGTTCTACACTGAACTTTCGCGGTTTATCCAGCGTCAGGTTCAATGTATAGTCATCCTCCAGATTTGGCTGGATGCCGAATGATTGGGGCCGGATAACCACGTTCCGAAGCGGCCGCTTGGACACAATGCAGACTACGACACGTCCTGACATGTCGAAGTTGGCAAACGAATATGAACCCCCATGGTCCCACCGCTTCCCTGCAAATGGCGGGTCGAGAACGCGGGCCGTATATACATCAACCTGCTGACCCGCTGTCTGCACTTCATAGTCGGCCGACAAGGCTTCACCGGCCGGAGCGGGATAAGTAACGACCTTTACTGCACTCGTCGTAGCGCCCCAGCCTTGGTCTAAAGCCATAGTAAAAGCCAAAACCAGAACTCCAACTGTTAGTATTTCATGGGCGTGACCGGTCCCTTTTTTGAAGGATTCGCATCGCATGGCTTTAGTAGTTGTTTTCATAGCGGTTTTTTCCCTGGATATGATTTTTTCCTGTCCAAATATTCGTAAGAGTTTTCCGACGACAAGATATAATAGCATTATTTATTATAATCTCAAGCCTTTTGTGGCAAGCAACAATGTTGAGTCAGTTGCAATGCACATTCCCTCGAATAGCTGGTAAAGACCGATCCGGTGCTGAAAAAGCAGAGATAGTACTCTCATTCGTTTAGCCATCTCTCATCGTAAAAAGAAAAGTATCTTGAGATATCTGAACAGAATGGTTATGATAGCCACGAAACAGAGAATCATATGGAAGCTTAGCACTTTTTATATGTTACGATGCGAAAGGAGGATGAGCATATGTTGCCAAAACAAAACACACCAAGGCCAATTAACGGCCGTGAGAGAATTGGCCGTCGTCAGTTCATCACTCGTGCCGGTGCCGCAGCAATGTCCTTTGCGGTAGTGAAGTCAGCTTTGGTCCGCGGTACCGAAGCCAGTTCGAAGATCAAGTTAGGCCTGATCGGCTGCGGGATGCGAGGCAAATGGATCGCTGATTTGTTTGCCGAGCACGGCGGTTATGAAATCGTGGCTGCTGCAGACTACTTTCAGGACCGAGTCGATGAATTTGGCGAGAAATTCGGGGTAGCGAAATCACGTCGTTACACGACCCTATCGGGCTATAAGAGGCTCCTCGAGCAGGATTTGGACGCCGTCGCAATTGAGACACCCCCGTATTTTCATCCGGAGCAGGCCGCCGCTGCGGTGAATGCCGGTGTTCATGTGATCCTGGCTAAGCCTATCGCGATCGATGTCCCCGGCTGTATGCTCATCGGCCGGCTCGGCCCAAAAGCGACATCCAAAAAGCTGTGCTTCTTTGCCGATTTCCAGACCCGCGCCAATACATTTTTCCGTGAGGCAGTAAAACGCGTCCATTATGGTGATATAGGTCACATCGGTTTTGGCGAAGCCTGTTTCAACGGCGGCGACGTCTGGAATAGCTGGAACCCTGTCGAGCACTTCCTGCGAGAGCGTCCCAACGACCCTGAGGCCCGGCTTAAGGCCTGGGGAATGGATAGGGTTCTGTCCGGTGACATCCTTGTTGAGCAGTGTATCCACTCTATCGACGTGGCTACATGGATTCTGGACACCGACCCTCTCAGTGCCTATGGTACGGGGGGACGCCACCACTACAAACACGGTGACATTTGGGATTGCTTTGCTGTGGCCTATCGGTTTCCGCAGGACGTATCGGTCCTAGTCAACGCCAAACAGTTTGGCGAAGGGTATGGCGATATCGGCTGCCGTATCTACGGCCTGAAAGGGACAATCGATACCCATTACGGCGGGAATGTATCTATCCGCGGCAGCAATCCCTACAAGGGCGGCAACACCGGTAATTTGTACCCCGAAGGGACGACCGCCAACATCGCTGAATTCTATGAGAACATCACAAAGAGACGATTTGCCAACAACACCGTGGCTCCGAGTGTCCGAAGCAACCTGGCCTCGGTCCTCGGACGCATCGCTTCCTACAGCAGACGCGAAGTCACCTGGGACGAGATGATAAAAGCCAACGAAAAGCTGGAATCAGATGTAGTCAAACAACTAAAAGCATAAACCAATTCGGATACGCACGCCTGTCCTGTTGGAAGGGGTTTTTGAATAACAGGCGTGACGATTAGGCAAGGATAGTTCGAGGCTGACGAAATGAAAAGTAAAGGACTTGTTGTGTTTCTGACCGTCGCGCTGGCGATTCTCCCGCAGACGGCCTTGGCAGCCAAGTGGCAAATAAAAGCCGACATTCCCCACTGTGTATATGGCCATGGTGGGGCCGTCGTCAATGAGCGGCTGTATGTTATTGGAGGCTGTGAGACAGCAGACTGGACAAAAACCTCACGAAGGTTGCAGATATACGATTTCTCCGCCGATTCGTGGACTAAGGGCGCGGACATACCGGTTGAAGTTGGCTGGCCTATGGTGGCCGTGTATGCAAACATAATCTACGTTTTTGGCGGGATGCGCAATGGTGCGGTCTCTACAAATCAGACATGGGCCTACGATTCAGCGACGGATACCTGGGCCGCGATAGCACCTTTACCCGTAAAGGCCATGAACGGCGTTGCCACTACGGTAGGAGATAACATCTACGTTGGTTTAGGCTACCAGAGAATAAACGGAACAGCTAAAGGAGTTGTCCGGAATTTTCTCGACTTCTACTGTTATGATCCGGCCAAGAATAGCTATGGCCGATTGGCAAATGCACCTGAAGGCGCTTGCTATGCCGCCGCGGGCACTTACCAGGGTAACATCTATATCGTTCACGGCGCCACGTATGAGACCGGTTTTCACGATATGAAAGACTACGGCTGGGCTGATGGTCTCCTGAAATACCAGCTGGCCACGAATACATGGACAAAAATAGACACACCTCGAATCCAGCCAAGGCTATTCTTCCTGACTCAGTGTACAAGCAGCGCATACCACGCGGAGAAGCTCCTTGTCTGTGGTGGACAGTCCCATTATCGAAGAACAAAGATAGCGGGTTATTTCGACATGAAGCACGAAGTATTTTTTGGAATCCCTGCCCTGCCCGATGCGCGTTGCTGTGGGGGTGGCGGAGTGGTCGGCGATTATTTGATTCTTGCCGGCGGATTCTGGGGCGTTGGTGAGACAGACGACCCGGCCAGGCCCACGTGGCTGTTGAACGTAGGGGGTATTCCTGACCCCGGTCAGATAATCACCAATTCGGTGGGCATGAACCTGGCGTACATTCCGCCTGGCAGGTTCATAATGGGTAGTCCCTCGCACGAGCGAGACCACCAGTATGATGAGTATCCCCACGCCGTCCGCCTGACCAGGGCCTTCCGTGTCAGTACCACCGAGGTTACGCAGGCCCAATGGGAGGCCATAATGGATGTCAACCGCTCCAACTTCAAGGGGAATAACCTGCCGGTGGAAAAGGTCTCGTGGAGGGACGCCGTGGCATTCTGCGAGAAGCTCAGCCACAAAGAGGGCAGAACTTATCGGCTCCCAACCGAGGCCGAGTGGGAATATGCCTGCAGAGCCGGTGTAACCGGGGCGTTTGCCGGCAGCGGTCATCTCGACGAAATGGGCTGGTATGAAGCCAATAGCGAAGAAAAGACCCACCCTGTCGCTGCCAAAAAACCGAACGCCTGGGGCCTGTACGATATGCACGGCAACGTATCAGAGTGGTGCAACGATGTATACGACGCCGATTACCCGCAGGAAGAAGTCACCGAGCCGGTGGGCCCATCGAAAGGCACATATATGGTTATCCGCGGCGGTTCCTGGGGACACTTCGCACGGGGTTGTCGTAGTGCCGCTCGCAGCAGCGCACCGCCGTCATATCAGCTTAGAGAAACGGGATTTCGCGTAGTTTTGGAGGTCCCGGAATAAGGCCCTTACTTCAGAATCGCAGAGGGATGATGTTGAGCAGCGTTCATGCCATTGCGGGGCTTGTAGTGTTCGGTGACTACCAGGCAAAATACTGACGTATAGCGGGACTCAAGCGGCGTCGGCTTCCTGAGGGCCGAACAAACCGATGTTTAATTCCTCGATAAAATTATGCGCGTCTATTCGACACTGTCCGCTTGGCCTGGTCAAACGGTGATCAAATCCCACAGGCGGTTAAGCGCTGCGATGGTCATTTGCAGTGCTGCGTTATCCTCCATCCTGCGCAGTTCTCGGTCGAAGGGCTCACACTCAACCGGCCCATCGTAACCGATTTTCACCAGGGCGTTGATAAATCCTTTCATATCGATAACTTCCGTGGTCACCGGCAGTCTGCGCCGGTTATCGATTTGCTCATCGACCGGGATGCCTGATGGGGCGTCGTTGACGTGAACGTGTATGATGTCGTTGTTCGAGAGCTGAAGCAGCTCTTCCACCGTACCATGGGAGGTGTACCAATGCCAGCTATCCAGCAGAAGCCCTACATTTGTTGTTCCGATTGCCTCGGTCAGCTCCATCATACCCGACTGGGTGCAGATAAAGGGAAAACGACTTCTTGCTCGGGAGGTTCTGGGCCCAACGAATTCCAGACCCAGCTGGATGTTGTAGTCTTTCAGCACCTTCGCCACTTCGCGGAAGCGTCTTTTGTGCCGCTCAAAGTTTTGCAGGTACGTAAGTTCCCTATGGCCGGGCGTAATCCAGGTCACCATGCGTTTGACGCCGAGTTGCTTCAAAATGCTTGCCTGTTTGGGCAGCCGCGCTAAGTCTTTCTGAAATCTGTCTTCATCTCTGCGGAATTCGACAGGCAGGCCGCAACTGCCGTATCGAATGCCCTTTTCTTTCATTGTCGCCACCCATTCGCGAATCTCCGCGGAGGACTTGTTTTCAAACTCACCCAGATTTGGGGTAATACTGTCAAAACCATATTTCACTGCGTACTCCAGGGCCTGCCGCTGATTGGCTTTGACGCCGATGTGGCCGAGGCCTAAGTTCTTGTAGAATTTGACTCTATTGTTTATCTGCGAGGCCTTGGCGGACGGCCTAGTGAGGTGGAACGCCACGGCCGCGGTAAGAGCCGACCGGCAAAACGTGCGTCTCGATATCACCCTGGTTTGTTTCATTTTCAATTCAGTCATGGTCGTTTCTCCAATTTATTTTTCAAAGTCAGGCGAATCTGTAACCAGCTAAAAACCTGCCTGTCCCCTCGTGCTTTGTTTCGAAAGCAAGAACGGGGGTATTGTAGACGCAGGTGCGTTTTATTACCTGGGCAGCAAGAGAAGTGTAACATGGAAGACTGTCAGCGTCAAATAAACAAAGATAGAATTTACGGGGGCCATACCCTTGCTTTTCCCGGAACAATCAAGAAGGTTGAGGAAGTTTTCCATGAATTTTTGTATAAATGATATTGACACATCACCCGGAGCGAATTAGAGTTTAATAGACAAGCCCGCAGCAGTATTATGTTGCTGTGCGTGCGGCGCGGTGCGGGTATCTCAGCAGGAATGGAAATGGAGGTTACTATGAAAAACACAAATCAATTGAGGGTCTTGATGGTGGGCTGTGTGGTTCTGCTCATCGCCAGCTTTGTTTTCGCTCAGGATTGGCCGCAGTGGCGGGGACCCAATCGGGATGGGAAAGTGAGTGGATTCACAGCACCTCAGGAATGGCCGAAGGAACTAACACAAAAGTGGAAGGTCACCGTGGGCGCGGGTGATGCGACACCGGCTCTGGTTGGCAACAAGCTCTATGTCTTCACGCGAGAGGGCGACGATGAGGTTATTCTCTGTCTGGATGCACGGAGCGGAAGTGAGCTGTGGAGTAGTAAGTACGCGGCGCAGGCCGTGACCGGAGCGGCTGCCCGGCACCCGGGACCCAGAAGCTCGCCGACAGTGGCGAATGGAAAGGTCGTAACAATAGGGGTGGGGGGGGTCCTGTCCTGTCTGGACGCCGCCACCGGCAAGGTCGTGTGGCGCAAGGACCCGTTCCCCAAGGTCGTGCCCCAGTTCTTCACGGCGATGTCACCTATCATCGTGGACGGGATGGTCATCGCACATCTCGGCGGACAGGGCAATGGGGCAATCATTGCGTATGACCTGGCTGCCGGTGACGAGAAGTGGCGGTGGTCCGAGGAGGGCCCGGAGTATGCCTCGCCCGCTCTGTTGACGGTTGGTGGGACGAAGCAGATAGTGACGCTGGCGGAGAAAAGCATCGTGGGTGTTGGCGTGGCCGATGGAAAGCTCCTGTGGCAACTGCCGTTCGCTCCTGCGAGAAGGGCTTACAACGCGGCCACACCCATCGTCGATGGACAAACAGTAATCTACACCGGTGCCGGCCGGGGCGCAAAGGCTGTGAGAATCGAGAAGCAGGGGAGTGGCTTTGCCGCCAAAGAGCTTTGGAGCAATCCGGAGCTTGCCCCTCAGTTCAATACACCTGTACTCAAGGACGGTTTGCTCTTCGGTCTGTCCAACCGCGGCAATCTCTACTGCATCGACGCTCGTACAGGTCGGACTGCCTGGACCGACGACACCTCAAGAGGTCGCGGTGGTTTCGCGGCCATTGTCGACGTCGGCTCTTGTCTAATGGCCCTGCCCAGCGACTCTGAGCTGATTGTGTTCAAGCCCAGTGACGATGGATATTCGGAGCTGGCCAAAATCAAGGTGGCCGAGGCGCCGACATATGCGCATCCGGTAATCTCGGGGAACCGCATATTTGTAAAAGACCAGGACTCAGTGACTCTCTGGACCATAGAATAAGCCAAGTCGAAGGAGCGGCTGTAATTCGACACTGGGGTATGGACCGGGTGGCCATGTGGATTTTCTGGACCTAAACACTGAAGGTCTAATGGAGGTGGACTCTCTATGCTATTGAAACAACTTGTCAGTCCTAAGGATTCCTTGCGGAGAACCGGCTTACTGCTGTCTCTGATTCTCACGAGTCTGGCTGTCACCCAGGCCCAGGAAGTGACGTATGCTGAGCGTCTGGGCTGGCCTTCGGGCACAAAGGTGGTGATTTTTCATGTGGACGACGTAGGTATGTCACATAATTCAAATATGGGTGCAATCAAGGCCGTCGATGAGGGTATCGCCACCTCATTAAGCATTATGATGCCGTGCTCCTGGGTACCGGAGTATGCAGCTCATCTGAAGTTAAATCCAGAGATTGACGCCGGTATTCATCTCACCCATACATCGGAGTGGAAAAATTATCGATGGGGACCTGTCGCGGGCAAACCGGCTGTGCCGGGACTGGCGGATACGGATGGCTACCTTTGGCACGATGTTTCCGACGTAGTCGCTCATGCCACACCTGATGAGGTCGAAGCTGAAATTCGTGCCCAGATTGACAAGGCCCTGGCTATGGGTATTGTCCCCACGCATTTGGATTCCCATATGGGGACATGTTTCCATCCGTTATTTATCGACCGCTATGTAAAAGTGGGCATCGAAAAGAAAATACCAATCCTCATGTTCGGCGGGCACATGCAGCATATTAGCAGTGAAGTCGGTGCTCTCAGGCCGCTGGCCCTTTCCATTGCGGAGAAATTATGGCGGGCCGGGCTTCCGGTTATCGACGACCTTGTAACCCAGCCGACAAGGGCGAGGGATTATGAGAAGAAAAAAGCCGAGCTGATTCAACTGCTGCGTGAGATGAAACCGGGCATAACTGAGATTATTGTTCATTGTACTGTTCAAACGGAAGTATTCTCACACATTTCCGGCTCGGGCTCGAATCGTGAGGCCGAGCTTCGTTTATTGACCGACCCAGACATAAAGACGTTCATAGAAAGTGAAGGAATCGTCCTGACAACATGGCGTGAATTGAAAAAGCGGCGGGCTGGAGTTCAGACGCCGCTGGTGACGGTGACAGACCTGAACGTGGGAGAATCGCAAACGGTGCGTCTTCAGGATGGTTCGGAAGGCACTATTAAGCTGCTTGATTTAAAGGAAACTCGAGATGAGATTCGCAGTGCTGTTCGCCGAGCAGTGGTGAAGGTTGAAGTCAATGGCCAAGCTGTCTGGCTCGTTTCTTCTACATATCACCTGCCTATTACTGCTGGAGGCGTACAAATCGATTGTCCGGTTACCAAGGGCTATCTGCAGAAAAGTAGAACAGAAAATCCCTGGGGACTAATCAAAGACGCGAGGCTTAGACTATGGCCCGCCGGCTCACCGTGGATAAGACCGGAGACTTTTATCTATCCGGTCAAACAGCGGTGGTTCGCCTCGGATACCCAAATGGCTAATGTGCCGGTCTTCGTGGACGGGGGGGAAGTTCCCACCAGCAAAAATATCTACTATCATTATGGTTTGGACTTCGGCGGGGCCGAGGGTTTGGTCGATGTGATTGCCGCCACCGATGGATTGGTGGTTTCAGCAGGATTAGAGAAACTGCCCGGCTATGAGGATACTCCTGTTAGGCCCCGCTATGACGTGATTTATATCCTGGACGAACGAGGCTGGTTTTATCGCTACAGTCATTTATACGAAATCGACAGTTCTGTAAAGCCGGGACGGCGCGTCAAAATGGGTCAGAAGATTGGTATTCTGGGAAAAGAAGGCGGCAGCGGCGGGTGGTCACATTTGCATTTCGACATCCAATGCAAACAGCCATCCGGCTTATGGGGTATTCAGAACGGCTACGCCTTTATCTGGCAAGCGTACCAGCGTGAATACCAGCCCGATATAATCGCCGTGGCGAGGCCTCATCATTTTGCCTGGACTGGTGAGACAGTTGAGCTTGACGCCACTCGTTCCTGGAGCCGAGATGAGAAAATCAAGAAATTTGAATGGGCTTTCTGCGATGGCAGTTCAGCCGAAGGTTCGCAAGTACGACGTACCTATGACAAACCGGGGGAATATAACGAAGTCTTAAAAGTTACCGATGCACCCGGTAATATTGACTACGACTTTGCTGTCGTCCAGATAATCGACAAGGACCATCCCGACCAGTTACCACCCACTATCCACGCGGCCTATTACCCTACGTTCGATATTAAGCCCGGTGACGAAATCACCTTTAAGGTGCGTTCTTTCCGTACTACTTACGGCAGTGAGGTCTGGGACTTTGGTGACGGCAGTCCCAAAATAACCGTACAATCGGATGGTAACGTTAAAGTGCACAATCCCAAGGGTTATGCCGTCACTACACATCGTTACAAGAAACCCGGACATTATATAGCTACGGTAAAACGCAGCAATGAACTTGGTCACGAGGCTATCACCCACCTGCACATAAATGTGGGCAATAGCAATTAGCGCCTTGGTAAGTCATCCGAGAAGCTATTCCAGGCTTAAGGAATTGCCAAACTCAGAGTTAGCTGCTTACTCACGGCCTTTCGGTAGCCGGTGATGGTAATGTTGCCATCCGGATGGACTTCGGCAATTGCATAAGAATTGTTTTCCGGGCCTGAGCCTTCAACGAGCGCCTTCAAAGTATAGTAGTGTATTCCCGCAATGTAGCTGTAGCTCCCTGAATGATGATGGCCCTGAAAGACGGCGAGCACTTTGCCGGAAGATTGCAGAGTTTGTCGGACATCGGCTGCGTTGTTCACATAGACTGAACCGGTCCCATCGAGTAGTTGATGAATGAAAACGATTACCGGGTCGGGTGCCGCAGCGAGGTCCTCTCTGAGCCAGTCCAGTTCTTCGGAAGGAATATTGGCGTCGGTCCAGTCAAAATTGCCGTGCTCGTAGTCAGTACCATCGGCCCTGTAATTGGCGTCGAGCACGACACAGCGCAGAGATTTCAAGTCGAATGAGTAATAGTTGCGGCCGGATTTTATGTTCGTGTTATTCACGTGGGTCAGAAACTGTTTTTTCGAAATGCTGTCCACATCATGATTACCGAGGACATGATAAGTCGGCCCATTAAATCCCTGGAACACTTTCTCAATGGCCTGTAGATACGAAAGAGTTCTTTGTTCAACCGGCGGGCTGTTCTGGTCCTTAATGTCACCGAGTTCGATGAGGAAGTCAACCCTTTCGAAGTTCATCAAGGACACGCACTCATTCAGCTTGTCCAAGGACTCGCGGTAGTAGCGCGTACCTAAGGTATCGGCATCAGCATAATGGCAATCTGTAACAATGCCGAAACGTACCCGATATAGCTTGTCACTCGAGGTGCTATTGAGGGCGCAGGAAAGGGGCAATGCACTTAATCCGGCCAATGAGGCCACCGACGATTTCAAAAATACCCGGCGTGTAATTATCCAATTTTGGCTGTCCGCGTTGGCCTTATAAGAGTTACATATAGAAGTTTTTTTACCCATTGATTTTGTCCACAGGGAGATTTTTAGTAAAAGCCCCCGTCCCCCTTTTTGGTATGTTATTGCTCAGACCGCGAGAATTCAACATTTTCTTTTTCGTAAAACCACTCATCCCAGTCCGACTAATATTGAACTTTGTTTTTTTCAAGGGCTTTTGTATATAGGGTAAGCCACTTGATTTGGTAGAATACCCCGGAAATCTAAGGAGCTAAAATATGAAAATCAAGAAAGTAATCACAATAGCAATTATTGCACTGCCAATCATTGGTTCACTGACAAAAAATAGTACTACTTACGGAGCAGGCAGCCTTGATAAATCGATAGAGATGTCTGCCGAGGTTCTTCGTGACAAGATTCGGGGCGGTCTTCTCGGACAATTGCTGGGTAATCTCAACGGCCTTAAACACGAGATGAAATATATCAACGAGCCCGGCAATGTCGGAGAATATACTCCGGCCCTTCCCGAAGGGGCCCGGACGGATGATGACACAGACTTGGAGTGGGTTTATATTGTGGCGATGCAGCACCATAATGCGATTGTGCTGCCGCCTCACCTCATCGTAAAATTATGGAAAGAACGAATCAACAAACGTATTTGGTGCTCGAATCAGTATGCGCGTCAATTGATGGACATTGGTTTCGAGCCGCCGCTGACTGGCAGCATTGTGTTTAATCCATGGGCCGACTTTAATATCTCAGGGCAATTCATTTGCGAGTCGTTTGGGCTGCTTGCTCCGGGGATGCCCCAAACTGCGGCAAGAATCGGTTTGAATTACACCCGTGTTACTATTGATGCCGAGCCCGCCCAGACAACCCAGTTATTCACGAACATGATAGCTACGGCTTTTATAACAGATGAGATTGATAATATTCTTAAGGCCGGCCTTAAGGCCATTGATGAAAACTGCGCTATTCGACAAATCGTTAACGATGTTTTGCAGTGGCACCGCCTATATCCGAGTGATTGGCGAACCACCCGCCGGCTCGTCAAAGAAAAGTATAGCCGGCATGGCGGTGCGATGCGCGATAGAAACGGATATGAGCTTAATACCGCCTCGACTATTGCAGCCCTGCTTTACGGTGAAGGTGACTTTGTCAAAACTCTTATGACTGCGTTTAATTTCGGCTGGGATGCCGACAACAATGCAGCCACCGCCGGCACCATAATTGGTGTCATCAGGGGCTATCGCTGGATGATGAAGCAGAACTGGAAAATTGTTGACCGTTACCATAATACGACCCGAGAAGATATGCCTATGGATGAAACAATTAGCAGTTTTGCCGACCGGATTATTGACCTAACTGAGAAGGTGATTACTGAACAGGGAGGACGAAGACAAAACATCGATGGTCAAATCTTTTATCACATACACCTGGAAGAACCGACAAACATAGTCCCGTTGTCCAACCTTGCTGAGCAGATTGCCCGCTTGCAGCTCGAGATGAAATCTGTCATCGAAACAACAATAGCAAACGAATCCCGCTTGTCAAAGACGGGACTGGAAGAAAATGACGACCGAAAACTTGCCTTTGCTGCTTATTCGGCAATCTGTCTTGATTTGGCCCAAGACCTAAAGCAAAAATACCCTAAACAATGGCCGAAAGCTCTAAAAGCGCTAAACAACTACCCTAAGGTAGTTCAGGTTCTGTTCTTTCACAGTCCTTTCCCTGCGGGCGATGAGCTTCGCAGAAAGGCTATCGCTGCTGGACTCAAAAAACCTCAAAGAAAAATTAAGATTTGGTAAATAAGGAGATTATAAATGAGAATTGTTCCTGTTTGTCTAATTGTTATGTGTTGCTGTGTTATTGTTGCCTCCACAGGCTGCTCGCCATCTAATTTGCAAAGCGAAGAGCCATCTTCTCTTGAAGGACGGGGTGATTTTTCCTGGCCTGCAGGAAAGCGTGCCGCCATCAGTCTGACTTTTGACGATGCCCGATTTAGTCAGATTGACCGCGGCTTGCCTATCCTGGATGAATACGGCACCAAAGCCACTTTTTACGTTTCAATTAATAATTTGGAGAAACGGCTGGATGCCTGGAAGAAAGCAGCAGCCAACGGCCACGAAATCGGAAATCATACAATGACTCATCCCTGCTCGGGCAATTTCCCGTTCGCACGTGAAAGGGCTTTGGAAAATTACACTCTTGAGGAAATGCGGAATGAATTAGAGCAGTCAAACAACATTATCGAGCGTTTGCTCGGCGTTAGGCCGGTTTCTTTCGCCTATCCCTGTGGACAGAAATATGTAGGGCGGGGACGAAATCTCAAAAGCTATGTACCGCTGGTGGCGGAGGAATTTTTGGCTGGACGCGGCTGGATGGACGAGTGGGCGAACGACCCGGCCTTTTGCGATATGGCGCAACTGATGGGTGTGGAGCTGGACGGCAAGGATTTCGAGCAGGTGAAACAGTTGTTCGACAGAACATTGGTGAACGGTGGATGGCTGGTTTTTTGCGGCCATGATATCGGCGAAGGGGGACGACAGACTACCCTCTCGTCAACTCTCAAGGCCCTTTGTGAATATGCTCAGGACCCGGCCAATGGTTTGTGGCTCGATACCGTAGAAGAGGTCGCCAGTTATATCCTTAAGCAACGCACCGGCATAGGAGATTGATTACCATAGCAAAAAACAATTTTAATACACACTCTACGAAGCTCTCAGCAGAGAGTGCCTAAAGATATTTGTTTTTTTAACTTTAGCTCACTTTAGGCACTTTATTTCCCTGCTGTCCTATCTTCTGGTCTTGGAGCTGTATTTGGGATTCGGTGTGGGCAGCTGAGCATCTACGGCCTTTCGCCAGGCGTGAAGAAGCTTCCTTAGCTCATCGACCTTTTCGGGTATTTTTTCTGCAAGGTTGTTCTCCTCACCGATGTCCTTCCTGAGGTTATACAACTCGATGTGCTTATCTTCAAAATACTCTATTAGTTTCCAATCATCCTGGCGAATTGAGCTCACCGGACTGGTCGTGGGGTAATAGTGAGGGTAGTGCCAATAAAGGGTGTCACGTTTCAGCTTGGCGGTTGGGTTTTTCAACAGAGGCACGAGACTAAGGCCGTCCATATCGGCGTTGTGCTTCGGGTCGCCGGCCAGACCGGTTATATCGAGGATGGTCGGATAGAAATCGATAGAGCTAACCGGTTGACGGCAGACGCTGCCGGGTTTAGTAACGCCGGGCCATCGAACAATTAACGGTGCACGGGTGCCGCCTTCATATAGCGACCCTTTGCCGGAACGGAGTGGGTAGTTGTTAGTGACGGTCTTTTTATTGTACTTGTTAATATAACCACCGTTGTCAGAGAAGAAAATGATAACAGTACGCTCGGCGAGGCCAAGTTCGCTAATCTTGGCTATGATACGGCCGAGGTTTTCATCCAGACTATGTACCATTGCGGCGTATTCGTAGTTCTGATGATGCATGCCCGGCTTGACCTTCTTTTTGTAGTGCTCGACCAGCTCAGGTTTACCTTCGATGGGCGTGTGGACAGTGTGGTAGCAAAGGTTGAGGAAGAACGGTCTGTCTTTTGTTCTTTCGATGACCCGAAGGGCCTCGTCGGTTAGGCGGTCGGTTAAGTACTCACCTTCGCTGCCGAATTCGAGGTGCGGCACATATCGGAACTCGCCGCCCCACCTGCTCGAGCCGCCATACGGATAAAAGAATGTAGTCGGGGCGCCCCAGAAAGTCCCGCCGATATTGACATCGAAGCCCTGTGTTTGGGGGTAGTGTGCCGCGTCACCAAGATGCCACTTACCAATGTGTGCCGTAAAGTAGCCGGCATTTTTAAGCACCTCAGCTATGGTCACTTGCTCATGGGGCATATTGCCCTGCGTAATCGGTGGGATAAGCCTTCGGTTTTGTGGTGGATTCGCTGAGCTTTCGTACCAGATGGTCATGTGCAGCCGGGCCGGATACTTGCCCGTCATAATCGAAGCACGCGTCGGCGAGCAAACCGGCGCCGCAGCATAGGCATCGGTGAACCGCATGCCTTGTCGGGCCAGCCCATCGATATTGGGCGTCTCGTGCAGATCGCTGCCATAGCATCCCACATCCGCCCAGCCAAGGTCGTCGGCGAGGATAAAGACAAAATTGGGACGTGCGGAAGATACATTTGTTGCTCCGTGCGCACTGGCTGACAAAGCAGTGTTCGCTGTGAGCCATGCCACGTATTTCACGAAATCTCGTCTGGTTAATCGGCCTGCCATAGTTTTTGCTCTCTTTTTCCTTGTATGGTCCTGGTATGTGGATTCTTCATATAATAAAGGAAACCATCTTCTGCACCTACCAAAAGGTCAGGAATGTCATCTTTATCCCAGTCCACAACGGTTGGGCTGGTTGTATGACCGGCCAGGATACGATTATCAACCATTCCCATATCACTGAAAAGATGCCTGTTTCGGTCTGTAGAGATGTTTCGAAGGAAACTTATGTTTTGACTATTCACCAAGATATCTAATCGGCCGTCAAGGTCCCAGTCCGCAAAACAAAACTTGCGTCTGCCGCTTTTGCCTGCAAAGCCATCGTTCATTCTCAGCAGACCACTGGTTTTGTTCTTAGGACGGTGTATCGAATCAAATACCGAGACATTTTCACTGGCAAATAAACGCTTGCCCGGCAACAGGATTAGTTTTTGATTTCTTTTCACACGCTGGAAGAGAGCCAGGTATCCCTCATAATCCAGCATAATCAAATCGTTCAATCCATCTGAGTCATAGTCGATAACTACCGGCGTGGTTCGCCATTGGGTAGCGAGGTTTTTGTTTTTCGGTTCCCACCAATTCCAGGCCGGTTTGGGAGGCTTGCCAGCCCACTCAACTTCAACGGATTGTGCTGCTGTCAGTTTAGGATTTTGCCGGGTCCCGATGTTTCTATACCATAGGACTTTTCCCCATATCGAATTGATGACAATATCCGGCAGGCCATCATGGTCCCAATCGGCCACATTCAGTGTCGTATAGCCCCACTTAGCTTCGCAGGGTCCCTGGATTGAACCGTTTGGACCGGCCATAATACGGATGGTCTTGCCATCGGCCTTTAGATATACCGGGGCGGCCCATTTCGGCGGACTGCCTCCGTCGAGGTTCTCGATAAATCCAACATAGCCGGCGCTATTGCCACAAATCAAATCTTCGTCTCCATCGTTGTCCCAATCGAAACTATACGGCGTAACAAGTACACCAAATTTGACTTCATCCGCTTGCTGTTGAAAAAACTGTGGTGGTAGAAATTGCGGCATGCCATCAATCACTTTGCCAGTATTTTCTACCAGAGCCACACGTCCATCTTCTTGGCCTACAACTACGTCAACGTCTCCATCCTTATCCCAGTCCAGCGCCACCGGCACAATCATACACAGGTCCATCTGAAGTGGTTTGTCGCTGTAGGTCAGGTATCGGCCTGCTGCATACCGAGGATGTTTACGGGTGCCGATGTTTTCGAACCAGGTGAATTTGTCAACAAACTCTCCACAAATCAGTTCAAGGTCACCATCTTTATCGAAATCGGCAAAATTCGGGGAAGGCATACCATAGACATCCACTGGTTTACCGCCAGCCAATATTTTTTCGGCTTTGACATACTGTGGGATTTCATTAGTTCCGGCGTTGTGAATCAGATACACATATCCGTGCAATGGGCCTTGTATCCAGCGTCCCTGTTTATCGAAAGCGTTATCCCATCCATAGTCACTCCAGTCGCCGACACCTACGACCAAATCCAGAGTTCCATCCCCGTCATAGTCACAATACTGCCACTGGTTGGCACGGATACGTCCTTTTGAGCTATGCACGTTAGCCGAAGGGTAAATTGTTCGAGTTTTTTTAAACTGTTCCACCAGCTTATAGAAATCTACAATTTCCCTGCCCGGCAGCAGTAAGCGGACCCTGCCATTGACATAACTCGGCCGAATATTACTATGTCCGACGCCAATCCGAACAGCCGGCTTAAAGACCGGCATTTTTATATTGCCGCTGGTATTCTCGAAGAAATACGTTCCGTTGTACGGCTTGTCGGGGCAGGAAACAATTAGGTCGTAGTCACCATCACTATCATAATCCATAGGCAGCGGCCATGCCCAAAGCCCTACCCCCAAATCCACAATTAAGCCGGGATTGTTGTACTTCACCCGTTCAAGAGTAGCACCGGAAGCAACCAACATGGCACTCATCAGAAAGATTACAAACAGAGAAATCGGTTTTTTAATTATGGTAGCGTCCATATTGTATCGTTTAGGCATTCTTCAAGATTCGTATAACCGTCCCCGTCCGCATCGCCGTTTCCATCGGCAGGATCATCGGGGTCGAATCCATATTGTTTTTCCCAGTCATCCGGCATGCCATCCCGGTCGGAATCCTGAGGTGGTTCGGTGGATTTCAACTCAGGCCAGCCCCCGACTTCTTCTTCATCATTTATGATTTTTCCAGTTTTGTTTTGTACGTCGTTAACAATGCGGATGTCCACAGTGTCACGGTTTGGGAGCGTTGCCCCGGCCTCCGCCAGGACCCACTCATAAGCTGTTATTGCATCCTCTGTCTGAACCGGTGGAACTGGTATCGGGCTTGATTGTTTATAAGCGTCTAAATCTGCTCGTGAAAAATTACTGAAGGTTACCAGAGACCACGGATCGTCGGGATAACTGCCATCCATACAATTGTCGCTAAAATACGCTTTGGCGGACTTAGTACTTTCTGAAAAAGCAAGGTTTCCTTTTGAGTTGATGCCCCTTTGATAATAGTTGCCGACAAAGTTCATTTTGGTAATGCTGTTCGTATTGTTTGAACCGTCGGCGTTATACCCCGCGGCGCGACCTGCCCAGTTGTAAATCACATTGTTTCGGAAATCGAGGGTGAAACCATTCGGGTCTTTACTGCGGTCATTGTAATTGCCGGGACGCGGGAGTCGAGCATAATGATGAGCGTAAAGATTATGGTGAAAGGTGTATCCATTGCCCCATCCCCCGCGGATTAACGAGCCATAGCCGTGAGGACCTTTATGGTGAATTGAATCATGCAGGCTTTCGGAAATAATACACCATTGCACGGTGACATTGCCCAGCTGACCGCCTGTTGAGGCGGAAAGTGTCTCATCCACGGACCAGCTTGTTGAACAATGATCGACTATAATGTCTCGACCCGATGATATGGAAAGAGCATCACCCTCGGACTTTGCATTGTCTCCGGGCCGACACCGAATATAACGGATAATTACATGGTCGGCTGAGATAATAAGGGCCTTGTCTTTTAAGCATATACCGTCACCGGGACATGTTTGGCCTGCTATGGTAATATATGGTTCGTCGATTACTAAACTTGATTTCAGAGCGATAGTGCCGGATACGCGAAAAATCACTGTTCTTGGGCCATCAGCTTCCACCGCTGCCCGTAAACTACCCGGTCCATTGTCATTTAGATTTGTTACAAAAAGAACCTTGCCGCCCCGACCTCCAACTGACTCGGCGCCAAACCCCTCAGCCCCCGGAAAAGCAGGTATTGAAACTGCTGTTCGCGGGATGGAAAAGGTCATAGAAACAGCGAGAAGAGCAACTCGTGCACTGTGCATAATATGTATCCTCAGTTAATCTGATTTTGCCGTTTCGGAGAATCTAAACAAATTATTATGACTCCAACCATTGCTATGATAGCGAATTTCACAAGCAAACACAAATACATATACGTATGAGTGTAAACAAAACTCCGCGTTTTTTAACCAATTTTGGCAGCGTAATTCTCTCTGCCCGTCACCTCGGTATAGAATGACCGTTGTCAAGTCATGAACCACTAACGAATAAGATGGATATAGGCTTTTCCAAGTTTTGCGGAAATTGACGTTGAATCAGTATTGACGGTTACTTCTAACAACTGGCCGACAATCAGGCGAATGTCAAACAAGCTCTGATAAAACAAGTTTTGTGCGTCCGAAGGTTTGAATATTCCGGCAGAATGGGTCCAAATGATTTTGAAAGGCAGGCAACAGTTTACCTCATCTGCACTAATTGCTTACATTCAGTCCGATTTGTATTTTTCCTTTGGATTGATTGATGATTCGTTCGGAGCCTGTGAATATATTTTCAGCTATTATAGCACGGCTAATGTCTTTGCCGAGTAGAATCTGCGGTCGATCCTGTCGGAATTCACATCCCCGGATTAGAACAGTGCCGCTCCGGGCCTGGATTGCCGGGCGATTGGCCTCTTTGCCGCCCCATTGGACAAACGTACAATCTCCGAAACCAACGGTTCCGGCCCCCCCAATCCTCGCTATCTGATTACACGGACCCCAGAATGCGCAGTTTACGAAACGAACACTTCCTGTGTTGCTGTTTGCGATTTCAATCATCGTGGGGTCCGGACCATGAAAAGACACAAACTCACCATTCGTAATCAACAGCCCGTACGGGGCACATTGTTCCACGACAAGAGCCGTATAACAATCATCGGCTCCGATACCGAGGAAGTTGCCGTTGCATACGCCCGCTTTGCTTCTTATGAACTTATAGCCGATTTTGTAACCGAAACAGAAGGTGTTATAAACATACTGCCAGTCGGACTTGCCGAAGATGAACGCTTCGCCGTTTTCCATTTGCCATTGAAACAGCCTGGGTTTCATACTCCACCACGGATTGAAGTGAACATTCTCAATTCGTCCGATGTCGTAGATGGCGTCCACCATGATTCCTCGCCGGATCGGCTGGCCGTGCACGTCACGGATGAGGTGACGCTCGTTTCGCGTGGCATCGATGCCGTTGTATGGATTGAGCATCTCCACTGCAAGGACGGCAGGGTTTTTGCCTCGCATGGCGATTGCCCAGGGATACGGTTTGGGTATGTCATCTACGTTTTGTTGAGGATAGTATATCACCACCCCCTTTAGAGTGCTGTTTGTGTTGAGGGTAATGAATGCGGGTCCTTCCTCGTTGCCTGCGCCTTCTGTTACCAGAAAAGTAGTGCCGTCGTCCGTGGGTTTGGGAAGTCCGCGGTCCCGGATGCCGTTATGGGCCGGCACCGACTGCCAGAGTCCCGCCAGCGTGACAGCATTGGGGACGTTCAGATGGCCCGCGAAGAAATAATTACCGCGAGAGGCATAAACAATCCCGCCTCCGGCTTCTCCCGCTGCGTTCAAGGCTTCTTGAAATGCTGCCGTGTCGTCTGTTTTCCCATCCCCCACAACACCGAAATCACGCACATCCCAAAAATGCGGGCCAAAATCAGCCTGGGGCGTTCTTTCGGCATTAATGCCTGCTGTACACAGAGACAATACGCCAAAAAAGATAATAAAAAATTGCCTCAAGGTCCGTGCTTTGGAAAGATTATTATACATTTGTTTCACCTTGTCCTTTCAGTAAGAAATTAGAGAACTATACACGTGATATTTTTGATTGTAATTGACAATGTTCTCAACGTCAAGTTCACGGATTCTACCGAAGAAAAACGTTGCGTAATCAAGGGGCGCGGGCTACGATATCATCTACTGCGTTGAGTGTTTATTTGATGCAGCTTGCGCTGGTGGTGTGATTTTTGATGCAGTGAACTGTTAGGGTGCAGATTAAATAGCATTATGCGGTGAAAAACAAACGGAATCCGTTAGGAGAAAAAAATGGATAGACGACAATTCATGACAGCGCTGGTTACGACGGTTGCCGTCGGGACAACACGCGCACGTGTGAGTTTTACAGGCGAGTCCGAAAAACAGGAAAAGCCGGGGGGGCGGGACATTCCGAGACGCGTTTTGGGGAAAACTGGTGTTGAGGTAAGCGTTTTGATTCTGGGTGGTGTTGCGGCGATGAAAAATGCACCGACCGCAAAGTTTCATCCCGCGGAGCTGGCAGACGCAGCGCTCGATGCGGGGATCAACTACTTCGATACGGCACCGGCGTATGCCAATGGCCAGTCGGAGCGCAATTATGGTGAAGTGCTCGCGACCAGGCGCAAGGAGGTCTTTCTTGCGACAAAGACCGGCAACCGCTCGTACGATGGCGCTATGCGGGATGTGGAGGCCAGTCTTAAGCGTCTACGCACCGACCGTCTGGATCTTCTCCAGATACACGGCGTGAAGGCAAAGGAGGACTTCACGAAATGGGACAAGACCGATGGTGTTTTGAAGGCACTTCACAAACTGCGTGATGAAAAGGTCACACGGTTCATCGGCGTAACAGGGCACGAAAGCGCTGAGTCGATGCGCCAAGCGATTGAACTGTTCGATTTCGATACGGTCCTCACGACATTCAATCCCACCGTGAGGCGTCGTCCATTCCAGGAGCTTGTGCTTGATCTGGCTCGGAAGAAGGAGATGGGAATCCTGGCTATGAAGGTGATGGGTGGCGGCTATGGCTCGCTGGCCGTTGGCAATCCGATTAAGAATGACGACGTCTGGTACCACGACGAGGCGCCTCGCCAGGCACAGGCGGGGATGCTGATTCGTTATGCTCTCGGATTACCGATTTCGGCGGCTGTTGTCGGCATGGGTTCGCTCGAACATCTCCGGATCAACGTCTCGGCCGCCCGCGATGCGCAACCGCTCAACAAAAAGGAACGTGAAGTGCTGGAAAAGCATATGTCATAAAAGGCGGTTATCGTTTTTCGCCTTTTGTCTGGAATTATGATATTAGGAGAACGGCCATGTTGGATTCAATGAAACACGAAAGAGGACAAGAACGACGCTACACCTCGCGCAGCATGGGACGGCGTGAGTTTCTCGGCTCAGCGCTGGGCACCGCCCTATCCGCTGGTGTTTGTACCTCAGGCACAGCCATCGCCAAGGCAGAGCAAACGCGGCCCCAAACTTATCGAGAACAGTTGGAAACGCCCATTGTCGCTCGGTACCAGGTAGTTGTGGCAGGCGGTGGTCCCAGCGGAGTAATCGCTGCTGCTGCGGCTGCCCGAAGCGGGGCCGATACACTGCTGATCGAGCGATATCCTTTCCTGGGAGGTAACGGGACGGCAGGGTTGATGACCTGTTATAACGGTTTTCGTAACCAGAGGCCGCCTGAGGCGCTCCAGACTGTCAAGGGAATCCCCGCTGAGTATATTGCCGAGCTTGTGCGGTTGGGCGGTATTATCAAGGACGACCCGTATCCGAAACCCGAACACGATGTGGCAGCCGGTGATTTGCCCTATTGTATTGGGTTTGATACCGAGGCGGCCAAGATTGCATCGCTGAACCTGGTCAAAAAGGAAGGCGTCAAACTGCGCCTTCACAGTTGGGTCGTTGCACCTATGCTCGACGGCTCACGCGTGGTGGGCATTATCGCAGAATCCAAATCGGGCCGGCAGGCCATTGCCGCCGACGTTGTCATTGATGCCACGGGCGATGGTGATATCGCAGCGAGGGCTGGCGCACCGTTTATGAGTCCCGCCCAAAAGGGTGACCGAATGGGTATGAGTCTGATGTACCGTTTAGGTGGGCTGCCCTCCGGCATCGAAGGTTCTTATGGCGGAATCCGCATCGGCGACCGGGTTGTGAAGTGGGGTCCCGGCTTCGGTGGCGATGGATTGGATGTTGAGAACCTAACGCGGGCCGAAGTAGAGACACGACTGAAGCTCTGGGACCGAGTCCAGGAGATGCGAAAGAAACCGGGAATGGAGTCCATTTATCTAATGCAATCGGCGACAGGTATTGGCGTTCGTGAAACGCGTCGCATTCTTGGCGAATACACCGTCACCGAGCAGGACGCCATCAAGGGCACTCACTTTCCCGATGTAATCGCTATCAGCTCGAACCCGATGCCGAGCTATCGCGGCAAGCGATTTTTCTTCAACCATGAGGGCTTTGAAATTCCCTACCGCTCACTGGTCCCCAGGAATATCGAAGGGCTTGTATTAACAGGACGTTGCATCTCGTCTGAGCAGGCACCGTTCCAGTCCGCCCGCTCGATGGCCCCTGCTATGGCGATCGGACACGCTTCAGGTTGTGCGGCGGCAATGGCGGCTAAGGGCAAAGTGCCGCCGCGGAAGCTCGATGTCAAGGCACTGCAGAAACTACTACTTAGTCAAAATGCCGAGCTGCGGATATAGAAGCGGGTTACATCGTCGTGTAGATTATATAGAGACCACAGACGTTCTGCCCTAAAGTGACTAAAGTGACAGCAAAACTGTCATTCTGAGCGAAGCGAATCCCGACATATCGGGATTTTTCGTTGGCCAGATCCTTCGGCTTTGCCTCAGAGCTTGCCCTGAGCTTGCCGAAGGGATGACACGTAAGTGTCACTTTAGGCACTTAGTTTCGGGAAATGTTTAGGCCTGTCATTCGGGCTGCCACATTTGTTCAGTCATTTTTTCGGCCTGGACCCAATCGGAGTGTCCATCCATAAATGCCGCATTGCAGCCGTCGCGATGGCGGGCGCGGGCCACTCTTCGGTCTCCATCGGAGCCGGTGGGCAGGTGCCGCGGCAACCAGACGTCGAACTCACCCCTGCCGCCCAATCCACCCTCTTTTCTGATAATTGGACGCCACGACCCGTCCTCGTTGTCGGCCAGGAATATCTTCTCGGCATGCCGGCGGAAGTCGCTCACCGGCGTGTAGCCGATGTATTCCGTGACGCCATCCTTCCAGGAGTTAATCACGTAATCGAGCGTTTGCTCCTTGTTCGGATACTTTGGGCAGTTGTACACACCCATCTGGCGGTAGTCCTCGTCCTGGTCTCCCTGACCGCCGATGTAGGGCATAAATTTGACAATCCAAATACCGCCATTGCGGGGGAATTTGCCCTCATTGTCGTCGGTATATAACGTGAATGCCAGCCCGATTTGCTTGAGATTATTGCTGCACCTAACATCCTTGGCCTGGTCGCGGGCTTTATTCAGACTCGGCAGCAGGATGGCGAGCAGCAACGCAATAATGGCGATTACCACCAGCAGTTCAACCAACGTAAATCCCATTGGAAAATAACGTCTTACCTCTAATGGTGTAAACCCCGATAGATATCTTCGGCTCTGCTGATTGGAGATTTTGATTTCCAATGGGGTAAATGCTCTTTTGTCAGGCATATACTTTATCTTCATATTATACGGACCGGATACAAATCAGTCACTGGACCGAATACTCATCCCTTGTCATATTTTGTGCTCATTATTCAACTGGTTTGGCATTGCGAAGAATATCAGCATCCGCGGTAATCCCAAGGCCGGGGCCGGTGGGCACATTTATGGCACCGTTTTTCAGCCGCAGAGGCGGATCGTACCAGGAGCCTGTCTGAGCTAAACCGCCCTTATACTCATGGAAATCTCCGATGTTCGGCGTGCAAGAGGCGAAGTGGAGCACGTCAACGTACCCAACGCCGGCTCCTGACATGTGCGGTATAACGGACATACCTGCCTCGGCGGCCATGCGAGCTACGCGGATGGCACGAATGAATCCTCCGTTATAATGCAGGTCCGGCTGAACGACCTGCACCGCGTTGTTATGGACCATCCAGCGAAAACGGCGAAGGCTGGTTTCCTGCTCTCCGCCCGATATCGGAATCGACAGGGCATCCGCCACACACTTGGTTTCTTCCAGATGGTCAAACGGACAGGGCTCCTCGAACATATTAATGTTGTGGTCCTGCATAAGCTTGCCGATCTCGGTGCCTTTGCGACAGTCGTAGGAGCCATTTGCATCGGCGTATATAGTGACCTTGTCACCAAGGGCCTTACGCACAAGCCGAATCAGGCCCTCGCTGCGGCCGGGCATCGAGTCGGCATTATTGCTCATACGTCCGCCGACCTTAAACTTGATTGCCCCGGCCCCGTTTTGCTCAATGTGCTTTGCCAGAATATCCACCTCCTGCTGTGGCGTGGTATTGCGATTGCCGCTGGCAACATAAATCGGAATCTCACGACGAATCACACCGCCGAGAAGCTCCCCAACCGGCTTGCCTTCAATTTTGCCGAGAAGGTCCAGCAGACTGAATTCCACCCATGCAACGCAGCACCATAGCGCCAGGCCCGACAATTTGTAATTGC
>JABAOH010054470.1_pt1 | contig 29330 bp, 19 predicted proteins | sample 7062181 | NCBI WGS metagenome assembly JABAOH01 (sample SAMN14538630, study PRJNA623070) | marine sediment metagenome | biome: marine biome [ENVO:00000428]; feature: marine pelagic biome [ENVO:01000023]; material: deep marine sediment [ENVO:00002113]; isolation source: pool of 5 deep marine...
TCTCGGGAGCAGCTTCGGCGTCTCCAAGGACCTCATGAATCGCCATATCTGGGAAGCAGTCGCGCGCCACCTTACTAACACGCAGATGCGAGAGCTCTATGGCGGGTTTGTCTACATCGTCTCGGGTGAGGCGCATTAAGCACCGGACCTCTCGAGCTCGCGCGAGACCTCACCAGAACGAGCAGGCGTCGGCCACGCGCCGGGGCGACCGCCTCCGTCGATGACAAGCCCCGAAATACCCGCACCGGGCTTCTTCTCGCCGGCAGACGCGGCTTCAAGGCATGGGCTTTGCCGGCTACAGGGCGCTGAGCGTCCAGACTGCCAAGGTAAGAAAAATGAGCAACACGAAGGCAGCCGCTTTCAGCAGCCGGTTTTCCGGCTCACGAGGCCCCTTTTTTGCTGCTGTCAACGATTCAGACATCCCCGGTGCGTTTTTATCGCTCGTCTGTGCGGCAAGCGGAGCGAGCTTGCGCTGGATGCCCGCCATCAGCGCCTTCTCTCGTGCCTCGCTTCGTGCGCGCTCACGGGCGCGCGCGATACTTGCATTCCACCGCCGCAGCCAACGCCGAGCGCGTAGTAAGAAAAGGACCGTCAGCAGCGCGCCAAGCGACCAGAAGAGCTGTGAGTAGGTCAGCGTCGGAGCAACCCGCAGCACCACGCCCTGGTCGACGCGCAGGTATTCGCGCGCGAGACGCTGGAGATCATCCGCCGTCACGGCGGCAAGCCGTTCTGTGTCGTTTTGGAGCTCACCGTTGGCGGCCAGCGAGAATCGGGATTCCGCGTAGTGCTCGGCGATGTCGGCATTGCGTTCGTACTTTCTTGCTTCAGAAAGCAGCAGTCCGCGTTTTAGCTTCTCGAGCACTATCTTGTTGATGTCGCCGTCGAGAATCTGGTTGATCGCATCCTCTATGAGATGTATTGCGGTATCCATGTCCTCGACGTAGACGTCGGCATAGGTGGCGAAGAGACCAAAAGTGCGCAGAGAAGCGGTCGTCGCCCCGGGGGCGTAAGCGAGCCCCCGGTGCACCCGCAGAACATTGTAAAGGTGTTCGTGAAGGTAGGCCTCGAGGATGCGCAGCACCGCCCAATCCGGCGAGTGACGCTCCGGGGCGCGGAAGATGAGGCCTACGAAGGCGTCACTGTCGAGAATCGGCGAGAACGAGCTGCTCGCCACGACGCGCTGGTCAGAGGCGAACCCGCGGGTCTCCGGTCTGCGCGGCAACGCTGCGGCGGGCAGCTGNNCCCGACGATCACCAGCGCCATGTTCCCGGGCACGTAGTACGTCTCGTAGGCGTCGAGCAGATCGCCTCGGCTGATGCCGTTGGCGGTCTCGAGCTCGGTACACCCCGCATTGGTCCCCCCTGCGAGCGTTTCCCATGCACTCTCCCAGGCGCTCTTGCCGAAGCCGAGCCGATAAAGCCAGCGTCGCGCGGCCGAAGGATTGCCGTCCATCTCGCGGTGCACGATGGCGCGGGAGTTGTACACGTCCCTGGGCGCGATCTCGGACTTCGCCATGATTTCGTAGAGCGTGTCGAGGGCGAGATCGGCATGCCCGCTGAAGATGTCGATCTCGTAGACCGTCTCGTCGCGGCGCGTGGTCGCGTTCCAGCGTCCCCCATGGGACTTGATCCGCATATCGAGCGCCGACTCCTCGTGGTCCGTGGTCCCCGCAAAGAGCAGATGCTCGAGCAAGTGCGCCGTCTGCTGGCGGCCGCAGGGAAAATCCCAGTGCCCGACATCGACGGCGAGACGCAGGGAGACGCTCTGCGAGACGCTACGGGGCTTTAGCACCACCCTGAGGCCGTTCTCCAGAACCACGTGCTCGACGTCGTAGAGTCCGGTTGGAACGTAAGCGTCTGCGGCAACCGACTGACAAAGCCCTGGCAGAACGGCGATCCCGGCAGCGACCGCCATCGCACGAAAGGACGCGGCCCACCTCGAAAGGAATGCGATTACTGTGACCGTTGGCCTTCCCACGGTGACCCCTCCACATTCATGAGTGTCGGCCCATTCTGCAGGCAGCGGTGGCTCACCAGCTGCACCCGCGGGTGTCGCATGAAGTCTCGTGTGGCTGGAAGGGGAGAAGGAGAGGGCAATCGCCGCCCGCGAGCAGCATCACCCGCACACAGCTGTCGGCACCTGACGGACCGAGCTAGGCTACCAGGCTATCTACCGCCGCGTGCACGGCTGGACGGTAGCCAGCCGTCAACACACGGGTCGCAGACGGCGGCGTCAGCACCGTCACCGGTCGTTCCTCTGGGGCCGGTGTTTTCTCAACATATCCGCCAGGCGACCAGCGGTAGAGGTGCGCCTGCCAAAGCAGGAAGGCTGCTTCCTGGTCATCCAGCAGCACCATGACCCCATCCGGCAGCTCGGAGAGACGTGCCTTCCAGCGACGCTGTTTTCCGTCCGGCGTGACCCGCTCCGTGTGGAGAAACGCGTCCATATTGGACATCGTGCCGGCTTTTCCTTGCAACAATTCGCCATTCGCCTCGAGCCAGAGGCTCTTGAATCGATTGGCGTCGGCGCGGCGACACTCCGCGCACGGCCGGTGTCCGGCGGCGAAGGCCGTCGCCTCGTCGAGAAAGAAGAGCTCCGTATACGAGCTCAGCGCCATGACCTCACGATGCCGCCCCTTGAACTCGAGCACACAAGTTATCCAGGCTTTGCGCTCCCAGTGCCGACCCTTGAGCGCACGCTGCTCATCGTGAATGCGGCCCCGATTGCCCATGAAAGTCCCTCGGTCCGGGACCGCGACAATTTCACCGAAAGGAGTGACTCGATTCTGTAGCGGCATGATGCTCTCCTAGTCACTCATCAAATTCACGCCCGCCGAGAAGCTCGCTCACGGCGTCACAGAAAAGGGAAAAGTGAGAATCGGGCTCGCAGGAATTACTGACGCTCTCAGCCTTTGAAGAAGCCGGTGGATATCCATTGGACCCTCCCGCCTCGACTGAGCGTTCCCCCACGGATATCACCGCAGACCAGTCCGTCCCATCGAGAATTCCAGGGGTGTCATAGCGCCCGCTCCAAGACCACACATCCGCCTCATCGAGGCGCTCGAGGAACTTCTCCCACGCTTCCGGCGAGGGCTTGACCGTGCAGCTCTCCTCCTTCTCGAAGCCAAAGCTACAGCGCGTATAGACAAGCGCTCCGCGTTTCAGCTCCACACTGTACGACGAACCCGTATAACCACCGACAAAAATAGAAAGCTTATCTGGTTTCATTCGAATATTCCCATTAAAGCACGATCGACGTCAGACCGCTCCCAACGAGTCAATTCGCTGCAGAGCCATCTGCCGCTCTCTATCGGAAGCTTCGCTGGTAGTGCGAAGCACGAAGACTGGTTATCCGCGTCCATCGATCAAAAGCTCACACAACGTTATCGATCCCAGTCATCGAGATCGTTGTCGAGTTCCTGGCTCGCATACCAGTCTTCCAGATCCTCATCGAGCTTTTGGCTCGCATACCAGTCTTCCAGCATCTGCTCGTCACGCTCTTCCGAGCGTGAGTCAGAAGCGTTGCGATCTTTCTCTGATCCACTACTGAGACTGCTGAGAAATCCTAAGATCACAACAATAATGATTATCAGAATAATCCAACCCATGACAGCTCCTGAATATTACCGGTAGTCGCCTTAGCCGCCTTGCAAAGTAAAGGCCCGTGACGTCTAGTCTGCAACTCGACCTATTTGCGAGCCGACTCGGTCGACGCTGACGATTGACGACAAAGCTTACAGGATAAGGAGGCTCACCAGGCGAGCCTGTGCAGCCAGGAGTACAAAGGAAATAAATACCCAGCAGTGACCAATCTACCGCCAAACTACCCGCAGCGGTGTAAGTTTTTGAGCATGGCAAACGCTTTCGAAGAGTTTTACCGACCCGTCCTTCTCCTCAAGAGGTCAAAGATGAAAGCGGAACCGTGTCACATAGAGAGAGCTAAGTGACTCGATGAGCCACAGCACAGGCTCATTTTCTGAGCCTGGTCCCTGTTCATACTCGTCTCAAAGTCTCGCCGGAATTCACGCCGAACGTTCGGAGAAAGCCATGGCCCTCTCTCAGCTCGTCAAATCCTATAAGTTCTGGGAAATCGTCAAACACTGGGCCCGAGAAACCCTGGAGGATGAAGACACCGTCGCCCGTGCCCTCGCGCGTGCTGTCATATGCGACGGTCTGGTGCTCAACAGCGTGGAGAAGCGCTGGCCGAAGAGAGGCCGCGATAGCATGGAGCTCAAGGGATATCCCTATGTCGGATACTCGCCAGTACCGACTGGCGAGATCATGATTTTGCGGGCCGAAGCGTTATCGCACCTTCTCTCGGTCGTGCAGAAGGCGGAGTCACCGTCACGGGAAATCCTCTCAGACGAGTTCATTATTCGAGAGGACTTCAAGCGCTGGCTGATCTTTGCAGGGCAGCCCTTTCCTGTGTTCTGGTTCTCGAGGGAGGAAAAGCAACATCAATGACCACGTCTTATCGACCCTGGCAGTCCCAAAGGGCTGATTATCAGGTCAGAGCGCAGCCACCGCCTCGATTATATTGACAAGAATACAGTATCTCGGGGATAGGTCATTTCCCCGAGATACTGTCGCAGCGCTTACGCACTTTTCGCCAAAAGAGTTTTAACGTGACTTTCGACGTCGAAGTCCCAGTGCTGGCTCAAGAGAGCGAAGAATTGAAGCTCTCGCTGGTCGAGCTTTCTGTCAGCAGCAATGAGGCTTACTGCAAACCCGATCATTCCCATCCTGTCTTCCTTGGAAGTCTGAGCCTTAAAGTGATCGGCTGCATCACCGAATCTCTGCATTAGTTCGTCTCCGACTAAGGAGTCAAGAGCCTCCAGCTCGCCATCGATATCGAACTCCCCGTTACCATGCGAGCCTAAATACGTCTTAATGACCTCTATCTCAGACTTATCGAAATTTCCATCTGCGCCAGCAAGCATAACCAATAAATTGAATCCGGCTTGTGTGAAGTGCATTTTCAATCTCTCCTAACCTACTTGTCGTCATCCGACTGTGACCTACCAACCAATCAAAGCTGTCAATCGCCTAAGGGGCTTCAACTAGTCGCACGATTTCGTCACCGTCCAGGGTAGACGCGGGTAAAACTCCTTTGTTGGTTATCGGGATACGTTCTCGGTACTTCAAGTTGCGAATGTGACAGGAGTCGCAAACGCACACCAAATGGTCTGCGCTCTAAGTAGAGGCCTTTTACTTCGTTTTTACGGCCGATAGCTCTATTTGCGACCGGGCTCAGCGGCAGAAAGACCACCGATTTCGGATTCCCTTGTTTTCGCTGTTGTCGTTTCATCAGAGCGAGCCGCAGCATCTCGAATTTGAGGGGAAATAAGGGATTCAATGCCCGTCGCTCCATCTCATTCCATCTCACAAAATTCCTTCCTCCTGTCCAATTCGGACAGTTAATCAACGCTGGCAGGTGCAATATGCCCTGTAACCGTGACACGCGTATCAGCCTGCGTGACCGATGGACAGCGCTCCCTTAAGACACGGCCCCTCCGTCCGATAGCTACTTGATCGACTTCACCTTGTGAAGGCTTTTATAGGTGATTAGATTGCCCCGGGTCTCGTTACCAGAGTGACCATAGCTTGAAGCTTTCCAACGTCGTATAGGCACGCATTTTTCTACCTGATCTGGGGGATCTGCGAGATATCTCTAGACGCGATACTGGTCACTCGGACGACTGACTGAATACATGGAGTGTCTGGATCTTCGGTCGATTTCCTAGGCATTAAAAAATCAGAAGAGCCGAGTGTCAATGAACTGGTCACTGAAACATGGGAGTTCATATTGGAAGACGAACGCCCATAGGTTCCGTGCTACTAAGACACCCACGGTTCGGAACATGCAGCGCTAGTGACTGAGAAAGTGTCCATGACCACAGAAATTACCGCGAGGATAGAGGCCAGCAGAAAGGAGCTTCTCGATCTGGGGCTTCGGAACCCTCTTCTAAACTTCCGCACCCGCGTAAAAAAAATCGAAGTGGTAGATGAAATCTCTGAGGAGATTTATCGAATTTTAGTTTCCGAAGGGCGAATGATGACTTTCGCACCCGTCCCGGAAAATCTTGTGGATGAAGAGGACGGCGCAATCAGTGATCTGTTCTCTGAGGAAGATGGAGATTGGCCAGACCTGTTTGCAGAAAAAGATTCGGGTAACGAAGATGGAATCGCGAAGCGCCATGTAGATTCTAAGCTGCAGACAAAACTTGGAGCGGCAAAACTGCTTATACAACTAAAGAAGCTTCACGGAGATGCCCGTACCGCGATCGAAGAGCAGGGAGTAAATATCCTTTATCTAGCTCTAGGATTTCTACACTGGTACGAAGCTCCTCAGTCTTCTACGGAACGTCTCGCACCTCTTATACTCATTCCTGTAGATTTGGAGCGAGCGAGTATTGCAGAGCAATTCAAAGTCAAATATTCGGGTGAGGAAATCGGGCCAAATCTGTCCCTCATCGAAAAGCTTCGCGGTGTTTTCGCAGTTGAGCTTCCAGATATCGATGAGTCGGACGACTTCGAAATAGCAGAGTATTGCGCGCGCAGCGAGCGCGCGATTGCGGGGCAATCGCGCTGGAAAATAAGTCCGAACAAGATTGTTCTCGGCTTCTTCTCGTTCGGAAAGTTCTTGATGTACAGAGACCTGACTCCAGATGCATGGCCGTCTGAGCAAGCTCTCTCAGATAACTCTGTGATTCGGGCATTGTTTACCGATGGATTCCGTGAGTCGGACCCAGTTGCCTCAGAGGACTCCAACGTAGATGAGTTAGTTGCCCCAAAAGATGTGCACCAAGTGTTGGATGCGGACAGCTCGCAGATACTAGCGATGTTGGAGGTCAATGCGGGACGCAATATGGTCATTCAAGGGCCGCCCGGAACCGGCAAGTCCCAAACCATCACTAATATCATCGCAGAGTCTATTGGACAGGGGAAGAAAGTCCTCTTCGTCTCCGAAAAGATGGCAGCGTTGGAGGTCGTGAAGCGGCGACTGGACCAGGTCGGATTGGGTGATGCCGTTCTGGAGTTGCATAGTCATAAGACACGCAAGAACGACTTCATCGAAGAGCTTAGGCGAACTTTGCAGGCGCGAAAACCCATTCTGGGGAAGACGGAGGAGGATATAGAAACGCTAACAAGCCTTCGCGACCGCTTGAATGATTACTGTATCGCAATTAATACACCCGTGCTTGAATCAAATGTCTCCCCTGTCGATGCTATAGGCCAGTTGTCGAAACTGCCTCCAGGTAGCTCCAATCAGGCGTTCCATGACTTCTCTATTATGCGTCAGTGGAGTAACGCCCAATTTCGCGAAAATCGACTTAGAATCCTGGAGCTGCAAAGAAAGTTGGAAGCGCTTGGTGTTCCAAATCAAAGTCCTTTTTGGGGGGTCGGTAAATCCGTCTTATTGCCACAAGAAGAGCGAGAGCTTCATTCGCTCGTCCAAAAAGCACTGGACGATGCAATCAGTCTATATAAAGCCGCGCGTGTGCTGGCGGAAAAGCTTGGTTTCAAAACACCAAAGACATTTCAAGGGATCAGCGTCATCTGCCGAGCCGCATCAAAGTCTGTAGAGGCGCCAAATCTTGAAGGTATTAGGATAACGGCGAGCGAATGGAAAACGCATTCGGTCCAGGTTGCTGCCCTTATTAAGAGCGGCAAAAAGCTCAAGGAGTTGCACGCAAGATATGACAAAGTCCTGATGCCGGAAGCATGGGACCAAGACTTGCTGTCAGAGCGACAATATCTTGCCCAATACGGGTCAAAATGGTGGAGATCTCTATCCGGAAAATATCGTTCTGCAAGAGCGCGATTAGATGCTTTAACTAAGAAGACGCTTCCAAAGGACTCAAAGAAATGCATCATCCTTGTCGACGCAGTGTTAAACGAGCGTCGGGAAAGAAAGGAATTCGATGACCTGGAAGCTCTTGGAGAAAAACTCTTTGGATCTCAGTGGAAGGGTAAACGGACCGACTGGCGGGCGATCGCGACCCTTACGTCGTGGCTAGCTACCGTCCACGAGGAAATTGCAGAAAAAAAGCTACCGAAAGAGTTGCTGGAATTTCTTGAAAAAGAGCGCCCAAACGAGAAGCTTAGAGATGCTGCGCAAAGGATATTCGCTCATGCGCAAAAGCTTCTAAAGCTATTAAAGGACATTGAGGGTCGTTTTCTCATCAAGAGCATCTCAGAGAACGACGTCGCTGCTGGCATGGGCGTAGCGAAACTCAGTCGGTCACCACTGGACACAACGATTAAGATTCTAAGGACGTGGAACGAGAAATGGTCAGAGCTTCGTCTATTCGTCAGCTATAAGGCTTTTGTGGCAGAGCTACGAGAGCAAGGCCTGGAACCCTTAGTTGAAGTGGTAAACCAGTGGGATGGCGCCTCGAAGGAACTAGTAAATGCATTTGAGGCAACTTGGTATAACGGACTCGTAGAGGCGGCATATCGTGAGCGAAAGGCCTTGCAGACCTTCGATCGGGTCAGCCATGAAACTGCTGCAGAGGCATTTCGTGACCTTGATAGACTGCTATTTGCACACAATCGGGCCAAGCTTGCCCTTGAGCACTGGCAGAATGTGCCATCGCTTGATAACGGCGGTGAGCTAGGAGTAATTCAGCAAGAACTAAACAAAAAGCGGAGACACTTGCCCATACGGAAGCTTGTCGCCAAAGCAGGTCGGGCACTTCAAGCAATTAAACCCGTCTTCATGATGAGTCCGCTCTCCATTGCGAACTACCTAGAGCCGGGGGCTCTGAAATTTGACCTCGTTGTGTTTGATGAAGCGAGCCAGGTCAAGCCAGTTGATGCTCTCGGAGCCGTGTTGAGAGGTTTACAGACGGTCGTTGTCGGGGACAGCAAGCAGCTTCCACCAACAAGCTTCTTCGATACATTAATGGGGGAAGATGACGACGAAGAATCAGAAAACATAACCTCAGATCTCGAGAGCATCCTTTCCATGTTTCTAGCACGGGGCGCGGCGCAGCGGATGCTACGTTGGCATTATCGAAGTAGACACGAGTCGCTTATTGCAGTCTCTAATCATGAATTCTACGATGATCGCCTAGTAGTTTTTCCAAGTCCGGATCATGGTCGAGAGGGTGTCGGATTGAGGCTCCAATATAGTCCCAATACTGCTTACGACAGAGGGAAGACTCGAACGAATCCGGAGGAGGCGAAGCTGGTCGCGGAACGTATATTTTGGTACGCGCGAAATCGAGCGGAAATGTCTTTGGGGGTGGCGACGTTCAGTGCTGCTCAACGTGACGCAATCGATTTGCAGCTTGAATTAATGCGCCGTCGAGATCCCTCAATGGAAGATTTCTTCCGTGAAGGTTCAGAAGAGCCTTTTTTCATTAAGAATCTTGAGAATGTTCAAGGAGATGAGCGCGATGTCATATTGATTAGCACCGGATATGGCAAGACAAAGGAGGGGTATCTCGCTATGAATTTTGGGCCACTAAACAAAGAGGGTGGGGAACGAAGATTAAACGTACTGATGACGCGCGCGCGTTCTATTTGCGAAATTTTCTCAAACTTCACTGCTGATGATCTCGATCTGAAACCTAGCTCGGCGCGCGGTGTTTCAGCTCTAAAGACCTTCTTGCGGTACGCATCCGATGGCCAGCTTGATATACCTAATCCCACAGGACTTGAGCCTGACTCGCCATTTGAAGAGGCCGTTATTGCTGCACTGCAGCGCCAAGGCTACGAACTGCATCCTCAGGTAGGGGCCGCTGGGTTTCGCATAGACATTGGTGTGGTCGACTCTGAGAAGCCTGGACGATATCTCCTTGGCATCGAATGCGATGGTGCGACCTATCATTCAGCGCGATCCGCTCGAGATCGAGATCGCCTGCGCCAAGAAGTTCTCGAAAATCTTGGCTGGCGAATTCATCGGATTTGGAGCACGGATTGGTTCAGAGATCCCTCTCGCGAGATAGAGAGGGCCGTCGAGGCAATTGAAAAAGCGAGGGTTTATTGGGCGGGGAAGGGTATCGAGGAGCCAGCAGTACCATCGCAGCCGCTCAGGGAGCGAGAGACGCCAGAGCTGGAGCGATCGGATAGTGAAGACGAGCGATCGAGCAGTACTCAGGCTGCACCATACCTTGCGACCGAGATTCATGACCTAGTTTGGCAAGGAGACCTGCATGAAGTGCCAACAAAAGTTTTGTCCGAGCATGTGATAACAGTCGTTGACAACGAAGCACCGGTACATGTCAACTTAGTCGTTTCTCGTTTGACGACGGCCGCAGGGCAAAAGCGAGCGGGATCTCGGATCCAACGAGCCGTGTTTGACGCGATTAAACAAGCTTGTTGGAACAGGAAGGCGATCCAGCGAGGCGATTTCCTTTATAAGATTGATGGCGAAATACAATTGAGAGACCGCAGTACGCTCCCTCCGCAGGAGAGGAAATTCGAGTATATTTCACCGGAAGAGCTATCAGCGGCTGCTGAAGTAGTCATAAAAGACGGGTTCTCATTGTCAGTGGAAGAAGCGATCACGAATGTTGCACGATTGCTTGGATTTGGTCGGGTTTCATCGCAGATGTCCGAATCAATAAGAGAGGTGCTCGATACGCTCAGTGAGCGATCAAGTGTATCCATGGAGGGCGAAAGCGTTCGTTGGATGAAGTAGTTAGATAACAGGATAGGGGAGATCTGTCTATGTCACTACTAATAGGTGGTCGTGGCGGAATGACGTGTGCCTCTCAGACGAGTCCAGAGATTATGTGATAGATTGTCTATCTGGAGAGATGTCGTACTCACCCCCCCTAAGAAGAGTTCAGATCCAAAGTTAGAGTCACCCGAGTTTTCATTGTGCCAGTGCAGGCTGATTAGGCCAAATCGGTGCGATAGTCTGCGGTGCTGGCGCCCGATAACACAGCGAACTGCGCGGCCTAGGAGGCGATCGGGAACGGCCATTACTCAGTTGTGAGAAGAACCTCACGGTAGCCGCCGAAACTAGTCGTCACTGCACATAAAGCTCTGCCCATGCATTCTGGCCCGGATTACAAAGTCTTACAGAGGCTATTGGCCGACTGGTCGACAATCTGGAACTTGCCGGATCTTGAATCGCGCCTCAGCATCGTTTTTAGCCCCAGATTTCGTACTGCAGTGGGACGCTGCGCCCCCGACAAAAGCGAAATCCGGCTTGCCTCCTTCCTGCTGACAGCTCCCCCGGAAGTACTCAGGGAGGCGCTCTGTCATGAAGCGGCCCATGCAGCTGTCTATGCACTACATGGTAGGGGGCCACGCCCGCATGGGGAGGAATGGCGCGAGCTCATGCGGGCGGCCGGTTTCGAGCCCAGGATTCGCATGCCTGTCGACATGTCGCCGCATGGTCGCAAAAGCCGCAAGGGCAATCGGGGGCTCTGGGAACATAGGTGCCCTATATGCCACATGTCTCGGACGGCGCACAGACCGGTAAGAAATTGGCGGTGTGCCCAATGTCGGGCAGCAGGTCTCGCGGGAGACCTGATTGTCACCCGGATTGATGGTGCAGCGAGGGGGTCGCAGTGAGCGAAGAGACCTGCCCCTTCTGTACGCCTCCAGCAAACCGAATCTTCTTCGCAGGGCATTTGACGCTTGGCCTCTGGGACAGCTTTCCCGTAAACCCAGGACATGCGCTACTGGTACTGAAGCGTCACGTGGCGTCTTGGTTCGACGCCACGGAAGACGAACAAGCAGAACTTCTATCCGGTATCGCGATAGCGAAGCGAGAGATTGAAAAAGACCATCGCCCAGATGGCTACAACGTCGGTATCAATATCGGACCGGCTGCGGGTCAGACAGTATTTCACCTTCATGTCCACGTCATTCCGCGTTACTCGGGCGACGTTGTGGATCCCAGGGGCGGCGTCCGCTCCGTGGTGCCCGGCAAGGCAAACTACTTAACTCCGTCTTTTCAACCCGAACTTACCGTCGCCGACCGGCAATCAGAGTATTCCCTCGTTACTGAGCTTGGTCACGATCTTCCCCATGCTAGCGCGCTAATCACGGGCGGTGAGGATCCTCTGCTTCCCCACGTTCGTGCCCATCTTGATAGGGCGGCATCGGCAGATTTCGCGGTTGCGTTTCTACTCAGAAGTGGAATCGCTCTGATTGGTGAGCACTTGCGGGATCTCCTAGAGCGAGGAGGACGCGCGCGCATCCTCACAGGGACTTATCTAGGCGTCACGGATCCGGATGCGCTGCTAGAGCTTCTCGATATGAAGGAAGAGTATCCCGATCAGCTGGAGCTTAGGGTTTTCGAGGCAGATGGGCAGAGCTTTCATCCAAAGGCCTACCTCTTCTATGACAGCAAAGGCGAAGGAATCGCCTTGGTCGGAAGCTCGAATTTGACCCGACCCGCGCTCACGACGGGAGTGGAGTGGAACTTTCGGACGCTGAGTTCAAAGGACCAAACCGGATTCTCTACCGTCCAAGATGCCTTCGAGCGACTCCTAAACCATCCTCGGGTACGAGCGCTCGACGCCGACTGGCTTGACTCATACCAGAGGCGCCGCGCCCCTGAGCCTGATCTCGGTGGAGTAACTCCTGAACCACCCCCACCACCCCCCGAACCCCACGCGATCCAGCAACGCGCGCTACGCGCGCTCGAGCTAACCCGAGCCGAAGGAAACACGGCGGGCTTAGTGGTCTTGGCTACCGGACTTGGAAAGACTTGGCTCGCGGCGTTCGACAGCAAACATCCTGCCTACAGGCGCATCCTATTCGTCGCGCATCGGGAGGAGATCCTGACTCAGGCGATGAAAACTTATCGCCGAATCCGAACAAACGCTCATCTGGGACTCTATACAGGTCAAGAGAAGTCTCCAGACGCGGAAGTCATCTTCGCGTCCATTCAGACTCTTGGACGGAAGGCCCACCTTGAACGGTTTGCACCAGACGAATTCGATTACATTGTTGTGGACGAATTCCACCACGCGGCCGCACGGACATACCGCCGTCTCATCGATTATTTTGAACCGAAGTTTCTCTTGGGGCTCACGGCTACTCCCGAACGAACAGATGGCGGCGACCTCCTGGCCCTTTGCCAAGAAAACCTGGTATTCCGCTGCGACTTACCAGAGGGTATCCGAGAGGGCCTGCTTTCGCCATTTCACTACTTTGGAGTCCCGGATGAGGTCAACTACGAAAATATTCCATGGAGGAGTAACCGGTTTGACGAAGAGAAGCTGACGGAAGCTGTTGCGACCCGATCACGCGCGCAGAATGCGCTCGAGCAATACAGGACACGGGGAGGCACTCGAACCCTCGCGTTTTGCTGTTCCATGCGACACGCGGATTTCATGCGCAGCTACTTCCGAGAGGCAGGTGTCCGAGCAGCCGCAGTGCATTCGGGCACGACCAGCGATCCGCGGGCCGCGTCGCTTGAACGCCTTGAAGAGGGTGAGCTCGACGTTCTTTTCGCCGTCGACATGTTCAACGAAGGTGTGGACCTTCCGGATATCGATACAGTAATGATGCTACGCCCGACTGAGTCCCGAATCTTGTGGTTGCAGCAATTTGGCCGAGGTCTCCGGAAATCCGAAGACAAAGAGCGCTTAAATGTCATTGATTACATCGGCAATCACCGGACATTTCTACTCAAACCACAGACCCTATTTGAACTCCAAGCTGGGGATGCTCACATTGCGCACCAGCTTACGCTTCTTGAGCGCGGAGAGGCTGAACTTCCGCCGGGTTGCGAAGTAACTTATGAGCTTGAAACTATCAATATCTTACGAGGCCTTCTAAAACTTGATCCTGAACGCGAAAAATTAATTCGTTTCTACTACGAAGACTTCCGTGAACGCCACGGAGTGCGGCCGACTGCATCCGAAATGCATCACGAAGGCTACCTTCCGCGTTCTGTGCGTAAGGCCTATGGCACGTGGTTTGGCTTCGTTAAAGCCATGGGCGACCTTGACTCAGAGCAGGAAAAGCTAGTGGTGGAGGGTCGACCGTCACAGTTTCTCTCAGAGCTCGAAACAACTCCTATGGTTCGCAGCTACAAGATGCTGGTTCTATTAGCAATGCTGCATGAAGACCGCGTGCCAGGAAGAATGACGATAAAGGAAGTGCGAGAAGGCGTCGGCCGTCTGGTCAGCCGCTCTGCGGCCCTACAACATGACTTCGGCGTCGCCTTAGATGACGATGACGCTATCGAACGAAACCTCCGAAAAAACCCAATTCCGGCCTGGACAGACGGCAAGGGCACAGGAGGAGTTGCATATTTCTCGTTTGCGAATGGCATTTTCCAGACGACATTCGATGTCGACAAAAGTCAACGCGAAACATTCTCTGAGCTTGTTCAGGAGCTCGCCGACTGGCGCCTGGCTGAGTATATTGACCGACCAAATAGCACAGACGAAGGTTCTGATGAGAAACTACAGATGGCACCCTTATACCGGCCTAATTCGGATGTGGGCCTCAAGGTAGGGCGAAGCTACATGCGGGAGGAAATTCCACCCGCCTTCGGACTAGAATTTAACAGCAGCGTGTGGCGGCAGGGGTTTGTCTCCCAAGCCGGTCAAATCTTCCTTCTCGTGACACTCGACAAGAGTGGTATGCCCGAAGAGCACCGCTACGGCGACCGCTTTCTGAGCCCTGAAGTCTTCGAGTGGAAAAGTCAAAATCGTCATAGCCAAAATGGCACCGCTGGTCAGACAATTTACAACCACGCAGAGCGTGGAATTCTCGTACACTTGCTGGTTCGTAAGACGGGCAAGATCGGTGGGAAGGCCGCTCCATTTATTTACTGTGGTGAAGTCGAATTCACTGAATGGGAAGGAGAGCGACCGATTACAGTTCGCTGGCGACTTCAAGAGCCCCTTGCACCGCGAACAGCAGAGCTATTCGAGGCCAGGTAAATTGAATTGTGGATTTCGGAGCTGGGTGGTGTGGCAGCAGAAACGTGCGGTATCGATTGATTGAGCTAGTGGCTATGGGTGACCTGTCCCACCGACTTCAGCATTATGAGTGCTCCGCTCGGATTCTCAGGAAATCTCTAGCGAGCGTGCACCGGATTCGAAGCCAGAAGAGTGATTCAAAGGTCATCCTTTGTGTAGGGAAGTTTAGTTCTGGCATTCTCTGGGAATCCTTACAGCGCCCTGATGCGCAGTACAATACTTGTGCATCGCTCGCACCGAACGATTGCTAGCGACAACAACAGCTTAAGTTTTTTTGGCCTCCGTTATAACTTTGAGGTCGGTGGCTAGCCCGATCTTACAGCTGGCCATCGATCCTCAACTAGGGGCAAGATTAAGGTGATATTTGGTAAACTCAAACGCCGAAGACTTTTCGCTCTGATCGGCTAGAAATGTTACCAAGTCCTCTTGCCTGGGTTGTCCAAATGCGAGCCGGTAGACGGCTAGGCTGCGTTTAAGGGCATATAAGCGAGCGTGTTCGCTGCTGAATGGCGGAAGTGGGACAAGCCGTTCAACTCTATAAGGGTCTTCAACTTCCTCGAAAATCCAGTATGGTTTGATGTCGTTCTCGGCTGTACCGTAGGCTCGCAACTTCTGTTTGGCTGCGTCGAACAAAACTGTCCAGGGATCCTGGTTACTACGCCAGTTCTGCGTTAGTTCCCCTAAGCCAATTGCGCGGGCGACATTCTTGCGCACTGCGTGGCCCTTGTAGCGATTGACTCTACCTTCGCGCTGCTCAAGGTCGACTGGGTTCTGGGGGAGATTCCAGTGCCAGACTCGGTGGCAGTAGCTGTGGAAGTCAAGCCCTTCTTGTCCAATAGAGGTGCTTGCGAGGATGAACGGCCGGAATGGTGAGTTGAACGCGTCGCGTACGACCCCTGCTCGGTGGAGCACCGAGTCGGTCTCGTCTTTGAGATCTGCGAAACGAAGGGCATACCGGCAGCGGACCTTTACTTTGCTCACGCTCGGTTGGCCCCTCTCAAGCTGAAATTCGTCCATCTCAAGATTGGAGGTGCGGATCGAGAGGACGCCGCGAATGGTCTCGCCGATCTCCTTGACGACTCGTTCGCTAGGGGCATCGCCGAGTCCCAAGGATTCCTTTAGCGTGTGGACGTACTCATCCAGCACGGCCTGAAGATCCTCTTCGGCGCAGTAGCGCAATACCTGTCGCCAGTAGGGTAGCTCGTCGGATTCGAGCATGGAGCGCACATCCGGCGAGTTGAACAGCGAGCGAAATCCCTCCGCGATCTGCGCCGCCGCCTCCATTATCGCCGGTGATTCCGGCTTCAGATCCGATGCCACTCTTCGCAGAGCCCGACTTGCGCATATGGCGGGACTTCCTAGCGAGAGCTCGATGAAGACGTCCCGCAGGTCTGCAGGAACCGCCCCCAACTCAATCGCGCTGTCAGCTGCCTGACAAAAGAGCTCCACGTGATCGGCAAAGATCGACGTCTCGGTCTCTCTTTGGTCTCTCTCCATCAGCCCGCGCCAGCCATCGCGCTTACGCAGCCACTGGTTGATGGCTTCGTATTTTCGGCTGTCGCGACGTGCGAGAGCAGCCCAATGCCACGCCCAGTCCTCGCGACCTTCTCGTTCTCGACGAAGACCTGGAAGACGAGCGATGAGCTTCTCGACCTTCGGCATCATGGTCGCGCGCTGTTCGTCAACCGACAGTGGTCGGCCCGCCTCGACGGCGAGCTGCAGAGGATCTATCAATCGACTGAGCGTGGGTGACGGGTACAACATCAATAACGTCGACATCGTCTCGGGCCGCCCGTCGGATCGACGAAATGCGAGCAGGGGCTTGCGTTCGTCATAAAGGCGGAAATAGTCGGCCGGACCAGAGATACGCACGCGTTCGCGCTCCGCTGTATAAGAGCACACCGCGGCGATGACGTCGGGCACGACGTTCCAGGTGGAGAAGACCAGGGACTTGGTGATCGGGTTGGCGGCGTCAATCTTTGAACTGCGGGTGTAGGGCAGGGAAGGGGGCAGCCAGAGCAATCGCCACTCTTGCCTTGAGAGCGTTCGATCGACCAACGCCCTCAAGCGGGCATTGCCTGGATCGATCTCCGCGTAGCTCTTGAGCTTCTCCCTATCGAGTAGATGGGGTGCCATCGCCTCGAGTGGCTTGTTCAAATCCTCGCCGCCGTCGAGCTGTTCGAGAAAGCGCTCCTTGAACGCGTAGCCTTTCATGAAATTTAAGAGATAAGGCGCCGATTTCCAGTACTCGATCGCCTCGGGTGCGCCGGTGGCTCTCACTAGCTCGTCCAACGCCCGTGCGCGGCGAAGATCCGAAGGCGTGAGCGTCGTCGGCACTGCTGGCTCGTGCAGCATGGCATCACGTTCCCTCGTGAGGGGTACCCGCTCAGTTCGGCTCATCACCTTGTGAAGGCGTTTCTGCAGGCGGTCCCTCGCCGCCTTGCCGTCGGCGTGGCCCTGGAATAAGGCGAACCGATACTCTTCGAGGTCAGCTCGCAGCTTTTGTATCTGGTAGAGGTCGCCGGCAAACAGAAACTCCAGGGTTCGAAGGAAGTCGGCGTAGTGGTTCTCTTCCTCGTCGTAGAGCGTCAGCATCTTGTAAGGTGTCGCCGAGAGGAGAAGCACCCGAACGTTCTGGTAGCTCATCAGCTCCTGGGCAAGCTTCCCCGCTTCAGAATCCTTATCGAGAAGCGCTTTGAAGCGTTGGAACTCGTCGAGGATCACGAGATCCGGCTCGAGGGCGTCGACGCACGCTTTCGCGAGGTGTCGGCGCAGAGCGCCGATGAGCGCGTTTCGGCGATCCCTCAGGTGTTTCGGCCATTCCGGCCGATTGCGTCGGAATGCCTGAGCGAGCTGCTCGAGCTCAGCGAAGAGTGCCTGGTCCTCGCGTACCGTGTGGATGAACTTCTTGATCAGAACCTCGTCGTAGGGTGGTGTGTCTCGAAGCTGTTCTTGCCAGTACTTTTCTTTGACGCTGCACCTGAGTAGGTTCATGAGTCCGCCGCGATGCAGCCCGGGCATGGTGCGCAAGACATGGAAAAGGAGGACCCTTTCCTTCCAGATGCCGGTCGAACCTTTGAGATCGAAGGTCGTGCCGGGCGTGAAGCTCACGAAGTTGAGCTTGCGCTTGCCGAGATTCTCGAGCTCCAGGGGTAATAGCGTCAGGCGGGTAGCGACCGCATATTCGTTCTCACCGGTGACGTTGAGGCGATTGACATTCTGCTGCGCAATCGCGGCGTTGGAGCAGACGTAGACGATATCGATACGGTCGACTTCGGGATCGTTCTCGAGTCGCTCGATGGCCTTGGCAATGATGCCGCGGGCTACGAGTGTCTTGCCGAGGCCTACCTCGTCGGCGACGAGAAACCGTCGGGAGCCGTTCTTCCGATCGTAGAGCTGCCGAAAGGCGTGCCGGGCTGTGCGCAGCTGAAAATCCTTCAGCGTCTTCAGGATCGGACTTGCGTTAAAGGGCTCAGCGGATCTCGTCATCCAACGCTTCTCTGAATATGTTCCAGTAGTCCAGGAATCCTCTCGGCAGCACATCCGCCGTATCCCCATCGGTAGCGATGTCTTCGACGAGCTGCCGTACCTTTTCGAGTCGCCTGGGATCTCTCGAGAAGGCTCGCACCATCTCCTCCAGGAGGGGAAGGTCATCGATGGAGCTCGTGAAGCTGCTCCCGTTGAAGCTTCCGAATGCACGCGCCACGCTGCCGACATCGGCTCCGTCTCCGAGTCCGGCCAGAAGGAGCAATAGATAGCGGAGAAAACCTTCCCGATTGCTGACGACGTGGCGCAGGATTGCCCGTTCGCGCTCGTCGGGTATCCCTTCGACGGGGAGGTGGAGCACGAAGGCCAGGCGTTGTTTTTGGGCGCAGAGCTCGAATGCTATCAAGCCAGTCAGAGACGCTGTGGCTTGCACCGGTATGGCGACCTTCTCACCCGCAGCCAGCGGAGCCAGGTCCACCGCCCCTTTCCTGCCGATTGTCACCGGCCATGTGCGCGCGGATTCGATAGCTACCCAATCCACCGGATCCGAGGTTGATAATTCGAGTAGCCAGCTGTCGCCGTCTCGCTTGCAGCGAAGTGTCGGCTCTCTGGCCAGCAGCGCTTTCTTTGCTTCCTCGAGGCTCCGTTCAACGGCGCGTCGTTCGGTGTCCGCCGGGTCTGGGGACTGTTGTCGCCACGGGACGAGCAGGGCGCCGAACCCGCGGTCCTGGGACGGGTCGAGAAGCTCCTTTACGCGACCCACGAGGCGGCCGGGGCCCGCGAGCTCTGCCAGGAGCTCTACGTTCCGGCCGGCCAATAGGGCGGCATTGGTCGCGTTGGCGGAACCGAGCACCAGGTGCGTACGGCCGTTGGATTCGAAGACATAGACTTTTGCGTGTAGGCCGACTTCGGAGGATTGGATGTTTGCGTCCTCCCCGGCCGCTGGGTCGCCGTCGGTGTGCGCGTCCTCCCCGTCCTCTGTCTCGGCTGCATCGTGGAGCACGCAGGCTTGGGCGAAGGGTTTGAAGTCTCCGAGCTCGGCCAGCTCGTCGGACCGAGAGATGATGGCCATGGGCTTTCGACTCGTCGCGCCCAGCATCTGTAGGGCTTTGGCTCTCACGAAAGGCGAGATGACGACGAGGCGGTCATTGGGAGGTGGCTGCCAGCGCGTTTCCCGGAAGCCTAGGCCATGAAAATGGAGCGCGTCGAATCCTTCTGGGAGCTCCCACTCGACTCGGTCGAGCTCGCCGGCAAGCGATTCGACGTCTGCTTGTCGGGTTTTTTCTTCTCCGGTTGCTAACTGAGGTAGCTGTCGAACGAGATCTGCGAGGGCGGCGTTCGCCTCATTTCGTGACTCGCTGAGACGACCTTCCAGGGTGAGCGCTGTGTCCCACGCACGGTCCGCCGTCAAATTCTTGGACGGCAGCATCAGCCGGTAGAGGGTGTCGCCCGTGTCTTCCGGCTGGAATCGAAGCACCCAGGCTTTTGGATGGAACACGCCGCCGTTCGGCGCTTCCACCTCGACAAGCACGTTCTCAAGGAGAGCAAACAATAAATGATCCGTCGGCGGTGCGTGAATCGCCCCGCGTTGCGCGAATACGACCACCTTCGAGGCAGCCCGTTGCAAGGCTTCGTACAGGGTGACGGGATCCTGGAAGAGCTCGCGGTGATCTTCCGTGGAGTTCAGAACGAGCTGTAAGGGCACCGACAAGAGCGTCGTCAGGTCGAGTGAGTAGGTGGCGGCAACGGCGAGATCGAGCTGGAAACCGGGGGGCGGCACCAATGCTTCGGTGTAGAGCGTGCGCTCGCTCGGTGTCAGCATCGGTTCAGCCTCCTACCGCCCGCGCGACATCGGAGAGGTAGCTCTGGACAATCTCCCAGCGGTAAGTGAGCGGTTTCAGGCCGGAGCTTCCTCCCCATTGCTCGAGGACTCGCTTGTTCGTGAAGCGCGAGTTTGCGCCCTTCTTCTCGATCTCCCGATTTCTGATGAGCTCTTGGGCCTCTTTTTGGACAAAAATGGCGTCGCGATGCTCGAGAAGCAGACGCACCCATTCTTCGACGAATCGCATCGTGCGTGCGCCGATCTGGTGACCGGTGTTGGAAACGGCGGTCCAGAATGGACCGAGGTTGTCGGACCAAGCTATGAGCTCGTCCAAGCGTGCATCGAATCGTTCGAGCCAGCGTCTGCCGGTCTCGCGATGCTCTTCTATTAAGGCGTCTCTTCCCTTCTCTTCAGCCAGGAGCTGGTTGTACAGGACCGCTGCACCAAATACTACGACGGCGAAGTTGTGGCCGTGCTCGAGCAGCGTGCGGTGCTCGGGTCGGAAATCGGCGGTGTCCGGGTGATCCCACGGGGCGTCGATGGATACCCGCCGAGGAGTCGCCATCAGATCGGCGAGGAGGGAGCCCCCATGGCGATGCCGGAGGCGCTCCTGAAGGAAGCGTGCCTCGTCTCGGGTGAGGTCGAAACGCGCCGATTCGAAGAGGTCGTTCGGCGCTTCAGGAAGGCCGGGGTGCCAGGTATGCGCACCGTGCTCCCACAGCCCGCCGACATCGTCGCCCTCGTCGAGGGCCGCTTGCTGGCGCGCGGCGGTTCTCTTTCTGCGTCGGTACACGTGATCCAGGGCCCGGTGGTACTGGCCGGCAGTGCCCGGGAATATCCTCAAGCCCCAGCTACCGAGGCCGGCCCAGTAGATGGCGCTGGGCAGAGTCTTCAATGCTTCGCCGACGCCTCTGCCGATGATGCCGAGCTCATTTGGTGCGGTGCGCTTCAGTGCCTCGGCGAGCCGAAGCTCCTGGGAACGGGCACGCTCGGCGATCTTTTGAGAGGGCACGCGCCGCTCTTCCAGCTCCTTATATATCCAGGGGATGAAGAGCATGTACCGGAGTCGTGTGTGGATGGTCGAGGTCCCGGGGAAGAGGGTGTCCGATATGGCGTCGCGGATCGGGCCGAAGCCGAGCTCGTCGCGGGTGTCGCGCTCTTTGAAGAGCGTGAGGATTCGCTGGGCCCGTTGCTGAGCTTCCGAGTCGAAGTCAATCCAGGCTACTGATGAGGGCATGTCTGAAGCGTTGCGCATCTCGATGCGCTAGAGGATTGGCTGATAAAGCTTAGTTCAGACTTCAGCTGTCGAAAATGCGTCGATCCCTAGAAATGGGCAGTCGTCGAGGTGACTCAGGGAGTATGCATGTAGCAGAATCGGATGCCGTGATCTTGGCAGAACGACTCGAGCTCTGACTGACTTTCGTCGGAAAGTGGTTTCTTTCGCTTGTCGAAGCTGAAGAAGATGTAATCGGGTTCTTCGCCACCGCGTATGTCGTGCTCGTCCTTCGCCTCGGTAACCAGGGACTTCCACTTTACGAACTTGTCTAGATCATCCTGATAGGTGCGATGCAGCCGCGCATCGGTGTACTTGTGGATCGCGGAGCTGCCCTTGACTTCGATGAGTGCCCGAAGATTAACGAGCTTGTGAGGATCGTTCGAACGGTTACGATCACCCTTGCGATAAAGATTGAACAAGCCGCGCACCGCCGGATCGAAGACAGCGATGTCCGGGCGCCAATGCATCTTAGAAGACTTCCGATTGGCGAATCCGAAATACGTCTCAAGAGATAGCTGTTGCTCTGTAAAGCCTTCCTTTCGCAAGTAGTGATAAATGAGAGCTACGTTGTTGTCCTCGCTGCCCCTGATAGTAGAGACACGATTACGCAGTTTATCTAAGAGCGATCCGTTGTGGATAAGGGCGCCTGCCCTGCCAGCATTTGCCCAGCCGTTCGAAGATGGTGCGAGTGAATATCGATGCAATGTTCCACCTGGGGGCGCGGCTAAGAAGTAATCGGCCGATTGGTCGAAATATACGAAGTGAACGTCTTTCTGGCTCGCCATTTTGGCGACCACTTCGACCTTGTCGTGACAGAGAGCGACGCCCGGATCGCGCAGGTCGATGCATAGGAACCATTTGTTGATACCCGATAGCTCGAGAGTCGCGAGCTTGTCTAGATCGTCAATTCGCCCCTTGTTGGGATTCACCTGGTCACGGAGAGCGTTTCGATCGCCGTATGCGCCGCCCTTGAACTCGAAAGCTTGCGTGGGCTTGCCATCTGGGTTCGCGAAATCACCGGTCTGGTCGCGATCGAAGATGACGAAGTCGATACCCTTCCTTCCGACTCGATACTCGCGGGCAATTCGCGTTTGTGGAAAGCCTGCCTCGAGTAGGTGATGATAGAAAAGCGCGTGAAATGTCTTCTCGGCTCCAGAAATACTCTTCGCTTCAGAGAAAAATCGCGCCATCACGTCGGTTATTTTTGCCACGGTAAACTCCAGGCTTGTTCATCCGACGTCTGCCTTGCCGAGTCGGGTGTCTGGTTTTCGGGATAGAGTGTGCGCTAGCGGGTGGCTCAAGAGCCGAGCCTGCGACCGGAGCGGTTGCTGGTAGCGGGCCGCTCGGTGCGATGCGCGGGTCGACTCCGTGCCGTGAGGGTGTAACTTTCGGCGGCCTCTCTGTGCAGCGTGGTCACGCGCTCGCGCAGGCTCGTGGGTTCCAGCACTTCGACGTCGGGACCGTACTTCATGATGTCCATGATGAGCTCCCGATCGTCGTTGTAGGGCACTTCGAGGAGGTAGCTTCCGTCCTCTCTCGTTTCGCCTTGCTGCTCGGGATGCCACTGCTCCGTGGCAACCCAGCGGGCGCGCTTTGGTGAGAAGCGTAGCTTCGCGGTCGCAGTGGCCGCGCCTGCGAATATTCCGTAGCTCGCGCCGAGCTCGGCATCGAGAAGGTCGTTCGGGACGTCGCGGGCCTGACCCTCCAGGGTCGCGATCTCCTGAATGCTGTCCATTGCGAAGGTGCGCAGGGCGTCTCGCTCGTGACACCAGGCGTCCAGGTACCAGTTGTCCCGGTAGTGGACGATGCGCTGAGGAGATATCTCGCGAGAGAGGGTCTCTTCGCGTCCCCGGTGAAAGTGGGTGATGGTGAGACGCTGGCGCTTGATGAGTGCCGAGACAATGGTCTCGAAGTGCTTCGGCGTCACGGGACGGGCGGCCATTCCGAGAATCCTCACTCGGCGGCGGATCTCCTCCGATTGCTCGGTGTTCTCTCCAAGGAGCCCCTGGATGCGCTCGATGAGGGGCCCCACTTTTGACTGCAATGCTCCGGGCTCGAGATTGACGAGCAGCTCGTGCATGGTGATGAGGGCGTTCATCTCGGCGGCGTTGAACCAGAGCCCCGGCAGCTCGAAGACGGGACCGGTCTGCGCGTCGTCGCTCAGGCGGTATCCCTTGAGCTCCCGGTCATAGACGATGGGCGCGAAGAGGAAGTCGCGCATGTACTCGAGGTCGCGCTTGAAGGTGGCGGGGGAGACTTCGAGCTCTTCGAGAAAGACCGCCCGCGGCACGGCTCGGCGTGCCTTGAGCAGCTGCTGAATCTTGTAGATGCGCTCGGTGCGGTTCATGGGCTATGTCGTGTAAACCGTTGCTCTAAAAAGGGAATCGGGCTCCATTTCCTCTAACTATCGGTCCTGCCAGGGGGCAACTAGACCGCTTGGACTGGGAAAACCGCCAAAAACCTGCCACTCGGTTCACGGAATGCGTCGGAGGGAGCATTCAGGAGACCTGACCTTCGTGAGATGCGAGTATTTTCTGGCGCGAGCCGGAGACCGCCAGACGGGGCATAACCTTCATTCGTGAGTCTCCGATTGACGCGTCCCGTTAACTCGGCGCATGTCCGAAATGGACGCTCTGCGGATATCTAGGACTGCCAGGGATTGGGCGGTCCGAAGGGCGCCGGCTTTCTCAAGAACCCCGCCGCTCGGCCCGATAACTGAGTAACGGGATCCCTGCTCCCGCTCGTTCTCGACGTCCCGAATCCGCAGCCTCTGGGAGATCCCCGATGGCCCGTATCTACCCGGCCGACATCACGCGCCTCGCACTGGCGGGCGCCCATTCTCACGAACTCGAGACACTGGGCGTGCTGAAAGAAAAGCTTCCCAACGACTTCGCGGTCTTTCACGGCGTGCACTGGACCCGCGAATACCGGAGCGACACCGCGTACGGAGAGATCGACTTCGTCATCGTGAATCAGGCGGGTGAGGTGCTGGTGATCGAGCAGAAGAACGGCTCGGTGGACGAGTCGGGCGCGGGGCTCGTCAAGTCCTACGCGAACCGCGACAAGAACATCATCGAGCAAGTGCATCGGTCCATCGATCGCGTGCGCGGCAAGTTCAAGGCCCAGCACGAGGGCCCAGAGCAGCTCAACATCGATTACCTGATCTACCTCCCTGACTATCGGGTGAAGCGCTTCAGTGCACCGGGCGTGGACGAGAGCCGCATCGTCGACGCGGCCTCGAAAGACGGCCTCGCAGCCCGCATCGAGAAGGTTCTCGGCAAGGGTGATACCCGGCAATCGAAGCATCGAGAGACGGTCGAGGGCTTCTTCCGCCAGTCACTCGATCTCGTTCCCGATATCCACGCCCATAAGAGCGCCCAGGAACGGGAATTCGTGCGCCTGAGTGGTGGCATCGCGGAGCTCGTCGACAACCTGGAGATGCATCCCTTCAGGCTGCGCGTCTCCGCGACCGCCGGCAGCGGCAAGAGCTTGCTCGCGGTGCGGTTTTTCGAGCGCACGGTGGAGAGCGGCAAGCGCCCGGCGCTCGTCTGCTTCAATCGCCCCTTGTGCGAGCAGCTGAAGAGCACCGTCTGTGAAGGCGGCTATGTCGACACCCTGTATGGGTTCTTCACCGAGTTCCTGAAGAGCCGTGGGCAGAGTCTCGATTTTCGCAAGATGAACGGCGACTCGGACTTCTGGCAGAAGGTCCAGGAGCAGGTGGTCGCCGAGGACATTCCCGACGAATGGCGCTTCGATGCTCTGATCCTCGACGAAGGCCAGGACTTCGACGCGGAGTCGTTCGAGGTGCTGAAGCTGTTCTTGCGCGATGAAGGGGATCTGCTCCGGCTCGAAGATCCGGATCAGAACCTGCGCGGCAACGCGCCGCCGCCGACCAACGGCTACGTGCACTATCGGTCCAATGCGAACTATCGCACCCCGGTGTCGATCGCTCGCTTCATCCAGGACACGCTGCCGGCGGAGTGCCATTTCTTGAATCCCCTACCTGGTCTCGGCGTCGACGTCCTCGGCTACGACAATCCGAAAAAGCAGCCGATCATCGTCGGGCAGATCATCACTGACCTCATGCGCCAGGGGTTCGAGCACGAAGACATCGTGATCCTCACGTTCGGTGGGCTCAAGAGCAGCGTCTTCAATGACATCGAGAGCGTCCACAACGTGCCCTTGCTAAAGTTCACGGGGGACTACAAAGCCGGCAATCAGGTGTTTACCGATGGCCGGCTTCGCTTTGACAGCATCTATCGGTTCAAGGGCCAGCAGGCGCCGGCCGTGGTGCTCGTCGATGTCGACCCTGATTGGGACAAGCAGGAGAAGGAGCTGCCCCGGCTCTATTGCGGCATGACCCGCGCGACGGTGAAGCTCTGCATGCTCGTCAACGAGCAGAACGCGGAAGCCAAGAGGTTTGTGTCGAAGTAATCTGAGAGCCCGCTGTGACCACATCTGTGGCTCGTAATCATCCAGTGTGTCGGCAACGGGTCGTACCGTAGGAGATGGAAAACCAGTAGTGGCCACATCCTGCATTCATTTTCTTCTCGTCCCGGATCGGAGCGCCGCGCGCCGTCTGCGCCGCCGCATCGCCGACAACGGTGCGCGGACCGGTGTGGTCGTCGGCACGTGGACGGAGCTGCTGGAGTCCGCCCGGCAGGCCTATCTGTTGCCGGAGCCCGACGGTGAGTGGCGCAGCGCGTTCGAGGAGGCGCTCGCAGGGCTTCCGGATGCGTTCTGGGCGCAGAGCTACGCGGTCGCGCGTGACGAAACCGGGACAGCGGTGGCGACTGCACTGAGGGAGCTTCTCGGTGCGCTGGGCCCGAGTGAGGCGGTCGATGGGATCGGCATGGATGCGTTGACTCCACGTGCGCGCCGTCACTTGACGGATCTGGGCCTGCTTCGGGACGAGCTCGGCGACAGTCTGCCCGACGAGCTCGCGACGATTCGAGCTCTGTACGGCGCTTCTCCCAAGGATGCAATCGCAGGTCTGCGTGTTTACCGGGTTGCGGATCTCCCGCGGCTCGACAGGTGGCAGGCAGCGCTCGTCGAGAAGCTGAACGCGGACGCCGGTGAAGGCGAGGGCACTCACCTCGCGGATCTGCTCGCCGCAATGGGCGGGGATCGACCCCGAGGAATTGCCGGTAGCGCGTTGACTCGGCTGCAGACCGGTCTCTATGCATCCGATGCAGTGCGTGGGCCGCTGGACGAGTCCGTTCAATGGCTGGGGCTGCGCGACGCTCTCGAGGAGGTCGAGGTGGCGGCGGGCATGACGCAGGCGCTGATCGCTGCCGATGCCGCGCTCGTGCCGGCAGATATCGGTCTGCTGGTTCCCGGCGATCCCGATTACATTGCGCGGGTTCGCGAGGTCTTCACACACTCGGGTCTCGCCTTGTCCGGGCTTCCGGCTGCGCAGTCGATGCGCGATCTGGGGCGGGAAGCGCTGTTTCATTTCCTGCTCTGTTGCCGCAAGCCGGCGCCGGCCATGGCCATCGCCGCATGTCTCGAATCGCCGTTGATGCCGTGGGATTTGAAAGATGGAGCAACGCTCGCTCAGAATGTCATGGACGGGGATTACCGACTGGCGGCGCCCGTAGAGGCGTCGGCGGATGCAGAGCGGATGCTCGCGTTGCTTCGCCGGGGCGCCGACACCCCAACCGCGCTCGCGGCGGCGACCCGCGAGTTTGTATCGCTGCTCACTAATGATGTTGCGATGCATTTCGCGCGCGTGCGCGAATCGGCCTCTGCCGTCGAAGCTGCGCTCGCGACCATGGAGGCGCTGGATTGGTCGACCATTCTCGCGCTCGCATCGCCTGTCGCGCTAGATGACGATGCGGACATCACCTACACGCAGGAAGGCCTGACCGTTTGCCAGGAGCAGCAGGAGCCTTGGCGCGAGGTCAAACACCTCCTCGTGCTCGGATTCTCGGATGGGCGCTACCCCGCGACGCCGTCGGTCTCGCCGGTCTTTACCCGAGACGATCTGCAAATCATTAGTGAGCAGCTGGGTCTCGAAGTGGACACGCCTGCGGACGTGCTCGAAGGTCGGCGGGCGTTGTTCAAACGGCAGATCGGCAGCGCGTCCGACTCGCTCACCTTCATGATCCCTCGGCGCGATGGCTTCGGCGAGCTCATTGCGCCCTCGGAGAGCCTCGTGTTCATGGGCCGGCTCTTCGAAGGCATCGAGGACGCAAACGATTTAGCTCTCGAGCTCGATCTCGTCGAAGAACGCGCCAAGGCGCGACACGTGCCGCAGGCGGACGCCGCGCCGCCGACGCCGCCGCGTCCCGTCGCATCCGACGACCTGTCGCTCGAGCGAAATCTGCTCGTGAACGGTGCCGATGGGTCGCTCAAGGCGCAGTCGCCGAGCAGTCTCGAGACGCTCATGGTGTCGCCGCTCGCCTGGCTGCTTCGGCGTGCGGGCGCAGAGCCCGCGGGCTGGGGCCCGGAAGAGCTGGACGTGCTGCTCAAAGGCAGCCTCGCCCACGCGGTATTCGAGGTGCTGTTTGCGCCGGAATGTGCCTTGCCGGACGACGATGCCATCGAAACGCGTGTACGCGCACATCTGGGGGAGGCGATTCGCAGGCATGCCCCCTTTCTGCAAAGCACGCAATGGAGCGTGGAGCGCCGGCACCTCGAGCGCGAGCTCACCGCTGCCGCGATCGCCTGGCGGGACGCCCTAGAACGTCTCGGCGCGGAAGTGGTCGCTGCGGAGGTGTGGCTGCAGGGACGCCTTGGCGAGGTGCCCATCCACGGGCAAGCGGATGCGATCCTCGCGCTCCCGAGTGGCCGGCTGCTGGTCGTGGACTACAAGAAATCCAGCGTGACCTCGCGCTTGCAGCGCATGCAGCAAGGGTACGACAGCCAGGTGACCCTGTATCGCACCATGCTCGAGACCGGCGGGCCACGCGATGCCGGCCAAGCGGTGCTTGCCGAACGTCTCGCGCAGAGTGACGAGACCGGCATTCTCTACTGCATGCTGAACGATCAATCGTACTTGAGCGACGAGGGGCCGCCGAATGGCGCGAGCGTGCCCGGCTGGAATGCCATCCGGGGCGATGTTTCTGAAAATGCAATGGAGATCATCAGGCGCGATCTCGCTGCGCTTTCCCGCGGCGAGGTGCGGCTCAATCGGGTCGGTGACGCGACCCGCTTCGACAAGCAAGCGGGCATGAAGCCCTATGCGATCGAGAACAGTCCGCTCATCGATCTCTTCTCAATCGACGACGATGCGGGGGTGATCGAGTGAGCGTCCCAGCGCTCAGTGTCGTACCGGCGGGCGCAGGCTCGGGCAAAACCTATCACGTACAGAGATGTCTCGCGGGGTGGATCGCCGACGGCGCGGTCGCACCGGAGCGCATCGTGGCGGTGACCTTTACCGAGGCAGCGGCTTCGGAGCTTCGCGAGCGCATTCGGGTGGAGCTTCTTGCGTCGGGCAGGGTCGAAGATGCGCTCAAGCTCGATCAGGCCTTCATATCCACCATCCACGGTTTCGGTCTGCGACTGCTCACCGAGTACCCATTCGATGCCGGCCATTCGCCTGCGCCCCGGCTGCTGAACGAAGACGAGCAAACGACCCTGGTGCGGCTCGCTCTGGCGCAGACGGATAAGGCAGAGGCCATTGCGTCGAATCTCAAGGCCTTTGGATATGGCTACGACTGGAGCTCGAAGAAGGGTGCGGAGGCGCTTTTCCGCGACGCCATCTTCGACGTGGTGCACGTGTTGCGATCCATCGGCTGGATGGAGAGCCATCGCGATCTCGCGGACGACGCTGTTGCCTGGGTTCGCGATCGCTACGGTGAGGTAGGGGACGGCGAGGCCGCGACCGAGATACT
>JABAOH010003959.1_pt2 | contig 29320 bp, 32 predicted proteins | sample 7062181 | NCBI WGS metagenome assembly JABAOH01 (sample SAMN14538630, study PRJNA623070) | marine sediment metagenome | biome: marine biome [ENVO:00000428]; feature: marine pelagic biome [ENVO:01000023]; material: deep marine sediment [ENVO:00002113]; isolation source: pool of 5 deep marine...
GCCGACATATGCCGATCCTGGTGGGGAAACGCGCCGCGGGGTGATTGCGGTCAGCGGTGCGGAGTTCGTGTACCCGACAACGTTGCTGCTGGACCGACAGACGGCGATTCAGGGTGTCTGGGTTGGCTATGCGAGGGCCTACCCGCAGCAGATGAGCCAGAGGATCGAGCAATTGCTAGCACGGCCCGTTCGGGCAGATGCCGGCTAATGCGAATTTCTCACCAAGTTTGTAAAAAGCGATGGCAAGTCTTTTCCTGATCCTGGCAAGGAAGACAACGCGATTTGACTTCCAGCGGATGCATGATGCGTGAAGTTTTAAATTGCGATGTCTGAGGGGGTCAGGCAAAGACCTGGCTGTCGTGCAGCAGAGGGCTTGTGAGAAATCCGTGTCTGGCCCTCAGACTGTTACAGCGTCTGCCTTCGCTGGGCGACCTGATTTTCCTGGGGCCTCCTGGACCTGCGGCTGGCGCCCCGGTCTGTTGTCACTTACCGCTTCGCGGCTGGCGACCCGACCGGTCATCCAGAAAACGGTCTTGGGGCTAGCACCCAACTGGCGATTGCGTTGTCGTTTGGGGTTGTTGTCCGTCTGATCCACTGCTACCATCCGCCGCTCTTCGCAGCCGCTACGGCATCGGTCCGCCCGCTCGTTGTACGGCGGCCTTTCGACGACGCAACCTTTGCAAGCCGCCTTGTGTCCGAACTGTTGCTGGGCGGTTGGCACCCATTGAATTACGAGGCTGGTGGGAGAAGTTTCGCCATGCGAACGGGTTCGCTTCGATACGGCACTGTCTGGGTCGTCTTGTTGGTCTGCCTGGGCTGTACGGGCAATTCGAACCTGGCCAACCGATTCGGAGCAAATTCCGGCGGGGGGCCTTTTGCCGGTGGGCCATTTGCCGGGTCCCTGGGGACGACTGCGTCGGTCCAAGTCCGCGAAATGGAGAAGTGGCAGCAACACGCCGCCAGCGAATACCAGCGCATGGAGGCCCAGTTGGCAGGGTTAACGCGGCGCAACGAAACGCTGGAGGCACAGATCACCAACGCTCAGCGCCACGCGCAATTGCAGGACCAGCACTTGGCCGACATCAGCCGCCGGCTCAAACAATCGACGGCCGAATTGGGCCAGTACCGTAGCCGCGAACAGCAAAGCCAGTCGCAGCATTCTTCGCTGGACGACGCAAATCAGCAAAAGAACCGCCAGCTCGCAGCTGCTCGCCGCGATGTGCAGCGTCTGGAGGCCCAGCTGGTGCGATTGGAACGTGAGCTCCAAAACAAGCAGGACCAGTTGGCGCGGGCCAGGCAGGAGCAGGCGGAAGCAAAGCAAACGGCCGACACGCTGTTGGCGGCCAGCCGTCGCCGCGGGAACGCTTCGATCACACCCAACTCAAACATCTCGCTGGCCGAGATTGACATTCCGGGGGTCGACATCCGCCGGGACGGCGAGGTTTTGAGGGTCCCCCTTTCCAGTGATGAACTCTTTCCGCCGGGCACGGTCCAACTCCGGCCCGCCGGGGCCGATCTCCTGCGCCGCGTTTCCGCAGAAATATCGCGGGCTTTTCCGGACCAGCGGATTGGCGTCGAAGGGCACACCGACGACAGCACGATCTCGGGACCGTGGCGCGATCACCTGCACCTCTCGTCGGCCCAGGCTATGGCAGCCTACGAATGGATGGCGCGGCAGGGCCTGTTTCTTGCCAAACAGCTGCACGTCGTGGGACATGGGGCCAATCACCCGCTCTACTCCAGCGCCACGGCAGAAGGGCGGCGTGGGAACCGCCGCTTGGAACTGGTGATCTACCCGGAAGCGGTTCCTTCCCAGTGAACTAAACCGGGCTCCCGCGGGTTGGGTCGAGCTGCCGGGGGCATTGGTTCGATACCCCGGCTTTCCGGGGTGCTGGGAGTTTCTTGTGGCCCTCAGGTTTTTCGGTCAGCCGACGGCGCAGAGCGGGTGAATCCCACCTGCGGCGAACCGGTCGCTCTAACGTCATGGCCTCCTCGCGGATTAGAATGGGAATTCAGGAGCCGGTCGGGCTGGGGCCGGCTGGGGGGTGACAAGCCTGTTTTGAGGAAGGTGGGTGGCTGGGTGGTTTGGCAGCGGTCGGTAGTCTGCGAGGGTGGATTGGTGGGTGTGTCGGTGAGCGGCGGGGGAAATGAGGACGAATAGTTGATGATTGCGATTGTTGACCACCAGATTTGCAATTTGCGCAGCGTGGAGAAGGCTTTCGAGCGCCTGGGTTTTCGTGCTGTGGTGACGGACGATGCGGCCGTCTTGGCCGACGCGGAAAAGATTGTGCTGCCTGGGGTGGGTGCTTTTGAAGATGCGATGATCCAGCTGCGGCGCCGCAAGCTGGTCGAACCGCTGCGGGAGGCCATCCAGCAGGGTCGGCCTTTCCTTGGCATCTGCCTGGGCCTGCAGCTGCTGTTTGAGCGGAGTTACGAACATGGACAGCACGAGGGGCTGGGGGTCCTCAGGGGCGAGGTGGTGCCGTTTGACTTGCCCAGCAGGTGGAAGGTGCCGCACATGGGTTGGAATCAGCTGGAATTCGACCGGGAGGTCCCGATATTGAAAGGGCTGGCCAGCGGCAGTTACTTCTATTTTGTTCACTCGTATTTTGTCGTACCCCAGGACCCTGGCATCGTCGCGGGTCGTGCCGATTACGGTGCGCCGTTTTGCGCTATGGTGTGGAGCGGCAATCTCTATGCGACTCAGTTCCATCCGGAAAAGAGCCAGGCGAACGGCTTGCGGCTCTTGCGCAACTTTGCCGAACTGGGCGTTTGAGCAGGGCGTGGGGCACCTTGAAAGAGTGGCAGGCTTGTGCCATATTTCGGGTTTATTTAGCGGTGATTCCGGGATTCTCACCCGCTTTGTAGCCAGCGGCGGGTGGGGAGAACCCCGGGTTAAGATTTGGCAACCTGCGGTCCGGCGATTTCGATTGATACTACGGGCCGGCCGGGGGTGGCAGCGTCGGCGGAAACATGCAGATCTGGGCGGCGATCGACTTACGAAATGGACATTGCGTCCGCCTCTGGCAGGGAGACTACCAGCAGGAAACGATTTACGACGACGATCCTGCCGCCGTCGCCGCTCGATGGGTCCGCGAAGGTGCCCGGTTCCTGCACCTGGTGGACTTGGATGGGGCTCGGCAGGGACGGTTGATCAATGTGGAGGCGGTGCAGAAGATCGTGGCCACGGTGGACGTTCCCTGCGAGCTGGGGGGTGGGATTCGCGATCAGAAAACCGTGGATCAGCTGCTGGAGATGGGGCTTAGCCGGCTGATCGTTGGCACGCGGGCTCTGCAACAGCCCGACTGGTTCCGCCAGATGGCTCGCCGCTATCCGCACAAGCTGGTTTTGGGGGTCGATGCTCGGCAGGGATATGTGGCCACGGAGGGTTGGTTGGAGACCAGCCAGTTACCGGCCACCGAATTGGCTCGACAGTTTAACGACGAACCGTTGGCCGCCGTGATTTACACCGACATTGCCACGGACGGCACCTTAACCGGTCCGAACGTGTCCGCTGTTGGCCAGCTGCGCGAGGCGATAGACCTGCCGGTGATCGCTTCGGGTGGCGTGGGTTGCGCCGAGGACGTGGCACGCTTGGCCGCGACGGGCGTGACGGGTTGCATCATTGGAAAAGCGTTGTATGAAGGAAAGCTGACGATGGCCGAAGCACTGGCGGCCGCGTCGGTTGCGGAGGTTTAACAAGCCTTACGGAGTTGGAAGGGCGTGCGGGAGCCATCCGCACGGATCAGCCACCGCCCCAACCGATGGTGTTCGGGCAGCGCCCAGGTTTCTTTGAGGAATTCACAAGATGGCAAAGCACAACATCGAAGACTTGCGAAATATCGCGCTGGTCGGTCATGGCTCGAGTGGCAAAACCACCGTGGCCGACAAGTTCCTGACACTAACCGGTACGGTGAATGCGAATCCCAGCGTCGATGACGGGACCAGCATTTGCGACTTTGACGAGGAGGAAAAACAGCACAAGTACTCGATTGAGGCGAGCGTGACGCACTTTGAACATGCGGGAAAGCGGTTTCATGTCATCGATACGCCAGGCTATCCCGATCTGATCGGCCAGGCGATTGGTGCACTGCGTGGCGTCGATACGGCGGCCATCTTTATCGAGGCCAGCGCCGGGATCAAGGTCAATACACGTCGTGTTTTCCAGGAGGCGGCGGAAGCGGGGGTCGGCCGCGTGATCGTGATCAGCAAGATGGATGCGGAGAATATCGATTTTCCGGCGCTGCTGAGCAGCATCAAGGAGATGTTCGGCAACGCCTGCGTCCCGCTCAACGTGCCACTGGGCCAGGGGGCCAATTTCCACGGCGTGGCCAGCACGCTGAAAGTGTCAGAAGACACGGCTGACGCCCTGGTGGATCCTGCCGAAATTTACGAACCGTTGATCGAGTCGATCATTGAGGTCGATGAAGCGGTTATGGAGCGCTACTTCGAGGGGACGATGCCCAGCGATTCGGAGTTGTCGGGGTTGATCATTCGTGCCGTTGCCTCGGGGACGTTGATCCCGATCCTCTGCGTGTCGGGCAAGACCGGCACCGGTGTTCCCGAACTGCTGGACGCGTTGGCCAGTTGTGCCTTGCCGCCGACGGCGATCGACCGCAAGGCGCACAAGGAGGGCGACGAAGTGACGATTAAGGCCGATGCCTCCGCGCCGCTGGCGGCCCAGGTCTTCAAAACCCGGATTGACCCGTTCGTACAGAAGTTGAATTTCATTCGGATCTATTCCGGTACGCTGAAGAAAGACAGCCAGGTTCCCAGTTCGGCCAGTCGCAAGGGCATCAAGATTGGGCCGCTGCTGCAAGTCCAGGCCGGCGATACCTCGCCGATCGATCAGGCCGGTCCTGGCGACATCGTGGCGGTCGCCAAGCTGGAGGACTTGCATACCGGCGACAGCCTGGGCGAAGTGCAACTGCCGGAAATCACGTTCCCTACGCCGATGGTGGGGCTGGCCGTACAGCCCAAGAGCCGCGGGGACGAGGCGAAGCTATCGTCGGCCCTGCACAAGATTTGCGAGGAGGATCCCACGGTCAGGCTGGACCATGACCAGGAGACGAAGGAATTGGTCATTAATGGGATGAGCGAGTTGCACCTGAAGCTGATTCAGGAGCGGCTCAAACGGCGGGACAAGGTCGAAGTCAACACGAAAGAACCGAAGATTCCCTATCGCGAAACCATCCAGGCCGACGCCGAAGGAAGTTATCGCCACAAGAAGCAGTCGGGCGGTTCCGGACAGTTCGCAGAAGTGCATATCCGCATGCACCCTTTCCCGGAAGGTACCAACCCGGAAGAGTACGCGACGAAGGATCGGTTTCCCCAAATCAAAAAATTCACGCACCACCCCGCCAGCAACTTTCTATGGGTTGATTCGGTGGTGGGCGGTTCGATTCCGGGCAATTTCATGCCGGCGGTGGAAAAAGGTTTCCTGGAACGCATCAACCGCGGGGTGGTGGCCGGTTACAAGGTGCAGAACGTCTGCGTCGACGTCCATTTCGGCAAAGACCATCCGGTCGATAGCAATGAAACGGCCTTTCGTACCGCGGCGTCGAATGTCTTTAGGGAAGTTTTCGAGAAAGCCAAACCGTCCCTGTTGGAACCGATTGTAAAGATCCATGTGACGATCCCTGGCGACAAGATGGGCGACGTCAACAGCGACATGTCCACGCGGCGGGGTAGAGTGCTGGGAATGGAATCGGCCGGTGGCGATTTGCAGACGGTGATTGCCGAGGTGCCGTTGGCCGAGGTGTCGACCTACGCGCGGGCCCTCTCCAGTATGACCGGTGGCCAAGGCAGCTACGTCATGGAATTTTCGCATTACGACGTGGTCCCGCCCAACATTCAGCAGCAAATCATCGCCAAGTCGAAGGTCAAGGAGGACGACAAGTAAGGCCGACCCCCTGCGGGTCGCCACCGGCCGAACTGGGAGCCCGGATTTCTCACCAGCCGTCTCCTGTACCACGACCGACGCTCTGCCGGGCCGCGGCAGACATCGCAAGATGATCCTCCACGCAGGCTGGGTACCCTGGCGGTCAAATCAGGTCGTCTTCCCTGCCAGGTAAAGACTTACCGATTCTGGCCACGAAGTTTGTGACACATCGGGTCCAGCGGCCCACGGCAGGTTTTGCTAAACCCGCTACACTGCCCTGGTCGAAGAACTTTACAGACTTCTTGATTTTGTCGATTTTGACGCCTAGGATTGGTGGGTTAGGAAGCTGCCAAGCGATATGGATGGGGGCTCAATTCCCATGCGTCGGTTAACCCTTTTCCTTTCCGGGAGCGATCTCTGTTGCGGCTGTATCGGTCCGGCTTAAGGCCGGACTGTTGCTGACAGCTGCCTGACCGACGTCCCAGCTCTGCCTGAAGACACAAGCATTTGCATATCCATCACTTGTCGACCGGCAGGGACGGCACCGTATGGGAGATATCCTCATGGCTTCCGATTTTCGTTTAAAAGAACAACTACCGATTATCACCGACAAGATCGTCAAAACCTACACGGAAGTAGGCACGATCAATCATCTGGGGCATTGCCCGCTGCCCAGTTACGAGCTGGTGATCGAGTGTGCCGAGGCGTTGAAGGAGATCATCTATCCGGGCTATCGTCGCCGCGAGGGTCTGCATTTGGGCAACGTGCAGTATCATGTGGGCGACCTGGTGGACAGCTTGCATGACAAGCTGACACAACAGATCAGTCGCGCCCTGCGCCACGAGGCGGGTGCCAGCTGCGATTACGAATCCGAGATCGACTACGAGGCGAAAGCGCAGGCGGCGGCGATCGCGTTTCTGGAGAAGATTCCCGAGGTCCGCAGAAAGTTATCGCTGGACGTGCAGGCCGCCTACGATGGCGACCCGGCGGTTAACAATCTGGACGAGGTGATCTTCTGCTATCCGGGGTTGGAAGCCGTCACGATTTATCGCCTGGCTCACGAATTGTACCACCTGAACATACCCTACATACCTCGTATGCTGACCGAATGGGCTCATGCCCGCACGGGGATCGACATTCATCCGGGGGCCCGGATTGGCCCGCATTTCTTTATCGATCATGGCACGGGTGTGGTGATCGGGCAGACCTGCGAGATCGGGGAGTATGTCAAGATCTACCAGGGCGTGACCCTGGGGGCGCTCAGCTTTCCCACCGACGTGGACGGCAAGCTGTTGCGTGGCGACCGCGTCAAACGCCATCCCACCATCGAGGACCGTGTCGTGATCTATGCCAATGCCACGGTGCTGGGCGGGAGGACGGTGATTGGGCACGATTCGGTGATTGGGTCCAGTGTCTGGCTGACGCGTTCGGTCAAGCCGCGGACGACGGTGGTGCTGGAAAAGCCTAAGCTGCGGATGCGTAGCGAGGCGGACGACGAGCTGGCGGCGGAAGCGAATTACCAGATCTGAGCGGTCTGGGTCGGCCTGCAAGTTGCCCTGCCGGGTGCTCGTTTTTATACTATCCCCACACCTTCACCTTGCCCGCTTGGGCGACGTTCGGAAATTGCTGCGCAGACGGGTAACGCCGTGAAACATTCCCTGGCGCTTGGTACGACGTTGTTTGGAGTCTGGCTGCTGTGGTCGGGCCATTACACGCCGTTGCTCATCGGTTGTGGTCTCGTCTCCTGTCTGCTGGTCGTCCTGTTGTCGCGTCGCATGGAGATTCTTGACGAGGAGACCGCTCCCGTGCACTTGGGCCTGCGTCCCTTCATTTATTACGCGCCCTGGCTGGTCAAGGAGATCGTGCTGGCCAATATCGATGTGGCATGGAGGATTCTGCAGCCGCGGATGCCCATTCAGCCGACGATCGTGCGGGTGAAGGCCAGCCAGCAGGGGGAGATCGGGCGCGTGATATTTGCCAACTCGATCACACTAACCCCCGGCACGGTTTCGATCGACATGGAGGGGGACATCATTACTGTCCACGCGTTGACCAGGGAGGCGGCCGAGTTTGAGGAAAGTGGCGAAATGGATCGCCGCGTAACAAAACTTGAGGTGCCGGATTGATGTTTGTTACGGCGGTGGCGGCGATCATTGTTACCATGAGCCTGGCGCTGCTTCGCGCCACGCTGGGGCCCACGGTCTTCGATCGTATTTTGGCCTTGAATGTCTTTGGCACGAAGACGGTTTTGCTGATCGCGGTCATGGGATTTCTGACGGGGCGGCCTGACTTTCTGGATCTGGCCCTGCTGTATGCCCTCTTGAACTTTATCGGCGTGATCGCCGTGTTGCGGTTTTCCAAGTATGGCCATTTTGCCGATCCTGAGCTGGGGAGGTGACGCGTGGGGATGGAATGGTTTGTGAACATCGTTAGTGGCCTTTGCCTGGTGATCGGATCGCTGTTCGCCGTCATCGGCGGGCTGGGAGTTCTCCGCTTGCCGGACTTCTATACCCGCATGCACGGGGCCGGGATTACCGACACGATGGGGGCCGGGCTGATCCTGGTCGGTCTGATGTTCCAGGGAGGTTTTTCGCTGGTGACGGTCAAGCTGCTGATGATCCTTTGCGTTCTGCTGACGACCAGCCCCACCGCCAGCCACGCGCTGGCCAAATCGGCGTTGCATTTCGGGCTGGAGCCGCGTGTTGTCGAAAAGGAGGCAGGTTCATGATCCAGGCCATCGATATCCTGGTGTTGGCCTTGCTGGCTTGTACGGCGGTCAGCGTGGTGCGGATGCGCAGTTTGTGGGCCGCGGTGATGTTAACCGGGATCTACAGCTTCCTGGGGGCGGGTTGGATGTTGGTGCTGGACGCGCCGGACGTAGCCTTCACAGAGGCTTCGGTGGGCGCCGGCATTGCGACGATCCTGATGCTGAGCACCCTGGCCTTGACCAGTACGGAGATGAAGCGCCCGGCCGCTTCGCCGGTCTTCCCCCTGCTGATCGTTGGCGTGACGGGTGCGGCCCTGTGCTACGGCACCCTGGACATGCCGCACTTCGGTGATCCGAACTCGCCGATCCACCAACATGTGGCCCCCGAATACCTGAAAGACGCGGTGCCGACCGTCCACCAGAAAGAATTGAAGGTGGGGATTGGCAACATTGTGACGACCGTGTTGGCCAGTTATCGAGGTTACGACACGCTGGGCGAGACCGTGGTGATCTTTACCGCGGGACTGGGCGTTCTCTTGCTGTTGCAGGGGCCGCGAAAGGCTGGCGGGTCGGACGGACGCGAGGAGGGCGCACCATGATCGTCCATTCGATTCTACGGATTGTCGCCAAGCTGCTGATTCCGTACATCCTGCTGTTCGCCCTGTATGTGCAATTCCACGGGGATTACGGTCCGGGCGGGGGGTTCCAGGCGGGGGTTATCTTCGCCGCAGGGTTCGTGCTGTATGCCCTGATCTTCGGCTTGGGTGCGGCACGGCGCTCTGCCCCGCCCGCCGTGGTCGAGTCGCTGATTGCCGTGGGGGTCTTGATTTTCGCCGGGACGGGCGTGGTCTGCATGCTGGGTGGCGGTAATTTTCTCGATTATAGCGCCTTGGACCACCACGATCCGCAACATGGGCAGCATCTGGGGATCCTGATCGTGGAACTAGGGGTGGGCATCACGGTGGCGGCCGTGATGATCTCGGTGTTCTTCGCGTTTGCCGGGCGGGGGCGGATTCGATGAGCACCGTGTGGGGACTGTACAACTACTGGATCGTCATCTTCTTGATGATGACCGGATTCTACATCGTGATTGCGCGACGCAATCTTGTCAAAAAAGTGATCGGTCTGAACATCTTTCAGATCGCGGTTTTCCTGCTGTACATCACGATGGGCAAGGTGGAAGAGGGCACGGCCCCGATTTTGCCAGCTCGCGATTTCCAGACCGGGGCAGAACTGCCGGCGTATTCCAATCCCCTGCCCAGCGTGTTGATTCTGACCGCCATCGTGGTGGGCATTGCCACGACAGCGCTGGCTCTGGCCCTGATCGTGCGTATCCAGGAAGCGTACGGGACGATCGAGGAGGACGAAATTTTGGCGCGGGACCGGGAGGGGTGATGCAGCACCATTTGCCGATCTTGCAGATCATCGTACCGCTGATTGCAGCGCCCCTGTGCGTTTTGATCCGCCAGCGGCACCTGGTTTTTGGCTTCACGCTGACCGTGTGCTGGGCCACGTTCGCCATGGCGATCATGGTGCTGGTCCGCGTGCTGGCGCCGGAAGCCAGCCACGACGGTGGGTTGCCAGGGGGACAGCTTACCTACCAGCTAGGGGGCTGGCTGGCGCCTTGGGGGATTGAATATCGGATCGACATCCTGAGCGCTTACATGTTGCTTTTTGTGTCGGGGATCGGCGCGGTGGTATTGTCTTACGCGCCCGCCAGTATCGCCCACGAAATTGCTCCCCAGCAGCACTACCAGTTTTGCGCGGCCTATTTGCTTTGCCTGGCGGGTCTGCTGGGGATTACGATTACCGGCGATTTGTTCAACCTGTTTGTGTTTCTGGAGATTTCGGCCCTTTCCTCGTACGCGTTGATCAGCCTGGGGGCCAGCCAGACCCGCAGGGCGTTGAAGGCCGCTTTTCAGTACCTGGTGATGGGCACGATCGGCGCCACGTTCATCCTGATCGGAGTCGGGTTGATCTATCAGATGACGGGCACTTTGAACATGGCCGATGTGGAAGCGCGGCTGGATACGGTAAGCGGGCCGCGGACGATCCTGGTGGCCTTTGCCTTCTTGTCGGTCGGGATCAGCCTCAAGGTGGCCCTGTTTCCCCTCCATGCCTGGTTGCCGGGCGCTTATGCCTACGCCCCGTCGGTAGTAACCGCCTTTCTGGCGGCTACGGCGACGAAGGTATCGGTCTACATCCTGCTGAGATTCATCTTCACGATTTTCAAGCCGAGTTTTGCCTTCGAGTCGTTGCCGTTCGATGCGGGGCTGATGACACTCTCGCTGGTCGGTATTCTCGTTGCCTCGACCGTGGCGATTTTTCAGACAAACATCAAGCGGATGTTGGCCTATTCCAGCGTAGCCCAGATCGGCTACATCGTGTTGGGGATCAGTTTTGCGTCGGTGCACGGATTGACCGGCGGTATCGTGCACCTTTTCAACCATGCGTTGATCAAGGGAGGGCTGTTTCTGGCGATGGGGTGCATCGCGCTGCGATTGGGATCGGTCGAACTGCAAGACATGCGGGGCATCGGTCGCCAGATGCCGTTTACCATGTTCGCTTGGGTCGTTGGGGGACTGGGNNGTGACTGCGGGTTTTATCAGCAAGTGGTATCTGATCGGCGCGGCTTTGGAACGAGGCTGGTGGCCCGTGGCGGCACTGACCTTGTTCAGCTCCTTGTTGGCTCTGATTTACGTCTGGCGGGTGGTGGAGGCGGCTTATTTTCAGAGTCCGCCTGAGGGTCAGCGGGAGGTGGGCGAAGCGCCACTGGGGATGTTGATACCCACGGGCGGATTGATTGCGGCCAGCGTGATTTTCGGACTTTGGACTTCGCTCTCGGCGGGTGTCGCCCGGCGAGCGGCGGAGGCACTTCTGGGAGCAATGCAGTGACCTCCGAAACGGCACTCAAGCTGGCTCTGGCCCTGCCGCTGCTGGCCACCTTCTTCACCACGATCTTCGCCGCTCGGCCGAACCTCCGCGAGCTGTGCACGCTGATCTTGGCGACGGTCCTGTTTGGGGTCGTGGCGTCGCTGACGCCGGAGGTGTTGGCGGGTGGGCGGCCGTCGATCACGTTGCTGGAAGTGCTGCCGGGCCTGGCGGTGGCCTTGCAAGTCGAACCGCTGGGAATGCTGTTCGCCCTGGTAGCCTCCGGGTTGTGGGTGGTGACCACCTGCTATTCGATCGGTTACATGCGGGCTCATCACGAGCGGCACCAGGGGCGTTTCTATGCCTGTTTCGCCATCGCCATTTTTGCTGCCATGGGGGCCGCGCTGTCGGGCAACATGTTTTCCCTGTTCATCTTTTACGAGGTGCTGACCCTTTCGACGTACCCCCTGGTCACCCATCACGGCACCGAGGTGGCCTGCCGGGGAGGTCGGACCTACCTGGGAATCCTCTTGTTCAGCTCGGTGGCTTTCCTCCTGCTGGCTGTCGCCTGGACGTGGGTCATCGCCGGCACGCTCGATTTCCAGCCCGGCGGCATTCTGCGGGGGAAGGCCAGCGAGGGCATGCTGCTGGTGTTATTGGCCCTGTATGTCTTCGGTACTGGCAAGGCGGCGGTGATGCCGCTGCACCGCTGGTTACCTGCCGCGATGGTGGCCCCCACGCCCGTCAGTGCCCTGTTGCACGCGGTGGCCGTCGTCAAGGTGGGCGTGCGTCTTTACCGTGATGAAAGTCGCCGTGTACATCTTTGGGATCGATTTGTTAAGCAGCAAAGGGATCAGCCTGCCGTTGATGTATGTGGCCGCGGTGACCGTGCTGACGGCGTCGCTGGTCGCCCTGACCAAGGACAACCTCAAGGCGCGGCTGGCCTATTCCACGGTCAGCCAGCTGTCCTACATCGTGCTGGGCGCAGCGCTGGCCAACCCGTGGGGAGTGATCGGAGGCAGCATGCACATTGCCATGCATGCTTTTGGAAAGATTACGTTGTTTTTCTGCGCCGGCGCGATTTATGNNCGCGATTTATGTGGCCGCGCACAAAACCGAGATCAGCGATATGCGTGGTATTGGCCGCACGATGCCCATTACGACGTTCGCCTTTCTGCTGGGATCGCTGAGCGTGATTGGTTTGCCGCCGTTTGGGGGTGCCTGGAGCAAATGGTACCTGGCCCTGGGCGCCGCGGAGGCGCATCAAGCGCTGCTGGTTGCCGTCCTGATGATCAGTTCGCTGCTGAACATTGCTTATCTGTTGCCCATCCCCGTACGTGGCTTTTTCTCGGCTCCCGACGAGGCTGCAGGTCCCGTACAGATTAAGGAAGCGCCCCTGTTTTGCCTGGTCCCCTTGTGTTTCACGGCGGTAGGAGGCATCGTGTTGTTTTTTGGTGCCGAGTGGCTTTATCAGTTGCTGGCGCCGTTGGCACCCTTTTGATCAGGAACGTGATAAGTTTGGAAGAGAGACACGATCAGAACGATCGCCGCCATCTGAAACAGATGGTCTCTGCCCTGGGCGTCCTGTGCGTCTTGTTGGGCGGTGCCGACCTGGTTTATCACAAACACGTCCATTTCGATTTCGAGTATTGGCTGGGGTTTTACGGCGGATTCGGTTTTGTCTCCTGCGTGGGCCTGGTGCTGGGTGCCCGGCTGCTGCGCAAATTACTGCAACGCGAGGAAGACTATTATGATCGATAGTCTGCCACCCGGCGTGTTGCTGATCGTGGGTGCGGGGGTGTTGCCGATGCTGTCTGGCCGATGGAGATCGGTCTGGACGCTACTCTTGCCCGTGGCCAGCGGCCTGCAACTGTGGGGGGCCTTCCCGGCAGGGACGTCACGAACCTTCGAACTGTTGGGTTACCCGCTGACACCCGTCCAGGCGGATCCGCTGAGCCTGGTGTGGGGCTACATATTTCATCTGGCTGCCTTTTTGTGCGCCCTTTATGCCTGGCACGTAAGAGACCTGGTGCAGCAAGTGGCGGCACTGATCTATGTTGGCGCTGCGCTGGGAGCGATCTTTGCTGGCGATCTGATCACGCTTTTTGTCTACTGGGAGCTGACGGCGATTTCCTCGGTCTTTTTGATTTGGGCCAGCCGCAGTGAACGGTCGTATCGCGCGGGCATGCGGTACCTGATTATGCAGGTGGGTTCGGGCGTGATCCTGCTGGCCGGAATTCTGTTCCACTACCGGGACACCGGTTCACTCGCGTTTGGAGATGCTTTTCACAAGATTCTTGCTCCCCTGCCGCTGGCATCGGACGGGCAATTCCTGGGGCTCAACTCACCCGGTACCGCCCTGATCTTTCTGGCGTTTGGCATCAAGGCGGCCTTTCCGCTGCTGCACAACTGGCTGCAGGATGCGTACCCCGAGGCCACCGTGACCGGCACGGTGTATTTGAGCGTGTTTACCACGAAGTTGGCCGTTTACGCTCTGGCCCGCGGTTTTCCCGGCACGGGAATACTGATTGGGATCGGCGCCACGATGGCCGTTTTCCCCTTGTTTTATGCTGCCATCGCAAACGACCTGCGTCGAGCGATGACTTACATTTTGAACAACCAGTTGGGATTCATGGTGACGGGCGTTGGTCTGGCGAATTTTGCCAGGCACCCCGAGGTGGCCCAGCTGGCCATCAACGGGACGGCGTCCCACGCCTTTGCGCACATCCTTTACGAGGGGTTGCTGTTCATGGCCTTGGGAGCGGTCCTTTACCGTAGCGGCACCATCCGCGGTTCCCAGTTGGGGGGGCTTTACAGATCGATGCCGTGGACCGCCGCTTTCTGCCTGGTCGGGGCGGCCTCCATCTCCGCCTTTCCGCTCTTCAGCGGCTTTGTCACCAAGTCGATGATCGTTTCAGCGGCCGCTGAGCAGCACCAAACGGCGGTCTGGTTGGCCCTGATGTTCGCATCCGTCGGCGTATTTCTGGTGGCCGGGATCCGGATTCCTGCGGTGACTTTTCTCGGTCCCCAGCGCGGTCCACGGCTTGCCGAGGCGCCGGGGTGGATGTTGGCCGCCATGGCCAGCAGCGCCGCTTTCTGCTTGCTACTTGGCATATGGCCCGCACCCCTGTACGCCCTCCTGCCTTATCCGGTGGAATACAAACCGTACACCGCAGCGCACGTCATCACCCAACTGCAGTTGCTGGCTTTCACCGGGCTGGCATTTGCAACGCTGAAGTTGCGGGGCCTCTACCCGGTCGAACGAGCGGCGATCAACCTGGACAGCGACTGGTTTTTTCGCAAACCGCTGCCGGCCGTCGTGGGCGGGTTGTACCGGTGGGGAGTTGCTCTGCGAGCGGGGGTCAGTCGTGTGGGCGAAGCCGTGCTAGTCGAGGCCCTGACGTGGGTCAAAAAACATTGCGGGCCCCCCGGGTTGCTGGGCCGTAGCTGGTCGACCGGCGGGATGGTGATCTGGGCCGCGATGTTACTGGGCGCTTATCTGATCCTCTATTATCTCTAGTCCCGTGTCCGGCCTCACATTTCGCAGTGGCCGGTGTGGTGAAAGTCGCCAAGACTTGCGGCGCAGGCAGAAGTTTCCGAGCAGCGTAGCGAGTTTTCGCTGGCTAAAAGTTAAGCATTCACAAAACAGTAGCCTGATTTGGCAGGGTGCGACGCTACCGCACAGCGTCCAGCTTTGCGTAATACGCTTGCAGTTCCCCTTCCAGATCCCGCATCAGTGCCGCCAGGTTGGCGTGGACGATCCGCGTGGGAATGGCAGACTCGGTGATAGGGTCCAGCCGCCGCGTGGTCGCAAGACGATCCGACCTGTGATGGAGGCGGTGACCGGCTGAGCGCATTTCGAAGCCTTTGTTCACGATGTGCTGGTAAGGTTCCAAGGTAACCAGTCCGACGACTCGCGAGTTCACCGCTTGCATAGAATTTCCTTTACTTGTGGGCGGACACATGTCTCGGCACTCATATGCCGCCAGGAGGGAGGTTTTACCGAAGGGGAAACGAGGCCGATCGAGACCGGCAGGGTTTCGTTTTCTTCGTCCAGCGTGGCAGGGGCGAGGTCCAGCAGTTGAAGTCGAGTGGCGGGGCGGGTACGGCCGGGAGGTATCTCCCGAAAAAATTGCTCGACATCGTCCAGCAGATGGTTTTTCCCGCACGCCGTCGAGGGCAGGGGGGTGGTAAGACAAGCGGCGTGAGGGGCGGTGGCTGGCCGTTTTGTCTTTGAAGACGGCAACGCCGTATCCGCAGGCTGCCCCCCCGTAATATGAATCATGAATTCGTAAGGCCCGATCTGGATCCGGGCCTGGTCTGTCAGGGTGGCACGGCTGTGGAGGCGACCATCGACCCGCAAAGCGGGCTGGTGGCCCAAGTGGCGAATCACGATCGCTTCCGGAGTCAGGAGCAGATAGCTGTGCAGTTCCGGGAAGTGATCGTCACCCAGGACGAGGTCGCAATCCGGACCGCTACCGATGAAGAATGTCCGACCATGCACCGGACGAAGCCTGTCTCGCGCTCGACCCCGCGTGATCTCCAGCTGGACGGTTGGAAATTTCGGGAGAAAATGCGGATGCGGCGTGCTGTGACGGTCGTGCGATTTCAGCAAGGATTGCATCGATTCCGCTTTGCTGCTGCTTAGTCCAAAGTCCTCAATGCCGGCTAGCCTAACTGCTTTCGGCAATTTCCTGCCGCCAAAGTGACCGCCAGTTGGCGACCGTTGAGCGAAATTTCTGATTCCGGTCCGTTCGATGCAGCTGGCGAAGCTGGTCGGATGGGACGACTGGCAAGGCTGGAAGCGCAGGGGACGCCTGTCGCAATCAAGCCGTGTGGCGTTTGGCCTGGGCGGGACGACGCGATTGCCAAACCCAGCAAAACCGGCAGGACACCGGTTGTCGGCGTGACGCGGCCAGGCCCCGGGGCCCTCTTTCCGCGGCGGGATGCGCTTTTGGGCCCGCCGCTCAGCCGGCCCGCCGGGCGGTACGGATCTGCGCCCGGGCTTGCAGGATGAGCCGGTCGCGGACGGCCAGCAGTTCCTGGGAGTTGGCTGGCCGCCGCAGGGCCTCGTCCAGCTGTTGCTGGGCCGCTTCCGCGTCCAGCTGGTCGGCCGGTACCGCGCGATGGGTCAGGACAGTGAGGGTGTTGCCGGACATTTCGACGAAGCCCCCGTCGACGTAATAGCGGCGGGTTTCGTTGCCTTCGACGATTCGCATTTCGCCGTAGCCCAGCCGGCCGATCAGCGGTGCGCGTCCCGGCGCGATCCCGATCTCGCCGTCGTACAGCGGCAGGGCGACAAACTGGGCGGGTGTTTCCAGAGCGGTCGTCTCCGGGGTGACCACGACGACGGACAGAATGCGTTGACCAGCCAGTTCGTATTTGGGGGATTCCATGGTTTATTTGTGGGGAGATGGAGGAAACCGCGATCGGGCGGGGAATGGACTTCCGGCTAGGCCTTGGCCGCCATCTTTTTGGCTTGTTCCTCGGCCTGGTCGATGGCCCCGACATACATAAATGCCTGTTCGGGCAGGTGATCCCATTTGCCTTCGCAGATTTCTTCGAAGCTGCGGATGGTCTCGTCCAGCGACGTAATTTCACCCGGCTTGCCGGTGAAGACTTCGGCCACGAGAAACGGTTGCGAGAGGAACCGCTCGATTCGCCGTGCCCGCTGGACAATGGTCTTGTCTTCTTCGCTCAGTTCTTCCACCCCCAGAATGGCGATGATATCCTGCAGTTCCCGGTAGCGCTGCAGGATGGTTTGCACACGGCGGGCGATGGCATAGTGCCGTTCACCCACGAGCTGCGGGTCGAGGATACGGCTGGAGGAGGCGAGCGGATCGATGGCGGGATAGATTCCTTTTTCCGAAATCGATCGTTCCAGGTAAATAAAGGCATCCAGCTGGCCAAAGGCGGTCGCCGGGGCGGGGTCGGTCGGGTCGTCGGCCGGGACGTACACGGCCTGCACGGAGGTGATGGCGCCTTTGTCGGTGGAAGCGATGCGTTCTTGGAGAGCGCCCATTTCGGTGGCCAGGGTAGGCTGATAGCCGACGGCCGACGGCATCCGTCCCAGCAGAGCGGAGACTTCGCTGCCGGCTTGCGAAAAGCGGAAAATGTTGTCGACAAACAGGAGGGTGTCCTTCCCGGTCGTATCACGGAAGTATTCGGCCATGGTGAGGGCGCTGAGTGCCACGCGGAGTCGAGCTCCGGGCGGTTCATTCATCTGCCCGAAGACCATGCAAGTCTGCTCAATGACGCTCCGCCCCGTATCGCCAATCTTGGCTTCTTGCATTTCGAGCCAGAGGTCGGTGCCTTCCCGTGTCCGTTCGCCGACGCCGGCGAAGACGGAGTAGCCGCCGTGGGCGCTGGCAATCCGCGCGATCAGTTCAGTGAGGATGACGGTCTTGCCCAGCCCGGCCCCGCCGAACAAGCCGGCCTTGCCGCCCCGGACAAAGGGTGTCAAAAGATCGATGACCTTGATACCCGTTTCAAACAGTTCCGTGCTGGTCGACAGTTGGCTGACATCGGGGGCGGCGCGATGGATGGGCCACCGCTGGTCGGCTTTTATCTCCCCGCGGCCATCGACCGGTTCTCCCATCAGGTTGAACACGCGGCCCAGCGTCGCCTCACCCACCGGCACGGTGACCGGGTTGCCCGTGTCGACACATTCCTGACCTCGCATGAGGCCGTCGGTGCTTCCCAGGGCCACGCAGCGGACCCGTCCGCCGCCCAGGTGTTGTTGCACCTCGCCGGTCAGCTGCAGCTGGATCCCTTTGTGGTCCGATTCGATCTTCACGGCGTTATAGATGGCGGGCAGGGAATCTTCGGGGAATTCGGCGTCGAAGGTCGATCCGATGACTTGAGTGATGTGTCCGACGGTACGAGCGGTTGCTGTGGCCATGGTCTTTGCTTTCCTGGTTTCAATTCCTGCCGGTGAGTAAGTTGGGGTTCGTAGGCTTTTTAAGCGTCATTCTTTGAGTGCCTCGACCCCGCCCATCACTTCCAGCAATTCGCCGGTGATTTGCGCTTGCCGCGCGCGGTTGTAGGTTCGGGACAGCGAGCGGATCAGGTCGTCGGCATTTTCCGTGGCCGATTTCATGGCGACCATGCGAGCGATCTGCTCGCTGACGGCCGCATCCAAAAAGCACTTAAACAGGCGTATTTTGAAGCTGGTGGGGATGACCTCTTCCAGAATCTGCGCGGCGGAGGGGAGGAACTCGTACTGCGACTCGGCCCGTCCTGCCGGGGCTGTCTGATCGTCGACTTCGGGCAGCCCCTCTTCCATGCTGCCCAGCGGCAGCAGCGTTTCGACGGTGGCTTCCTGCCGAGCGCTGCTGCGGAATTTCGTATAGGCGATATCGAGGCGGTCGAGTTGCCCGGTGGCGTAGTCGTTCAGGTAGCGGTTGGCCAGCACTTCCACCTCGTCAAAGCGCGGCTTGTCCTCGAAGTGCGTGAACGCTTCCTGAACGGGCTGCTGCCGATGTTTGAAGAAGGACAGACCCCGTTTGCCGGAAACCTCAAGTTCGCGCTGCGGCACGCTTTGGCCGAAATCCTCCCATCTCGCCTGGGCCCGCCGCAGCAGATTGCCGTTGTAGCCGCCGCACAGCCCGCGGTTGGAGGACAGCACCAAAAGGATGCCGCGGTGGGTGGTCTCGCGCGGTTCCAGCAGGGGGTGCGTCACCTCCAGGCCGGTACGGGTCAAATCGTGTAAAAGTTTCTTCATCCGGTCGGTGTAGGCGGTGGCCGCGTGGGCGCGGTCCATCGCCTGTTTGAACCGCGCCGTGGCGATCAATTCCATCGTCCGCGTGATCTTGCGAATGTTGCGGACACTTTTGCGACGCTTGTCTAGCGCTCGAGGATTGGCCATAGCCGAGGATCTAATTTACGGTGCCAAGGTCAAGGGGCTGGCCCCTGGCGGGGTCAGCCAGCGAGTCCGGCGGTCCGGCCGGCCCGCTGCTTACGCCATCACCGGTTGTGCGGGGGACTGCCGGGCTTCCTCCTCCCGGCGCTGACTGTCGTATTGACGCTGAAAATCGACCAGCGACTCTTTGATTTGGGCTTCGGTATCGTCATCCAGCTGTTGGGTTTCATCGATTTTTTGCCAGATCTCGTGTTTCTGTTCGCGAATGAACTGCTGGAAGCTTGTTTCCCACCGCGGGACTTCCTGGACGGGGATCTTGTCCAGGTAGCCCTTGGTGCCGGCGTAGATGCTGAGCACCTGATCGACGACGTGCATCGGTTTGTACTGACCCTGTTTCAGCAATTCGACCATACGGTATCCGCGATCGAGTTGGGCTTGGGTGGCGGCGTCCAATTCGGTGCCCAGTTGGGCGAAGGCTTCCAGCTCACGGAAGGCGGCCAGGTCCAGCCGCAGGCCGCCGGCGACCTTTTTCATGGCCTTGATTTGAGCGGCCCCGCCGACGCGGGAGACGGAGATACCGACGTTCATGGCGGGACGTTGGCCGGCAAAGAACAAGTCAGGTTGCAGGTAAATCTGACCGTCGGTGATCGAAATCACATTGGTGGGAATGTAGGCGGATACTTCGCCCTCCAGGGTTTCGATGATGGGCAGGGACGTCAGCGAGCCACCACCATTTTCGTCCGACAGTTTGGCGGACCGCTCCAGCAAGCGGCTATGGCAGTAGAAGACGTCGCCCGGATAGGCCTCGCGGCCGGGCGGGCGCCGCATCAGGAGGGACAGCTGACGGTACGCCTGGGCCTGTTTGGAAAGGTCGTCATAAACGACCAAAGTGTGCCCGCCGTGGAACATGAAATGTTCCGCCATCGCGGTCCCGGCGTAGGGAGCGATGTACTGCAGGGGGGCTGGCGCACTGGCACCGGCCACGATGACTGTGGTGTAGTCCATGGCCCCGTGCTTGCGGAGGACCTCGATCACGCCGGCCACCGACGAATCCTTTTGGCCGACCGCGACGTAAAAGCACTTTACGCCGGAATCTTTCTGGTTGATGATCGCGTCCAAGGCCACCGCCGTTTTTCCCGTCTTGCGATCGCCGATGATCAGTTCGCGCTGGCCACGTCCGATGGGGGTCATGGAGTCGATCGCCTTGATGCCGGTCTGTAGCGGCTCGCAGACGGGCTGCCGCTGGGAGACGCCCGGGGCGATGATTTCCAGGGGCCGCGACTCGCTGGTCACGATGGGGCCTTTCGCGTCCAGCGGGTTGCCCAAGGGGTCCACGACACGTCCGATCACGGCATCGCCCACCGGCACCGAGAGCAGCTTGCCCAGGCTGCGGACCTCGTCCCCCTGATGGATCTGGAGGAAGTCACCCAGGATGATGATGCCGACGGAGTTTTCTTCCAGGTTGAAGGCCAGCCCGTTGATCCCGCCGGGAAACTCGACCATCTCGCCGGCCATGACGCCGGAGAGGCCGTAGACGCGAGCGATCCCATCGCCCACCTCCAGCACCTCGCCCACTTCGCGGACGTCAATTTGCGATTCGTAGTTTTCCACTTCCTTCTGAATGATGGAAGCGAGTTCATCAGCTCGAAATTTCATCTTTCTCTACCTGGGGTTGCTGGGGGCGTGTGGCGGACGGAGGACGTTGCCACGCCGACCGGTCCTTTGCCTAAAGTTTGCTTGGGGTAAATTGAAATCGCTGCCGATTGGTTTCGATTTCCTCGACGTTTCGCTGGCGCAAGCGGGAACGGAGCTGCTGCAGGTTGGTGAGCACCGATCCATCGTAGACGGTATCGCCCACGCGCAGCTGGAGGCCGCCGATCAGGCGGGGGTCGGTCCGTACGACCAGCTCCGGTTCGCGGCCCAGCAGGGAGCGGATGCGGTCTTTCAGTGCCGCCGCGGTACTGTCGGCCAGGGTCGTGGCCGTGGTCACGTCGACGCGGACCCGCCCGCTGCGCTGGTTGTGCAGGTCGATCAGGCAGCCCAGGATCGCCCGCAAGTTGCCCAGGCGTTCGTTTTTGGCCACGACTCGCAGGAAATTTAACAGCAAGGGGGAAATCTGACCTCCCAGGGTCCGCTGGACAATGTCTCGCTTTTGATCGGCCGGGATCATGGGACTGGCCAGCAGTTTTTCGAAATCGGGAAAAGCGTCCAGGACGTCACCGACCAGCGACTGGAACTCCTGGATCACCGCCGCGGCCTCCCCCTGGGCCGCATCATACAGGGCCTTGGCATACACGGTGCCTACCCGTTGGCCCAGCACATCGATCGTCTTTTTCGGAGCGGTCATACTTGCTTTTTTCCCCGCGGTCGGCTCAGGCGGCATCTCCTGCCGACGTGGGTCACCAGGCGGTGGCGACTTGGGCCGCCTTTGCCGCTGCCCGCTTGTCAGTCCCCGTCGGCTTGGACGCTGAGAAAATCGCTTTGCGCCTCCTCGATCAAGCGACTGTGATCGTCGACCGACAGTTCCCGGCCGACAATCTGGCCGGCCAGGTCGACAGCCAGGTCCGCCGCACTGTCAGAGATCTCCTTCAGTGCGGCATCCTTAGCCGTTTCCACTTCGCGCAGCATCCGGTTGCCCTCTTCGGCGGCTTTGGCTTGCGCTTTTTCCACGATCTGCTGGCTGGTGTATTCCGCATCTCGTCGCGCCTCTTCCATGACCTTCCGCACCTCATCGGCCGCACCCGCCAGTTTGGCTTCGTATTCGGCGGTCAGCTTCCGGGCCTCTTCGGCCGCGTTTTCGGCCGTCGCGATATTGTCCGCGATGGCCTGCTCACGGCGTTCGAGCCCTTCGCAAATGGGTCCCCAGGCGAATTTCCAGAGGACGGCCAGGGTGACCAGGAACACGATCGCCGTCCAAATCGCCAAATCGACGTCGACGGCCAGCGGGTCCGCCGCGGCAGCCACCCTGGGCAGCAGAAGCAGCGCCAGAGTAAACCCGCCGAGAAACAGAACCCGTTCGAACAACAATTTGTTCATCAACGACCTCTTCGAATGTGAACTCTTTGTGTGTCGCCGCGTTCGCTGGCTAGTTGTTGAACAACATACAAACGATCAGGGCGAAAAACGTGGCACCTTCGATGAGGGCCGCGGAGATAATCATCGCCGTCTGAATGCTGCCGGCCACCTCAGGTTGCCGCGACATGCCCTCCACAGCCGCCGAACCGATCCGCCCGATACCCAAACCGGCGCCGATCAGGACCAGGCCCGCGCCAAACGCCCCACCGAAATACATGGAAAAGTTAGACTTCGTGCTGGCCGCTGCCGCGCCAGCCGCCGGCTGGCCGGCAGGGGCTTCGGCATCGTCCGCTGCCCAAGCGGCCGCGGGCAAAACCAGTAACGTCGCCAGTACCACCAATGCTCCAAGGCTTACAACTCCTCTCACGGCTTCATTCTCCTTTGTCCAGAAACAGAGTTTTTCGCATCATTCGGGCATGGTCCCACTAGTGCGGGTGAACTGCCATGCCAATAAACAACGCTGTGAGAAACGTGAATATATACGCTTGCAAAAACGCAACAAACAACTCCAACAACATCAGGGCCGTCGCGCCCAGCACACTGGCCGGTGTAACGCCGTACCAGGCGATGGAACCGGCACTGGCCGCGATGAAGGCCAGCAGGACCGCCAACACCAGGTGGCCCGCCATCATGTTGGCCAACAGACGAACGGCTAACACAATGTGTTTGATCAACAACCCCAGGACCTCAATCAAAAAAATCATGGGCAGCAGGAAAATCGCCAACACGAAGGGAAGGTCCATGTGCGGCACCTGCGCTTTCCAGAATCCCACCGCCCCCAGCTTGGACATGCCTGTCCCGACCACCATGGCGAAAGAGCAGAGCGCCAACATCCCTGTGCAGGCCAGGGCCCCGGTCGCCGAACCGGCCCAGGGGACCAGCCCCAACAGGTTGCAGGCCAGCACGAAAAAGAAGAGCGTCCACAAATAGGGCAGAAATCGATCTGCGTCGTGCTTGCCAATGGCCGGACGAGCCACCTCGTCACGGATGAACAGCAGCATTGCCTCCAGCAAGTTGGTCAGCCGGCCGCGTGGCCGGCCGCCCTGGACCGTGCGGTGGGCCAGGGGGACGAATAGCAAAATCAGGCCCACCGCCGCCACGACCTGCAACACCATGAACTTGGTCAGCGTCAGGTCAAATGCCTCCAGATGCGCGGCAGGGTTCGGCCCCAAGATCGGATTGGCCAACTGCAACGGCTGCGGAATCTCTAACTTGCCGCCTAGCAGCTGCGGCAACTCGAAATACGTGCTGTCCTGCACGTGATGGAAAAGATGCTCAGGGTTCAACGGATCGTGTTGCGCGCCAGCCATGCCTTACTGATCCTTACCCGCGGGATGGGTCGCCGCGATGCGCTGTGTCGTCACTACCGTGCTGATGCCCAGACAGACCAGGTAAATGGGCAGGATGTAATACACCAGCCCGGCCGCCTGCAAGACACCGCCATCCAGCGCGACCACCATACAAACTACCAGGGGGACGCCCATCCTCGGCAACATGCCCAGCAGGTGCTGGTAGGCCACCAGGTTCGGTGCGGTCACCACCTGGCCAATCAAGTCCCCGCCCATCGCGCCCGCCAGGCAAACGACCGCCGCCACCAGGCAGACGGCGATCCCCAGATTCCCATCCAGCAGCCAGCCCACGACCGCCAGCAGCCCTACAAAACCGCCAAGGACGCCATAACCCAGGGATGTCAAACCCGGTCGCCAGCGCCGCATTGTTGTGTTGTTGCTGTTCACCGCATTTCATCCACAGCCAACAAACCCGCCAAACGAGTCGAGTCTCCTGCTGGCCGTTACTTGCCTTGGCCACCGGTCATCTTTACCAGATGCCAAATCGCCAGCGTTAAGCCACCTGCGAAGCCCAGAATGGTAAAGACGACCTTGGTTCCCAGCCGATCGTCTACCCACAGACCGAAAACTCCGGGCAAAACCATCTCGATCGAAATGGTGATGACGCGGCTGGTCCAGGCCATCGCCTTGGCCATCGCGGACCGATCGTCAGGGGGGCCGGTCACAGGCTACGCGTAACAGAACGCCCCCCCTTGAAAATGAATCATCTTGCTCCTGGCCGTAAGCGGGAACCGTGTCGGACGGCCCCCGACGTCAGCCATCGTGCGGCGGCCGCGGGCCGCCAAAGTCGCCCAATGTAATCAAAGGGAAAATGCCGGTCAACCTGCCCGATGGACCCGAGGTAAATACCTTTTCCCCCGCCGGTTAGGCCAGGGTGCCCGCCCGAAGTCCCCCCCCAATTGTTGCCAAAAATAGACGTTCGAATTACACTAAAACGTATCAATTGTGGTCTATTCAATCCCCTGCCGGGGATGGTCATGACGGGCCGGTGGGTTTGCGGAAAACGGCGGTTTGCCGAGTCACCAGCCTGGCTGGGCGGACCGGACCAGGTATCCGTCGAGCGGGCTTTTCCAGTCTGGCCCGAGCGGTCAGGTTCAGGTTATCCGCCGCAAGTCCAGAGGTTGATACCGCGTCAGGGAAGTCGCCGAGACGAGAAATTATGTCGGCAGCGTTTTGCGACGCGGACGCCGACGAGGTAATCTTCCATGACGCCCACCTCTTTAAGGTCCCTAAATTGCAAAGTCCTGGCCCAGATGGCCAAAAAAGCAGGGGTTGCTGGCTGGCACGCGATGCGTAAAGAGGAACTGATCAAGGCCTTGGTCCGTGCCGCTCGGAAGAAAGCACGCAAAAAAACGGCTGGCGGCCGCGCCGTACGTACCGCCCCGCGAGGGACTGCAGCTGACGAGCAGACCGTGGCCCGTGCGAAATCGCGTGCCATCCAGCGGTTTCACTCCGCTCAGCGGCTCATGAAGCTGCTCGACGACCAGGGTGACCGCCGTCGGCGAGCGTCCAGGGACCGTCTGGTCGTGATGGTTCGCGGACCCTACTGGCTACAGGTCTCTTGGGAGTTGACCAGCCAGAGCGTCGAGCGGGCGGTGGCGGCTTTGGGCGAGCATTGGCATAACGCTCGGCCAATTCTCCGCCTCTTGTCCGTCCCTTCCGCCGGGGCTATCGAACAACGCATCCGCGACATCGACATTCACGGGGGCGTCAACACCTGGTACGTCGACGTCCAGGATCCGCCAGGCAAGTATCGGCTGGAAATCGGCTACCTGGCCGACAGCGGGGAATTCCAATCGCTGTGCCGCAGCAATGTCGTCACGACACCCACTCCGGGTGCTCGTGACGAACTGGACCACAACTGGGACGACGTTGCGCGGAATTGTGACAAGATCTATGCGATGAGCGGCGGGAACGAGGCGAGCGGTTCGGCAGGCGAGCTGCGGGAATTGTTTGAAGAGCGATTACGGCGGCCGATGGGTGCCCCGCTGGTGACACGCTACGGTGGTGGAGCGGACGGACTGATAAACCCAAAGCCGCTTGACTTTAACGTCGATGCCGAACTGATCGTGTACGGGGCATGCTCGCCGGGGACGCACGTGTCGTTTCGAGGCGAGCCGCTGGAAATACGGCACGACGGCACCTTCACCGTCCGCATGGCCATGCCGGATAAACGACAGGTCATCCCGGTGGCAGCCACCAGCAAGGACGGGGTGCAGCAGCAAACGATTGTGATCGCCGTCGAGCGGAATACGAAAGTGTTGGAGGCGGTCATTCGCGAACCGAACGAAGTCGCAGACGCGACCCGCCAGAAACCATAAGGCCTCCAACCTGGTGCAGACGAACTGCGGGCATGATCGGTCCCGATCCGGTCAGAATCAAAGACAGGTTTCCTTTGCTGACTCGAGGGCAACGGCGGTAACGGCCCCGGCTGGTGACGAGGCCTGTGGGATCGGCCACAGCCCCTCTTTCCCTTCAAGCCCGAATTTCTCACACACGGGGTGGCCAGCGACGGTGAGTCTTTGCATGGCAAGGAACACGTCCGTTTACCCGAACAGTCGGGCGAAAAGTCCCCTCGCGAGCACGCTCGCCACGGCCGGTCCGCTGTCCAGCGGCTCTTTTTTTCTTGCGTTTCAGCCCGTCTGGGGTTACGATGCTATCCAGCGATTCCTCTGCCGCAGATGGCGATTGATGTTTTGATGGGGTGAGCCGCTAACTGAGCTCAAAGGGAGCCTTCCTTATAAAGGGCTTGCGGGCCGTATAGCCGGCGCCCGGCGCGAGAGCTCCGGATCCAAGCGCTTGGATCACGAAACTCAAGTCCAAGGCACCCACCTGCAAGAAGGACGAGCTCGCCCTTGAGGCATCCGTCCCGACGTCGGCAGGGGAATTCGCTTTTTTCACCCTTTGGAGACGACCCCCCAGGGCAAGCTGGCAGGGGGCGGCAGGCTGCCCATCCAGATGACCGCGGGGCTGGACCGACTGCCAGCACATGCGTCCCTTACCGCTGACTGTCGCGGGGGGGATCCAGCGCCAGGGATTGGCCGAACAGAGGCAATGCATCCCGATCCGCCTATCGACCGCTCAATGCCCGACGTGACCGTCAAGCGGCAGCGACTGCTGGACCGCCTCCGTCAGTTCGATAGCTGTGCCGTGGCTTTCTCTGGCGGCGTCGATAGCGCCGTGGTCGCCCAGGCCGCTTTTTTGGCGATGGGGGAACGGGCGGTGGCGGTGACCGCGGTGAGCCCCAGCCTGGCCGAGGGAGAACTCGACAACGCGCGGCAGGTCGTGGGGCAGATTGGCATCCGTCACGAGACGATCGAGACCGGCGAACTGGCGAACCCCGCTTACGTGGCCAACCCGCCAGATCGCTGTTACCACTGCAAGACCGAGCTGTACGATCAGCTGGACAAACTGTGTAACCGCTTGGGGTTGGCGGTCATCGTCAACGGGGCCAATGCGGACGATCTGAGCGATTATCGTCCCGGCCAGCGGGCCGCTGGTCAGCATGGCGTGATCAGTCCGCTTGCCGAAAACGGGTTGAGCAAGGTTGAGGTGCGGCAGCTGGCGGCCGAGTGGGGATTGGCGGTGTGGGACAAGCCGGCGGCGCCGTGCCTCTCCAGCCGGATTGCCTACGGCGAAGAGGTGACGCCGCAGCGACTGGCGATGATCGACGCGGCCGAGCAGTTTTTGCGGGAGGCGGGGCTGGGCGAGGTCCGTGTTCGGTATCACCAGGGGGACCTGGCGCGGCTGGAGGTGCCGCTGGACCAGCTGCCGCAGCTGAGCGGGGGTGAATTTCGAGCCCGGCTGGTGGCGCGTCTGCGTGAGCTGGGATTCCGCTACGTGGCCCTGGATCTGGAAGGCTTTCGTTCCGGCAGCCAAAACCTGGTGTTACCCATCGAGATGGTCCAAGCTGGCGTGTTACGCCGCTGAGCGGCAGCTGGGTGGGCCCGAACGGGGGGGCGAGGCTCGACCCGCTTGTCCAACCAGCCCAGGCAACGGCTTGGCCGTCGTCGCGGACGTCCTGCGAGCAACCGGGCTAACTGTTGTGGTGCCGTCGATTGTGGCGGCGGCTCGTACGGCGACCCCCGCGGCCCGGCCGGGACGCTCTGTAGCCATGTTCGACGGCAAACCATTCGGCGTAGCGTTCACGATCCAGGTAACGGGAGTTGCGGGCGTCCAGGAGGTGGCCGATTTCGTGGATCAGGATATTGTTCAAGTAGAAGTCCTTGGCGGCCCGCTCGGTCCAGATCAATTGCCAGCTGTGCCGGGTTTTCTGTACCCAGCGACCCCCATACATCTCTGCTTCTTGGACCTGCGACGGCTTCGGCGGCCGGCCATGGTGCTCGACGCGGTCCGCCTCCAGCGGATACAGGTAAACGGCCGAACCCCATTGCATGCCGTAACAAGCGAATCGCTCTTTCTTCGTCGTCATGCGGCTCAGCTGGACCACTTCCAGCGGAGCCACAAACGGGGCCGGTAGCTGGCGGAGACGAGCACGAATGTCCTGGATCGTAACGACGTGTCGAAAACCTTTTCCGGCCGGTTGTTCAATAATACAGACGTCGTAAGGATCCGCCTTCTCCTCCCGCTCAGGCTCGTGCCAGTCTTCCGGTGGCGAGAACGGCAGCTTTTCGTTGCGCTGCAAGCCGCGCGCACGCTTGCCCGGTGCCGAACGCCCGCGGCTGGAAACCGCGACGCGAGCGTTTCGTCGTCTGAGCCCCGACAATTTGGAATCGCGCACCGGACGCATGAGTGTCTGACCTACAATAAAACTCGACGTAAACCAGGGCAAAAAACCAGTGAATGATCATCCTCGCCAGCCACTTCCTTGCTACCGCCCGTCTTGCAGCGGCAAAAAACGCCATCCTTCGCAAAGATGGGGCAGAACCGCAGCGGATGCAGTGCCACCAGGGCCCGTTCATTTCATCCTACGAGCGCCCTCTATGGTATACAAGTGAACATCGCAAGTCCCGGCTGCTCAACCGCTTAGAGTCGCGTTTTCAGATGGTCAGGTGTGCGCTGGTGTACCTGTGCATACAGGGTGCCGGTTGGGGACCCCCAGCCGGTTTGCACACCCCACGATCCGGGCGGGGCAACCGAACCGTGAGAAGTTGCTGCGCCGCGTGTCGGTCCGCCAGCCGCTCGGGCGGTTTGCGTTGCGGGTTGGGGGGCCACCGGCGGCGGCGGGGGGATGGCAGCGTTGGGCATGACAGCCGCGGGTAGCCANNAGCCGCGGGTAGCCAAGAGGCGGAGGGGGGCGGCGCCCCGCTGGGGGGAAGAAACGGGCCTGACGGATCAGGATCACCTAAATATAAGGTACAACATCAGGATGAGGACCAGCACCGCCGAGGCGCCCAGCGCGATCCAGATCCACATGGGCGGCTGCTTGCCGCGAGGACGCGTCGCTCGGGCCTGCAAGAGGGAGGCCGGGCGTCCCGGTTCCCCGCCCGCACTGGTATCGATCATGATCTGTTCTGTCTGTGGGGAGGCGGCCGGGCCGACCATCTCTTGCGTCAGCGGCTTGGCCTGCAGCAACCGCTGTTTGGATTTGCTGGCTGTCTGCCCTGACCGCGCCA
>JABAOH010115905.1_pt1 | contig 29282 bp, 17 predicted proteins | sample 7062181 | NCBI WGS metagenome assembly JABAOH01 (sample SAMN14538630, study PRJNA623070) | marine sediment metagenome | biome: marine biome [ENVO:00000428]; feature: marine pelagic biome [ENVO:01000023]; material: deep marine sediment [ENVO:00002113]; isolation source: pool of 5 deep marine...
CCCGGGCCGACCACCGAGAAGCTGACACCACGCATCGCGCAGACGGCAAAGGCGTTGTGGGTCATCTACGCGGGGTTCACACTCGCGGAGGCGTTGATCCTGATCGCATTGGGCGTCGGCGTATTCGACGCGGTGTGTCACGCGATGACGACCATGTCGACGGGCGGTTTCTCCACGTTCAACGACTCGATCGCCGGCTTCGACAGCGTCGCGATCGAGATGGTGATCGCCGTTTTCATCCTCATCGGGGGTGCGAGTTTCGCGCTCCATTTTCAGTGGACCCGTGGTCGACCGGGCCCGCTTTTCCGCGACAGCGAATTCCGGTTGTACACCTCGCTCCTGTCGATCGCCTTCGTACTCATGGTTGCCGATCTGATGCTCAATCGAAACGAGGGCGTCGTGGAAGCGGTGCGCTACGGGGTGTTCCAGGTGGCCACGATCATGACGGGTACCGGGTACGCGACGGCCGACTTCGACGCCTGGCCACACTTCTCGCGGGCACTGTTGTTTCTGCTGATGTTCATCGGAGGCTGCGCCGGCTCGACCACCGGGTCGATCAAGGTCGCACGATGGATGATCGTGCTGCGCAAGATGGTCGCCGATCTCAAGCGCATCCTGCGACCGCACGCGGTCATCCCGGTGCGGCTCGGCGAGCGCGCCGTCCCGGACAGCGTCGTCACCTCCGTGACCACGTTCCTGATCCTGTTCCTCAGCCTGTTCGCCGCCGGTGGCCTGGTGTTGTCCGTCATGGGGCACGACATGATCACCGCGTTCGCCGCGTCGGCCGCCTGTCTCGGGAACGTCGGACCGGGATTCGGGATGGTGGGACCCGCGCAGAACTACGCGTTCTTCGAGCCGCAGGCCAAGGTCGTCCTGATGTCGTTGATGATCATCGGTCGGCTCGAGCTCTACACGATTCTCGTGATTCTTTTTGTTCGCCCTCGGCGCTGGCTAAGCTAGGCGCTGTGACGGAGAGAAAAAATGGCCCTGAGACAACGAATTGAGGACGATCTCAAGACGGCGCTCAAGTCCGGTGACAAGCGGCGGCTGAGTTGCCTGCGCATGGTGAAATCCAAGGTCCAGGAAAAACAGGTCGAACTGCGTGCCAAGAAAGGAGCCGACGCGCAGCTGTCGGACGAGGACGTTCAGGCCGTGGTCTCCGCCTATGCCAAGCAACGCCGCGACTCGATCGAAAGTTACGAACAGGGCGGACGAGAAGACCTGGCTGCCGCCGAACGCGCCGAGCTGGAGATCCTGACGACGTACCTGCCGCAGCAGCTGAGCGAGGACGACGTCGCCGCGATCGTCGACGAAGCGGTCAAAGAGTCCGGCGCGTCGCAACCGAAGGACATGGGCGCGGTCATGAAGCTCGTGATGCCCAAGGTCAAGGGTCGCGCCGACGGCAAGCTCGTCAACCGGCTCGTCCAGTCGCGCCTGAAGGGTTAGGCCGCGCAAACGTAGTCGCGGTTCTCGATGCGATCGAGCGTCTGCAGTTTGGCTCGGATTTCGGCGCGCGGGCCGGCGCCCGAGACGGAGACGATCAACGGGTCGTTCCCGAGCCGACCGATCTCTTCGGGAGAGACAACGGGGGCGCCGTGGATGGTCTGGCCGATGCGGCCGCGATGGACCTCGATCAGGCCGGCGAGCCGTCTACCGTGATCGGCGAGGGCGCGTCGCAGTGCCCGCCCGGTTTGACCGTAACCCCAGAGCAAGTAGCTCGGCGTGTCCCGCAGGTAGTCCCGGGCCAGGTGCCAGGCGCGGCATGCGGTGAAGCGGTCGAGCGCGTAGCGCGCGTCTGTTCGAGACAGTCGTTGGGGGTGATGGCGCCAGTCGAGGAGTCGTTGCGGCACGCTGCCCGCGCGCGGCCCGTCGCGCAGAACCCGCAGAATCAGGTCGTAATCCTCGGGCCAGCCGCGGTCGCGATAACGCAACCGCTCGAGCACGCTGCGGCGCAGCATCCACGTCGGGTGCGCCAGGGGGCACTCGATGAAGCGCTCGCGATGCACGTCCTCGGGGGTGCGCATCGCGTTGAGCCAGGCCTCGTACTCGAGTGAGCCCGCGCCCAGCGACGAGCGCGGGAACGAGCGCACGTGACTCCCGACGAGGTCGAGCGTGGGGTCGGCCTTCAGCGCCTGCATTTGCAGGGCGAGGCGCTCGCGATGCATACGGTCGTCGGCGTCCATCCGTGCAACGAGCTCGCCCCGGCAGCGATCGATTCCCGCATTGAGGGTGGGGATGAGGCCGGAATGGTCGTGCCGGACGAGGACGAACCGGTCGTCGGATACCGCGACCGAGCCGATTCGTTCGCCCGATCCGTCGGTCGAGCCGTCGTCCACGACGATGCACTCCCAGTCACGGAGCGTCTGGCCGCGGATGGACTCGAGGCACGACTCGAGCGTGTCGGCGGCGTTGAAAACGGGGAGTAGGATCGAGACGGCGGGGGCCACTATGGATCGACGGGAGAGATGACGTAAAGGTAGTAGTTCTCATCGGGGACGATCGCACCTTCGAAACGGTGCGTGTGGCGCATCACCGCGCCGTCGACCGCCATCTCGTGACCGAGCTCGACGTTTCCGCCGTAGTTGAGGACCAGCATCACCTCACGACCCTCATCGCGGGCCATGCGGATGGCATCGCGGATGACGAAATCGGTCGTCGCGTCCTTGCGCTTGAAGCTCCAGTCCATGAAGGTTCCGAAACGGCGTTGTTCGACGTAATAAAGCGGACGGTCCAGCCACACGGCGATCGGCTCCGTCGCGAAGTCGACGTGCCCGATGACCGGATGCTCGCGCCACTCATCGGTCTCGAGCAACGCCGCGACGTTGCGCGCGTGAGAAAACGGCCGCCGTGCATCCGTCGCGAGTAACCACGCGGCGGCCACGCAGTGCAGGGCCAACAGGACGCCGAGCACCTGGGAATGCCGCGACGTCCAGCGCACCCCGGAGGCGACGGCGATCCACAGCACGATCCACCAGAAGACGAACGGTTGCGCGTGATGCCGTTGTTGGCCGTGCCACATGACGGCCGTGATCGTGAACATCGCGCCCGTCGCGAAAAGGAATGCGACGACCAGCGGCAGCGAACGGCGCAGCGGCCACACGGCGAGCCCGACGAACCCGAGGCCGCCGAGCAGCCCGGCGAGCGGTGCCCCCGCCCCGAGCGCATCGACGATGTTGGTGTTCCACACGTCGGGGCTCCCGGGGTCGGGGAGCGGCAGGGCGCCGCGCATCAGTGTCGACACCGCAGCGGCGATCCACTCGAAGTCGTAGGTCGGCTCGTAGGTCCCCAGGTGGGCGACCATACGCTTGGCCTGCCAGTAGGCGTACCCGGCGCCGCCCCCGATCCCGGCGAGTGCCAGAGCGAGCGGGCCGAGCTTGGCACTCAACGGAAGCCGAGCCAGCGGGTCCTCGCGGTTCAACGACAGCAGAGAAAGCGCCAGCACGAGGCCACTCGCCATGATGGCTCCGTAGACGATCGTCTGGGACAGCAGAGCGAGCAGCAGCGCGATCCACCAGAGCATCTTGTCGCGGCGCGTCCACAGGACACAGACCGCCGTCGCGAGCAGGAGCTGCGACATGTAGGCACGGTTGAGCACCGTGAACTCGAAGATCGGGTAGTAGCTCAGGCAAAACAGGACCCGGACCCAGCGGGGGAAGGGGGCGTGGCGCCCGACGAGCCACGCCATTGTGGCTGCCAGCAGAAGGTTGAACCCCTGCATGATCCATGGGTCGTGGGTGATCTTCGACAGAGTCCAGGTGATCGAGTACCACAGCGCGGGATGCCCCTGGGTGCTCATGCTGACCAGGAGATCGGCCGGGGTCGCGCTGTCACGGCCGATCAGCCATGGTTCGGCCTCGTCGCGCCAGAGCTCATGGTTGGAGGCGCCGATGAGCCCGACGAGACCCACGATCACGGCGAGGATCCATGCCTCACGCCGGCGCGCTGGGGCCCCCTGGTTCACGCTGGCCAGCGTAGAGTCTGGATCGGCGGCGGTCAACGCCGGCCAGAGCCCAAAGAGCCTCAAACCAAGGATTTTTTGACAATTCTCCAACTCGCCCTATATTCGCTCCGAGATTAACCGGGGACTCGGGTTCCGCGGCGCAGCTTCGCCGTACCCGGGAGGGGTCGTGAAGAGAAACTTCCTCATCGTCGCCGCCAACGCGCAGACCCGCGAGGCGCTCGCCTCGGGTCTGCGTGCGGTCGGTTATGCCGTCACGCGTGCGGCCAACGGTGCCGAAGCGGAACGGGTCGCTCAGAGCGTCAGCCTCGACGCGGTCATCATCGAATCGCACCTACCCGACATGTCCGCCGAGGATCTCACCCAACGCATCCAGCGCGTGCGCCCCGACTGTCGTGTGGCGACCGTATCGAGCTTCGAGCAGATCAAGAACTCGCCGGCGCAGTTGCGTTACGGCGTCAACGACTACCTGCTCAACGCCGACCAACTCTTTCCTCTCTTGTTGGCTCCGTTCGAATCCAACGAGGGGAACACCGACACTTTCGCGCAACGCGGTACCGAGGCGCTGCTCGGCGTCATCGACGTGCTCGTCGGACTGCTCGAGCTCGACGACGCCTACTTCGGCGGGATGTCGCATCGGGCGATGAAGCTCGCACGTCAGGTCGCCGAGGAGCTCGGTGCGGACAGCCAGACCGTGCAGGAGGTCGTGTTGGCCACGCTGCTGCGCGATGTCGGCCGGGTCGCCGTCGCACCGGAAGTGCTGACCGAGCCGGGGAAGTTGAACGAGGAACAGAAGCAGGCGATGCAGGACCACGTTCAAGCGAGCGCACGATTGTTCGAGCACATCGATTTCCCCTGGAAGGTCCTGCCGATCATCCGACATCACCACGAACGCTACGACGGTGCGGGTTACCCCGACGGCCTGCGGGCGCGAGAAATCCCGATGGGCGCGCGCGTCGTTGCGGTCGTCGACACGTTCGTCGCGCTGACCTCGGACCGGCTGCACCGCGAGGCGCTCGACGCCGAGGCCGCGCTGCAGCAACTGATCTCCCAGGCCGGGCGCCAGTTCGACCCCGAGGTGGTCGAGGCGTTCCAAAAAGTGATCGACAAGCGTTNNACGCCCGCCCTGTCGTGTTGATCGCCGACGCGCAGAAGGACTATCGCAAGTTGCTCAAGATGCGACTCGCAAACGAGGACCTCGAGGTTCGCGAGACGAAAGACTGCGCCGGCGCGCTCAAGATCATGCTCAAGGACCCTCCGGACCTGGTGATCGTCAACATGGACGCGGACTCCGAGGAAGCTTTCGGGCTGCTCGCCGAGATGCGCGCCGACAAGACGCTGTGCCGGCTGCCGCTGGTCTTCCTGACGCGCAGCACCGATCGCGTCAAGAAGCTGCGCGCCCTACGCGAGGGTGTGGACGACTACCTGAACAAGGATGACGAGGTTGAGACGCTGGTGGCGCGGTTCCAGAACATCCTCACCCGCGAATCGATCCGTCGCGACGGTGCCGCCCGCGTGCGGCGCGGGATCACGGGAGACCTCGAGAACCTCGGCATGCCGGATATCGTGCAGACGCTCGCGATGGGCATGAAGTCGGCGCAAGTGGCGGTCACGACTCCCGAGGCCAAAGGCGCGATCTGGTTCGAGAACGGCGCCGCGGTGCACGCCCGGTGCGGCGAAGAGGAAGGCGAGCGGGCGTTCTACAAAATTGTCGGGTGGACCGAGGGCGAGTTCGTGATCGAGCACGGCGTGAAGGCCACGGAAAGCACGCTCACCGGCGACACGATGTTCCTGCTGATGGAAGGCCTACGCCTGCTCGACGAGACGAGCACCTCCGAAGAGGCCGTCTAGCGCCCCACGTTCTATAGTCTGCTCGGATGAGCGAACGTTGGCGATCCATCTTCGAGGCGGTCCGCGAGGCCTGCTCCGCCGCGGCCTGGTCGCGTGGCGTCGAGTTGAGCCGCGGCAACGCCGTACACCGCGAGAGCATCGACGAGGACGAGGCAATGTTCCGAATCTCGCTGCGCGGCGGGATGATTTCGCGGGCGATCACCCTGTTCCTCGACGACAATGACTGGGATTGCGAGTGCGGTAGCGAGGAGCGCGGGTGCGAGCACGCGGCCGCCGCGGTCATCGCCTGGCGTCGCGAGGAAGAATCCGGTGAGGCCTTCGAGAGACCCGTCCGGGCCGGCCGCATCGCCTATCGCTTTTCCTCGGAGGGGAACGCGCTGGCGCTGCGGCGCGTCGTTGCCGTCGACGACGAGAACGACCAACCGATACGCGCGAGCCTTGCGGCGATGGCCGAGGGCCGTGTGGAATCCCCGCGCTTCGTCGCCTCGCAGGCGGATCTCGCGGCGGAGATCACGCTCGCCGGGCACCGCCAGGGCAAGCTGCCGGGTCATCTCATCCCCGCCCTGTTCAAAGCGCTGCGTGGCGTCCGCGAGATCACCCTCGACGGAGAGCCGGTCGAGCTGTCGCCCGACCCTGTGACGCAGCGCTGTGTCCTGCGCGATCAGGACGACGGCTTTCGCCTGACGCTCGAGCAGGATCCGGACGTTCGACACCGCTACGTCAACGCCGTCGCGCTGCGCCGGGACACCCTGCACCCGGTCGGTCAGCCGGGATTGACGGGTCGCGAGCTCGAACGCCTGCCACAGGGAATCACCTATGCTGCGGATCAGGTCACCGAGCTGGTCACGGCGGTGTTGCCGCGGTTGCGCAAGCTGGCACCCGTGCAGATCGAGACGGAGCGGTTGCCCGGCACCGAGCGGGAGAAGCCGCGTGTCGTCGTTCAGACGGAGGGTGACGCTGCGACGCTCTCGGTCCTGGCGCTGCTCGTCTACGGCGACCCACCGCGCGCCCGCGTGGACGCCGGCCGTCTCGTGCACCTCGAGGGCACGATCCCGCAGCGCGATCCGGCGGGTGAGAAGGAGCTGCTGAGGAAACTGGCCTCCGAGCTTCGGCTCAGCCCGGGCATCCGTGCGCACTACGAAGCCGAGGAGGCCGTGCAGTTCAAACGACGGCTCGATCGCTGGGACGGTAGCATCGAGGGTGAGGCCCACGAGCGGTTCAGTCTGATGGCGCCGCTGGCGCCACAACTCGATCTCGACGGCGACCGCTTGGAGGTGGAGTTCACGAGCAGCGACGGCGAAGGCGCCGGTGGGCGCGCGGACCCCGAAGCCGTCTTTCGCGCGTGGCGGGAGAATGCCAACCTCGTCCCGCTGCTCGAGGGCGGCTGGGCCCCGTTGCCCAAGGACTGGCTCGCACGCTTCGGCGGCCGCGTGGCCGACCTGCTGGCCGCACGCCGCGCAGATGGCCGCGTCCCGCGCTGCTGCAGCCCCGATCTCGCCGCGCTGTGCGACGACCTCGAACAACCCCCGCCGCCAGGCTTCGAAAGTCTGCGACCGCTCGTCGAGAGCTTCGACCGGCTGCCCAACGCCGAGCTCCCGACCGACCTCGACGCCGACCTCCGCGAGTATCAGAAGAGTGCGGTCGACTGGCTCGGTTTCCTGCGCTCGGCGGGTCTCGGCGCGCTGCTGGCCGACGACATGGGGCTGGGGAAGACGCTGCAGGCGCTGTGTGCCGTTCGCGGCAGGACGCTCGTCGTTGCACCGACGAGCGTCCTGCACAACTGGAGCTCCGAGGCAAGTCGTTTTCGTCCGGCGCTGTCGGTGAACGTCTATCACGGTCCGAAACGCGAGCTCAACGACGCCGACCTGACCCTGACCACGTACGCGTTGCTGCGGCTCGACTCCGGCCGGCTCGCGTCGCGCCACTGGGACACGGTCGTCCTCGACGAGGCGCAGGCGATCAAGAACCCCGACAGCCAGGTCGCCGCCGCGGCCTACGCGCTCGACGCCGGCTTCCGGATCGCGCTCACCGGCACGCCCGTGGAGAACCGGCTCGACGAGCTGTGGAGCCAGTTCCACTTCATCAACCGCGGTCTGCTCGGCGGGCGCTCCGACTTCCAGGAGCGCTACGCGTCGCCCATCGCCGGAGGCGATGCGGAAGCAGCGGCACGCCTGCGCAAGCGCATCCGGCCATTCCTGTTGCGTCGGCTTAAGGGTGAGGTCGCGCCGGAGCTCCCGCCGCGCACCGAAGGCGTGTTGCGTTGCGAGCTTGACCCTGAGGAGCGCGCGGTTTACGACGGAGTGCGCGCCGCAACGCTGGAAAACGTCGTGAAGCAGCTCGAGGCCGGCTCCGGCGTGATGGCCGCGCTCGAAGCGTTGTTGCGCCTCCGCCAGGCCGCTTGCCACAGCGGTCTGGTTCCGGGTCAGCGCGCCGAGACCTCGTCGAAGGTCACGCTGTTGCTGGAGACACTCGACAGCGTCGTCGCCGAGGGTCACAAGGCGCTGGTCTTCTCCCAGTGGACGTCGCTGCTCGATCGCTGCGAGCCGGCGCTCGAATCCGCCGGGATCCCGTTCACACGGCTCGACGGCGCCACGCGGGATCGCCGTGCGGTCGTCGAACATTTCCAGCGCACGGATGGCCCGCCGGTTTTGCTGATCTCGCTGAAGGCCGGCGGCACCGGGCTGAACCTGACCGCCGCGGACCACGTGTTCCTGCTCGACCCGTGGTGGAACCCCGCGGTCGAGGACCAGGCCGCCGACCGCGCGCACCGCATCGGCCAGGACCGCCCCGTGATGGTCTACCGGCTCGTTGCTGCCGATACCGTCGAGGAGCGCATCCTCACGCTGCAACAGAGCAAGCGCGAGCTGGCGCAGGCGGCGCTCGCCGAGGGCGCGGGCGCGACCGGGATCGGCCGCGAGGAGCTGCTCGACCTGCTGCGGTGACGTCGTCATAATGTCGCCTCCATGAGCGCGACCGATCGACTCGACCTGACACACCGCCCGCCCGTCGCCGAGCGCGTGTCCCACGTCACCCGTCACCACGGGAAGCAGATCGCCGACCCGTATCACTGGATGCGCGACGACACGCGCAAGGACGAAGCCGTCCTCGCTCACCTGAAGGCGGAGAACGCCTACACCGACGCGGTCATGGCGCCGCTCCGGCCACGCGTCGAGATGTTGTTCGACGAGATGGTCGCCAGGATCAAGGAGGACGACGATACGCCGCCGGCACGTTGGGGGTCGTTCCTGTATTACAGCCGCACCGAGAAGGGGAAGCAGTACCGCATCTTTTGCCGTCGCGAGGACGAGAGGGGCACAGAACAGGTCTACCTCGACGTCAACCGGGAGGCGGAGGGGCACGACTACTATCGACTCGGCGCCGTTTGCATCAGCCCCGATCACCGCCTGGTGGCCTGGGCGGCCGACACCGACGGCGGCGAGACCTACACGATCCGCGTGCGCGACCTGATCAGCGGTGAGGACCTGCCGGACACGATTCACGGGGCCTACGCCGGTGTGGAGTGGGCTTCGGACAACCGCACGCTGTTCTACACCACGCTGGACAAGACCCATCGCCCGTACCGGCTGCACCGTCACGAGCTCGGCGCTGCGACGGAGGATCCCGTCGTCTTCGAGGAACCGGACGAGTCGTTCTTCCTCGGCATCCACAGGACGCGCTCGGGTCGCTACCTGATCCTGCACCTCGGCAGCAACGACACCAACGAGGTGCATTACCTCGCGGCCGACGACCCGACGGGCGATTTCCGTCTGTTCGAGCCTCGCAGGAAGGGCGTCGAGTATGCGGTCGACCACTGGGGCGACCGGTTCCTCGTCCATACCAACGAGGAGGCGGTCAACTTCCGTTTGCTCGAAGCCCCGCTGTCCGCTCCGCGCCGTGCGAACTGGCGCGAGGTGCTACCGCACCGTCCCGAAGTCCAGCTCGAAGAGGTCGAACCGTTCCGCGACCACATCGTCGTCGTCGAACGTTGCGAGGGTGTGGGTCGGCTGCGCGTGCTGGCAATGCCCGGATACGAGCCGCACGAGGTCCGGTTCGACGAACCGGCCTACACCGTGACGCCGACCGTCAACCCGGAGTACGACACCGGCACGGTTCGTTTCGTCTACCAGTCGCTGTGCACGCCGGAGACGACGATCGATTACGACATGCAAGCACGCGCTCGCGCAGTGCTCAAGGTCGAGGAGGTGCTCGGCGGCTACGACCCCGGCGAGTACGTGACCGAGCGCGTCACGGCAATCGCAACCGACGGAGAACGCGTCCCGATCTCGCTCGTTCACCGCCGCGGGCTCGAGCTCGACGGCGACAACCCGCTGTTGCTCTACGGTTACGGTTCCTATGGCTCGACCCACACCGACCCGAGTTTCCAGTCACTGCGTCTCAGCCTGATCGACCGCGGCTTCGTGTTCGCCATCGCCCACGTGCGCGGCGGTGGCGATCTGGGGCGGCCGTGGTACGACGCGGGGAAGCTGGAGCACAAGACCAACACCTTCACCGACTTCATCGCCTGCGCCGAGCACCTGATCGATGCGGGCTACACGTCGCCGGGACGCCTCGCGATCCGCGGCGGCAGCGCAGGCGGTCTGCTCGTCGGTGCCGTGGTCAACATGCGGCCCGAACTGTTCCGCGCCGCGGTCGCCAAGGTGCCGTTCGTCGACGTCATCAACACGATGCTCGACCCCACGCTCCCGCTCACGGTCATCGAGTACGACGAATGGGGCAACCCGAGCGAGCCCGACGTGTTTGAGCGGTTGCTGGCGTACTCGCCCTACGAAAACATCGAAGCGCAGGCGTACCCGAACCTGTTCGTCACGGGCGCTCTCACCGATCCGCGCGTCGCTTATTGGGAGCCGGCCAAGTGGGTCGCCCGGATTCGCGAGCACCATACGGGCGACGGCGTGTTCTTACTCAAGACCGACCTCGGCGCCGGTCACGGCGGCCCCTCGGGCCGCTACGACTGGATCCGCGAGATGGCCCTGGAGTACGCCTTCCTCATCGAGCGCTGCGGCGCGAGCTTCTGACCCGGCCGATCACCGTCAAATCGAACTCGGGGCCACTCGTTTGGGCTCGCGGAAGGTGATGTCCTCCCACTCGCCCTCCTCGACGACCTCGAGGTCCGCGTTGCGTTCGCGGAAGTAGACGAGCATCTCTTGGACCAAGTCGTCGGGGGTCGACGCCGCGGAGGTGATGCCGACGGAGTGGACGCCTTCGAGCCAGGCGTCGTCGATGTCCGCGACGCCCTCGATACGTTTGGCGTTGCCGGTCAGCTCGTCGGCCAGTTCCAGCAGACGCATCCCGTTGCTGGAGTAGTCGCTGGTGACTACCAGGAACAGGTCGACGTGTGGCGCGATCTCCTTGACTGCGTCCTGGCGGTTCTTGGTGGCGTAACACAGGTCGTCTCGCGACGGGACCACCAGCCGCGGAAAACGCCTGCGCAGGATCTCCACGGTCTTCGCCGTGTCGTCAACGGACAGCGTCGTCTGGGTCAACACCACCACCTTGTCGGGGTCCGGTACTTTGACCGTGTCGGGGCTGGCCAACTCCGGATCGTGCTTGCGGTTGCCGACCACGCTGACGACGGTGGTGCTCTCCGGTGCCTCGCCGTAAGTGCCGACGACTTCCTGGTGGTGTGTCGAATCGCCGATCAACAGGATGTGGTAGCCCAGTCGCGCGTATTTCTTGGCCTCGCTGTGCACCTTGGTGACGAGCGGGCAGGTGGCGTCGATGGTGTGCAGCCGCAGTGCGTCGGCGCGCTCGCGTACCGCCGGGCTGACCCCGTGGGCCGAGAACACGACGGTGTCGGCGAGGCTCCCGCCCTCCGCCCTGGCGCGTTCTTCCAGGACCTTCATCTCGTCGAGATCCTCGACGAAATGGACGCCGTGGCCTTCTTCGAGCCGCCGGACGACCGTGTCGTTGTGCACGATCGCGTGGTACACGGCGAGGTCGCCCTGGCCGCCGCCGCGCATCCGCTCGGCAGCCTTCTCGACGGCCTCGATCGCCATCACGACTCCCGCACAGAACCCCCGCGGCTTCGCCAGATACACCGTCTTGACCATGGCGAGGATTATAGCGGTCGCCCCAAAACCCAGGGGTTTCCGGCGTCGTATCTACCATTCGGTGGTGGGGTGAAGGCCACCCAACAGGCCCGCCGGACCGTTCGGCGCTCCAGGGCTGCCGCAGGCCTCCGGGCACCGAGGAAAAGCGCGGCCGGCTCGTATAGTGATGTTGGCAGGACAGCATCCGGACGGGTCCGGAGGAGGGGCGTCATGGAAGCCGCAGCGCAGAATCCGCAATCCACTCGCGAGGGTCGGATCGAGATCAGCGGGCTACGGCATGTCTACAAAGGAGGCACCGTCGCGCTCGATGGCGTCGATCTGTCCTTCGGGACCGGCCTGTTCGGGCTGCTGGGCCCCAACGGCGCGGGCAAGAGCACGCTGATGCGCATCCTGTGCACGTTGCTCGTCCCGACCGCGGGCCAAGTACGCGTCGACGGCTACGATGTCGTCGCAGAGCGCGATGCGGTACGCGCCTCCCTCGGTTACTTGCCGCAGGAGTTCGGCGCCTGGCGCCTGCAACGCGTCGAGGAAGCGCTCGACACGCTGGCGCTGCTGGCCGGAATCACGTCACGCGGCGAGCGTCACGAGCGCATCGGACGGGTGCTCGAGGAGGTCGGCCTGGCCAAGGTCTCCGATCGCAAGGTCAAGAAACTCTCGGGCGGAATGCTGCGCCGGCTCGGTGTGGCCCAGGCGCTGATCCACGATCCGAAGATCATCGTCGTCGACGAGCCGACGGTCGGGCTCGACCCGGAAGAGCGTCTGCGCTTTCGCAAGGTGATGGCCGATCTGTCGCAGGACCGCACGATCGTGCTGTCCACGCACATCGTTTCGGATCTCGGGTCGAGCTGCAGCGATCTGGCGATTATTGATGCGGGCAAGATCGAGTTCCGCGGCAGCCCGGCCGACCTCACCGAGCAGGCGCGCGGTCGTGTCTTCGAGGTCGACCTGGAGCCCGGCACGAATCCGGCGGGTGGCGGCTACGAGATCGTGGCCACCACGCGCGTCGAAGGCAAGATCCGCATGCGCGCCGTGGCCACGACGGGGACCCTGCCTGCCGGCGCGAGCGAGGTCGACAAGCCGACGCTCGAGGAGGCCTACCTGGCGTTCATGGCCGCGCGCGGGAGGGCCGACGCCGCGATCTCCCGCAATCTGGGCGGGGAGGAGACGTCATGATGCGCCTCGGAATGATCTGGGGCCTCGCCCGTGCCGAAGCCCGGCTGACGCGACGCCTCGTGCGCTACTGGCTGTTCGTGATCCTCGGTCTGCTGCTCGCCGCGTTCCAGTTCACCCAGTTCATGTTCATCTACAAGTTCTTCTCGTCGGGCTCCGCCTCCGCCGCCACGATCAATCCGCGCTTCTTCCTGGCCAACGCCGCCGGCGCCTTCGTCCTGATCTTCTATGTCGGGCTGATCTTCCTCGCATTCGAGGTCCGCTCGCGGGACGTGCGCGAGCGCGTCGTCGAGGTGCTCGATGCGCGGCCGGTGTCCAACATCGAGTTGATTGCCGGGCGAGCCCTGGGGCTCTCGCTCGCCGTCTGGGTGCCGCTCGCGATCACCGTCGGGGTCATCGCGCTCGTCGCTTGGTTGATGAGCGTGCCGATCCACGGACTGTCCGTCGTCACGATGCTCTTCTTCTTCACGATCCCGGCGTTCATCTACCTGATCGGGGTGGTCTTTCTCGCGACACTGCTGGTGCGTCACCGCATGCTGGCGTTCCTGGCGTCGATCGTGTTCATCGTCGGAAGCTTCATCGGCTACTTCTTCGTGCCGTACTGGAGCGTGCCCGCCCTCGACTCGCTGGGCAACAACACGGCGCTGTTTCCGAGCGATCTACTCCCCGAGGTGATCAACGGCGTCGGCCTGATCCAGCGCATCGGTTACACGCTCATGGGGCTCGGGCTGATCGGTTTCGCCATCGTCCTGCACCCGCGCAGGGACGGCGGTTCGCGCGTCAAGCGCGCTGGGGTGGCAGCGGTGCTGCTCGCCGTCGGTTTCGGTCTGACCGCCTCGATCGCGTACCACATCAGGAGCAACGTCGATCAGCAACGGGCCTGGGCCGAGATCCATCGCGGGCGCCTGGGAGCCGCCGTGCCGGATCTACAGGCAATTCGAGGCGATGTCGATATCGAGCCGGGTCGCAACCTCGCGCTCGATCTCGAGCTGGAACTGGCCGGGAACGACGCGCGACCGAGCAAGGCGCTGTTCGCCTTCAACCCGGGAATGAGCGTCATCGAGATCGGCTCGTCCGGAGGCTCCCTGAGCTATACCCATCGAGACGGCCTGCTCGAGATCGAGTTGCCGGCCCCTCTCGGGTCGGGGGATACGTCCGTCCTGACGCTCGAGGCCGAGGGAGAACCGAACCAGTGGTTCTCCTACATCGATGAGGCCCAGAACGTTTGGATGCAGAAGGCGTCCGAGGCACAGATCATCTTCCTGGGCTACGATCCGATGATCTGGGACAAACGTTACGTCGCGCTGATGCCCGGTGTTCGCTGGTTGCCGGCAACCGGACCCGAGTACGACCGCGGCGGCGACCGGAACCCCATCGACTACTACACGATCGACCTGACCTTCGAGATGCCCGCCGACTGGCTGGCTGCCGGTCCGGGACGTCGTGAAGAGGCGGGCCGCGAGGGCGATCGTGTGCGCTACCGTTACGCCCCCGACGCGCCGTTGCCCGAGGTCTGCCTGATCGCCAGTCGTTTCGACAGCATCGCCGCGGAGGTCGAGGGCGTGACCGTCGAGGCCTTGCTGCATCCCGATCACACGAGCAGCGTCGAGTTCTTCGCCGAGGCCGCCGACGAGATCCGCCAGTCGCTCACTGATCGCCTCGCCGACGCGGCTGCCGCCGGACTGACCTACCCCTACGACGCGGTCACGTTGGTCGAGATCCCGATGGCTTTGCGCGGTTACGGCGGCGGCTGGCGCATGGACACCACATTGACCCAGCCCGCGATGATCCTGACCCGGGAGAACACGTTTCCCACGGCATGGTTCGAGGGTTGGACTCGCTTCAACCCCAATGCGGCGGACCGCGAGGGCGGGGTCCCGCGCGCAAAACGTCAGCTCGTCGAGGCTTTCTTCGAGAACGACTTCAACGGCGGCAACGTGTTCACCGCGGCAGCGCGCAGTTTCCTGGGCTACCAGACGAGCGGCCAAGGCCCGGAGGCGGTGCCGATGGATTACGTCCTGGAGCAGCTGACCAGCCAGACGGTCGCGGAGAAAAAGGGCTTCTTCTCGGTCCACCTCTTCAAGGGCAACTTCGGGCAGGAGTTTGCCGAGGCTGGACAGGCGATGCAGAACCGCAACCGCATCTCGGATTCCTATGCCGATGTGCTCATCGACCGCATCGCGTCGACCAACCAGGTCTGGGACACGATGTCGCGCGTCAAGCTGAGTGAAATCGACCCGCGCGAGGATCCGCAAGAAACGCTGAACATTCTCGCGCTCAAGGGCGGCGCGATGGCCCAGTCCATGCTTGATGGGATGGGTAAGAAGCAGGCCGGCCGTTTCCTGGCCGCGTTGCGCGAACGACGTTCGGGTTCGGTGTATACGCGACAGGACATCCTGCTCGCCGGCAACGATGTCGGTGAAGATCTCTCCACCTGGCTCGAGGTGTGGATCGATCAGACCGAGCTGCCGGGCTTCTGGGCCGAGGACATCCGTTACTACCGCCTGACCGACGACGACACCGGCGCCCCGCGTTACCAGCTGCTGGTGACCCTACGCAACGGCGAACCGCCGGCCGGTCTGGTGCGGCTCGAGTACCGCACCAAGGAAGGTGCCCGGGGGCGCCAGCGAACCGAGCCGATCACGATTCCGGGCAACAGCGCCGTCGAGTATGGCCTGGTGCTCTCGGACCCGATCGAGTGGCTCCGCGTGTGGCCTTACCTCGCGCTAAATCGCAAGCCGTTCAACCTGACCGTGCCCGCATTCGACGCGGACCGGTTGCGCGACGAGGAGCCGTTCAACGGCGTCCGCGAGATCGAGCTCGACGCCGCGGGCGACGGGTCGTTGGTGGTCGACGACCTCGACGACGGTTTCTCGGTCGAGGTCGACGACGCCGGCAAGGGGTTCCGTGCCACCGGGGCCAGGGACGAAGAGGACCTGGACGCCGGGCTGCCGGCGCTCGACGGTGCCTCGGCACGCGCCGACTGGTCGCGCTACGTACACCCGGATGCGTTCGGCAAGTACCGCCGCACCACCGCGGTCGTGAAGCGGGGCAAGGGCGACAAGCGCGCCGTGTTCGCCGCCGAGATCCCGCGGGCCGGGCGCTGGGAGCTCAGTTTTCACTTGCCCGCGGAGCAGCGATCCGGTCTCATGTCCCAGCGTCGCGACCGTGGGGCCTGGAAGCTCGTGATCGACGACGGCACGGGAACACAGGAAATCGATTTCGACGCGGAGAACCACGACTCGGGCTGGAACTCGCTGGGCATGTTCGACATCGCCGGCGGCACCGTCCGGGTGATCGTTTCCAACGAGACGGCGGGCAACTACGTCCTCGCCGACGCGATTCGCTGGACGCCCGAGCGGCGCTCCGGCGACCAGGTGGCCAAGGCACCATGAAGACAGCAAGTCGACTTGTCGCCGCTGGGCTGGTTCTGACCGTCCTGGCCTGTGCCCCGCCACCCGACAGACAGGAAGTCGAGTTCCGCGTCCCCGTCACGGTGCGCGAGGTCGAGACGGGCGACGTCGAAGACCGCGTTATCGCGACCGGAACGCTGCGCACGCCGGAGACGATCTCGTTGCGCGCGGATACCGCCGGCGCCCTGCGCGTGGCGCGCGCCGCGAATGGCCGCCGGCTGGCCGAGGGCGATTCCGTCGAAGCCGGCCAGCTGCTCGCCGAGATCACCGGTGAGGAGGTCCGTCTCGCCGCGGCCGCCGACGCGCGCCAACAACGTCTCGCGGCCGCGCGGCGGGACTACGAAACCAAGAAAGCCCTCTTCGACGAAGGCCTGATCAGCGCCGAAGCGTTGCGACCGTTCGAGACGGCGCTCGCGGACGCCCAGCTCGAGTGGGAACGCAGTCAGCTGACGCAAAATCGTTCCCGGCTGGTCACGCCGATCTCCGGAGTGGTGCTGCGACTGGCACGCGACGAGCAGAACCGCCCGCTCGCCGACGGCCAGCTGGTCGTTCAGGGTGCCGAGCTGGCGCAGGTCGCACCGACGCGCTCGCTCGTGGCCGATGTCGACCTGATCGGCCAGGACCTGGCCAAGGTGCGCGAGCGGCTGGAGGCGCGTGTGCGCCACTCCGCCTGGGGCGACACCCGTTTCGAAGGCACCGTCATCCGGTTGGCGCCGTCGCTCGACCCGATGACCCGCACATTGCGCGCGGAGGTCGCCGTCGAGAACCCGGGCGGTGAGCTGCGCCCCGGCATGTTCGTCGAGGTCACGATCATCTCCGAGCGTCGCACCGATGTCCCCGTCGTCCCTCGCGAGGCGGTGACCGAACGCGGCGGCCGCAAGGTGGTCTTCGTGCTCGAGGGCCAGAAGGTCACGCGGCGTGACGTCGCGCTCGGGCTCGGCGACGACGACGTCGTCGAGATCCGGCAGGGTGTCCAGCCCGGCGAGCGCGTCGTCGTTCGCGGCATCGAGACGCTGCAAGACGATCAACGCGTCCGCGTCTCGGGCGCCTGACGATGGAGGCGCTCGCGCGCCTTGCGGTCCGGCGTCCCGTCGCGGTCAGCGTGGTCGCCGCGGCGCTGGTGATCCTCGGCTACACCGCCTGGAACGACCTGCCGCTCGACCTGCTCCCCGACATCCAGAGCCCGACGATCGTCGTCTCGATCCGCTCCGGCGACCGCCCGCCGTCCGAGATGGAGCGGCTCTACGGCGAGCAGGTCGAGCAGCGCCTGTTCGCCGTGCGCGGGATCAAGCGCATCGATCAGGTCGCGAGAACCGGACGCATCATCGGCACCGTGATCTTCGACTGGGATGCCGACATGGACTTCGCGCTGGTCGAGGTCGAGAAGGCCGTCGGCCCGATCCGCTCCGATCCCGACGTCGACGAGGTGCTGGTCCGGCGGTTCGACCCGCGGCAGGCGCCGGTCATCACGCTCGGCTTGACTGCCGACGAGAAAGGGCCCGATCTGTCGGAGCTCCGTCGTGCCGCACGGCGGCAGGTGGCGATCGCGCTCGAGCGATTGGAAGGCGTTGCCGAGGCGCGTGTCACCGGTGGGCGTGACAAGGAGATCCGTGTCCTCGTCGATCGCTACAAGATGGACGCGCTCGGCGTCACGCTGGCCGAGCTGCAGGCTCGTTTGCGAGACGCCAACGTCGACATCAACGCGGGCACCCTCGAAGAAGGTAGCCGTGTCTTCCTGGTTCGGGGGATGGCTCGCTATCGCAAGCTGGAGGACATCGAGCGCGTCGTCATCCGCTACACCCCGGGTGCCGACGACCGGCCGATCCCCGTGCACGTCAGCGACGTCGCCCGGGTCGAATTCGCCGACGTGGAGATCACGCACCTCGTCCGGGTCGACGGCGTCGAGGGCGTCGGCATCGCGATCTACAAGGAGGCCGGCGCCAACACGGTCGAGGTGTCGAGCACGGTGCGCGAGGCGCTCGAGGAGATCGAGCGCGACCTCCCGGGGGTGAGTTTCATCATCGTCGCCGACGAGGCGGCACTGGTTCAGGACGCCATCGGCGACGTCGAGCAGGCGGCGCTGATCGGTGTCGCGCTGGCCGTGCTCGTGTTGGCGCTGTTCCTGCGCTCGCTCGGACCGACCGTGATCGTCGCGACCGCGGTGCCCGTTTCGCTGCTCGGGACGCTGTTCCTCATGCACTTCGCCGGGCAGAGCCTGAACATCATGACGCTCGGCGGCCTGGCGCTCGGCGCCGGGATGCTCGTCGACAACGCGATCGTCGTGGTCGAGGCGATCTTCCGCCGGCTCGCCGGCAAGGAATCTCTCGAGGACTCGGCGGCGCGCGGCACCGCCGATGTCGCCGGGGCGATCGTGGCGAGCACCCTGACCACCTGCGCGGTGTTTCTACCGATCGTGTTTGTGCGCGGTCTCGCCGCGCGTTTGATCAGCGGACTCTCCTTCGGCGTGGTCGTCTCGCTGCTCGTCTCGCTCGTCGTGGCGGTGTTCGTCATTCCCGCGCTGGCCGGGTGGCTGTTGCCACGGACGTCACCGCCCGCCGTCGATCCCGGCAAGGGTCGCACCGAAGGCGTCGTCTACGCGTTGCTCGGCCAGCCACTCGCCGTCGTCTTCATCGGCGTCGTGCTCGCCGCGGGCGGGATCTGGGGTCTGACCCGGCTGGGCTCGGAGTTGTTGCCGCCGTCCGACCCGCGCCAGTTCTCGGTGCGGTTGACCGCGCCGCCCGGAACACGCGTCGAGGCGACGGAGCAGGTCGTGGACGGCGTCGAACGGATCCTGCGCGAGGCCACGGGCGAGGATCTCGTGGCGATCCTCTCCGAGGTCGGAAGGCTGCCCGAGGACGACCGCCTGATCCGTGAGGAACAGACCGAGGAGAACACGGCACGCATCTCGGTGCGGCTCCGCGCCGGCGGTCCCAGCGGCAGCCAGGTCGTCGCGGCGGCCGCGCCGGCCGTCGCGGCGCTCGACCGCGTCGAGGCTTCGTGGGAAGTCGGCGCCTCCGCGCTGTCGCGCGCGCTGGGTACTGCGGGTCCGCCGATCCTGGTGGAGATCTCCGGCCAATCGCTCGAGGAGCTGCGCCTCGGCGCCGAGCGCGTCCGCGACAGCATGGCCGCGCAGTCCGCGTTGTGGAACGTCCGTTCGTCGTTCGAGGGCGGCCCGCCGGAGTTGCGCATCCGCCTCGATCGCACGCTGGCCGACGGGCTCGGAGTGGACCTGGACCTCGTGGCGACCGCGTTGCAGGCATCGCTCGACGGCAAGCAGACGACCGTCGTCACGATGGGGGACGAGGAGCGGGACGTCGTGATGCGCACGCCGCGCATGCGCCGCGACGAGCTGCTGCACGTCCCGCTGACGACGCCCTCCGGCGCGCGGGTCGTGGTCGGTGATGTCGCGACGCTCGAGCCGCAGAGCGGCGCACGGGAGATCTTCCGCCGCGACCAGCGGCGTGTCGCGCGGGTGACGGCCCGCGTTGCCGACGGGGCGGATTACCCCGCGGCGCAGGCCGCCGCGGCGGCCGGGCTGGAGGCCGCCGAGCTGCCGCCAGGACTCGTCGCCCGTGTCGCCGGCGAGGAGGAGGAGCGCACGCAGACGTTCCGGGAGCTACGCTTCGCCGCGTTGCTCGCGTTGATGCTCGTGTTCATGGTGCTCGCCGGAACGTTCGAGTCGCTGATCCACCCCTTGACGATCGCGATCGCGATCCCCCTCGCCCTGGTCGGTGTCGCGGCGATCCTCATCCCTGTCGGGAGGCCGATCGGCGTGATGGAAATGCTGGGGATGATCGTGCTCTCCGGCGTGGCGGTCAACGACGCGATCCTCTACGTCGATCGCGCCCGCCAGTTGATCGCCGAGGGCCTCGACAAGCGCCGCGCGCTGGCACGCGCCGCGTCGCTGCGATTCCGGCCGATCATGATGACCACGGCGACGACCGTGCTCGCCCTGGCACCGCTGGCGATCGGCGCGGGCGAGGCCGCCAGGCTGCGCAGCCCACTGGCGCTCACGATCATCGGCGGCATCATCGCCTCCACGGCCGGCTGCCTACTCGTGATTCCCTGTGTCTATTCGCTGCTCGACCGGTTGCGTCTTCGACGGAGCCGCGCATGAACGTCCTCAGCTTACCGGTGCGGCGGCCCGTGGCCACGGCGATGTTCTTCCTCGCCGTGCTCATGCTCGGCGTGATCGCCTGGCTGCGGATCCCGGTCGAGCTGATGCCGCCGGTCGCGGGCAACGAGCTGTTCATCCAGTTCAGCCGCCCGGGCAGCGAGCCCGCCGTGGTCGAGCGCGAGATGTTGTTGCCGCTGGAGGCGCGTGTCTCCGAGCTGGCCGACGTGGACGAGACGTGGGCCCAGATCAACGACTCCAGCGGCACGATGGGAATCCGCTTCGCCTCGCACGTGGACCTGAAGGTGCGCGAGCTCGAGCTGCGGCGCGTCGGCTCCGAGCTGGTGCGCAACCAGCCGCGCGGCTCGTCGATCGACATCCAGTCGCAGGACCTCTCCGCGGTCAGCCGCTTCGTGATGGTCGCCCAGATCACCGGGATGGACGACCGCAACGCGCTGCTCGACTTCGTCGAGGAGCGCATCGAGCCACGGCTGCTCGCGGTGCCCGACGTCTCGCAGGTGTTGACCGCGGGCGGGCAGCCGCGCGAGGTCACGGTGGAGATCGACCCCGACCGTTGCGCATCGGCCGGCGTGTTCCCCCAGCAGGTGACCGCCGCGCTGGCCCGTGCGGTGAGGCGACTCGACTACCTCGGCGGCACCGAGGACGAAGCGGGGCGCACGGCGATCGTGCTTGACGGCCGCCCCGAGGGTCTCGTTTCTCTGGCCAACCTGCGCGTCGACTCCACCCGTCCGGTGTTGTTGCGCCACGTGGCCGAGATCGACTACGGGACGGGGCAGGAATTCATGCGATTCCGTGTCAACGGTCAACCCACGGTCGGCATGATCCTGTTCCAGGACGACGGTGCCAACCTGATTCGGCTGGGTCACAACCTGCGCGAGAAGATGGACGAGCTGCGTGAGGAGTTCGCGGTTTACGGCATCGACTTCGTCGTGAACTTCGATGCGGCGGAAACCGTCGAGGAGCAACTCGACCGGTTGAAGACGCTCGCGGTGTCGGGGTTCTTCATCGCACTCGCCGTGCTGTACCTGTTCCTGCGCCAGTGGCGCGCCGTCGGTGTGGTTGCCGTGGCGGTGCCCGGCAGCCTGTTGGCCGCGTTGTCGCTGCTGTTCCTGGCCGGGCAGTCGATCAACCTGATCACGTTGTTCGGGCTCGCCGTCGGGATCGGGATGCTGGTCGACAACAGCATCGTGGTCTACGAGGCGGTCCAGCGGCGGCTGGAGCAGGGTGCCGACCCGGACACCGCCGCGGTCGACGGGGTGCGTCGTACGGTACGTGCGATCCTCGCCGCCAGCGTGACCAACGCCGTGGTCTTCGTGCCCGTCGCGTTCATCGACTTCGAGCAGACGATCATTCGGGAGATCCTCGTGGTGATGGCGCTCGCCATCATCCTCCCGGTGCTCGCCTCCGTGATCGTCGCGATCGGGCTCGTCCCGTTGCTCGCGCGCAGGTTGGCGGCTCCGGCCGCCATCCGGCGGATCCTCAAGCGCAGGCGGCAGCGCGAGCACCAGGCCGGCTTGCTCGCTCCCGATCGACCGCGTGCGCTGTTCTCGGCGGGACTGGTCGTCGCCCTGCGACGACCCGGCGCCTGGGTCGCCCTGGTCGTCGCCGCGGTGGTCGGCACCGTGATCTTCGCGCTCCCCCAGGTGATCGTCAGCGCCGCGACGCAGGAGCCGCCCGAGGCGAAGCAGCTTCGTTTCAACGTCACGCTGGAGAACAGCAGCTCGCTGGACACGGCGTCGTCCTCGTTCGAGCGGCTCGAAACCGCGGCCATGGAGCTCGAGGGCGTCGAGATCGTCGAGGCCGTGATCCGCGAGGACGGGGGCGCCTTGACCGTGCACCTGCCGTCCGAGCGCGAGCGGCCGGAGGAGCTGAACGCGACACGCGTACGCGAGGTCGTGCGCGGCGCGGCGAGAGAGATCAGCGGTCTCGAGATCGGCACGACGAACACCGGCTTCGGCGGCGGTGGCGGAGGCGGCGGTGGCGGCGGGAACGACCTGGCGTCCGTCCTAGGCCAGGGCCCCGCGTCGGTCGTGCTTTCGGGACCCGACTCGGCCCAGCTCAACCGGCTCGCCATCGAGATCCAGGGACAGCTGCAGTCGATCCCCGAGGTAGGCGAGACGGTCCTGGAGGGCAGTCCAGGCCAGCCCGAGCTGCGCGTGTCCCCGGATCTTCAGGCCATGCACGCATTCGGTCTGTTGCCGGATCAGGTGCTCCCGGCACTGAACATCCTGAGACGCGAGGGTGTCCCGCTGGGGATCGGCTTCACGACCCACGACGGCCGCGAGATCCCGATGACGGTGCGGCGCATCGAGGGCGAAAAGCGCGCGCAACAGGAGCTGTCGGAGCTCAGGCTGGCGACGCCCGCCGGTGTGCTGCCGCTGTCCGCGTTGTCCAGCGTGCGCCGCATGCCCGCGACGCAGGCGATCATCCACCACAACGGGCGCCGCGAGATCAGCGTGGACTACCGCCTCTCGGACGACGCTCCCAAGACGGGGCCGGCGCGCAAGAACCTCGACGAGCAGCTCAGACAGGCGATCCAGGGCGTCCACCGGCCCGCCGGCTACACCATCGAGGCGCCCGAAGCGGGCGACTCCTTCGACTGGTTCAAGACGTTGCTCGTTCCGGTGCTGTTGCTCTTGTACGCGGTGTTGGCCGTGACCTTCGAATCGATGACGCTGCCGTTGCTCGTGCTGCTGGCATTACCTCTGACGATCCTCGGCGCCACCTGGGCGCTGTTCCTCGCCGGCATGCCGGCCGACATGATGGCGCTGGTCGGCGCGCTGGCGCTGATCGGGCTGACCGTCAACCCGGCGATCCTGCTCGTCGACCGGATGCAAACGCGCGCCTGGCAGGGCGGCATGCCGCCCGGGGCCGCCGCGCTCGCCGCCGTGCGCGAGCGCGCCCGCCCCGTGCTGATGACGGCGACGACGACGGTCGCCGGGCTGTGGCCGCTGGCGCTGGTGACCGGGCGCGAGAACGAGATCTGGCCGCCGTTCGCCACGATCGTGATGGGCGGTCTGATCACCTCGACCCTCTTGACGTTGCTCGTGATCCCGGTCGGCTTCGTGTTCCTGCACCGGCTCGACCGGCTGTTCGGCAAGCTCGGTCCGTGGATCGTGATCGCCTGGGCCGGAGCGACGGCCGCGGTCATGACCCCGCTGATCGTCACCGAGCAGATCAACTCGTTGACCTGGCAGGTGATCACGACGCTGCTCGTCGCCGCGTTGTTGCTGGGGATCGCGGTGTGGATCTTCCGCCGCCCGGAGCGTCCCGAGCCGCACCGGGAAGAGAACGCTCCGCCGCTGCTCCGCGTGACCTCGCTGTACAAGATCTACGACCGCCCGGGGCCCGTGCGTCGCGCATGGTGGTCGCCCACGACGTTCGCGCATCACGTGCGCCGCCTCGGCGGCCAGGTGTTCGACCCGTCTCGGGCGCGCGCGGCGCTGGTCTCCTACGTCCTGGTGCTGGCGGCCGTGTCGTACCTCGCGGTCGAGCTCAACTCCGTCGGCTGGCGCGTCGTCGCGATGTTCGTCGCCGCGTGGCTGGCGTCGCGCCTGCTGCTGGAGGCGCGCCGCGCGCGCGGTCTCGCCGACGAGTGGGGCAAGGTCCTTCCCGGAGGGGTCGAGGGGTGGCTGGCCTTCGCGGCGCCGTGGGTCGCGCTCGCGACCGCGAGCTGGGTCTTCCACTTCGGTCCGCGTTTCTCCGAGTCCACGATCCGCATGCACGCGGCGATGCCCTACATCCTGGCGTTCTTCATCGGCCTGATCCAGGCCGGTCGTAACACCGCGAAGAAGCTGGCCGCCGGACAGATCGAGCCCAAGCCGCCGACCGGCAGGTTGAAACGGACGCGTGGCTTGTGGAGAAGCTTTAGCCGTTGGGCCTTCGGCCGCGACCTGCCCAGAGGCGAGGTGCGTGCCGTCTCCGACGTGAGCTTCGAGGCGGCCGGCGGGATGGTCGGCATCCTCGGCCCCAACGGGGCGGGCAAGACGACGATGCTGCGCAACCTCGCCGGCATCCTCGACCCGACCGTCGGCACGATCCGCCTCGGCGGCGTACGACTGGAGAAGCTGCGCAGATATCTCGCGCGCTACATCGGCTACCTGCCGCAGGACTTCGGCCTGCCGACCGACCTGACCGCCCGCGAGTACCTCGAGTACTACGCGCTGCTCTACGGGCTGCCGGCCGAGCGGCGCAACGATCGCATCGAGCGGTTGCTCACCGAAGTCGGGCTCGGCGAGCGCGCGAACGAGAAGATCGGCGGCTACTCCGGCGGGATGCGACAACGGGTGGCGGTGGCGCGAACGCTGCTGCGACTGCCGCCCGTGATCATCGTCGACGAGCCGACGGTCGGCCTCGACCCGCGCGAGCGCATCCGCTTCCGCAACCTGCTCTCGCGGCTGGCCGAGGGGCGCATCGTGCTGTTCTCGACCCACGTCGTCGAGGACGTCGAGGTCGCCTGCGAACGCGTGATCGTGATGGCCGGCGGACGGATGGTCTTCGACGGCCCACCGGCCGACCTGTCGCGGATCGCCGAGGGCCGTGCCTGGATCGCGTTCCTGTTGCCCGGCGAAGAGGAGTCCCTCCCCGAGGATGCCCAGATCGTCGACGAGGTGCCGCAGGCAAGCGGGGCGTCGATGACGCGCATCCTGTGCAGCGAGAAGCCGCACCCCGAGGCGACCGCGGACCCGCCCTCACTGCAGGACGGTTACCTGTGGCTCGTCGGGAAGGCGGGGGCGGAAGCATGAAGGGCCGGATCCGAGATCAGGCGCGCCTGATCCACCACGCCGCCCGTACCGTCGGCGGGCGCTTCTTCTGGCTGGCGCCTCTGCTCCCGTTGCTGTGGCTCGGCTTCCAGTACATCCGCGTGATCCTCGGCTGGCGCGAGACCTCGTACGAGGCGGCCGACGCGCAGAACACCTTGATCGGCTTCCCGCTGGCCGTACTGGCCGCCGGGCTCGGCGTTCGCGTGATCGCCGGCGAGATCGATCGACGGACGCTGGAGATCGCCTACACCGTTCCCGGCGGGGCGCACCGTGTCTGGCTGGCGAAGCTCGGCGCCGTGTTCATGATCCTCGTCGCCTCCGAGGCGCTGCTGGCGCTCGCCACGTACGTGTTCCTGACGTCCTACCCGTGGGGCGCCCTCTACGGCGCGATGCAGGGGGCCGTCTTCTTCATGGTGATGGCCATGGCGTTGGGTGCGTTGTTCAAGAGCGAGGCTGCGGGTGCGATGGTCTGCGCGGGGGTGCTGACGCTCGCGCTGATGACGACGTCGCTACGGATCTCGCCGTTCTTCAACGTCGAGCTGGTCTCCGAGCTGACCGCCGTCGAGCGGATCGCGAGGCTGGTGCAGAACCGCATCGGTTACGTGATCCTGACGGTGGCCGTGCTGCTGCTGACCTTCGGCCGCGCCGAGCAACGCGAACGGCTGCTCTCGGGTTAACGGTTCTTCAGACGCTGCAGCCCGCCGTACATCCAGCGCGGCAACAGTCTGCGCGCGCGACGCTTGTAGTACATGCCCCGTAGGCGTCTGTACTGCGCTCCGAGTGCGGCGTCGCCGGTCCCGCCGTCTTGCGCCAGATCGAGGAAGGCCCACAACGCGCCCGCGGGCTCGTCCAGCGGCTGGTCGTTCTCGTCGACCTCGTGGTAGCGCTTGCAGGCGACGAAGCTCCAGTCGTCGTCGAAATCCCCGGGCTCCCAGCCGGAGCGATGGGTCTGCCAGTAGCCGCCCTCCATGCCCCAGCGGTCCTTCTTGTCCGTATCACCGTAGTCCTGGGGCATGTAGCCCAGCGGGGTGAAGATCATCACCTGGCGCCGCGCAAGCCTGCGCGCCTGGCGCAGCAGCTCGAGACCGTCGTCTTTTTCGAGGTGCTCGATCACGTCGAGCGCGAAGACGCTGTCGACCGACTTGTCGGGCAGCTTCGCGAGGGCGTCCTGCCAGGTGCTGTTGAGGAACACGAACCGCGGGTCGTCACCGACGCTCTCGCGCATCCGCTCGATGTAGGGAGCGAACGGTTCCACGCAGATGTGGATCAGGGGGAAGACGTGTTTCTGGGGCCGGATGCCGGGACCGACGTCGAGCACGACGTCGGCGAGCTGGACGCGTTCCGCGATCGCGTCGGGCACGGCTTCCCTTTCGAGCCAGGTGACGTTCACGCGGGGCAGGCTAGCGTCGAGCCTTCGTCGAGGTCAAGCGGTGTCGGAAACCAAAAAAAGAAGACGCAGCCGGGCGGCCGCGTCCTCGCGATCGTCTGCATTCATGTCGGTTCTATTCGCTCATCCGGTCCTTGACCGCCAGACCGACGAGGTAGACACCGATGAGGATCGGTGCGACCGGCCACCAGTCCTCGACCCAGGCGAGCGACATGTCGTACTTCGTGTAGGAGAGCGCGATCAGGCCGACGACGATCAGGCCGATGCCGGCGAAGATCGATCCGCCCATGCCGGGTAGCTTCATCTCGGGCGGAAACGCGTCGACGTCCTTCCCTCCGGCGAGTACCTGGTTATAGAACGATGCTCGACGGCCCGCGTCGATCATGTTGTGCAACCAGAAGAATGCGAGGAACAACCCGAGGAAGGGTGCCAGGTCGTCCACGTCGCCGCTGGCCAGCAGGGTGATGACGCCGGCAATGACGATGATGTAGGTGAAGCCGCGCACGTAGTAGCCGGTGTACACCTGGCCCAGGCCCGGCATTGCCGACAGGCAGCAGGCGAGCGCGGGGGACTTGGCCCGCGGATCCTGCGCCACGCTGGCGGGTGTCTGGAAGAACCCCGCGGGACCCGGCGCCGGGGCGACCGGCGGCGGCTGCGGTGGGGCCTGTTGTTCGACGACCGGCGGTGCCGGTGGGTTCGTCTGGTTTTCTTCGCTGCCGTTCATTTGCTTTCTCCGTTCGTTGAAGCCTCTTCCTGCGTTTGCTCTTGTTCGCTCTCGGTGTCTGACGCAATCGAGTCCCAAAGGGTTCCCAGGTCTCGTTTCGCCTTGCGATAGACGTCTCCCGAGCTGACCGATGCCTTGACGACGAGCGTGCGGGTGACCTTGCGTGTCGTGAACCAGGCCTCGCTCGCGGCGGTGTTGATCCCGGCCTCGAGCTCGACGAAGGGTTGCTCGATCTTGTTCGGGTCGGTTTGCGCGAGCTCGAGCGCCTTCTGCGGCACGGCGGCCAGCGGCGAACCGGGGAACGAGACCAGCAGGACGAGCACGACGCTCATCACGTAGGCGCCTTCCCAGGCGATGCGCGGGCGCTGGATCAGCGTGCCGAACCAGGCCTCGACGCGGGCGGCCCACCGCGCGGCGACCGACTGCCGGTGGGCGGTCGCGGCCATCACCTCGTCGAGGAAGCGCTCGTCGGGCTCGACCTCGGCAAACGCCGCAAGCGTCGGCTCGACCCAAGCGGGCAGCCGGGCGGACGTCGCGGCCAGCACGTCGCCGGTGAAGCTCGCATCGGCCTCGGCCTCGGCCAGCGCGGGCAGGTCGGCGCTCATCGTCCGCATCACGGCGGCGAGCGCCGCACACTCCGCGCAGTGAGCGACGTGACCCGAGATCAGCTCCGTGTCGAGCGCGTCGAGCGAGCCGTCGATCCAGTCGGGGAGACGCTCGACGGACTGCTCGCAGCCGTTCTTCGAGGTGCGGCTCAGCACGGCGCGCGTCAGGTCTTCGTCAGCGTTCTCGTGCTCGAGGCCGGCCACCAGCGCCGCGCACTCCGTGCACGATTCGAGGTGCGACGTGACACGCTCGCGACCGGCCGCGTCGAGCGATCCGTCGACGTAGTCGAACAGCAGGTCCTGGATCCGTTCGCAGCTCATACGGCGCTCCCGTACGAGGGATCGAGGATCCGGATACGCCGCGCGAGCTCGCTGCGCGCGCGGTTGGAACGCGACTTCACGGTGCCCACCGGCACCGACAACATGGTGGCGATCTCCTCGAGCTTGAGACCCTGGATCTCCTTGAGCAGGATCATCTCGCGGTTGGTCTCGGACATCTCGTCCAGCGCGGCATAGAGCATTTCCGCGCGTTCGCCGGTCGCGGCCTGTTGCTCGACACTGGGACCCTCGGCCGGGATCTGCGGGTCTTCCTCGACGGGCACGGCCCGTTCGGGGGTGCGCACCTTGATCCGGCGCAAACGGTCGATGCAGCAGTTGCGCGCCAGACTCAGCATCCATGGAACGAACCGTTCGCCGCCCTGGAAGCTGTCGAGCCGCTCGTAGACCCGAATGAAGATGTCCTGGGCCACGTCACGGGCCTCCTCGGGATCGCGCATGTAGTGCCGGGCAAGACCGAGGACGCGTCCCTGGTACTTCCGGACCAGGGCCTCCCAGGCCAGCGCATCGCCCCGGCGGCAGCGCGCGATCAGCGTTGTGACGTCGACCACTCCAACTCCTGACGAATCGGGGGGCCGTGCGTCGCCCGCCCCTCGTTACTGGAGACGCAGCCTTCCGGCGGGGGGTTCCCCACCCTGACGAGCATTTTAGGTCCGGAGCCGAAACAACCGGTTTCTAAAGGTTTCTTGACACCCAAAAGGTTGACTCCGTCGGGTCGATCCGGTGTGATGGCCCTCGGAAAGGGACTCCCCATGAGCGAGAAACGCGCTGCCCAGGTGGCGCAGTGGAGCCGGCTCGAGGACCGGCAACCGGCGTACGCGCTGGTGGCCGGCGTCGATCTGGTGGTGATCCGGTACGACGACGACGTG
>JABAOH010017597.1_pt1 | contig 29275 bp, 21 predicted proteins | sample 7062181 | NCBI WGS metagenome assembly JABAOH01 (sample SAMN14538630, study PRJNA623070) | marine sediment metagenome | biome: marine biome [ENVO:00000428]; feature: marine pelagic biome [ENVO:01000023]; material: deep marine sediment [ENVO:00002113]; isolation source: pool of 5 deep marine...
CGGCAACTTGCAATTTGCAGCCGTTGGTACAGGGACTATTCTTTACAGCACATGTACATTCGCAGCCGCCAGTTCATCGTTAGATACGACTAAAGGTCATACTGTCGAAGACAATGCATTCCATGAAAAACCGGGTGAATTTGCTGAAAATCAAAAAGATGATAGAAAACCTGCCATCCGCCTCACGTCTCCCAACGGCCATGAAACCCTTTATGCCGGCGAAAGGTTTTTGATTACCTGGGAAAGTATACAAGAAGTGGAACAGGTAAAACTTGAATACTCGCCGGACAATGGGACCACCTATTTGACCATTGCCAGTCGAATACCCAATACCGGGTATTATGAATGGGTGGTGCCTCATCATACTACTTCTCATTGTCGGATCAGGGTTAGCGAGGTAAAAGAAAAGAAAATGCCGCCGCATGGGCTGGTTTATGAGTTGGATTTTAGAGTTAATGGGGTTGAGTTCTGCGGCAGTGGTGACGGTTTTACCATTTACCTGGGAGATGCGGCAGATGAGACGATTAAGACTAATCTTCCCGGGGTTTCTTTTAGTCATGAAACAAATGGTAAGGTATATGTCAGATTGAATGACCATTGCAAAGAAATCGGTCGTTTCACTGGATTCAATGACAAATGGCACAATGTACAGATTTTCATGGATAATGTTTATGACCGGATTTCAGTCATTTTAGATGGAGTATTGGTGTTTGAAAATATTCTTCATTGGCCGATGACTTACTTTTCACCGGCATTGTCGTTTTCTGTTGGGCCTGATAATACCAACCATATTGAAATTGATGATGTTTTTGTCAGCGCATTTTATTCATTAGAAGAAAAAAACCAGTGGCTAACCCTATTCAATGATGATTTCCAGTGGTTAAAAGAAAAAAATGATTTGGGCAGCAGCGGATGGGAAATAATAGGTAAACAAGTTCTTGAAAGCAATCAATTGGAATCAAGATTGAAAGCCTTATCAATTCATCCTGCTGAAAATAAGAAGGTTACGGTTGTTAAAACGTTTAATATTCCGGTGGGCTTTCCTTTTGACATTAGTGACAGAAGGTTTGAAATCCGGTATAATGACAGCATGTATGAATATATGGGTTTAATAGAGCCTCTGAAAGCTGAAACAGGACATGGTCCTTACGGCGGAGCTGCGTTAACTAATACAGCTCCTTCTACCAACATGCAAACGCAAATGTTCAGCCGTGCCCAATCAAGCGGCCTGATCGATACCTACTATATCTATTCATTTGATGGAACGCTATTAGCAGAATACGATCAAAACGGAACCTGTGTAAGAGATTACATTTACTCAGGAAACCGCTTGATTGCCGAATACAAACCACAAACCAATACCTATTATTACTACATGTCCGATCAAATCAACACGACCCGGATAATTACAGATGGAAACGGTAATGTGGTGTATTCTGCTTTGCATGGCCCTTACGGAGATGTCCAAAAAGTATGGACAAATACCTATGACCCGAAGTTAAAATTCTCAGGAAAAGAAAGGGAAGGCTATTCTGATCTGGATTACTTTGGTGCACGCTATTATGATCACAACTCCTACCGCTTCATCTCCGTTGACCCCATTATAAACAGAGAAGAAGCGCTTTACAATCCACAGTTGTGGAATCTCTACGCTTATTGTCACAATAACCCGATAACTTACTTTGATCCTGATGGGAGAGAATCAATTCTTAAAAAACTAAAAAAAATAGTTGATCCAGTCGTTCCTAAAGGCATGATGCCTGATATTATGAGAATGAAAGGTTGGGAAAAAAACCAACAGGACATTGATAAGAAAGTTGAAAAAGCTGTACAGATTGCAATCGTTATAGGTGGGGCTGTGATCATTATTGATATGGTCGCTGGCGAAAATTCTGAAGGAGCTTCCAGGGATTCAGAAAGCAGTGTATCAGGTAGTAATGATGTCGAAAATCCTGCACAGATGAAAAGGCTCACGGAAGGAGAAATAAAACGATTAAAAAAGGCTGGCATAGACATACATGATCTAAAAGGAAGGAAAAATGCACGAAAACGCGATTTGTTCAAAAACAAAAAGGGAGATATTTTTGTAAAACCAAAAAGTGGTAAAGGGCCTGGAGATCCAACTGGTCTCAATATCAAAGATTTTTAGGAGGTGTTTAAATGCTTAAATACTATTCAAGTATAGATGTATTTTCAGAATCACTTAATGCTGAAGAGATTGAAAATATTTTAAATATTAAGTATGATGAAAAAAGAGAAATTGGTCAACCACGTACAAAAAAAACAACACTAAAATTTACTGAAAATGTATGGATATTAAAATCCAAGACTGATCCTAATTTACCTTTAGAGCATCATATTGAAAATTTATTAGAGAGAATAGGTCCAAATATAAAAAACTTTTCACACTTAGGGGATAACTGTGAAGTCCAATGCTCCTGTATTATTGAAGGTGAAGAAGAAGATGGGACACCGGAAATTGGTTTTCCTTCGAGTTTAATCCAAAAATTGTCTTTACTGAACGCAAGTATAGACGTTGATTTATATATATAATAAGAAGAAAATCAGTATAGCCAGGTGGACAAAAGGAACTGTCTTGCCTCTCCTGGAATTGGACATCCGGTATCCAACTCGCGGGGAAACAAGACATTTAAGTTGAAGAATCATTGTATAATTTTTTGATTTATGATATTAAAATAAAAAAGTGCCAGGCAAAAAAATCCACAACGGCCAGGAAATTTTAACCGTGGGAACAATTCATGACATTACCTGGACCGGCACCGGCACCGTGGGTAATATAAAAATCGAATATTCCATTAACAGCGGCGATTCCTGGGCAGTCATAAAAGATTCAACCGAAAATGACGGCAGTTTTACCTGGGCGGTCCCGGATACGGTATCGGATCACTGTTTGGTGCGCATCAGTGAGAATGATGAAGATGGCACGCCCGTTGACACCAGTGATGCGGAATTTTCCATTATTTCCTCCACTTCCGCTTCTCTTACTTTAACCTATCCCAATGGCGGGGAGCAATTACCGGTTGGTTCCGTCCAGGTGATTACCTGGAAAAGTACGGGTGAAATGGGTGAGATTTCCCTGGAATATTCCGCAGATAATGGGGTCAATTGGACGGTAATTGTCGAATCGACTGCCAACAGCGGCACTTATGATTGGACCATACCGGATGCAATTTCAAATACGTGCCTGGTAAGAATCAGTGAAGTGAGTGGAACGCTTTCCGACACCAGTGACGGGGTATTTTCGATTATCCAGCAGCCGTGGATTATTGTGATTTCTCCCAATGGTGGAGAAATATGGGAAGCGGGTTCGGTTTACCCGGTGACCTGGCAAAGCAGCGGCGATGTGGGCAATGTGACTATCGAATATTCCATTAATAGTGGTGATTTCTGGACAATGGTTGAAGACTCGACCGAAAATGACGGCAGTTATGACTGGACCGTGCCGGACACACCTTCCGAAAACTGCCTGGTACGTATCAAAGGCAGCACCGATGCCATCATTCCCGATACCGGCGATGCTGTTTTTTCCATTGTCTCACCGGTGTCTCCCCTATTAACGATTCATTTTCCCAACGGAGGGGAAACATTGATTATAGGTAATACTTATGAAATTACCTGGAGCAGTTATGGGGCTGTAGGGGAGGTAAAGATCGAGTATTCGGTTGACAGCGGGACCAATTGGAATGAGATTACTGCGGCTGCAGAAAATGGCGGCAGTTTTGACTGGACCGTGCCGGATACGGCTTCCGACACATGTTTGGTGCAGGTCAGTGAAATCGACGGCGATCCTGTGGATACCTCTGACGGTGTCTTTACCATTGCCGCGCCTTCCAGCGATTATATTATTGTTACTTCTCCCAATGGCGGAGAGGTTTTAAGTGCCGGTACCTCTTTTGACATCACCTGGGACAGCAGCGGGGACATTCAAACCGTCACGATTGAATATTCCATCGATGAAGGGGTCTCCTGGGCAGTGGTTGTTACGTCTACTGCCAAAGATATGGTGCCAGGTAATTTATTTAATGTCATGAGTTGTCCAGATAGAAAGTGGCGGCGTGCTGCCAAAACAAGCGGTCCTTCCGTCCTCCGCCGCAGGCGTTTATTTGTCCGAAGGACGCCTTCCCATTCCCGCATTATTCCAATACCCCATCATTCCCTGTCTGTGTGCTCCTTAGGAGACGCGACACGCACAGGCAGGCCTGTCTGCGTGCGGACACGCACAGGCAGGCAATCAATTGTGAGCGAAGCGAACTATGTTCTAATTTTCTTTTTTTCTCCTCTTCGCGTTTCTTCGCGTGCCTTCGCGGCTAAAAAAAATAATAAATAAATTACCTGGCACCATATCCTGCACCATATCCTACCAATGCTGAGGAAACGTACTGTAATGGTGAGGAGCCATAATGTAACGCTGAGGAATGGTTGTGTAATGTTGAGGAACCAGCCTGCGATGTTGAGGAATCATGATGTAAGTCTGAGGAATGACACTGCAATGCTGAGGAGTCATTGTGTAATGGTGAGGAATCGCTCTGCAATGTTGAAAAAACGGGGATAAAACGGGGACAGTCAGTCATGATGCCGCAGGCCTCACCCGGAGACAATGAAAAGAATTCAACCTGAAGGTGTCTTGCCTCTCCTGGAATTGGAAAACTTGTGTCCAATTCACGGTTAGCCAGGACACGTGGTCCTTCTCGTTCTTCGCGGCTATTTTTTCGCAGCAGGCAAGTAAAAATGATAAATAACCGGGGAAAAATGACTGACCCGCGGGGAAAAATGATTGACGCTCGGGGAAAAATCACTAACNNTGATTGACGCTCGGGGAAAAATCACTAACCCGCGGGGAAAAATGACTGACGCGCAGGGAAAAATCACTAACCCGCGGGGAAAAATGATTCACCCGCGGGGAAAAATCACTGACCCGCAGGGAAAAATGACTGACGCGCGGGGAAAAATCATTGACCCGCGGGGAAAAATCACAAACCCGCGAATTTTTTTGATTGTCTCCTTTTCCAAACACAATAGATGGAAAAATATGATGAAACAGATGATGCGAAAGTCATTAGGGATGATTATTGCAGCCCTATTTTTGTTCCAGCCCGGGTATTGTGAGACAAAAAAAATTTCTTCATTGGAGGAGTGGTACAAATGGCCGTTCATTTTTCATATCGATGAACAGAAAGTCTGTGTAATAGACAAAAATTTAAAAATAGTCGTTGTATATTCACGGAAGGATTATCGTCCTTTAATCCGGTTCGGCCGCCCCGGTCAAGGACCGGGAGAATTTAGCCTCATTTTACGGACCTATGTTTCCCCTGAATCTATTATGATAACAACTTCTGAAAGGATTTCCATTTTTTCTCATCAAGGGAAACTCCTGGAGGAAATAAAAAATCCCCGATTATATCCAATTATTAAGCTCGAAAACGGCTTTTTTCAGAAAAGATATCAACGTGACATTTTCACCTATGAGATATTGGATGATAAATTCAAACGAAAAAAGGAATTATATTCAGCAAGATTAGAAGATATGCCAAGAGACCCGAAAACAAATAAAATAATCGCGAATCTGGTTCATCATCATAATCGTGGTTTGATAACTCAACATTATATTGTAATTGGAGACACACAAAAAGGGTTTTACTTTAAGATATTTGATCATGAAGGCCGCTTGATCCGTGAAATCAGACATCAAGCTGAGCGTCGACGGGTAAAGGCTGAAGATAAAAAAATGATAATGGGTGAATTGATGGAAAGAGCCAAAAAATCACGAAGATGGGAGCTGCTTAAATCCAGAGTTAATTACATATTTTCTGAATATTTCCCGGCATATTTTGATTTTTTTGTCCAGGAAAAAAAGCTTTATGTTTTCGGATATCCTATGCCGAATGAAAGGCAAAATGTGTCAATCGTTGACATAAAAGGAAAACTGCTTTCATCAAAGATAATTCCATATATTGGAGGCAACTATTTTCGGCATCAAATGTATTTTATATACAAAGGGTTTCTTTATTATTTATTCGATAATGAGGAAAGCGAAAAATGGGAACTCAGGGCTGTTAAAATTGAATAACTTAGTCATGGATAATTTAAAGTGTCTTGCCTCTCCTGGAATTTAAAAAAAGTGGCAGGCAAAAATTTTTCTTACAGCTTTTCTTTTTTGGCGAAATCTTTGGGAATTTCATAAACGCCAGCCGGTGGGTCCTTTTCAGAAATCTCCTTCACTTCAATCCGGTAATTGATTGTCTCTCCATGGTAAGCCTGGACGATTTCCAGCAGCAGTTGGGCACCTTTTATTTTTAGCAGCTCCTGGCGAAACGCTTCATCCCGGTTTGTTTTCTGCCGGATGATATCCATTAATTCATTAAAAATGGCAAAACCAGGACCGATATCTTCATAGACCCAGATCATGGTCTTACTCTCGTTTACCTTCTTACCAGCGAGATCGACCCACTGATCCATTTCATAGCCGACGCATTTTTTATTCAAAATAGTCCTGGTTTTATCGGTTCGTTTCACCGTTCCCCTGATTTTATACTGGCTCATCCTGGCTGCGGTTTCCGGGGAGAGTAGTTTGGACATATCCAGGGGAACATCTGCTACCACATAAGTTTTTTGTTTTGGAGCCGCCATCCAAACTTTTTTCAATTTCTTGTTATAAATATAAATTTCTTCCGGTGTAATAAAGGCGGCACGGTCCTTGCCCAACCAGAGATCATGCACACCATCTTTGGTTTCATTTCGGTATCTTTCTGCCTTGATGTAAAGGTCCGCAGATAAAAATACCGTACCAAGCAAAACCACTAAAACAACAACGATTGCTTGTTTCATTTTTATTTTACCTCCTCTTTTTATTCGTTACAACGCCTCTTTAAGGGTATAGCCTTTGGGAACGTCATAGACACCGGCGGGAGGGTCTTTTTTAGAAAGCTCGATCACTTCAGACCAGGTTTTGATGGCCACTCCCTGCTGGGTGTGAGTAATGTCGGTTCTCATTTGGACACCGTTCGCTTTTTGCATTTCTTTGCGAAAGGCTTCATCCCTGTTGTCACACTGGCGGATAAGGTCCATTAATTCATTAAAAACGGCAAAATCAGGGCCAAAATCTTCATAAATCCACAGCATGCCTTTACTGTCAATAAACTTAGAACCACCGGCATCTCCCCAATAATGAAGTTTATAGGCAGCGCATTTTTTATTCAAAATAGTCCTGGTTTTATCGGTTCTTTTGGCTGTTCCCCTGACTTTGAATGTCTTCATCCTAGATGCGGTTTCCGGGGAATACACGATGTTTAAATCCAGGGGCACATCAGCTTCCACGTAGGTTTTCTCTCTCCGGTTCACGAACCAGACCTTCTTCATTTTTTTGTTGTAAATATAAATCTCTCCCGGTGTGATATAAACCGCACGATACTTCCCTACCCAGATTTCATTCTCCCCCTCTTTAGCCGGAGTTTTTTTAATGCCAACCTGGTAAGCATCAATGTGCTCCTTTTCCCTGATGTAAATATCCGCAGATAAAAAAGCCGTGCCAATCAACACCATTAAAAAAACAACCATTACTTTGCTCATCTCTTTCTTACCTCCTCGAGATTAAAAAATTAAAAAATTGGTCTGCCCCTTTTGTGTGCCCCTTTTGTGGGATTATTTACCACTGGCAAAATATTTCATAAACTGGGCACGTTCATACAAGACCGGGTCTTTGATTTTCTTCTGGCTGAATTTACCGATAATCTCCCGGACAGACGAATAGTTGTGTTTCTTCATCCATTCTTCCATTTGCTTCAGCATGACACCGATGTGTTCCGGCCCTTTTTGGTAGATGACAGAAGCCACCTGGACCGCTTTGGCCCCGGCTAAGAGATTTTTTAGCACAGCATAGCCATCATGGATACCAGTAGAGGCAACCAGATCACACTTGACATGCCCGGACAGCATTCCCACCCAACGAAGGGGTAAATAAACCTCATCCGGGGTACTGTACACATCAGCAGCAGTAATTTGCATTTTATCAAGATCGATGTCAGGCTTGTAAAACCGGTTAAACAATACAATCGCATCTATTTTCCTCACAGAGAGATTAAAAATCATATTGGCCAACCCGGAAAAATAAAAACTGATTTTTAATGCCAGGGGCAAGGATACCTGGTTGTTGACCTCGTTGATGACATCAAAATAGATTTGCTCAATATCTTCTCCTTTTTGTTTGTAACTGGCAGGCATAATAAACATATTTAATTCCAGGCCATTGGCGCCTGCATCCTGGATCTTTTTGGCAAAAGAAACCCATTCTGAAGCGGAGATGCAATTGATACTGGCAATAACCGGGATAGATATCACTTTCCTGGTATTTTCTATTAATTGCAAATACTCCTTCAATTTATGCTGCCTGGTATAATGCCGAACATAGTCTGCCTCTTCGGCATGAGCCAGGTGCCGGGTTTCCAGGGAACTAACTTCCATCATTATTTGTTCTTCAAATATAGACTTAAGAACCACAGCACCTGCGCCGTTGGCTTCCAGTGTCTTGATATCCGCGGTAGAATTGGTAAGACCGGAACTCCCGATGATAATGGGGTTTTTTAGGGTTAAACCCATGTATTTGGTCGTCAAATCAAACATTCGTTCCTCCTGGATGTAAATCTCAGTAATCTCCGCATGGCATATATTGGTCGTCATTGGCTAAAAATTCAATGCCATTGATTGAAAGATTTTATCACAGTGAAAATGTGCTGTCAATTTTTCTTTTTCGATTGACATTTTCTCAATGTATTGGTATACTTTTCACCGCAAAAATGAACATCGGTGGTAAGGATTTTTTTAGTGAGGCCATTACGGGCATTGAACGGTTGTTTACGTGCGGCCCGGTTATCTTTTTGAAATGGGTCAGTGACAATGAGCGGAGATGGCCGGTAGAGTATGTTTCTTTTAATATTTCTCGACTGGGTTATCGCCAGGAAGATTTTATAAATAAAAAAATCATGCTGGCAGATATTATTTATGGGGAAGACCTGGGGTGCTTTACCAATGGGCTAATGCGCTTGAGTCAAAATCAAAACCATGAGGAAGCCTACCGGGGAGAGCTGCGGTTGATTACCGGTGATGAGGATGCTCATCGGCTTTTTCACTATACGATTTTGCCCCCAACCAGGGATGACCGCGAAGGTGTGGAGCATTACTATGGGTACCTGATTGAAGTGGGGGGATATCAAAAAGCATTAAAGGTAGAAGAAATCGAATACCGGGCCTACCATGATCCGTTGACCGGTCTGCCCAACCGGAACCTGTTTAGTGACCGGCTGGAAGTGGAAATCCGGCGGACAGGCAGAACCGGTCAAAAGTTCGGGGTAATGTTTCTTGACCTGGACGATTTCAAGAATGTTAATGACAGCCTGGGACATGTGATGGGTGACTATCTATTGAAAGATGTGGGGGAACGGCTGTTGAAAACCATACGGGACGTGGATACGGTCGCACGTATCGGAGGAGATGAATTCATTGTGCTTTTACCCCAGGTAGCAGACCCAAAAGAAATCGCCATTGTGGCCCAGCGCATCCTGGATGTATTCAAAGACCCCTTCATCATACAAAATCACGAGATTTTCTCTACCGCCAGTATCGGAATTTGCATCTTTCCCACGGATGGAAAGGATTCCGTGGAACTGCTGAAAAATTCAGACCTGGCCATGTATCATGCCAAAGAGCAGGGGAAAAATAATTATGTGTTTTTTTCCGAAAAGATGAACATCCAGATGAAAAAACGGATGAAATTGGAAAATCAATTGCGGCATGCGCTGAGAGAAAATCAATTTGTGCTGCATTATCAACCATTGGTGGACCTCAGGAGCGGCAGGATGGTTGGAGTGGAGGCACTGATCAGATGGAATCACCCGCATACGGGTTTGATTGCTCCGGATGATTTTATCCCTATAGCAGAAGAAACCGGTATGATCCTGAAATTGGGTCAATGGGTTTTGGAGACCAGTTGTAAACAAATTTTCACCTGGCGAAACCAGGGAGTACGTTCATTGTACATGTCGGTCAATATCTCATCCCGCCAGTTTTTTCGCAGAGATTTTTTAGAATTGGTTCAAAAAGTTCTAAAAAGCACAGGTCTGAGTACGAAATCGCTGACATTGCAAGTAACCGAAAACGGTATTATGGGGAACCGGGAAAGAATTGTCGCAGTTATGAAAGCGTTGAAGGGCATCGGAGTAAAGCTCTCCATCGATGACTTTGGCACCGGGTTTTCCTCGTTGGGTCATTTGAGATATTTTCCTGTAGATACCCTTAAAATCGATCGTTCCTTTGTCAGGGGAATCCCCCATGATCCCGATTGTGTTGGGATTGCCAGTTCAGTTATTACCCTGGCAAAAAGCTTGAAATTGAAGGTAATGGCCGAAGGAGTTGAAACCCAGGCACAATTGGATTTCCTGGTGGGAAGTGAATGTGACCTGGTACAGGGGTATTATTTCAGTCCACCGGTGCCCCCGGAACAGATATGCCGGATGATAAAGGAGAAAAGAAACCTTTATTGTTTATAATTAACCATTCTCCTTCTCCCCATCATGTCAAAGTGTGAGCGAAGCGAACTTAGCTCATTCTATTAATGGCTTCCACAATTCTTTCCTGCTGCTCACCTGTTAATTCCGGATATATAGGAATACTGAAAATTTCATCAGCAAACCGCTCCGTATTGGGATAGACGTTATGGTCCTGATCGTTGTGAGTTGGGAAAGCTTTTTGCCGGTGTATGGGCACCGGGTAGTGGATGAGACATTGAATGCCGTTAGATTTCAAATACTCCAGCATCCGGTCCCTCCGGGACGTTTTGATTACAAAGAGGTGATATACGGGTACACCATACGAGTTTTCTTTTAGGCAGGTGACGGAATTCAAGTGCTCCTGGTAATAAGCGGCATGCTGGCGCCGCTGTAGGGTCCATTGTTCCAGGTATTTCAGTTTCACCCTTAATACAGCGGCCTGCATCTCATCTAACCGGCTGTTGATGCCAAAAGTATCGTGGTAATACCGTGTCCGCTGGCCATAGTTTCTCAGCTGCAGCAGTTTGTTATAGGTCGCTTCATCATTGGTGGTAACCGCACCGGCATCACCATAGGCCCCCAGGTTTTTGGTGGGATAAAAGGAAAACGCATTCACATCACCGATGCCACCGGTTTTCCTTTCTTTATAGGTGGCGCCCACGGATTGGGCACAGTCTTCTACAATTTTCAAATGGTGTTTTCGAGCGATCTCACAGATGGGGTCCATGTCGCAGCTTTGACCGTAGAGGTGAACCGGAACAATGGCTTTTGTATGCTTCGTGATTTTGGCTTCGATTCTATCCGGGTCTATTAGACCGTCATCAGGGGAGATGTCCACCACCCCGGGCAGCGCACCAGCCTGCATGATACCGGCAATGGTGGGGAAAGCCGTCATATCAGTGGTAATGACCTCATCGCCACTGCCGATATCCAGGGCCATCAGGGACAGGGCAATGGCATCGGTACCTGAGGCCACCCCCACACAATAGCGGCAGCCGATATAATGGGCAAACTCCCTTTCAAAAGCCTCTACTTCCTTTCCCAGGATAAACCATCCGCTTTCCAGCACCCGGCGAACCGCAGCATCTATTTCTTCTTTAACAGAGGCATACTGGACGTTGAAATTATCAAAGCGAATCACGTCGGCCAATTACACAATCTCCAGCCAGGAGAACCAGGTGGGATGATAAGCTTTATACCATTCGAGTATTTCCCTGAGTTTTTCCTGGTTTGCAGGAGATATCACCTCGGGCGGGATACGGTCGAAATGAATACGGATACGTTCCCCATTAAATTCCAGTGCCTCGGTACAGAGGGTTTGGATCTCATTACGGATACGGCCGGAATCAGAAATCCTGACAGCACGGCTTTTGTAATCTTCACCGGCCAGGAACCGGTTCAACAAGGGATTAAATACCAGTTGGCTCTCTTCCAGGTCTTCCATCAGGCGGAGTTTAAACATGATTCGTTTATCGCCCTTTGGTCCTACCAGTCTCACGGTGACTTTATAAATTCTGTTTTCCTCGTCAACCAGCTCCACGCCTTGAGCACCGGAATAGGGATCGGGACACATATATCCTGAGACTGCCAGTACACTCCACTGTTTTTCAGGGAATAAATCGTCCGCTTCCAGGGCCTGTTTTTTTACGGGTATGCCGGCATCCGCTGCAGTGCGGATCATCTCTTTGTATTTTTCCACGGTGTCATCATCGAAGTCTTTGCCTGCCAGTTTTTCCAGTTGGTTTTTAAAATCCGGGGCATCCGGGTTCAGCGACATGATGCTCGGCTCTTTGTCGTATGGGAGTTTGAAATTGGAGGTAAATACAGAGAGGAAGGCCCTGATATTCAACAGGGGGGCCAGGCTTGCCGCCTGCATTGCCTCTGCCGAAGCTGCATACCCATCAACAATGAGGAGATGAATATCTCCGGATTCATCCGTCCAGGTACCTATGTTGTAGGTGGGTGCATACGTGCCGGATTCGGTAAAGGCATTTTTGCCGGTGGGGAGTTTCCAATCGTCGTCTACCAGGTGGACCCCCAGGTTTAGCCACTCTTGCCACAGACCACCAATACGTCCCTCCCGGCTTTTGCCCCGCAGTGTCCACACATGGATGTTTTCCCGTCGAATTTCGGGGTAGGTGGTTTCAATGGTTTCCAGCACCAGGTTGCGAGAGGTGTGGAAATTGATCAAGATCGATTGTTTGGCCGCTGTGTCCACTACCTCGCAGGGGAGCAGGAGATTGCCCATGTACCCTTCATAGGGTTTGGTAATATTAAGCGGCTGGTTGAACATATGAAGAACCGTCAAAGGTCCGGTTTTCTTGCCTTTGGCAAACCTGGAGGTATTCTCCAGCGTGTCAATGGCAGCACCCCAAATCGTGATACCAGCTTCTTTAATCTCCTGGTAAAATTGATTCCATCCATATTCGTCATCATTGAGCAGTCGAATCACGCGGCGATCCAGCCATTTGGCCACCTGCGGCCGTGCATAAACCCGGCCAAACCCCAACTGAGGATTGGATCCCATCTCCGGGGTTTCGCCTGCCTTGGGCATCAATCCTTCACCCATGCATACCATGATGGCATGATTTTCCGGGAGCTGGCGGGAAAGGTACCACAGGCTTTCGCTCATGGCATAAGCGGAAATGGCATCCGCATCTTTTTTTACCTGGTTGAGACCCTTCTTGTCCAGGTTAGCCCCTTCGCCATATCGGCCGAAAAGCTGCGTTCCCAGCGCGGTTACAGCACCTATCATGGCAAACAAACGCTCCATGCTCCCTTCTAAGAAGGAAATTCCAGTGCTGAACTCCTTGAAGGATTCACCCCGAATCCATTCTACTTCAACGTCTTCAAGCCAGAGGTGAAAACGTCCCAATATCGGTCGGGTATCAAAGGCCCATTGAGCAATACGGTCCTTTTTGGCCTGGGGGTCATTGGTAATACTTCTTGTTGTTTGTTTATTTTCTTTCATCATGGTTGTATTTTAAAAGAAATGCCGTTTTATTTCAACAGGGAGGAGGATTTTTTTTGGATTTTAACTTTTTGGTTCCGGTTCGGCTGATTGTTGCATTAACGAATTAGCTTTAGTACTAATATTGACCTTGTAGGAGTGCTTTACCGTGTAATAAAAAATCAGGCCAAACCCGATGAAGAGCATTAGGTGAAAGGGTAACAACCCAAATTCTTTTAAATAAAGTCCAACGACGAATCCGAATAAAAAGTACAGGGATAAGAATATTTCCAATAGAGATAATAGGCTGATGTTTTTGGTCAGGTATTTATTGGTTTTCCAGGTTTTATTTATAGAGAGGTTGAATTTCGGTGTTCGAATAAAGGGGCTTTTAAATCCCAGGACTCCTTCCAACACGGCAATGGTATTGTGCAGTGAAATTCCCATTGACATGGCCAGGAATATTGGAAACATTTTAATGAGATGACCAAGGGCGCCAAGCCCATTTTTGCATCGACGATAAAGGGAACAGTAGTAATAGATACCTACGATAATCATGCTGATGATAAATATGCCCAAAAGCATGAACCAATTTGAATGGGCGGGATTGATATTTTTTAATAGGAGTATAGGAACACTTAATACAGAGCAAATTAAAACACATAGAAATACCTGGCTGCTGAGAAGGTGTGCTGTCCCGTGGATTTTTTGGCTGAGTTTTATATTGGATTTCCAAATACGGCGAATATTTTTCTTTGCGTTTTCTGCCCCGCCCTTTGTCCACCTGAATTGCTGTGATTTGACAGCATTCATCACCATTGGCAATTCTGCGGGTGAGCCAACATCTTCCAGGTATTTAAATTTCCAGCCTTTGAGTTGGGCCCGATAACTCAAATCCAGGTCTTCGGTTAAGGTGTCCGCCTCCCAACCGCCGGCGTCCTCGATACATTCACGCCGCCACATACCCGCTGTGCCGTTGAAGTTGATAAAGTATCCCCCGGCATTTCTCCCTTGCTGTTCAACGGTAAAATGGGCGTCTAAGGCAAAGGCCTGAACCCTGGTTAAAAGAGAATAGTCTTTATTCATATGTTCCCAACGGGTTTGAACGACTCCAATTTTGGGATCAATGAAGAAGTAGGGAATGGTGCGTCTGAGAAAATCTTTTTCCGGGACAAAATCCGCATCAAATATGGCAATGTATTCTCCCCTGGCTGTCTTCAATCCTTCCTGTAATGCCCCGGCTTTAAAACCGATCCTCTGCGGACGCGTCACTAATTCAATATTAAAACCCCTTTGCTGCCATTCCTCTACCTTTTTCCGGGATATTTCCAGGGTTTCGTCTGTGGAATCATCCAATACCTGGATTTCAAATTTATCCCTGGGGTAGTCAAATTGAATGATATTATCGATAAGCCGCTCCACCACATACAACTCATTAAAAATAGGGAGCTGCACCGTTACAAAAGGCAAATCTTTATCCGCTATCACTGGCACCGGTTTCGCTTGTATGCGTTTCTGCTCTCTATGATAACTTACATAATGAATGACAAGACTCAATTGGGCCATGCTGTACAGCAGGATAAATGTAAGTGCCAACGTATAAACTACCACTAGTACTATAGTCATTTATCAAGCCATTCCGCAAGAAATATAATTGTAATATAAAATATGACTGTATTGCAACTGTTTTGTGCATTTTTTTTAATTTTTCTTCGGCACCTTCACGAAGATAATGGCTCATTTTTTAGAAAAGAGGGAAAATGGTGATTTTTTCTTGAGATATTTTTCAATTTTGCTGATCATCTTTGAAGCTAACGTATGTTCCATATTAATTTCCAGTGCTTTTCTAAACGACCTTTCAGCTTTTTTTACCAGGTGTTCAGCCCAGTACAATTGGCCCAGGTAGAATAGCGGGTCTGCATTCCAGGGTTCCATTTTTGCTGCCATTTGCAGGTTTTTTTCAGCATACGGCCGGTACTCCGGGATTCGCATTTGACTCAACCCCAGCAGCATGTAGTAGGAAGCACGAGTGGAATCCAATTGAATGGCTTCCTCCATAAAGCGAATGGCTTCGTAGTACCGGCTCTCTTCATAGAAACTGTGGGCCTTTAAATACAGGTGCCTGGCTCTCTGGGGGTTTGTTTCTTTACTCGTAGGTTCTGCTGTGATTTCTTCTTTTTTGTGGTGGCCAGTATCGTAAGCTTTTTTCTTTTCCTGGTCACTCAAGGTTTCGTAAGCTTCGGCTGCTTTTTCAATGACATATTCGGCTTTTTCTTCGGTTTTTGAATCCGGAGGGGCGCTGATGGCCTCAGGGTTAAATTTTTTTGTAAAAGAGAAATATTTGTCTCTCACCTCACTGACCGACGCCGTATCTTTTAATTGCAACAACTGATAATGATTAATAGAATCGGTTTTCAACTTCTCATGAAGTTCATCAAGGGTATCCAAATCCCGGTGAAGTTTACTGTCAATCCTGAATTCAGTAAAATCAATAATATTGAGGAGATACAGCATGATCAACTGCTGCCAGAATTCCTTTTCCGGTATTTCCAATATTGAATAAATTTCTTTGGTAGTAATGGAGCTGCATTGTGTAATTTTAATGTAAAAACGGATATGATTGGAAGTTAACATTTGTCCTAACGATTCCGGGATAGGAAGTGTGACCGGTGATCTTAAATTGAACTTTCTTTTATAGGAGGAGAAATCGGATATTTGTGCACATCCTTCCACAATAAGCTCGTGCAGGGCGATCCCAAATTTTTGCACCTGTGGTATTTTGGGTGTGCACTTTTTGAAACTCCATTCCCCGGAGGCCAGGGAGAACGTTGAGACAGCTATGGTTTTCGTTTGATCCTGGAGCGCAGCATACAGCTCGTGTTTGGTTAGAATCCTGTGTTTAACCAGGAGTTTACCCAATTTATCCCTGGTTTTTTCCCTCATCTTATTCAGCATAATACACTGCTCCTGGCTAATTTTTCCCTGGCTGCATAAAATCTCTCCCAGCCGTTCCCGGACCAGATTCGATGAGGCAAATTGCAATTCTCCTTTGGAAAAATAAAGCTTTTTTAAGACGTTTTCGTCTTCATCTCCCACCACTAATTCACCGCTGAGGTTCTCCGCAAGAATTTTTTTAAATATCAACGTGACCGGATATTTTTCAATTATATTTGTCATTTCCTATCCGTTTGCACAGGCATATTGACGGAAACCTCCATCAAATGCGACTCTATTTTAAATGAAAAAAAATTATTTTTCAATAGTTTTTCAAAAATTTCCTTGTTTTTCCCCACAGCCCCCCGGCACCCCACTCCGTGGGGAGGCGAAGCCAGTTGGCAAAAGAGGAAGCGAGGAAGTTAGGAAGCGAAGAAACGAAGATGACACACCCCGACCGCTTCGCGGCCACCCCTCTCAAGAGGGGATTTCTTGGATTGAATGTGGCACTATGATTGAACGAAGCAATATGGCTGACCGTGTATGAAAAGCTTTTGCGGGGGGTCCAGGGGGGCAGTTTTCTCGAAAAGAGCCCCCTGGTCGCCGAAGGCAAAAATTAACAATTAAGCTTTTTGAGCGGCCTGGTACATGATTTCGTGGATGCGGGGGACGATGTTTTCAATGTCTTCGGTTACTCCTTCTCGAAGTATCATATTATCTAACAACTGGAGTCCCAATGTTTTCAACTCTTCGGAATCGGGTTTGGCTTTGTGAATCCGGACCATGGATTTGATCAGTTTGTTTTTCGGATTGATTTCCAATATTTTCTTGGAAAAATCAGCCTTTTGGTTTTGCAATCTCATCATGCGCTCCAACTGGATGGAAGGAGCATTCTTAGAATTCACCATGATGCAGGGGCTGTCTACCAACCGCTGGGAGACTCTCACCTCTTCGATCTTGTCGCCGTAGATTACTTTTAAGTAGGAGGCAAGATTTTCAGCATCTTTTATATTTTTTTTATCCTTTTCTTTTTCATCTTCTTCTAATTTGATATCTGCAGCTTCTACGGGTCGGAACATCTTACCTTTGTAGGTCTGTAAGTGATCGATGGTCCAGCCGTCCATGGGATCGGTGAAGTACAGGACTTCCAGGTCTTTCTTTTTAAAGGCTTCCAGGGCTGGATTCTTTTCAATGGAGTCGTAATCGATGCCCAGGGCATAGTAGATTTCGAACTGGTCTTCAGGCATGCGCGAAACATACTCATCCAGGTCTGTATACTTATCTTTCGGGTTCTTGGAAGAATAGAACAACAGCAGTGCTGCCAACTGTTCGCGGTACTCGTATTCATTGGGCACGCCTTCTTTAAAATTCCGCTGATAGTTCTTCCAGATTTTCTCGTATTTATCCTTATCTTTGTCTTTGATATCTTTGAGTTGTTCGAAAATCTTTTTCAACAGGTGCTTACGGATTTTGTTAACTTTGAGGTCACTCTGGATGGTCTCCCTGGAAATATTCAGCGGGATATCTTCCGAATCCACGACGCCTTTAATAAACCGGAAATATTCAGGCAAAATGTCGCTGCAGGCTTTTTGAATCAATACTTTTCGTGAATAAAGATCGATCCCGGGATCGCTTTTGATCCATCCGTAAATTTCAGTGTTGGTTTTGGGTACGTACATGATGGAATTAAACTGGACCGGGGCATCGGAGGAAAGATGAAGATATGTTGCCGGGTCTTCATTGGCATTCTGGAAAAACTTGTAAAACTCGTTATAATCTTTTTCTTTCAAGCTCGATTTGGGCTGCGTCCAGATGGCTTCGACACTTTCAATTTTCTCCGATTCCAGGAAGATGGGAAAGGGCACGAATTTGGAGTGTTTGTTAATGATGTCCTTTATCCGTGACTTTTCTAAAAATTCTTTCTCATCATCCATGATGTGTAACTCGATGCGAGTTCCCCTGTGCTTTTTACCTTTGTCTTCGATGGTGTAGTTGTTGCCGCCGATGGATTTCCACAACAGGCCTTTGCTGCCTTTTACATAAGATTTGGTGTGAACATGAATCTCCTCTGCTGCCATAAAACTGGAATAAAACCCGACACCGAATTGACCGATTAAATCCATCCGGTCTTTGGCATCGGCTTCGGTGACTCTCTTGACAAAATCCAATGTACCGGAGCGGGCAATGGTGCCGATGTTATCGATGAGTTCCTGTTTGGTCATGCCGATTCCCGTGTCTTCAACAATCAATTTCTTCTTGTCTTTATCAAGGGTAATGTCAATGCGAAAATCCAGGTCTCTATCTTCGATGTCGGAGTTTATCAGGGTTTCAAACTTAACCTTGTTGAGGGCATCCACTGCATTGGAGACCAACTCCCGCAAGAAAACTTCCTTGTGCTTATACAGTGAATAAACCAGGATGTTCAGCAATTGCTTGACTTCCGACTGGAATTCGTAATTTTCTGCTTTAGTTTTGGGGGTTTCTTCCTCCGGGGCTTTTTCAGCGGCTTTTTCCTTTTTTTCTTCGGCTTTGGGGGGTTCCTTTTTTGTGCTTTTCGCTTTGGTGGTTTTCTTTTGGGCTTTTGCTTTCGTTTCCTTTTCTTTAGTGGTTTTTGTTTCTTCTTTTTTGGCTTTTTGTTTTTCTTTTTCTTCGGTTTTCTTTTCTTCAGGCATTTTACCTCCTTATCATCTTACATTTATTTTGTAGGATTTATTTTAGTGTGTTAATGTCACATTATAACATTTTATTTTTAAAATGGCAATATTTATTGTTGAAAAAAATATGGTTTATTTTTCAAAAAAATTAGTTTAGGTGAGCGAGTAGGGGTTTGATTTAGAGGCTGTGTCATAATCTCAAAAAAGGATCGAATGTGAATTTGGGCGAATACAAGTACGTAGGGGCGAATCTTGTATTCGCCCCACCTCCGCATTCGGCCATTTTTTTGGGTTTTGAGACAGCCTACTTGTGTTCACCCCCAATTATGAAACAGTCTCTGAATCAAACCCCTACTTCCAGGAGGCTTCAAAGTTATATCGCCGATGTCTTTTCAAGTTACAGTTAAGCTGTTTTTCACCACGAAGGCACGAAGAACACGAAGGCAAAATAAGTGCCAGGTAAATTTTTTATTATCATTGGATTATTTACCTGGCACCTGTTTCGATTTCCCTATTTCCTACTGTAAAACAAGCATATTCGATCGTTTCCTAGCAATCAAAGTCGGTTACCAGGGTCGGACACTTGGTTGTAGGCTCACAAAGAGTGCCAACCGTAGGGCAGAAATTACAAGTTGATCCCAGATCCGAATATGCACCGCCTTTGATATCATTCATTTTAGAGATATCCAGGTGGGAAACGGTTTCCTTTCTTAAAACTAACGTCTTAAAGAAGTTTTTTGTTTTCATGATTTCCTCCATTTATTTATTTTTTTTGTGCTTATCACATAATTGTTTTTTTTACTGATAGGAAAATCGTTCTTTCCTTCTTTCTTTTTGTCGCCTCTCATAATCAAAATCTTCTTAACCTACTATTTCCTTTCATAGAAATGATATATTAGAGTATATTTTGTAGAATGTCAACAAATAATGAATTCTTTTTTATTTTTTTCCTATCAAATCCCTGGAAAAGCCGGACGTCTAGGCCATTCGCGGTATTTCTCCCACCATTTCCATCGATCAAAAACATTCATCCTTTTATTATGGAGATATGGTGGCAGGTAATTTATTTGCAATGCGGTAAAAATGCGAAGGGGCGCGAAAAAAAAGTGGATATAAATTTGATAGTAGGGGTTTGATTCATCAAACCCAACGGTTGAATTGCTCGGGGGAAGGGCTTGATAAATCAAGCCCCTACAATAGGATAATTTACCTGGGATAATTTACCTGGCACCTTCGATTGCCAACTGTTTACCTCGACCCGCTGACTCACTGACTTTCTGACCCTCTGTCCTCCGAATGTCTTATGTGGCACTTGACTTTCCAAATCCCGGGGTATATCATTAAAATTCAGCACAACAACAGCAAATTATTAAAAGAGAGGCAGACCAGTTTTTGCCATGATGGGTTATATGATGTCGAGTGAGGTGATCAATGAAGAACAAAGGGATGATATTACCATTCTCGGCATCCGTCTCCGGGCGTGAAATTTGTTTAGGAGGTATTTAAATGAAGAGATTCGAAATTTTTTCGCGAAGTGAAAAAAGGCTGTTTTTTTCTATTACCGGTTTGGTAGGAGTGTTTTTAGGATTTATTGTTTATATGCTTTTAGATCTTGAAGATGAAGAGTTATTAGAGCTGCAACTTGAAGGGGAACAGTTCGTTTTGGTTATTGGGATTTTTTTGGCAGTTTATGCAGCCCTGGTAATAATACTGACAGGAGTTAAAAATAAAGAGATCCTAAAAAAATTTGCGTTATCGATACGACCTGTTCCCTCAAAATGGAGAGAATTCATTTTTAGATAAAAAAACCAAACAACGGTTTGAGAGGAACGTAAAATACCTACTTTTAAAGTTAAATATAAAAGGAGAGGAAGAGAGAGAGGTATCCCTGGAATCGTGTTTATTAATTGCCGTAGGGATGGCAACCTTCTTGATCGGAAGACCTGAGTGGAAATTGCCCTTACCCGACGAGATTGTTGTTCTTCCCGGGGACCGCATCGTAAAGGACTTAAAGAATGGAAAAGGCAAGGTTGAATTAGCAGCATTGTCAAGCCGCGAAACCCTATATCTAACGAAAAAAAACCTGGCTCATTCATTTTACCGGTTTAGTGATGGATATAACAATATTTTTCACGAAATCGCCCATTATTTCGATGCAGAAGATCGTAGTATTGATGGAACCCCTTCATTTCAAAGATTTTTAAGCGAACATAAAGAAAATGCTTACGAGTATAAACTCCAGTGGAAAAATGCTCTTAACAATGAGTTCGAGAAGCTCAGGAGAGGGGAATTGCAGCTCAGGCCCGATGCTGTTAAGAACATTGGAGAATTTTTTGCCTGTGCAACAGAACTTTTCTTTGAAGACCCAAAGAAGTTGATTATTATGAGCAAAGAACTTTACAGTTTATCGCAGTCATTTTACAATTTTGACCCACTGGAACTTCTCCAAACTGGGAATTAACCTTAAAAAAGAAAATTTGCCTGCCCCCTTAATTTGTTACGGCGGCCTTCAAAAATATGATGCCTCTATATGGTGGCTACTCCAGTAACTCTTTTACATATACAATTTCAACTCCTTTGGCTTTAATGTATTGTCTAGAATCCCTGATGGCCCGAAGTGTGCTTCCGAGCGGATGACCAATAGCAACAGCCTTACCCTTTTGCCGGGCAATATCTACCAATTTTCGTATCTGGGCCATGGAATGGGAATAGTCAGGGATATGATCCAGGAAAACATCTTTATGTGTGGTTTTGACCTTCATTTTTTTGGCAAGATCATAGGCAACCGTTCCACCAATGGTCCGGGAGTCGACAAAAAAGAGGCCCTCTTGTTTTACTATTTCCAGGACGCGTTTCATCACCTGGCTGTTGGAAGTTACCCGTGAGCCTTCATGGTTGTTCAACCCTTCGGCAATGGGGACGATTTGTTTGGCCCGTTGGATGAGTGCCCGGATTTCCTCGTTGGTCGAGTTAACGGTAATAACTTTCCCGGGATCATACCAGCGGCCGTTTGAATTGGTGGGCTGCATGGGGAGATGTATCATTGCTTTTATATTATATTCCTTGAGCCAGTGCACCACCTGGTGAGCCCGGTGAGAATCCGGTAATACAGATGCAGTGACGGGAATTTTTAAACGTTTTAGTTCCAATGCACCGATATCATAGGCCCCCATGTCATCGATGATAAAGGCAATACGCGGTGTACGCAGGGGCCTGGGTTTTTCCTCGGGTTTTTCCCTTTTCTTTTTTGACTTTTTTGGCTGCTTTTTTGCGCTTACACCGGGTTTTAATTTTGTAATTAACAGGAGATGAGATACCTTCTGGTCAAGTTTGACCTTGTAAAGCATAATAGATTTATCCGCCAGGCCCTGGATTTCCGTAAGCTCCAGTACACCATTTGTTTGAACGGTAATAGTCTTTATTTTTGTGATTAAGGCGTTAAACCTGGCTTGATCGATAGCCAACTTGAAATGGTACTTGTTTTCCCTGTCCGGGAAGTAATCGTAGGGGATTTTATTTTGGATCAGGACCCTGATCAATTTTGTATTAAATTGATCAATTCTCTCTTCAGTTTTTCCCAGGGGGATGACTTTTGAAAAAATAAAGGATTTTTCTCCTTTTTTGAAATCAATATACTCCAGCAGAATAATGGTAACAATGGCAACAGCTGTAAACACAGCGAATAGCACCAGAGTTGAGTTTTTTTTCTTGCGTTTTTTTCCGGTTCTGGTCATCTGTTAAGAATCATGTTTTATTGGTTTTTTCCAGAATAGAAATACTGCGGTCAATGATTGCGGCGAAATCTTCATCTTTGATTTTAACATCAGGTTTGACACCGCTTTTACCCGGGTTTTTCCCGTTTAACAAAAATAATCCTTCAGGCAGCAAAATCGAACTGCCGTCTTTTAGAGGAACCTGTTTCAACTTTGAGATAAATCCACTGGTTTCAATGCCCACCAGGGTAACAACATAAGTATTGGGGGGCTGGGATATCTTAAACAGGTTTGCTAGCAATTCTCCATACATCCGGGTTGATTTATTGATGATAACTACTGCACGATAGGTGAGGGCATGGTTTGAACCCAATGAAAATGTTTCCTCCTCGGATTTTGTTTTAAGGGTTAGTTTCAGCGGTATGGTTTTATTAAAAAATAGTTTTGTCAGTTGGATGAAAGAATCCAGGTCCCCACCGTTGTATTTTCGCAAATCAATAATAAGTTTTAAGGGGTTGCTGCCGGACCTGTCGCCTCGTTTCTGTCCCAGTTGATGTTTCAATGTGGTTACCCGTTCCTCATCGATTCGAGAGAGTTCCACCAGGTAAATATCCTCCTGGATTTTTTTGAAAATCGGAGTATCCTTAGGGGGCTCGGTTTGCACTTTAACTTTGCAGGGTTTTGAGGAGTCTTCTTTTAATAACACCAGTTCGATGGTTTCCTGTTTATCCGCTAACAGGGAAAGATACATCTGCCAGAAGGATTGGCCATATATACTTTTGCCATTGACTGCTTTTATAATGCAGCCGGGTTTGATTTCGCAGGCTTTAGTGGTTGAATTTTTTACAACGTCAGTAATGTAAAAGTAATTGGAATACCTGGTGCCGTAAATGCCGCAGCTGTAGACTTTGTTTTGCAAGTACAGATTGTAAATTTTGGTTTGTTTGCTGTCCAGGTAAGCGGACGTTTCATCCAGGGCACGTAACATACCGGAGAAAGCCCCGGGAAATTTCTCTGCCGGTTGAATTTTTTCTACATAGTCGGTTTTTATCAGCGAAACCACTTCCGAAAACAGGGATAAATAGTCATATTCTTTTTTGGTTTGGGAAAAGGAACGGAAAATTTTTGTGCCGCCAAAAACAAAAAAGAATACCACCAGTAAAACAACCGGGAATATAAAATATTTTAGCTTTTTCATTTTTTGTCTTGTTTTATGTTTCATGACAATATGTCATATTATAACACAAAGTGGGCAGCGCCCACAACTATCGTCTTTTGCGCAGCCATTTTATTGGGTCCTGGGGTTGTAATTGGGTGCGAATTTCAAAATAGAGGGCCTTGCCATAGGTAGACCCGGTATCACCGGCAATTGAGATCAGTTCCCCTTCGCTGACGTTATCTCCTCTTTTTTTTAAGATTTTTTCGCAGTGCCCGTAGAGGGTGTGGAGATTCCTGGAATGTTGGATGATAACAAGGTTTCCATAGCCTTTGTAATAATCGGCAAAAACAACTTCCCCGGCATAAACAGCCATTACATTATCGGATTTTTCTGGTTTGACCTTAATACCGTTGTTCATAATATAGGTGTTAAATTTCGTACTTCTTTTTTTCCCAAAAGAAGAAATAACTTTTCCTGTGATGGGCCATCTTAATTTACCTCTTATCCTGTTTAAATCGATTGTTCCCAGCCGTCGTTTCATTTTTTTGCCGTAAATCAGTTCATTCAAGCGGCCTGCTTCTACTTCCAGTTCATCCAGCATCTGTCTATAGTTCTCTCTGTCATTGTTTATTTGTCTCATTAAGCGCAGTTTACTTTGTTTCAGACCGCTGATATTCCGTAATTTTTGTTCTTTTAATTGCTGCAGGCTGCGAATATTGGCGTATTGTGTTTCCAGTTCTTTTTTTACCAGGTTTAGTAAACGGATGTTTTTTTTGATTTTGTTGATTTCATCGGATTTGTAATTGATCAAGGCAATAAACAGCCGGTAATTTTTGAAAAGTTCGTCCAGGGTGTTAATTCTTATGAATAGTTTCAAGTAGGAATTTCCACCGATTTTGTACAGGATTCGGATTATTTTCTTTAGATTTTTTTTTGATTCTTGAATTTCCTGTTCAAGTTTCTTTTTTTCAGAATTTTTTTTGCGGATTTTTTCCTGGGTGTTTCTTAGTTGAATTTTTATTTTATTGTTTTCGATAACGGCTTTTTCGTATTGGAGTTCGATTTTATAGATATCGTTCAGTATCGAGCCTTCTTCTTTTTTTAAGTTTTCCAGTTTATTGCTGATATCCTGGATTTGTTTATTGATAGCGTCTAATTTTTTCTTATCTCCCTGTGCCGGGTGCAGCACCAAAGGTCCGGCAAGCAAGAGTATGCACCCGACAATGATCGGTAAAGCTCGTTTTATTTTCATATTGCTATTAAACATTCTATATTATACGACATAACAATTACGAGGTAAAGTCATTCTTTCTTTGTGTTTCTTCGTGGGTTACCCACTTCGTGGCTCCCCAAATTGCTTCTTTTGTAGAACAGAAAGAATAGCCCTCCGAGCAGACCGTAACCGATTCTGAGACCCAGGTCAATGAATTCCAAAGCCAGGGCATAGGCTGCCGGGAATTTCATCAAGCCTTTAAAACTTGCGGTTCNNAAACTTGCGGTTCGAATTCCCAGGCCATTGATCGCGGGCACGGTCATCAAGAGGAAAATCATGATAGGAACTTTTAGCATAAAATCCAGGGGTTCCGGATCCTGGTTCAGTCCTTTGGCAATGAAAAAGTAATAGACCACGATGTTCAGTTGAAAGACAATGCTGACACCCAATGCAGAGAACAGTGCTGCCGGCCGGTTGTAATAGACGGCAATGGCTGCATGGGCTTGTTCTACCAGGGAATATAATTTGGAAGGCATTATTTTTTTAAAGATACGGAGGATGGATGGGGCTACTTTGGGATGAAACAGCCCGCCGGCAATCAAAAAACCTCCCAGGGCCAATGCCAGGAAAATCCATACGGCTTCCGGTTGATCCGTGCTCTTAAAGATTTTTATTATCAAAGCTGCGGCACAGATCAATACCAGGGCCATCAACCCGGTCAGCCGTTCGATGATTACCACCATGACTGATGTAGTTGTGCTGCCGGTTAGTTTTTTGCTTTCAATGGCCCGGACTGCATCGCCGCCAATAGTAGAGGGGAGAAATGTATTGAAAAACGCTGCCATGAAATAGTAAGCAAAGAGCTGCTTGTACGCAGTCCTGGTGCCCTGGGCATGAAGGAGAATCTTCCACCGGAAGCTTATCAGGCTGAAGCCTAGGAGGTGAAGGAATGCGGCTGGGATCAGCCACTGGGCAGATGCGCCTGAAAAAGCCTTGCCAAATTGCTGAAGGGCAGGACCCAGGCCCCCATGTTTCTGGGCCAGAGCAAGAAGAAAGTAACCGATCAATCCGAAGCTGACAGCCAGTCGCAAAAACAGAAGCAAATGTTTTTTCTTCATTATTAATTCCCAAAAGATAAGAAATGGTTTTATCATAGATTTAAAGATTTTTCAAATGGCCTTCGGCGGCCAGGGGGCGCTTTTCGAGAAAACCCCACTGCGTGGGGGATCATTTGCAGTGCAAGGACGGCGTACGGCGCTTCAAACGATGTATCGTCTCCATGGGTATTCCTTAATACCGCACTGTAAGTGTCCCCCTGGACCCCCGCAAAAGCTTTTCATAAAAAAAGTAAGTTCAAGGCTTCCCCAAACGTTTGAGACAGCATCTCTCTTTTCAGTTCATGTCAATTTCAAAAGTGGTTACCTGGTTGGTTGAGTCTGGTAAAGAAGCCTTCGAGATGGCCCGAAGGGCCTTCTGCGGCCCGTGACGCTATGCGCCTCGCCGAGGGGTTACACAACCCAAAAACAAGCATAATCCCTTCCCAATGGGACAACCAACTTAAAATAATCATTAAAAGGAATAGCCTGGAAATACTCACCATTGTACTTCCATTCCAATTGCAAATAAAAAATACTGCCTTCCCCCAGATTCAACAATCTCAACGGGATTCCCATTTCAATAATACTATCAACCATTATCGTTACATGTTTCAAGTTAGCGCCGGCACCCGTGGGATCAATAGAAAACCGCCTCAGCGTTTTTTCATCCTTGATGACAATATCCAGGCTGTATCTATTTTCAAAATATTGGGCGGCATCGATTTTGGTGTCCACCCGTAAATAGAAGTTTTGTTTGTCAAAACCGTAATAAATCCTGTTTACCAAAGGATTGGCAATATTCATGACCCCGCCAATAGCCGCCACATCGATACTGCCGGCATGGAGCCACTCGAAATAACTGCTGATACGTCCATCGAACCGGGGATGGATGGGCCGCACAGGCGAAATAATCGTAATACCCTTCCTGCGGGAAGCACGGGAAGAAACAGGTGCTGAAAATTCCCCAGGTGTCTTCTTACCCAGGATGTCATAGACCTTCTGGAGGTTTTTCCTGAACAGGTTGTCAAAAATATCCAGGTCCGGCGTGTAATTCTCTTCCCCAAACCACCAGAACCAATCGCTCCCCTGGGCAATTGCAATATATTCACGAATCTCCCGCTTTTGTTCATCAGATAAATCAGCTTCGCTTTCTTCCAGGGCATTTCTGGTCATTTCCAGCAGCTTCCACCCTTTCCGGTCTTCCTCATCACCAATCCAGATGTCAAAATTACCATTGATCCAGGAGCCGGAACGGAATTGCCTGAGCTCTCCTATTTCCAGCTTCGCATCCGCTGCCTCTGAAAAGGTAACGGTTTCAAGGATTTCGTCCTCCATGATTAAGCGAAAGAATTCTTTCAAAAAATCACGACCGCTGCCGGGATAATACTCCCAGGCATTTTCACCGTCCAGGATAATCGGAACCACGATATCACGATTGGGCAGAAGAGGGATCTGTTTAATTCGAGCCACCAGGTCCTGCGCTGCCCTGTCATAAGACATTTTCTGGTAGTGAAAGCCAACCAGGTCTGAAAAATGCCGGTCCCTGAAAAAAATTTTTATATTGCTGCCCTTCAATACATAAGGCTTATACATAATTTCAGGATTTTTTACCTGGAAATCCTTATCCCTTTCAATGGGAATATCCAGGGAGCGCCCCAGGATGGTTTCATCAGTGGCAGTCCAGCAGAGACCCAGGTCATCTAGTATAGACAATACATCTTCAGACAAACTGCCTTCCGACGGCCAGATACCCACCGGACGTTTCCCAAAGATTCTTTCCATATAGGTCAGCCCAGACTCCAATTGGAACACCACATCTTCTTTCCAATTAAAATGCAAGTCATATTCCGGCAAATCGGAATTGGCAATTTTTCCTTCCTGGGGATCGATCAAAAGCGGTAGTATAGGATGATAAAAAGGCGTGGTGGAAATCTCAATTTGACCTGAATCCAAATATTTTCGGTACGCAGGTATAATTTTACCCAGTAATTCCAATTCAACTTCTTCTACTATTTTTTTATCTGCTTCTGTAAAATGATGCCCTTTTTGAATCAGCTGTTTCACCCGGCCATCTTTTTGTTTATATTCTTCGTCAAAATGAGTGAGCTGGAACCATACCTGGAGGTCCCTGAGTTCATCGACAGAGAAGACCTTTTTCCAGTGCGTATCCCCATTACGTTGGCGCTGCATTTTTTTGTCGTAAAGATACCGGTACCTGGGCCAAAGTTTGATGTGATTGTCATAGTTGACCGAGAAAAAATGCCGGATTAGAAAATTAATCTCGTCCGCTTTCAAGGTTTGGGCATCCTTCAAAAAAATATCCTGGAAAATATCCGTCTCTCCCAGCAGATAACTCTCTAACTGGGTTATCAGCGATGGAACCAGGTTATAAGCAGCTTTAATTTTTGGNNAGTCTTTCAAACCGTGAAACCGTACCCAGGGCAGTGCGATTTTTTTACTGTAAGGGTCCCTATAAAAAGGCTGGTGCATGTGCCACAACAGGGCAATTTTTATTTTTGACACTTCTCTTTCAATTCCACCAGGACTCCGGAAAAACTTTTGGGGTGCACAAAAGCGATTTTGGCATTTTCCGCGCCTTCCTGGGGCTCTTTATGGATCAAATTAAGACCCTTTTCCTGGAAATCCTTGAGCTGGGCTTCCAGGTCATCCACTTCATAAGCAATGTGGTGAATACCACTGCCTCTTTTTTCAAGGAATTTACCTACCGGCGAATCCGCTTCCGTGGGGGCTGTCAACTCAATATTAACATCCCCGATTCGAAAGATCGCCACCATTACTTTCTGACCCAGCACTTCTTCCGTACCGCAGTACTCCAACCCCAATACATCCCTGTACCGCTTGATCTCTTCATCCATATTACTAACAGCAATCGCTATATGATCGAGTTTTTTTATCATAAAATACACTCCTTTCTTTGCCTCCGGCGGCCAGGGGGCTCTTTTGAAAAACCGCCCCCTGGACCCCCACAAAACTTT
>JABAOH010008452.1_pt1 | contig 29258 bp, 23 predicted proteins | sample 7062181 | NCBI WGS metagenome assembly JABAOH01 (sample SAMN14538630, study PRJNA623070) | marine sediment metagenome | biome: marine biome [ENVO:00000428]; feature: marine pelagic biome [ENVO:01000023]; material: deep marine sediment [ENVO:00002113]; isolation source: pool of 5 deep marine...
ACCCGACTAGTGTGGCCGAGCCCCGGTTGTCGCTCGGTAGAACGGTTGTTCTAGTTCATAGTATACCAGAACAACTGTTCTATGTCAAGGTCAGAAAGGCCCCTTGCTGGCAAATCTGGGCAGATTTAAGGTTCAGGCGGGCTGGAGCTGGCGGATGACCATCACGACTTTGCCCTGAACCTCTACGTTGGAGGGGTTGGCGTAGATGGGTTCCATGGTGGGGTTGGCAGGCTGCAAGCGGATTCTGTCTCCCTCGTGGTAGAACTTCTTCAGGGTGGTCTCTTCTCTGTCCCGCAGCCAGACCGCCACCATGTCGCCGTTCTCGGCAATCTCTTGGTGCTTCATGACCACGATGTCCCCATCGTTGACCAGAGCGTCGATCATGGACTCGCCCTGAACCTGCAAGGCGTAGATGCCTTCGTCCTCCCGCAGGACGCCTCGTGCCAGTTCCAGATGCTCCTCTGGCACGGCATCTCCGGGTACGGGGATGGGATCGCCTGCCGCGATCCTGCCCAGCAACGGGAGGCTGATGAGATGCTCCCTGTCCAGGCCCTGCCCCACAAGCCTCAGGCCCCGGGAGACCTCAGGGTCCCGGGAGATGTAGCCCTCGCGCTCCAGGATCTTGAGATTGTAGTTCACGACGGACGTCGAGGAGATGCCCACTGCGCTTCCTATGTCTCGGATGCTGGGCGGGTAGCCCGTCTGTTGCAGGAACTGGTCGATGAACTGAACGATGGCTTCCTGTCGCTTCGATAGGCTCATGGTACCCTCCTTTGGTCTCCAGACCCCAAACTCACCTCTATTATATACGAACTTTTGTTCTATGTCAAGGTGCAGCACAGTGATACCAGCTGCCAAATCTCAAGTCCGTGTGGCTCACGACCAGAGAGTGACCAGCCAAACAGGAGTGCTTGGCGCAACCACGCCACCGTGAGTGCCCTGGTCTGGCGGGACCGGCGGACCCACCACGAGAAGTTGATGGCCGCGCTTGACTATGATATGATGGTGTCAACTCAACACAGGATACCCGCCGGCTATCGAAGCAGCGTTCGGGGTTTTCACCTTGAGCCTTCGATCTGGTGAAAGCCCCGCGTGTGATTCCGGTGCTATTGTGATAGTCTCCTGGAGTTCCATCAAGTATCAGCGGAAGGTACGAATTTGCAGAGGTGACTGTGACTGAGATGAACGTAGGGAAGCAGGAGAGTGGCGTACCTGAATCAGCGATGGTGATCGTGGCACACCCTGACGATGCAGAGTTCACGGTGGGTGGCACGGTAGCTGCATGGGCTAAAGCCGGCTGCCGTGTGACCTACGTGGTTTGCACTGATGGCAACGCCGGTTCCCACGAGCCAGGCATTACGAGAGAGAAGCTGGCCGACATCCGCCGGGCTGAACAACGCGCGGCCTGCGCCAAGTTGGGCGTGAGTGAGGTGGTGTTCCTGGGCCACGACGACGGCCAGCTACAGCCCACGCTTGATCTGCGACGCGAGTTAGTGGGTGTGATCCGTCAATACAAGCCTGAGGTTGTTTTAGCCTGGGATCCGACAACCCTGTTTGTAAATGGCGATTACATCAACCATCCCGACCATCGGGCGGCAGCCCAAGCGGCGCTCGATGCGGCGGCGCCGGCGAGCGCGATGCCTTTGCTGTGGCCTGAGATGGGCGCCATGCACCGCGTGCGCCAGGTATACGTTTTCGGCAATGACCAACCAAACGTATGGGTAGACGTGACGGAGACCATTGCGCAGAAGATCGTGGCGCTCAAGCAGCACGCCAGCCAGATGGGAGACTGGGACCCGACCGAGATGGTAAAGGAATGGGGCGCGGAAGCCGGCAAGGAAAAGGCGTTAGCGTACGCCGAGAGCTACCGGGTCATCACGTTGGAGGAATCACCCGCGGTTGACTAGTGGGGCGTGCTCACCCGAGAGGACTAGCTCCGCACCTTGGCCTGCCCAGACTTGGGGTGGTTTGGCAGCGGGGGCGCCGCAGCGTGTGAGCGATTGGGCTGACCGGATGGGGCACTGCTCCAGTGCTGAAGGTGACCAGCTACTCAGCGGGCGGCACGTCGCCGCCTCCCTGAAGCATCGTCTCTATCTCTCGTGCGGTCTCCGCCAGGAGTTCTGCGGCTTGCCCCTGCCCTTGTGCTCGGAGGTCTTCGGCAATAGCCTCCATCAGCTTCAGAAACCGCTGATCTACCAGATCCTGGTGCTGCTGAAGAAGGGCTCGTCGCTCCTCGACACCATCCGCGGATAGCAGTTGGTTGATGAGGCGTACCTCAGGTGGCATGCGCGCTTCCAGAAGGGAAACCACGTGCTCCCTCAGCTTCTTCAGCCTGTCTGCGGTGCTCTCCTCGCCTGCCTGGTCTGCGGCGGCGATGTTGAGGTCCAGAACAGACAGGAAGACTGCGTCCATCTGTTCCACGTGCTCGTCCGCGGCTTGCTCGATATCCTCGCTCTCCAAGATCTGCCGCAACAGTTTGCTGGCTTGGTCCAGCGCCTCTCTGGTCTCCTGGTCAAGCTCATCCGCCAGATCCAGTATCTTGGTGCGGAGCTCTGTCAAGTCTTTGGCCCTTTGCTGGTCTCCCTGCGCCTCGGCAGCCTCTATCTGGCCGGTCAGCGTCTGAAAGAACTGGTAATCCAGAAGGGGGCGGGCGACGGCGACCAGGGTCTTGAAGTCGTCTTCCTGTCTATGAGAGAAGAGTTCCTCGATCAGTTCTTCCCGCGTGAGGCCGCCTTCTATGGTTTCAGGAGCGGAGACCTCTGCTGGTCCGAGGAGTTCTTGCAGCGTGGTGCGGAGCGCGGTCAGCTGTCCAGCCAAAGCCTCTTCCCCATCCTCTTTGGCCTGATCTATGGACGCCGTGAGCACCAGGAAGAATTCGTAGTCCAGCTGGTCTCGTTTCTCTTCTACCAGAGCCTTGAGGTTCGCTTCGTCTTCCATGCTCGCTAGTAGATCGCGGATCAACTGGCTCTTCTCCATCTGATTCTGCATCATCTCGTCGGTGATGCCGTCTGCCCGCAGTATCTCCTGGGTCAGGCTCTGCATGGAGAAGAGGGTTCTCGGTTGGAAGAGATAGCCTTTTCTCTGCTGGGGCGGAAGGGAGTTCATGAGTCGATTGGTCAGCTCGCCAACCGTCTTCTCATAATCTTCGCCGGTGAGCCCCAGTTCCGTGGGGGAGAGGAAGAGAAACAGTTCTTTCTCGGGATCGTGGTAGGCGAGAGTGGTTGCCACGGCTGTGCGAAGTCCACACTGGGAACAGGCGGCGACGTTGAGTTGTCCTCGGAGGAGTTGCCGCTTCAGGTCCGGATTCTGACCCACGTCTACTATGCGCCACACCTCGGTAGGGAAGTGACTGCCACAGGTTGGGCATGACATGGCTATCTGTTCAGGGGAGATCTTCATGGTCTATTTCCTTGAGCGGACACAACCATCACCTACTCGCAGTGCTGAAGATTCACGGGCTCCACTTCCAGCCTGTCCCCGCGCTGACGCAGATAGCCAGCGGTGATCCGAGGATCGTGTTCGAAGATCAGGAGCGCCTCCTCCTCCAGGATCCATTGCCGGACGGCTCGCTTAGTCTCAATGTTCTCCAAGGGTTCCACGTCACCGGCGGGAGTCCATGCCAACCGCTCGATATTCTCCTTCCAGGGGGCAAGGTCGCCGAGGTAGATGGCCGTCTTGCCTTGGGACTGGATGACGACTGACTGGTGAGCTCGCGTGTGACCCCGGGTGACCACACAGCGGACTTCCTCATTCACAGTCGTGTCTCCCGAGACGAGGTGCAACTGCCCGTGCTCCTCGAGCGGAAGAAGATTCTCCGGGAGGTACGTGCCGCGCGTACGCTCGTTGGGATAGCGAGCGTCGGCCCACTCCAGTCGTTGCACCCAGTATTCGGCGCGGGGAAAGGTGGGGACCGGGTCACCGTCTTTGTCGAAGGTAGTGTTGCCTCCACAATGGTCGGCGTGGAGGTGGGTGTTGATGACGATGTCCACATCAGTGGAGGCGATGCCTAGCTTCTCCAACTCACCCACGAGCCCCTTCTCGCGTTCGAGCCCCACCATGTCCTTTCGCTTTGGTGATAGCTTGCTCCCCAGCCCTGTGTCCACCAGAATGCGCTTGCCTTGCGACTGGATGAGCAGGCAATTCAGGCCCATGGGCACGCGATGTTTCTCATCAGGGGAGATGATGGGCTCCCAAAGAACGCGGGGCACTATGCCGAAGTGTACCCCGCCGTCCAGCCAATACCTGCCATCGCAAACGATCGTCAGCTCGACATCGCCCAACAGCATTCTCTAGCCTTCCAGGGCCTCTCCAGCGAGGTCCCATCCCCTTTGCAAAGCTTCCCTGTTCGGTTCCAGAAGGTGCTGTCGCCTTTCAGGCAGATTCTTCTTCAAGGCCACCATCACCGAGTCGAGATGGACCACGCCAGTGGCCTTCACCAGAGCTCCGAGGAGGATCATGTTTGCCATCCGTTCGTTCCCCATTTCATCCCTGGCGATGTCATTGGCGGGGATTCTGAGCGTGGTGACGTCATCCCTCTCCACCTCTCTCGTGGCGATGGAGCTGTTGACGATGAGTAGGCCGCCGGTCAACACCTGGGACTCAAACATGTCGAGGGAGGGAGGGTTCAAGGCGATCACTGCGCTGGGGGAGTCGGTTATGGGTGAGCCTATCGGTTCGTCGGACACCGTCACGGTGCAGCGGGCCGTTCCGCCTCGCATCTCCGGGCCGTAGGATGGCAGCCAGGCCACGTGGCGGTCTTCCTCCAGACCGGCGTATGTCAGCAATTGCCCGGCGAACAGAGCCCCTTGCCCTCCAAAGCCAGAGATGATGATCTGTTCGAACATCGACTTGCTCCTTTACTCAGTCACAGAGACGCCGCGCCGTGTCATGGAGCGACTTCTGTCGTTGCTATTCCAGCGCCTTTACCTCATCTATCACCTTGTAGTCACCGAGGGGATAGTAGGGGATCATGTCGTCTTCCAGCCACTCCAGCGCCTCCATGGGGCTCATCCCCCAGTTGGTAGGGCAAGTGGAAAGTACCTCCACGATGGAGAATCCCAGACCAGCCAGTTGCGTCTGGAAGGCGGTCTTGATGGCCTTCTTGCAGCTGCGAACGTACTTGGGTTGAGTGACCGTTCTCCGCACTACATACGCTGCTCCCGTGGTTTGGGCGATCAACTCGGCCACCTTCAAGGGATAGCCAGCCAGCTTCACGTCGCGGCCTGTGGGCGTGGAGGTCGTAACCTGCCCGGGCAAAGTGGTGGGCGCCATCTGCCCTCCAGTCATGCCGAAGACGGCGTTGTTGACGAAGATGACGGTGACATTCTCTCCCCGGTTTGCGGCGTGGACTATCTCGGCCGTGCCGATGGCGGCCAGATCCCCGTCGCCTTGATAGGCGAAGACTACGTTCTCTGGCGAGACTCGCTTGATACCTGTGGCCACCGCCGGCGCACGACCATGGGCGGCCTCTGCCATGTCGAAGTTGAAGTAGTGATAGGCCAACACAGAACACCCTACAGGTGCGATGCCCACGGTTCTCTCGCGTACGCCCAGCTCGTCTATCACTTCCGCGATCAAGCGGTGGATGATGCCATGAGTGCAGCCAGGGCAATAGTGGGTAGCGACGGGTTCTAGAGCCTCTGGCCTGCTGAATACGACTTTTCCTTCAGGCATGTATGGTTCCCCTTTCATGCTCTACAAGAGGGCAATCTCATCTGAGGGTTCACTTGGCGTGCTTCTCGGCCATCTCGTGAATGTTTTCCAACACCTCTGTGGGTGTGGGCACCCTTCCTCCAAGCCAGCCCTGAAACTCGACGGGAACGCGCCCTCGAACCACGAGTTCGACGTCCTCCAGCATCTGGCCCGCGCTCATCTCCAAGACGAGGAACACATTGGCCTGGTCGACCAGAGCGGATAGGGCGTCCCTTGGGTAGGGGTAGAGAGTGATGGGGCGGAATAGTCCCGCCGGGATTCCCTCATCTCTCGCCTTCTTGATCGCCGTCTGTGCTACGCGGCCGGCCGTGCCGTAGGCGACGATGATCACCTCTGCTCCTTCCAGCATATAGCCTGTGTGTCGCTGCTCATTGGCTTCGATCTGGCGATACTTCTTCTGGAGGATGATGTTGCGCGCCTCCAGAGGCCCGGCTAGCAGATAGAGGGAGCGGATGATGTTCTTCTGCCGATCCTTGCATCCTGTCAAGGCCCAGGGTTTGGCAGGGGGCTTGGGTTCCACCTCCGGTAACTCGACCGGTTCCATGATCTGCCCAATGCTTCCGTCGCCGAGAATCATGGCCGGGTTGTTGTACTTGTCGGCCAGTTCGAAAGCCAAGATGGTGAAATCTATCGCTTCCTGAACTGTGGATGGTGCCAGTACGATGGGGAAGTAATCGCCATGGCCTCCTCCCTTGGTTGCCTGGAAGTAGTCGGACTGGCTGGGCTGCACGTTGCCCAGCCCGGGACCGCCCCGCATGATGTTGACGATCACAGCGGGCAGTTCAGTTCCCGCCAGATATGACACTCCTTCCTGTTTCAGGCTGATGCCAGGACTGGACGACGAGGTCATCGCCCTCTTTCCGGCGGCCGCCGCTCCCAGAACCATGTTGATGGAGGCGACTTCGCTCTCTCCCTGAACGAAGACCCGCCCCAGTTCAGGCATTCTCTTGGACATATACTCCAGCAATTCCGTCTGGGGTGTGATAGGGTAGCCGAAGTAGGCATCGCATCCAGCGCGAATTGCAGCCTCAGCGATGGCTTCATTCCCTTTCATCAGCACTCTTGCCATAATCGTCTTTCCTCCGTGTGCATCAGCCTAGTTCGTGGTCAAACTGTCTGTGTGTGGGCTGCCGCGGCCTATCGATAGACCGTGATCGCTACATCTGGACACATCAACGCACAAAGCGTACAGCCTGTGCATTCCTCCTCAGGGTCCGTCAGTGTGGACGGATGGTACCCCTTGGCATTGAAATGTTCGGCCATCTTGACCAAGTCCTTGGGGCAGACGTTGGTGCACAGCTGGCATCCCTTGCACTGATCCTCGTCTATGACTATGGTGGGCATCGTGACTAACCTCCACTAGTACCTGAGCTATTCTTCCCACGGGGGGCGAAAGTGCCGTTTCAGAGGCAGTATGGGCTGCGAACAGAATTCCTCGACATCTTCCTCGAGGAGCCGGGATTCCAAGCACAGAAATGCTATGGGCAGGCCAAGGTCGCCGCTGGCTCTCTCAACCATGCAATGTCCCTCTTGGACGACGTCCAGAGTTGTCTCGCTGATGAGGTTGGGGTTGCTCACCAAGGCGCCCGCCTCCAGACGGGAGTTGGTCTCAATGACCTCCAAGGTTTCCCTTATCCGCTCGACCGTGGCGTTGAAGGGTCGATACGGGTTCACCACCAGGTACATGATGTAGCCCGTTCGCTCCAGGAGGGCGTTGAACTGCCCCATAGCTCTGGCACCCTGGGCATCGCCTCCCACATCTATCACGGTCAGCCCATTCGCTCGCTGCAGGGACCCCCAGATGCGAGCGCTGACTGCGGGCAGGTGAACCCGCTTGGTGATTTCTGGCGGCGCGACGACCTCTATGCCCCTCGCTTGCAGCCGCTCGGCCATGTCTCGCGAGCGGAAGTAGGGGGTGACCACGTCCATGTCGGTGAGCGTCACGGTCTCGTGGTGATCTGCCAGGCGGAGGGCGTAGTTGATCGCCACCTCCGTCTTGCCCGTGCCGAAGGGCCCGGTGAAGATACTGATGCGCGGTACGTCTTGTGTCGGTTCTTTGACTGTCAACCTAGCGATATCTCAGCGCTGTGGGCGAGAGTGCTGCATCGGTGTGGTTCGTGACTGGCTCCAGTCCTATTCACCGGCCTGTGCCAGCCTCAAGGGCTGTGGAGGGTAGCGGAAGACGTTGCCCACTACCATGCGGTTGATATTGTCATTCAGCTCTCCGAACATCCGGAAGGCACGTCGCTTGTACTCTACTAGAGGATCCATCTGCCCGTACGCTTGCAGGCCGATGCCTTGCCTGAGATCTTCGATGGCCGTCAGATAGTCCACCCACAGCCGGCTGATGAACCCCAGCATCAGATTCTTCTCAATCTGGTCGACCAGGCGCTTTCCGAGGTAGTGCTGCAACTCGGATCGCTCAGGTTCATCGAGATTGGCTATTCTCTTGTCGCCTACGTTGTTCAAGCGCTGATGGCCGATGTACCTGGCGAATTCCCCTCTCGAAATCTCATCTAGGTGGCCCAGTTTGGTCCCTTCGTACTTAGCCATAGCCTGCTCATCCAGGCCAGAATCCCTCCCCGCCAGGAAACTCTCCACGCTGTGGCGCGTTTGCTCGTCCAAGTCCGTGAGCCGCTGCTGCGTGAGAGCCTGCTCTCGTCTCTGCCACAGATGGCGCAGCAAGGCGACCCGTGTCTCCTCATCCAACTCCGAGAGGCCACCCTGTTGGAAGCGCTCAAGCTTCACATCGTCCAGGAAATGACCTGAGGAGCGTAGATTCCCCTCGATTTTCTCTCGTAGACCCTCCTCCAGCGCACTGAACGTTATGCTGCTATTCTCGTCCAACCATCTCTGTCCGAGCCAGGAAGCCAAGCCTTCGTACTCCCTCTTGTCCAGGCTGAGATGGCTCAGGCTACCCTGCTCGAACTGACTCAGAGCATCCTGGTCAAGGAAGTAGCCTACGGTATCGAGGTAGTCGCGCAGAGATTCGCGATCGCTTTCGTCGAACTCGGCAATCTGGAGTGTCATGGTCTCCTGCGCCAAGTCGCGACCCGATGATTCGACGAGGCCGCCGAAGATTCCGTCGTCCAGGTCTGCCACCCTGCGCTGCATGAACTTCTTCTTCTTGGCCTCATCCGCCAGGAGGTCCGTACCTAGCAAGTACTGTTCTATCTCCTGCCGCAGACCATCCTCCAACTCCGAGAGCTTCCGCTCGTGGGCCACGGTCAGTCTCCGCTCGCCGAGGTACTGGCCCGTCACGGCGAGAGTCTTTGGATCCAAATCAGTGGCTATTGAGGCCTCGAACTCTTCCAGGCGCGAGTGATCGACGAAGTAGTCTTGCTCCATAAGGTACTGTTCGATGCTGGCTTGCATCTCCGCAGGCAACTCCACCATCTTGTGCTCGGTGAGAAGCTGCTCCAGGTGCTCCCTCAAAGCCGAGCGAATCCCCTTGCGCAGGTCTGGGTCGAGATTGCCGATCTCCTCGATCTCCAGGTATTCCTCCTTCTCCTTGTCGAAGAAATACCCGTCGTCTCTCAGCTGTCGCCAGATCTGGTTACGAAGCTTCTCTCGTAGGTCGGCGAACCGCACATCTCTGAACTCCGCTAGACGGTGCCTACCCAAGTGGTAGGCGATCCCGTCACGGATCCCTTTGTCAACCTCAGCCAAGCTCAGCTTGACGAACTGCTCCCTCTTCCTTTTCTTCTTGAACAGGCCCTCCAGATCCAGGTAGTTGAGAATGCTCTCCCTGGTCTCCTGGTCTAGATTCATGAACTTGCGCTCTTCGATCTCAGCAACTATCTGCTCCCCCACTTCCTGCTCCAACTGGTGCACAACCTTGATGTCGAGGCTGGAGAAGGTGAGGTTGGCGAACTGACGTGCCTTGTCATCGTCGAGGAAGTAGTCCGTCCCCTTGAGGTAATCCTGTACCACGTCCTGCACATGGGGATCGAATTCCCCGATCAGCTTCTGGCTGAGTTCCCGTTCTAGCTCTCCAAGGAGATGATCCCTTAGCCCTTGGTAGACGGGTTCCTCCAGATCGGATACCTTCCCCCGGCTGAAGGTGCTGTACAGCTTCTCGTCGCTGAAGTGGGCACTGTCTATCAAGTGCCGCTTGAGCCCACGACGGACCTGCTCGGGCAGGGCGGAGATGCTTCCCACTGCTACCAACTCCTGCTGACCCAGATAGCGACTCAGCTCGTTGAAAACGGCCTCGTCCAGGTCTGACAGTTTCCGCTGTTCAAGGGCTTGCTGCTTGGCCTGGTCCACCAATAGCCCCTGCCGCTGAAGATACTCCAGGATGCTCTCTTGGACTTCACCTTTCAGGGCTCCGATATTCCGGTTGCCGAGCTTCTCCAAACGGCGCTTGACGATGTAGGCGCACGCGTCCTGCGCAAGCTCCTCTCCCAAGTCTCCCAGGCTCCCGCGCACGAAGAACTGCTGCACCTTCTCTTCGTCCACGAAGTGCCCTCGCCCCCGGAGATACTCCACTATGCCGGGCCGAACCTCGGGATCCCACTCAGCCACGGGCACTTCCTCGAGGTCCTTCAGCAACTCTCGTCCGACCTGAATGGCGATGCCTTGGCGAAGGTCCTTGTCCAGGTCGGCGAGGGGCTTCGAGAGTAGCGTTTCCTTCAACGTCGGGTCCTCAAAATACCCCTGCTTGGAGAGGTATTCCTGCATCTGTTGGGCGATCTCTTCCTCCAGGGCAACACCAGGCTCCAACAGCTGCTTCTGCGTCTCGCGCTCCAGATGCTGGGCCAGTTCGTCGTAGAACTGCAGGTCGCCGACTCTCTGGTCCTCGATCTCTCGCATGCCCAGGTACCCTCGCACCTGATCGCGCAGTTCCGCGTCAAGGTCCCGAAGGAGTTGATCCTCGGAGTCTTGGATCACTCGTTGCCCCAAATAAACAGCAAGGCCGTCGGACAAATCGCCATCCAGTTCTGACAAGCGGTGCTGTCCCAGGCGTGTCAACTCCTGAGGACCCCACGTGTGTTCGCGGGCGGCGAGGGCGCGTTCAAACTGGTCCAGGACGGCCTCGCGCAACTCCTCTCCTCTCATACCCGTGGTGAGCGGCAGCGCCAGGAAGTCAAGGGGCAGACGAGGGGCGAAGGATACGCGCCTCTTGTGGGCCTCGTCGAAACCCGCTCTCTCGACGTAGATCACCTGTAGCAGGGCGCGGATAAGACCTTCTTCGGACGCATTTTCCAGACCACTACCTTTATCTGCGACGGTTCCCCGTACCTCCTCAAGTTGCAGTTGCGCCCAGCGGTCGTAGGCATGTGCTGTCGCTTCAGTTAGCACGTTCTCCAGGGCGCGCAGGTCCAAGTTAGCCCAGGAGTTTATGTTGAACAGTAGTTCCAGCAGGGCACCCTTCCCCTGGCCCATGCGCGTCAGTCTCTCTCGTGCAGCCTCGTCGTGGGCAGCAGCCAGCGCGCCAGCCAGGAGCGCCTCCATTCGCTCAGGAGGCACGTCGGATGTCTTGATCTGGTCCAGCCTCAGCGCCGCTGGTATCCGCAGTTGCACTCCTTTGAGCAGCTTGTCAACCAGTTGCTGGTGATAGGCGTTCTCGAGCCGAGTCAGGAGTTCATCCGTCGCCTCTGAGATGGACATGCCCCTCAATTCACTGGCCTTCACCTTGAGAGGGATGGGGAACACGCTCTGTACATACTGCAACAGATCCTGGCTGCTGAGAGTTCTACCTTGCTCCTCCACGATGAGAACGTAGTCATCTATCTTGTTCTCGAGGAACTCAGTGTAACTGGCTAGGCCGTCGTCGTACTGATCGATAGCGTTCCCGAACTGGTCACCTACGACGGTTTCTAGGAGGTGCCGACGGTACGCGTCGCTGGCCTGCTCAGCGATGCCCAGCAGGGCTTGCTGTCTGTTATCCCCCGGCTCGTCCTCCAGCCAATCGGCGAGGAAGGTGATGGTAAAGGGTGGAAAGCAACTGAGACCGCCAAAGAACGGAAACTGGTAGGGGTAGGGGGCACCCGGCGGCGCCAGAGAAAGGGGCAGAATGTCATTGAGGTAGGACAGCAATTCCACGAACCCGCCGTCCCCGCTGAATCCTTTCTCCAGTCTCTTGTCCAGCTCACTCTCCAGCATCTCCCACAGTTCAGACTCTAGGTCAGTCCCGGTGAGGATTTCATACCGTCGCCCGTATATCAACTCTCGTTGCCGGTTCAGTACGTCATCGTAGTCCAGGAGGTGCTTGCGTATGTCGAAGTTGTAGCCCTCCACCTTGGTCTGGGCACTTTCGATGGTTCTGCTAACCATACCATGTTCGATCGGGATGTCCTCTTCCACACCCAGCCTGTCCATGAGGCTTGCGACCGACGGCCCGCCGAAACGGCGCATGAGATCATCCTCAAGGGAGAGATAGAAACGGGAAGTTCCAGGCTCGCCTTGACGGCCTGCTCGTCCCCGTAGTTGATTGTCTATGCGCCTTGCCTCGTGGCGTTCGGTACCCAGTACATGCAAGCCGCCCAGATCGAGGACCTGTTCCCTGCGACCGACATACTCGGGATCGACCTCGGCGATGGCGCTGTAGAGCTGAGCCGGGAGGGCTTGATAGGGATCCATTCCTCGACCACGCATCAGTCTGTGGGCTGCCTTGATGGTCTCCTCGGGCAGTTCGCCGCCCAGCTTGATGTCCACGCCACGCCCGGCCATGTTAGTGGCGAGAGTCACTGCTTGGGGCTCGCCTGCGCGGGCGATGATGGCTGCTTCGCGGGTGTGGTTCTTGGCATTGAGGACTTCATGCTCTATTCGCCTGGCCTGAAGCATTGTGCTCAGGCGTTCCGACTTCTCTACCGAGGTGGTGCCCACCAGCACGGGTCGCCCTTCTCGATGCAGTTGCTCGATCTCCGCAACTATGGCTTCCCACTTGGCCTTCTCTGTCTTGTAGACAACGTCCTGATAGTCGGTCCGCTTGTAGAACAGAATCTCGTCGGCATTGTCCTCCTCATAATACACCACGGCCTCAGCGCCGTCTTCTTTCCGCGCTTCTTCGACCAAGTTCGAGTCGGGACTGTGAGCCATGTACTCAACGTTGGTGGGGAGGACAATGACGTCAAGTCCATAGATCTTGTCCAGTTCTTCTGCCTCTGTGGCAGCTGTGCCGGTCATACCGGCCAGCTTGTCGTACATGCGGAAGTAGTTCTGCAGGGTGATGGTGGCCTGCGTCATCATCCTGGCCCTGATGGGGACCCCCTCCTTGGCCTCGATGGCCTGGTGCAGTCCCTCGCTGAGACGTCGGTCCGGCATGAGTCGCCCTGTGAACTCATCGACGAGGACGATACGTTGACCTTGCCTGATGTAGTCGCGATCTTTGTGGAACAGTACCTGCGCCCTCAGGGCCTGCTCCATGAAGTGTACGTATTGATAGTTGGCTTCATCGTAGATGTTCTCTATGCCTGTCTCTGCCTCCACCTTGGACAAGCCCGCCTCAGTGAGGACGACATTCCTCTCCTTTTCGTCGAGTTCATAGTCGAGCTCTGGTCGAAGCTTACGGGCAATGCGAGCAAACCGTTGGTACTCCTCCAGGGGCTCGTCGGACGGTCCGGAGATGATCAGAGGAGTGCGGGCCTCGTCGATGAGGATGTTGTCCACCTCATCGATGATGGCGTAGTGTAACTCTCGCTGCACGCGCCTCTCGAGGCTGAACGCTAGGTTGTCGCGCAGGTAGTCGAAGCCGAATTCGTGGTTGGTCCCATAGGTGATATGGGCTTGATACGCTACGTTGCGATCGACGGGCCGCAGGTGGACGAACTTGCCGCGCTCATACTCAGGGTCGTAGACAAAGGCGACACCTTCACCCTGCTGGAGCAGTCCCACACTGAGTCCCAGGAGATGGTAGATAGGTCCCATCCACTGTACATCGCGGCGAGCCAGGTAATCATTGACCGTGACCAGGTGCGCACCACTCAGGGCGAGGGCATTCAGGTAAAGAGGTAGGGTGGCGACCAAGGTCTTGCCTTCGCCGGTCTTCATCTCCACCACTTTCCCTTGGTGGAGGATGATGCCTCCCAAGATCTGGACGTCGAAGTGCCGCATGGCTGTGGTGCGCTTGGAGGCTTCCCTCACCGCGGCAAAGGCTTCGGGCAGAAGCTCGTCCAGGGACTCTCCAGCGTGCAGCCGCTTGAGGAACGCCGTGGTCCTCTCGCGAAGCTGCTGATCGGTGAGATCTCTGAAGCTGGATTCGAGCTCACCGACACTGTCTACGAGCGGCTGCAGGCGGTTCAGTTCCTTTTCGTTTGGGTCGCCTGCAAACCTGGACACCAACTTCAGCACGATGGAATGCTCCTTGGAACGCTGTCTCTAGTGGGCATGTGGGCGACGATCCGCGTGGTGACAGACGCCAACCGACCAGGCTGGTGCTCCCTGCCTCCCAGGAAAAGAAAACGCCCGAAAGGCTCCTTTCAGGCATTGTAGGGTATTGTGGCGTCCACCGGTAGGCAGGATCGCGCCCTCTAGGTAGCGTAGGACGAGAGGGGAAGCCACGACACTCTTACCATGAACAGCATCACCCGTAGCGGTGCTCAAGGCCGAGCGAAGCACCAATACGACCTCTCGTGTTTGCGGCATCTAATCTGTAATTATATCACAAAACGGGCGAAGAGGACAAGAAACGGCAGTAGGTGAGCTAGAGCATCGGGACGACTCCTTCAGGGTTCTGACGTCACTCTTCGGTGCGGCCAAGGCATCTTCCCCGTGACCTCCTCTGAAGAGGATTGACGGCGCCGCAGGGTCCCTAGGGTTTTCATCTAGGGGGTGCCGGACCGTGTGCAGGGTAGGTAGCAGTGGCGGCCGTGGGGGCTGCTAAGTATCCGCGGGGCTAGGGTTCCACCGTTGCCCGTACTCTCCCCTCCGTTTTCTCCTCTTGAGGCCCACCCTGGGCGAAAACAGGGGGTCAACCGTTCCGTGCTGAAGGGCAAGGACAGGACGAGTGGGTCTCTGATCCGCCATAGAGGAGGGCTCCAGGGGAGAACTGTACAATCGTACAGGTTCCAAACTGAACGAATGGCTGGTGTGTCTGGGGTCGATTCTCGATATGATAAGTCAAGGCGGGCTTCTGCCACCCGACACGCGCCTTCCTGCACGGCTGTCGAAAAGTGCAGTGTTGTGGCCCCCGTATCGAAGCGCGCGCGGAGCTGACTCTGCTGGGCACCCGTGAACAGAGATAATTCGGTGTGGCACGGGTCGACTCAGCCGCTCCTCAGGCGTGAAGGCGTGAATGGTGGGCCGATGAGTAGTGCCAGCGGGACAAGGGTGCCCCGGTGTGAAGCATTAGCGACGGGGCACAGTTGATCGGGACTCTCAGCCAGCACAGCAGACGTGGGTGCGTTCTTGGTGGCATAAGGTAGTCGGTCCACTGAGAGAGCATCGTACCAGAGAGAGGTTGCCGGACCATGTCGAGGAAGTGGATAGCGCTACCGGGCGTCTTGGCTGGCTTGGCACTGCTGGCAGGCGTCGGAGCAGTTGGTCTTTGGGAGTATCGCAAGCAACCCCCGTTTTGCGCTGAGTGCCACATTATTCAGCCCTATCTGGAGTCATGGCAGGGATCTGATCTCGAGGCACGCGACCACGCCGCACAGGGGGTGGCTTGCCTGGATTGCCACCAGGCAACGCTGGAAGATGTAAGGCACGACCTCACTGCGTATCTGCAGGGCGGGTTCAGTGTCCCTCTGAAGGAACTCAAGTATCCGACGGAAGACTGCCTGGGATGCCACTTGGAGAACGAGCATACGAGTTATGAGGAGGTCATCCAGCGGACGCAGGACTACGTGATTGACGGCAAGATGATCAATCCCCACGCTCCACACGTGGGGGTGGAAGGGGTGGAGTCTGATTACGAATGCTACAACTGTCACAAGATGCATCGAGAATCGACCGGACTCGACTTCTGCCACGACTGCCACCAGGCGCACGCTCGTCGGCTGCAGCCATTGCCATCAAGAGTGAGCTCGGTGAGGGGGCCAGTCTTGAGAGGAGGTGATCGTTGACTGGGAGTCCGAAACACAATGCGGGCGTGCATTCTGTGGGTCCGGAACTCGTAATTGTATCCTATCGCAAAGGAGGGCACCCGGCGTCCAAGGAGGGGCAGGACTGGAATGCGCAGTCCCGCACGCTGTTCAGCAGGGGGGCGGCGACCAGCGCGGGGACGCTGGCAGCGGCTTGGGGAGAATGCCACAGTGGAGGAGCCGCGGAGCCAGGTTACTGAGAGCACCACCGCCGTCAGGCGACTGGTCTTGGAGGAGAGCCCTGTGAGGGGCTCTCTTTTCTCTTTGCCTTCTAGGTATCCTGGCCTGTCCCCTCTGTCAGAGCGTCTGGTCCGATGTCTGAGTCGGAGGGAGATTGTCCATGTCGCGAAATCCAGTTCTTACTCTCACTTCGGTGGGCGTTCTTGCCGCCTTCAGAACCCTGAAGGCGTGGTCACGATGCTCAGGCTCGCCCACGGGTGTTCGTTGACAGTGCCCCCAAATCATGCTATACTCCCCGGGCCACATAAGGGAAGTCTTCACCACTGCCATCAAGACCCTTCAGCAAGGAGATATCGACCCATTTATACTGTCACTTTCGGCCCTGACGGTCAGAAGGTTCAAGTCCCCGAGGGAACGCTCATTACCGAGGCGGCTGAAGAAGCTGGCATCGAACTAAACATCCCTTGTGGCGGCCAGGGGCGTTGTGGCCGCTGCGCGGTGGTGGTCGAGCAAGGCGATGTGCACCGCCGATCCACAGCTCGTCTGTCTCCTGAGGCGCTGAAGGAGGGCTATGCGCTGGCATGTCAGACGGTGGTGCAGAGCGATGTGGTCATCACGGTCCCTCCTCAGGAGAAGATCGAGCGTCGCCTGCCCACCGCCCAGAGGGTGCCGAAGATCACGCTGCCCTTCCCCTACGACTGGTCGCGTGATCAGACGGTCCACAAGTACTTCGTGATCATCGAACCGCCTAGCCTGGATGACAATACTGACGATGTGGCCCGCCTCAAGCGCGCTCTCCAGAGGGAACACGGGGTACAAGTGGAGGGTCTGAGGATCGATCTACCCGTGCTTCGCAAGCTGGCGGGAACACTGCGCCACTCTCAATGGCAGGTCACCACGGTGCTGGAGATGGATACCTGGATGGCTCCCGACGGTCCTCCGCGTCTTGTGGATCTGCTCCCTGGTGACGAGACCCAATCCTGCTGGGGCGTGGCTGTGGACATTGGCACGACCAGCAACGTGGTGTATCTGGTGGATCTGCTCAGCGGAGAGGTGGTGGATACGGCCTCTGAGTACAATCGCCAGATAGCCCGTGGCGAAGACGTCATCTCGCGCATCATCTATGCCACAAAAGGGGACGGCCTGGAGGAATTGCAGGGCTTGGTCGTGGGAACCATCAACGGGTTGCTGCGGAGGCTTACCGAGCGGAACAGCGTATCCGGTGATGACATATACAAGATGACGGCCGCCGGAAACAGCACGATGATCCATCTGTTTCTCGGTCTGCCCCCCGAGTCCATTCGGCTGGCGCCATACATCACCACCACCAACCAACCCCCACCCGTCCTGGCCAGGGAACTTGGTCTGGAGATCAACCCTGAAGCCACAGTGGACTGCTTGCCAGGAGTGGGCAGCTACGTGGGAGCGGATATCACGGCGGGGGTCTTCAGTTCGGGCATCTGCACAGAGAAGGAACTGAGTCTGTTCATTGATATCGGTACCAATGGGGAGATCGTCCTGGGAGATTGCGACTGGCTCATCTCCTGCGCTTGCTCCGCCGGCCCTGCTTTCGAGGGCGCAGGGGTGCAGGATGGCATGCGAGCCACAGCCGGGGCCATCGAGGAAGTGTGGATAGATGACAACACCTTGGAAGCCAGCTATCGGGTCATCGGCGATGTGCAGCCCCGAGGGATATGTGGTTCGGGCCTGATCGCGCTGCTGGCCGAGATGTTCATCACTGGGATCATGGACAAGGCTGGCAACTTGAATCTGGATTTGGACATACCTCGGATTAGGGAGGGCGATCACGGACCCGAGTATGTGGTGGCCTGGGGCCAGGAGACTGCCTCGGGAAGCGACATAGTCATCAACAAGGTGGACATAGACAATCTGCTGCGGGCGAAAGCCGCGGTCTATGCCGGTTTCGCAGTGTTGGCGCGCAGCGTGGGCATGGAATTGGACACGGTCCAGCAAGTCCTGATCGCTGGCGCCTTTGGCCAGTATCTGGATGTGAACGCTGCGATCACCATCGGTCTCCTGCCCGACCTGCCTCGCGAGAAGTTCAAGTTCCTGGGCAACACCTCCATCCTGGGTGCCTACCTGGCTCTGTTGAGCCGCGAGAGCCGACAGCGCGTGGCCGAAGTGGCCAGGCGCATGACCTACCTGGAACTAAGTGCCGATAGTTCCTTCCACGACGAGTGGATGTCTGCCCTTTTCTTCCCCCATACCCACATCACCGATTTCCCTTCCGTGATGGAGCAACTGAAGGACAGGGCCAGTTCATAGTGCGTGTTTGAAGTCCTACTAACCCGACGAGCGAGGAGAAAAGTCATGCTGACCAGGGAAGAACTGCTAGCGAAAGCAAGAAAACCATCAGAAGATGCGATGCAACTCCACCCTTTCTACAAGGGGAAAATCGAGGTTGTGTCCAAGTGCGCCGTACGCGATTTCGATGACTTTGCCATCTGGTATACTCCGGGCGTCGCGGCACCCTGCCGTGCTATCGCTGAAGACAAGGAACTCGTCTTCGAGCACACCAACAAATGGAACAGCATCGCCATAGTCAGTGACGGCACCAGGGTGCTGGGTCTGGGAGACATAGGCCCAGAGGCCGCCATGCCGGTGATGGAAGGCAAGGCGCTGCTCTTCAAGTACCTGGGAGGTGTGGATGCGGTGCCAGTCTGCCTCGACACCAAAGATGCAGATCAGTTCATCGCCACGGTCAAGCTCCTACAGCCCTCTTTTGGGGGAATCAACCTGGAGGACATCGCACAGCCGAAGTGCTTCCGCATCCTGGACACCTTGCGCAAGGAGATGCAGATCCCTGTGTGGCATGACGATCAGCAAGGTACGGCCGCTGTCACTGTGGCCGGGCTGATCAACGGCCTTCGCCTGGTGGGGAAATCTCTGTCCGAGGCCAGGGTCGCCATGGTCGGCGCAGGGGCAGCCAATATCTGCATCGCGCGGGTTCTCATCACAGCGGGGGTGAGCCCAGGCAACCTCATCATGTGTGATAGCAAAGGCACTCTCCACCCAGGCAGGACCGAACTCAAGGACAAGTACAAGGAAAAGTGGGAGATGTGCCAAAAGACGAACAAAGACCGGGTCGAGGGCGGCGCTGCCGAGGCCATGAAGGGTGCCGACGTCCTGATCGCGCTCTCCACCCCTGGGCCGGACACCATCAAGCCTGAGTGGGTAGCAGACATGGCCAGTGACGCGATCGTCTTCGCGTGTGCCAACCCCGTGCCCGAGATCTGGCCCTGGGATGCCAAAGACGCAGGGGCTAAGATCGTGGCCACTGGTCGTTCCGACTTCCCCAACCAGGTGAACAACTCTCTCGGATTTCCAGGTATTTTCCGCGGTACGCTTGATGTCAGGGCCAGGACGATTACCGACGAGATGTGCATCGCTGCGGCCTATGAGCTTGCTCAGACCGCTCAGGATCAAGGTCTCCACGAGGAGTATCTGATCCCCACCATGGACGAATGGCAAGTCTTTCCCCGGGAAGCGGTCGCTGTGGGCATCAAGGCTATCGAGCAGGGAGTGGCCCGTCTGGAACTGAGCCGTGATGAGCTGTACCAGAGGGCCAGTGAGATCATCGAGCGAGCTCGGGGAGAGATCCAACTCTTGATGGACGAGGGGATCATCCCACCCGCGCCTGAGGAGTGAGCCGCGAGGTTCAGCCCGCGGGCGCTTTGTCAGCATCATCCCGCCCGCGCCTCAGGCGTAGCCCCTGACAAATTGCATTCAAGCCATTCTTCCCTTGAGGATTACGGAATAATTTGGTATACTTTCTCTGAAAAGGTCCTATGCCGTGAAGGTACTGATCTTCGCTGATCTGCACGGCAATTTCGATGCCTTGCAGGCCCTACAGACCGTGGAAAGCAAGCCCGATGTCGTCCTATTCCTCGGCGACATCGTCGGCTACGGCCCCGAACCACAGCCTTGCCTATCGTGGATCAGGTCGAACGCAACTTATGCAGTTCGCGGTAACCATGATGAGGCCGCCGCTCGCGACGTCGCCTGTCGCTGTCCTCCCGAGTTGCAGGTCTGGGCGGAAGCCGATAGGGCGTATGCACGGATGATGCTGACGGAAGGTGACCTCCAGTATCTGGGTGACCTTCCTCTGGAACTGAAGATCGACCTGGAGGGGATCGGTTTCTACTTGACCCACGCGGCTCCCAGCGACAATCTGGGCAAGGCCTTGCCCTTGACCGAGGTCAAAGACAAGGATCTGAGTGAGGAAATCGCTCGGCTGGAGGCTGGCGTCGTCCTGCTAGGGCACACCCATGTACCGGCTATCCGACAGCTTAGCGGCACCGTTCTTGTCAATCCGGGCAGTCTGGGCCAACCTCGACACGGAACCCCCAGTCCGACCTACGCCGTGTGGCAAGACGGCGAGATTCAGATCAGACATATACACTACGATGTGAGCCCGGTTGTGCAGAAGTTGTCTCTATTGCCCCTGGCGCCAGAGCACATCGCTGAACTACAGAACATCATGCGGGAAGGACTACTATGAGCCATCCTGAGACTGGGTTTGGACGCGTTGATGTTGACGCTGGTGATGGCCAAGAGGACAGGGGCAGGTTCGCAGGCCGACAGGCAACCGTGCCGCACAGTTTGGTGAGGCACGTGCTGAGGGGAGGTGGATAATGACGCTTCTAAGTAGAGGGGCCGATTATGCTATTAGAGCAATGCTCGATGTGGCCTGCCAGCCAGAAGGCGAAAGGACTGTCACCGAGCGTATTGCCGAGCGTCAGGAGATTCCTGCTGCCTTCTTGAGTAAGGTGGTCGCTCAGCTGACGCAGGCGGGATTGATGCGCACTCACCGCGGCGCTGCCGGGGGCGTCCTGCTGGGGAAGCCAGCAGAGCAAATCAACCTCCGGCAGATCGTGGAAGCGGTTCAGGGGCCTATCATCGTCAACCTGTGCACAGGTCCCTACGACGGTTGCCAGAGGGCGGTCTCTTGCCCAGCGAGCAGTGTGCTCATGGCAGCACAACGGGGACTCGAGGAGAAGTTGGAGCGGGCCATCCTGGCCGAACTGTCTAGCGAAGCAGCGAGATTGGCTGAAGCCCGAGAGGGGAGATGACAATCTCGATAGGTAACCATGGCATCTAGCGCGGCGGCGCAACATCAGCAAGGCGAGCCCACTCTGGGACCCCTTACGCCTTGTCTTGCATCCCAACAATGCCGTACAATACGTGGTCTTGGCCGGCTCCTGGACGCTGTGCCACGGCGGCATCATCGTTCTTGTAGAAGGACGTAACTTCCATGCAAATCACACGTGCGGACGCAGCCATAATACTCGATTTCGACTTCAGGACCGTTGTGGAGGAGCGCAGCGGCGAAGATCTCAGTCGCTGCTTTTACTGCCTGAAGTGTACGGCTGGATGCCCCTCGGCCCTCGCCATGCCTTACGGGCCTGCACAGATGGTGCGTATGGTGCAACTGGGGCTGAAAGACGAGTTGTTGGAAAGCCCCAGTATCTGGTTCTGCCTCCATTGTGAGACCTGCGGCGCTCGCTGCCCCAATGAGATAAGCATCGCCGGCTTGACGCAGGCCCTGCGCCAGATGGCCATGGAGGAGAAGGGGGATCATCTTGCGGCAGATGCTGGCATTCAGGCGCTGCGGATGCTGGGCGAGAACATCATTGGTACGCACAACATCTCTGCGGATGACAACAGCCAGCGACTGATGTGGAGCGAGAACCTGGAGCAGGTGCCGGAAGGGTTGGAGAGGAAGAAAGGAGCGCATACGCTCTACTTCGTGGGCTGCGTCTCGTCGTTCTTCCCTATGACCTACATCATCCCTCAGGCCTTCGTGCAGATCCTAGAGCAGGCGGGAGGGGATTTCACCGCCCTGGGCGGTGAGGAGTGGTGCTGTGGCTATCCCCTGCTCATGGCCGGTATGGGGTCTCGCGCTGAGGAGACAGTACGCCACAACGTTGCTCAGGTTCGCGAGATCGGGCCGCAAAGGGTGGTCACCACTTGCCCTGCCTGCTACCACATGTGGAAGCACTTCTATCCTGAGATTCTGGGTGAGGAACTGGGTGTGGAGGTCGTCCATTCCACCCATCTACTGGCACAGTTGGTGGATGAGGGGCGTCTCCACTTCAAGGCGATGCCACGGCGCGTGACCTATCATGACCCGTGCGACCTGGGCAGGAAGAACGACCTGTATGATGCGCCTCGTCGCGCCCTGGAGAGCATCCCCGAGCTCTCTTTCACGGAGATGTCCGACAACCGCCGAGATGCGCTCTGCTGCGGCGGCGGGGGAAACGTGGAGACCTTCAACCCTGACCTGGTGGGAGAGTTGTCCCAGCGGCGGCTGGGTCAGGCTCTGGACACAGAAGCCCAGGTGATTGTGTCTGCCTGCCCGCAGTGCGAACGCACGTTGACGGCTGAGGCCCGGCGCGAGAAGGCGAGGGTCAGGGTCATGGACTTGGCGGAGTTCGTGTGGCGCGCCCTGGATACGGGCGAGTAAACGTGTAGCAAAGGGATCAGCAAGACCGTCGGCATGAGCAAGAAGAGCGAGGTCTTAGTAGTGGGGGCGGGCATTGCGGGTATGCAGGCCGCCTTGTTGCTGGCGGAGAGAGGATTGAAGGTCCATCTCCTTGACAAGGCACCGGCCATCGGCGGCTTCATGCCCTTGCTGGACAGGACCTTCCCTACCAACACTTGCGGCCTCTGTTTCATGTCGCCCAGCATCCCGGCCCTCTGTCCCTTCATCGAGTGTAGCCGTCACCCTCTGATCGAACTGATCCCCTACGCGGAGGTAGAGAAGCTGGACGGCAAACCAGGGGACTTCCGGGTCTCTATCGTCCGCAAGGCGAGGTTTGTGGATCTCGAGTTATGCAACGGGTGCGGAGAGTGCGCGGTCGTCTGCCCCGTAGAGGTCCCCAATGAGTTCGGCGGGGGGCTCGAGACGCGACGAGCGATCTACCGGCCATACCCTCAAGCCTTTCCCGGAGCCTTCGTGGTAGATGAGGCTGCGTGTACAGAGTGTGGCGAGTGCTTGAAGGTTTGCCAGCCTGGCGCCATCGATCTCAAGATGGAGGATGAGCCTTCGATGCTCAAAGTGGGCGCCGTCGTTCTAACGCCAGGTTTCGAAGCATTTGACGCCAGCCTGAAGACCGAGTTTGGCTACGGTGTGCACGAGAACGTCTTGACGAGCGTCCAGTTCGAGCGCATGTTGAGCCTGACCAGTCCGTCGATAGGGGTGCCGGTGAGACCTTCGGATGAGCAACACCCTCGCCGTCTGGCCTTCGTTCAGTGTGTGGGCTCCCGCGATATCTCCTGCGACCGGGGCTATTGCTCGTCCATCTGCTGCATGTACGCCACCAAGCAGGCCATGTTGGTCAAGGATCGCTTGCCTGATGCTGGGGTCTCAGTCTTTCACATGGATGTCAGAACCTTCGGCAAGGATTTCGAACGGTACTATGAAAGGGCCAAGGAAGAGCACGGCATCGACTACCGCCGCGCCATGGTCTCCAGGGTGAGGGAACTTGCTGAGAACAAGAACCTCACCGTGTCCTGCGTGGATGAGGATGGCCGCCAACAGGAGGAGGAGTTCGATCTGGTGATCCTCTCTGTGGGGTTCGGCCCCCCGACGGGTTCTGATAGACTGGCAGAGAGCTTGGGCGTGCCCTTGAACGAGTATGGTTTCTCCCAAACCGAACCCTTTTCACCTGGCGACACTCTTCGCGCTGGCGTCTTTGTAGCGGGGGGATTCAGAGAGCCTCAGGACATCCCGCAGACCTTAGTTGAGGCCAGCAGCGCTGCCGCGCGGGCGGCTGAGATTGTGGCGCCCGTTGGGAGCAGCGAGGAGGTCGAGCCGTATCCCGCCGAACGAGATGTGAGCGACGAAGATCCTCGCATCGGGGTCTTCGTCTGTGATTGCGATGGCACCGTCTCAGGGGTGGTTGATGTGGCGGCTGTCATGGAACACGCGGCTGGCCTGCATGACGTAGTTGAGGTCCGGCGACTGGCCGGGGCGTGCCGCCCGGAGGGGTTGCAAGAGCTGAAATCCGCTGTCGTCCAGAATGAGCTCAACCGAGTAGTGGTGGCGGGATGTACGCACCGTCTCTACGGGCAGCTGCTGGAAGACTCGTTGCGACAGGTGGGTCTGAACCCCTGTCTGTTGGAGAGAGCGGATCTGCGGGAGGGATGCGCTTGGGTGCATTGGGATGAGCATGAGAAGGCCACCCTGAAGGCCCAGCAGCTGGTGCACATGGCGGTGTCCAAGGCCCGGCTTCTTGAGCCCAGCCAGGCAGGCGAGGCCGAGATCGCGCCGGGAGCGCTGGTCATCGGTGGCGGGGCGGCTGGCATGGAAGCTTCCCTGTCTCTCGCGCGGCAGGGCTTCTCCGTGTTTCTCGTGGAGAGAGAGGAGGACCTGGGAGGCAACCTGCGTCACATCCATCATACGGTGAATGGTGGCGATCCTCAGAAGTATCTCCAGGAGTTGATCTCTCAGGTCGAGAATAGCGGTCAGATCACCGTCTTGCGCGGCGCCGAAGTGAAGGAGGTGAACGGACAACCGGGTCGATACAGGAGTCTGATCTCGACCGATGGGCAGACCGAGGAGTTGGAGCATGGTGTGATCATCGTCGCCACCGGAGGAGGAGAGGTCCAGCCCAGGGAGTACCTGTATGGCGAGCATCCTCAGGTTCTCACGCAGCGCGAATTGGAGGAGAGGATCGCCAGCGAGAAGCAGGCTCTCGCCGACGCCAAGAACGTGGTCATGATCCAGTGTGTTGGTTCACGGGAGCCGGCTCGACCCTATTGCAGTCGCATTTGCTGCTCCGTAGCCATCAAGAACGCTCTGCGCATCAAGGAGTTAAGCCCGGAGGCGAATGTCTTCATCCTCTTCCGTGACATGCGGACTTATGGCTTCTTGGAGGACTACTACCGCAAAGCCCGCGAGGAGGGGGTGGTCTTCGTGCGCTACGAGCCAGAGCGCAAGCCTCAGGTGGAGGCTGCTGATGGTGGACTTCGGGTCCGGGTTGAGGATGCGATTGTGGGTGGGGAGCTGGCACTGGATGCGGACCTCGTGGTGCTCAGTGTGGGCGTGGCCCCTGGCGACAACGCAGGCCTGGGGAAGCTCCTCGATGTTCCCCTCGATGAGGATGGCTTCTTCCAGGAGGCGAACACGAAAGTGCGACCCATGGACTTTGAGACCTTGGGCATGTATCTGTGTGGCCTATGCCACGCTCCCAAGTCCATAGAGGAGTCCATCGCCCAGGCGAGAGGTGCCGCGATGCGAGCGGCGGTCTTCCTATCCAGGGAGAGTCTCCGGGGGCAGCCGGCAGTCCCCTACGTGAACCCGCGGCTGTGCGTGGCTTGCGGCCGCTGCATAGAGACCTGTCCGTACGGGGCACTCGTCGCTGATGAGGAGACAGGTATCCCGCAGGTCATACCGGTGCTCTGTGAAGGCTGCGGGGTGTGCAGCGTGTCCTGCCCGAGCGGTGCCGTACAGCAGCACGTGTTCGAGAAACCGCAACTTCTGGCCATGTTGGATGCGGCCCTGGACTAGTTGGTGGTGTTCAGGGTCCCAGTACTACGCTTGGAGCTATGATCATGGATGATTTCGAGCCCAGAATAGTAGCTTTCCTGTGCAACTGGTGTGCATACACAGGGGCGGATCTGGCGGGGACGTCGAGGATACAGTACCCCCCCAATGTGAGAGCCATTCGCGTGATGTGCACCGGAGGTGTAGACCCCATCTACGTGATCAAGGCTCTTCTGGAGGGAGCTGACGGGGTACTGATCGGCGGCTGCCACCCTGGGGACTGCCACTATCAGAGCGGCAACCTCAAGGCCCGACGTCGGGTGGCTATCTTGAGAAGCATCCTGGAGCAGCTGGGACTTGATCCCGACCGCGTGTGGTTGCGCTGGATCAGCGCCAGCGAAGGCAAGCTCTTCGCCGACACCATTACGCAGATGGTGCAGGAACTGAAGGAGAAAGGGCCCAACCCGATGCGCGAGGCCTGGGCGATCTAGTGGAGGCATCGTAGATGAGCGTACAGGCGACAGTCGAGGTCAAGGACGGTGAAGTGCTCGCCGCGTTGCGGGCGTTTCTGCGGCAACTCCTGGAGAAGGAAGTCGTGGATGCCTTGCTGGTACCTGTGGAACTACCTTCCGGGGATGCCGTGGCCCAGACTCTGATCAAAGATCCTGACAAGCTGGAGAGGGCCAATCCCCTCGCGCCGGTGATGATGGTCAACTCGGCCGAACTGGTATCTAGGCTGACCCGCCGCGGTAACAGGGAGAAGGTGGGCGCAGTACTGAGATCCTGCGAGATGCGGGCCTTGGTGGAGTTGGTCAAGCTACAGCAGGCCGAACTCGATAACCTGGTCACCCTAGGTATAGATTGTCTGGGCACGTATGAGGTGCTGGACTTCGCACAGTTGAGCGAAGGACAGGACGATGGTGCCGGCTCAAGCTCGGAGCAACTCCAGGCGGCGAAGGCGGGGGAAGTGGCACCTCGGGAGGGCTACGAGTTCCGCGCTGCATGTCAGATATGCGAGTACCCTGTCCCCATGAACGTGGACATCAACATTGGCTTGATAGGCGTGGACACCGGGACGATGATTCTTCTCGAGATGGAAGATGAGGTAGGCAAGGAGGTTGTGGAGAAGCTCGGGCTGGAGGAGGGGGAGGCTCCAGACAGAGACGAAGCCTTGGCCAAACTGGTCGCCGCCAGGGAGAAGGCCAGGGATGAGGCCTTCGCCCGGTTTCGCGAGACGGTGAAGGATGTACCCGCCCTCGTGGCTCAGTTCTCCACCTGCATCACCTGTCACAACTGCTCCACCGCCTGTCCCATCTGCTACTGCAAGGAGTGCATCTTCGAGACCGACACCTTCCGCCATCCTTCGGATCGCTACCTGATGTGGGCTGGGAGGAAGGGCGCCGCCAGAATGCCCAGCGATACTGTCTTATATCAGCTGACCAGGATGAACCACATGGTCAGTTCGTGCGTGGGGTGCGGCATGTGCGAGAGCGCTTGCCCCAGCGACCTACCTCTGGCGTTGATCTTTCGCGCCGCGGGGGAGAAGGTGCAGGAGTTGTTCGGGTACCTCCCCGGTGGGAGCCTCGAGGAAGAACTCCCTGTGGCCACCTTCAAAGAAGACGAGTTCCCGGAGTACAAGTAACTTTCGTTTGTGGTGAGGTCTTCAGCCCTCTGAATACGCTGGATCTGACACTACGAACGCACGGACACGCACATAGCGAGTGGCGCATGAGCCAGCAGACTAAAGTCCCCGAATACAAATTGATACTCAACCCCACAGACGGCTCCCTCGCCTCGGAAAGGGCCACGTTCCAGGCCATCTATCTCTCCAAGCTCAGCGGCGCCGAGGTGCTTTTCCTCCACGTGGTGGAGACCAGTTCCGCATGGTACACGGGCACCCTCTACCAGCAGGTTGTGGACCAACTACGGGATCTGGGGGACAAGGTGATCGAGGGGGCCATGGAGATCGCGCAGCGGCAAGGGGTGGAGGCTCGCTCTATGATCGTGGATGGTCACTCGGGAACCGCCATCGTGCGCGTCGCCGAACGGGAAGGGGCGGATGTGATCGTGATGGGTGCGCTCGGCCGGAGTATGGTCGAGGAGGCGTTGGTGGGCAGTATCTCCCGCTACGTCGTGCGTCATGCCCCTTGCCCGGTCCTGGTAGTCAAGTAATCGACCGGACTGTTCCCTTCGTCCATCCGAGACTGAGTCGTCTGGCCTCCCTCTACCCAGTCAGAGCACGCAGATCCTCCATCAGAGTCCGCGCTGTCTTCTCTCGCATTGCCAGGAAGTAGCGCCCCGCATGCGGAACCGAGCCAGTTCGCACGTTGCCGATGCCCACTTGGGGATCCAGCTCGTGCCTTTTCTTTCACCCTCAGCGAGTCTGTACCGATCTTGGTGTGGCTGCTCTTGAGAGTGTCGAGACATATTTCCATGGCTTCGATGAGCCAGGGCACGGCGTCGAGGCCTAGCCAGAGTCTATCTCCCACGTCCACGCCACGATACTGCCGGATGAAGACGATCTGCACCATGTGGCCTTCGTGCAGCGTGGCGGAGACTGACTCAAAGCGACGAGACAGCTTGATGTCCTCCTTCGTTTTCGTCCCCCGCAGGGCTATGTTCACTTCTGCTCTCTTCGCGTGAAGCGCAGCCCGGACCAGGTGTCGTCGACGGAGCAGACCTTGAAGTCCACCAAGCCGGCGCCGAGACCCACTTCGCGAACCACCTTCTGGGAGAGATCGCTGGCGACTCCGGAGGACTTCTTGGGCCAGACGATCCACAGACCACCACTGTGGGCAGAAGCAGCAAGCCTTCCCATGCGGCTCTCGAGTTCCTCCCGCGAGCGGGCGAAATAAAGGGTGAGGTCAGAGGACGTCCCGGCTTCGTCGTGGAGCACTACGCCCTGAGGGAGGTCGCCAAGGGTCTCTTCGAACCCTTCAGGTGCCCCGACCAAGGCAACAACGGAGTCGGTCTTGATGCCCAACTTCTTGGCAAGCGGCGTGCCCCTGAAGGGAGCCATCACTGAGTCAGGCACCACGGGCTCCGCCGGAGGGTGGGCAATGGCGCGGTGCAGCGAGCTCTCGATGTGGCCCCACGTGGTGTAGAAGGCGTCGGGGAGCAAGTCCTTGATGCGTGCCACCTTCTCTGGATCGCCATCGACGAAGAGCAGGGGCACGTGCCGCGTGGCCTTGTACTTTCGGATATTCAGAGCGAGGTCTCGACCTTGCGACGGCAGACGGCTCAAGTCGATGACCACCGCGAGGGGAGGATCGTCCCTTAGCTCCCGCACGCGCGCAGGATTCAGGGGCTCGAAGACGACCTCGTAGTCGGCAGACCGGATCCGCTGGGCCCGTTCCTTGGCCTCCTCAGCCTCCCAGTGAATGAGACGTACGTAGCCCATGTACTTCTCCCATGCGGGGGTCGTGCCCAAGACACGATCCTGCATCGTGGCCCTGCACATCAAGGGCCGTCGGCTTCAGAGATAGCAGCAGTGGATCGCGGCACAGCCTTGAGGGAGTGCTATCTTCTACCTGTCTCGCCACCGCTGGATGCCTGTCCAAATCACGACGGGGACCAAGATCACGGCCACGCCTGACGCCATTACGAGGGCCGACGGGTCGATGACAGTCAGGTGCAGGGCGCGGGCCACCCAACTTGCCAGATGTAGCGGCAGGTTCAATACGATGGCCGGTATTCGCATTGCTCCCGATGCCTGCAAGAAGAACTGGGAGAGGCCCAGCGTAAGAGACAGAAGCGCCCACAGAATTCCTGCTCCCGCGCCCAGCAGAAGGAGTGCCAGTTCGTCAGGTCGGATCAGACGACCTACTGTT
>JABAOH010002775.1_pt1 | contig 29242 bp, 37 predicted proteins | sample 7062181 | NCBI WGS metagenome assembly JABAOH01 (sample SAMN14538630, study PRJNA623070) | marine sediment metagenome | biome: marine biome [ENVO:00000428]; feature: marine pelagic biome [ENVO:01000023]; material: deep marine sediment [ENVO:00002113]; isolation source: pool of 5 deep marine...
GGGTTGTCCACGAGAGCTTTGGCGATGTATTCGATTAACTCTTTCATTCCACCCTTCCCCCTTGAAATGGATTGAGTTCGCAGCGGTAGCCATCGGAGAGCCACGAAACTTCCACCTCCCTACGCCAGTTTTTTTAAGATCCCAGATTGCCTTAACAGGTTTCTGACCGTCTTGCTGGGCTGGGCACCCTTCTTATACCACTCCATCGCCCGGTCTTCCACGATATGGACTTCAGCAGGGTCCTTATTGGGATCGTAGGTTCCGATCTTCTCGATGAACCGACCATCTCTCGGGAAACGAGAATCCGCGACGACAATCCGATAAAATGGATTCTTTTTGTCACCAAAGCGTGCCAGCCTCATGACTATAGCCATCTCTTGCATCACCTCCCCTGGTTTTCCACGGTAAGCTAAACCCGCACCATTTTATAAAGCTCCTTCATTCCTCCTTTTCTCAACTTCTTCATCACCTTGAGCATGTGCGTGTATTGTTTGAGAAGCCTGTTAACATCTTGGACCGTTGTCCCGCTTCCCTTGGCTATCCTTAATCGTCGGCTTCCGTTGACGATGCCATGATTCCGTCGCTCCTTAGGAGTCATGGAATTGATGATGGCCTCAATCTTCACCAATTCTTGCTCCTGCAATTGAATTCCCTTCAGGTCTTTCAACCCCCCAATCCCGGGAATCATATTGAGGATGCTCTCAATGGATCCCATCTTCTTGATCCGCCGAATTTGGTCCCGGAAATCCTCCAGGGTAAAAGCATCCTTCCTCAGCTTTCTTTCCAGTTCCTCGGCCTTTTGCTCATCGAAGGAGGCCTGGGCTTTTTCTATCAACGAAAGGACATCTCCCATTCCCAAGATTCGAGACGCCATCCGGTCGGGGTGAAACACCTCTAATGCGTCCAGTTTCTCCCCGATGCCGATGAATTTTATGGGTTTCCCCGTTACTCCTTTGATGGAGAGGGCTGCACCTCCCCTTGCGTCACCCTCCATTTTGGTGAGGATAATCCCGTTGATGTCAAGGGCATCGTTAAAGGCCTTGGCGATATTGACCGCGTCTTGGCCCGTCATGGCGTCCGCCACCAAGAGGATCTCCTTGGGGTACAATTGACCCTTTATCTCCCGAAGTTCTTCCATCAACGGCTCGTCGATATGAAGTCTCCCCGCAGTATCGACGAACATGAGGTCATAACCCCCTGCCATAGCCCTCTGCTTCGCCCGTTGGCAGATCTCCAGAGGGGTCTCCTCCGGACTGGGTTCATAAAACCCTATCCCCGCCTCCTGCGCCAATAGTTGAAGCTGCTCAATAGCTGCTGGCCTGTAAACGTCCGCCGGTACCAGGTACGGGGACCGGTGTCCCTCCTTGAAGTATACCGCCAACTTGGCAGCCGTCGTCGTCTTTCCGCAGCCATGGAGCCCAACCAGCATGACCGGGATGGGCGGCTGGCCCGATAGATGAATTTTCGGCTCCCCATTGCCCATCAACGATGCCAGTTCCTGGTGGACAACCTTAATCACCTGCTGGGCAGGGGTTAAACTCGCCATGACCTCCTGACCGATGGCCCGTGAATGGATAGCGTCGATGAAATCCTTAACCACCTTAAAATGAACATCGCCCTCCAGTAAGGCGAGCCTGACCTCCCTCAGGGCCGCCTTGATATCTCCCTCATTCAGCTTCCCATGGCCCCTAAGCTTCTTAAAAACCCCCTGTAACTTCTCCGACAGATTATCGAACATCCCTGCCTGCGCTTAGTGAGAGATGGACATTACCTTTAATTCTAACAACTGATTAATTTTATTGAAATTATTTATCGTTGTCAATGCAGTCTCCTTCGAACTTTCTTGAGTTTCCTCGCTCTCCTCGGTTTGTTTGGTTTATTGCATTTATCGAGTTTCAGGAGAAAACCTTGTCCTGAGCCCAATGTTTTGGAGAAGGGTCATTGCGGAAGCATTGAAGCGAAGGAACAAGGGAATACCTATTAAATTATCTCATTTTCCATTAAATTAACAGGAAGGGTTTCAAGTAACCACTTTAGGAAGCCAGAAAATAAATCAATCCATAGAAAAATAAGAAGATCAAGGCCAATGGGATCCCCAAGCCTATAGGTCCTCGTTAGGTGTTCTCATTGTAAGCAATTTTCCCTATCTCGTGGAGCCTCGATCGCACCTGCTCCAGTTCCCTCTTTCTGTTTTGGGAAATTTCGGGCTTCTCTTTGATTATTTCGAGGCTCATCGGATGAACGGATTGTTTGGCTATTGCGGGGAATGAGATGGGGTTACTGCTTACCCTGTCAAGGGAGGTTAGCTGAGGAGTTTCCGGACTTTTGGCCTCTTTCCAACGCCCGATCGCCCAAATTCCTTTGAGCCACCCAAACAGCAATTCCAAATGTCAAGATTCAAAAGTCAAAACCCTTAATTTCCCTCAATAGTTAAGGAGTTAGCTTGTGAAGCTCCCCGCCCACAGGGCGGGGCTTCCCGGAAATGAAATCTCATTTTTAATTGTGCCCCTTGACCCCGCCTACAAGGCGGGGCTTGCGGGGCACTTGCCGGCCAAACCAGTCGATAACTCAACGACTCGAACAATCAACCTTCCCCATTTGTCATTTGACATTCATTTGAACTTTGAGCTCTAGAGATCACCAGCAGGTAGATACATAGTAACAAAACTACCCAAAATACTGCTGTACATTACACGGTACCAATTTCGCCACAGAAACTACATCCCTCCTATCACCAGATGAAGCAAATCCATTATGAGCTTAGGATAGAGGCCCAACATGATTGATACCCCAGCAACGAGTAAAAGCGGAACAGTCATCGTCAATGGTGGGTCTTTGATGCTTTCGCTTGCGAGTTTGGGCGGCAAAGTTCCAAAAAATATCCTCTTCATACCCCAGAATGTGTAAGAAACTGTCATTGTCACTGCACCAACACCTAAGATTGCAACGACCATTGCGGTAGTGTTCTGCACACCTTTTTGAAAAATACCCGCAAACATAATCCATTCCGCGGGAAAGCTACTAAAAGGAGGAAGACCCGAGAGAATCATGGAGCCGCAAGCCCAAAGGAGCGTTGTTATTGGCAGCTTGGATCCAAGTCCGCCCATCTCCCTAATATCCCTCGTGTCCGTTGCGTAGACTAACAAACCAGCTGTTGAAAAGAGTATCGTTTTGCCCATAATATGACTCAGGAAGAAAAACATCCCTCCTTCAATACTATAGATTGTAAGTGCCGCTAAACCAAGCAGGGAATATGATATCTGGCTTATCGTTGAGCACGCAGCGAATCTTTTCACGTCATCTTGAGCCATGGTAAGAAAAGAACCATAGACCATAGTCAGCAGGGCCACAATCATGAGAGGAATACCAAAGACCTTGAAATCATCGTGAAGTGGCATTATCAGAACTCTAACCATGATATACGCTGCAACGTTCGCATAGACTGCAAGCAATCCAGCTATGCACGTGGGGTGTTCTGCGTGAACCCAGGGCATCCAAACTTGAAAAGGGAATACCGCCATCTTCATCAATAGAGCAATAAGAATCAAGAGAATGCTCCAAAAGGCGATTGGATTTCCGGCAATTGCATGTACCTCCGAGATATTAAAGCTACTCGTCTGGGCAAAAATTAATAAAATTCCACTGAGAAAAAAGACCGCCCCGACACATGCCCATAGCAAACACATTAAAGCACACCTAACGCGCTCTATATAGCCATAGTAGGCCATTATGAAGTAAAGGATGAGAGGTAGAACTTCTAGGAAAAAATACATTGCTATAAGGTTCTTAACAAAGATAACACCCATGAAACCCAGGGGAAAGCCGAGAAACAGGTAGAAAAACCTCGTGTAATGACTAAGCCATGTTCTTTCATCCACCTCACCATATATCACCTCCACTCTGTGCTCCACATAGTGTATTGAATAGAATGCAAGAGCAGCACCCAGCATGTTTATAATAAATCCACATGCTATACTCAAACCGTCACCCTGAAGATCAAACGTTATGTTCGGTCCAACAAAGGGGTATTGTTCAGTAATTATTTCACCTCGATAGACTCTGATGCCCCCTATGAACAGAAGAGCATTTGTGAACAAAAGGCTACAACCTGCTATCCACCCCGCCTTTCTTCCCAGTTGGTATCTTGTTAGAAATATGAATACGGACGCCAAAGCTGGCGCTACTATTGTTAGGAGAAGAATGTAAGACATCATTTTACCACCCCTAAATCTCTAACATCAGAAAGAGGAAAAACAGTATGATAAAGAATAAGAGAACGTATGCTATGTTATACGCCAAGTCCCCAGCCTCGGTCTGTAAGCGCGTTATCGCGTTATAAGCCCTTGTCTTGACAAGGGTGGGAAGCTCCGTATGGTAAAACCCATCCAACGGATTCTCAATATACTTAACCACGAACGCGCCAGCCTTAATAATTGCGTTTACGAGCTTCTGGTGATACACCTTATCCATCGAATCTTCAATATCCTCTGCCACAAGTTTACTAAGCTTTATCGATCCACTGACGAAAAACCTATTATAAAAACCCTCTATATGCCACCTATCCCAAAAGAACTTATGAACCACCTTGAGGGGTGGATATTGATCTAATATTTGGCCAGGAGCTAGTCTTCGCGATATATAGAGTAAATAGGCTGGCACAGCACCCATAAGTACAAGAATTACTGATAGAATGGGGACCACATGGTGTTCCGATTGCTCTCCAACATGAATCGGTAGGTATAGTTTCTCTACCAGGTTATATTGGAATGCCTCTCGCAATGAATGCTCTACTCGGGGCCCTAATATGCCAGTGAGAATAATCATAAGAGCTAAGACGCCGCAGGACCCCCACATCGTACGATAACCATCGCCAAGATGGACACCCTCTCGCCGTAAATTCTTCACATTTTCACTCTCTGGTCCATGGAAAACCATCCCCATGAAGCGGACTGTATAGAATGAAGTTAAAACTACAGTAATGAAAGCAAACAATAACAACACATAATTATGTCCTTCTGCCACAGAAACAAGGATAGCGTCTTTACTCCAGAACCCGGGCAAGGGGGGGATGCCCATCAAAGAGAGAGCTGCAATCAGCATGAAAATCCAGGTATAAGGCATGTGCTTTTTGAGGGAACCCATCTCCTGCATATAGATAGAGTGGGTAGTGTGAAGCACTGAACCAGCGCAAAGGAAGAGGCAGGCCTTAAACAGGGCATGACTTACGAGATGGAATATTCCCGATGTAAGGCCTCCTACTAAATTGGAGGCGTTTAAACCAGCTACTCCTAATCCAAGCCACATGTAGCCTATTTGACTGACAGTGGAGAATGCCAAGACCTTTTTCAGCTCCAGTGCTACCATACCCTGAGTAGCTGCCACAAAGGCTGTAATCACACCTATCCATGCAACCAAAACGAAGAATGAAGACGCTTCGCTGCATCCGGCTACCCAATACCCATAGTAGAAGATCGGTACGAATCGTGCTACCAAATAGACTCCGCTCTTCACCATGGTTGCTGCATGAATCAGAGCTGAGACTGTGGTCGGCCCAGCCATGGCTTCCGGAAGCCATTCATGGAGCGGAAATTGGGCCGACTTACCGACAGGACCTGCAAGAAGGAGAAAGCTTATCAGTATGATTATTCCGGGGGTTTTGGCCATTTCCGATATCCATACTGGAGAAGTCTTATAGAGTTCCAAGATGTTCAAGGTTTGCGCGTAGAAAAACACTATCAAGATCCCAGCCAACAGGAGAACATCCCCTGCTCCTGTTACAATCAATGCCTTTAAGCCCGCCCGGGAAGGCGTCCAGTAAGGAGTAGGAGGAGGGCCACCTAACCAGTATTTCCTCTCGTCCTTGTAGTAATACCCGATCAATCCCCAGCTACACAAACCCACCAGTTTCCATCCCATGAAGACAAAGAGCAAGTTGTTGGATAATACTAAGAGGAGCATGCTTCCAATAAAAAGGTTCATAAACATCCAATATCTGGTTAAGGAAGGATCCCCCTTCATATATCCTAAGGAGTACACCATTATTATGAAGCTTATAACGGCAACTACGTTCGCCAAAACTATGCTCAAATGATCTATCAAGACACCAAATTCCACTTCCACAGGGACGGTAAGCCATTGAAAAGAGCTCTCGATCGGCAGCACCGATGGATCATGGAATAACAGTGGAATGAGCCTCATGCTGGCCAAGGCTGCAAGAAAGGAAAAAAACACCGCTCCATAATCTCTGAGCCGAGGATGGAGACTGGCAAGAACAGGAGTTACCAGTACTCCGATAAAGGGATAGAGAAAGCATAACCAGGCAAATTTACTCAAGTCATCTCCCCCCTAAATACCACTCGGGACAGCAAATTGAATCACTCTATCTATAATATCGAAGTAAAACATACCGGATACCAATATGCCTGCAGCCATAAGGAGTATAGGAATAAGCATACTCAAGGGAACCTCATCCATATGTATGGGACCCGTTTCCGTAACAGTTTCCTCATACTGTCCTCCATTAACATAAACAACCTTTAAGGTCTCCTGCTCCCTTTTAGTTGCCAGCTCGCGGGGTTTGAAGTATGCGATCTCTATAACCCTGAAGAAGTAGATAACATTAAGCAGACTGCTTACCAATAGTACTGCTACAAAAACCCATTGTTTGGCATCAATTGACCCTAAGATTAAGTACAACTTACTAAAAAAACCGCAGGTCGGCGGTATCCCTACCATGGAAAAGGCGCCCACGAGAAAGGAGGCCATAGTAAGCGGCATTTTTTTATATAAGTTGGTAAATCGGTAGATATTACTCGTGCCCAGCTTATACACTATGGCCCCTGCCACGGAGAACATGCATCCTTTCATAAAGACTTCGTTGAGGATATGGAGAATAGCACCTGTAAGGCCGAGCCTATTGGCGAGTCCTACACCCAACATTACATAGCCTATTTGGGCCACAACTGAATAGGACAGCATCTTCTTAAGATCGGCCTGGATAATAGCAAATATGGAGCCGACAATCATACCAACAGCAGCTATCCAAGCCAGTATGGTAGTCACTGGTATCAACTCTATGACGAAATAGGGTTTGAATACGGTAAACATAACCCTTATCATGACATAAGCCCCTACTTTGGTCATCGTAGGGGCAATCAGGGCGCTCACCGCTGATGGGGCATAGGTATAGGCATCTGGAAGCCACGTATGTAGGGGAAATAAGGCCATTTTTAGGGCAAGACCTACGACAAAAAAGACAAATCCTACGATTACCACGTTGGAGCCGTAAAGATTGGGTAAACGTTGGGCCAGATCAGCCATGTTAAGGGATCCCGTCATTATGTAAAGGTACCCAACGCTGAGCAGGTAAAGACAAGCCCCAATTGAGCCCAAGATAAGATAGTTAAAGCCTGCCACTATTGATCGCCTCTTGCGGCCTGCCCCAACCAGTGCATAAGCTGAAAGTGATGTTATTTCCAAGAATACATAGAGGTTAAACATATCCCCTGTCAGAATCATTCCAAAGAGACCTGCCGAAAGAAGCGTATACAGGGCAAAAAATGGAACTCCCCCTTCCTCTCCAATCTCTTCTTTAACACTTTTACCCGCATATATGGAGGTTACAAATACAACAAGGGCTACGATCACGAGCATAAATCCAGAGAGATAATCGACTCTATATTCTATGCCCCATGGAGGCGCCCAATCACCAAGCCGATAGCTAAAAGCGCCAGTTCGTAAGACGGTATTTAAGAGGGAAAGGGAGATGAGGAATGAGAGAAATGTTGCAACTGTGCTGAAATGCCATTCATACCTGTATCTCGTCAACCTGAACAAGAAAATAATAAAGCTGCTTGCAAGTGGTATTATAACAACTAAGATGGGAAAATGTTCTGTCATTTATCTACTGGCTGAGGGACAGTTTGCCCGGTTTTCACTCTTCCTGAGCACGTATCTCGTCTTCCTCAACAGTGCCATATGCACGATATATTCTGATGATAAATGCCAGGGCAACGCCAAAGGTGCTCACCATTACTACTATGGCGGTAAGCATGAGCACATGGGGTAAGGGATTCACATATTGGGCGGCATGGATAGCATGAATGGCCTCTCCATGACCATGCTCCACAATCGGGATGGTTGCACCCTTCTTGGCCGCTGTGGAGACGAAGTATAGGATTATGGCCGTTTGAAATATGTTCATCCCCACAAGCTTCTTCACCAGGTTTCTCTTGCCGATCATGGCATAGAATCCTATCATCATAAGTACTATGGAAATCCAGTAGTTGTATTTGCCTATAAGGAATTCCACCTTACTCCAGACCCTCCTCGTGCTCGCCTCTTGAGGCGAGATCAAGGAATATGGAAATCATGACCGCCATTACGGTAATCCCCACACCGATCTCTATGCCCAATATCCCGATTGAACGGGCATCTATGGGATTTACCGGCAGAATATGGTGAAGCCTGCTATAATTCAGGTAACTTCCACCCAGTACCAGACATAGTATTCCGATTCCCGAATATATGATCAGGCCTAAACTGCAGAACACGGTATCCACCTTCTCGTTCATCCGCCTCTTTGCCTCGTTTATATCGTAGGCGACGCAGAGCAGTATGAAGCTCGCGCCCAAAATTACCCCGCCCTGGAAACCACCTCCCGGGCTGTGGTGTCCATGGACAATGACGTAAAAGCCAAAGAGTTGAATGAATGGTATAAGGATCCTGCAAACGGTCTGTATGATCACATCTTCGAGGTGGGCTATCACTTTCGTGGCCTTCTTATGAGTAGGATGCATGCAATTGCAGCGGTGAAGATTACCACGGTCTCTCCCAGGGTGTCGTAGCCCCTGTAGTCGACAAGGACTGAGGTAACCATATTAGGCACCGCCGTTTCTTCCATGGCCTTTTCAATATACCTCGGTGAGACGTGAATGCTGGCGGGGGAATGGGGATCACCCCAATCAGGCATATCAACCGTCCCATAGATGAGGAGTAATCCGGTCGCACATACGGTAAAGAGTGCCAAAAGTTTCAATCCTTTGTCCTCCTCGTAGTGTGTAAGACCGCTACAATGAAGAAAACGGTACTCACTCCAGCCCCTACCGACGCCTCGGTAAAGGCAACATCCACTGAACCCATCTCTGCCCAGAGTAGGCACATCAAGAAACTATACACGCCAAAGATGATGGCCGAGCTTAAGAGATCCTTTACCGTGATAGAGGCTAGAGCACAGATAACCACGAAGACAAGGAGTATCAGGTCCAGTTGCCAGATCACGTTATTTCCCCCTCATCTTGACATCTATTACGGATTTTCCGTCTTTGGTCCACGGCTTGACTTGGGAATCAAATGCCCCCCTCAATAGGGCATGGGTGGCCGTGGGACTGGTGAAGAAGACGAGAACGGCAATTAAGAGAATTTTTACGCTGGTCAATGAAAATCCGGTATAAAGGGCTATACCCGTAAGGGAAAAAAGAGCTCCGAGGGTGTCGCATTTTCCAGTGGCCTGCATTCTCGTATAGAAATCGGGGAAGCGCAAAAGCCCGATGGTTCCCGAAAAAAAGAAGAAGGTTCCGGCTAAGATGAAGAGTACCGATAAGATGTTCATTATAGAGCCCCCTTTCTCTGAAAGTATTTTGCCGCAGTAAGGATGACGATAAAATTGAGCAAGGCATACACCAAGGAGATATCGACAAACATCTCGATTCTTCGGTACATAACGCCTATGAAGGCCAAAATAATCAGGGTTTTCGTACCAATGACGCTCGCGCCGATCAACCTGTTGAAGACAGCTGGCCCTAATACCACCCTGTAAAGGGAAAGCAAAACCAAAAGGCCCAATATCAGGCTGTTTATGAGAAAGAAACTTTGCACCCTAATCTTCCCCTTGATCTTCCATAAATACGTGGGCCACCTTATCCTCCATCTCACCGGTCAATAGATCCTCCGCAACCTTCCGGTCTATTGCATGCACGTAAAAGTCTCCCTCTTTGATAAGTACCGTGATGGTACCGGGAGTCAGGGTAATTGAGTTGCCAAAAGTCATGAGGGAGAGATCCTTCTTCAGTTTTGTTTTGAACCTCATGATATGGGGGTCTATAACCATTGACATCCTTGGGTGGAGTGCCAAATAGGTCACATACAAACCGGCCAAGACGATCTGGTAGATATGCCATGGTAGGTATTGAACAAAACGGATAATTTGCGTAAGCACCTTTTCAGTCTCTTTACCCTTAAAGAGTAGATCATGGGAAGCATGGGCCACTATTGCACAGGCAATAATCCCCAAGGAAAGATGAAAATAGTCAAAACGCCCCGAGATTACTATCCAGAAGACATACAGGATGAGGAAAGCACCCGAAAATCGCATGGTAAAACCGAAACTATCAGAATGATGGTAGGGTCGTCAAGGCATTACATTACAAGTGTCAAAACGAGGAGACGAAGCAGCTCTCTTCCCCCTTCACTTGGTCGTCTCAGTCCCCGTCGACGTGAATTAGTCCTCTAATAGTTCCCTCAACTCCCCCTTGGCCTTATCCGAAAACTTGCTATCGGGATAACGGCGAACTAATTCCGTGAAAACCCTCGCCGCCACATCCATCTCCTCCAGTTTCAGGTGAGATTTTCCCAAATAGAAAAGGGCCTCGTCGAGCGTATCCACTTCCGGATAAATCTCCACCATGGCCTCGAGCCTCGCCTTGGCCCCCTGATACTTCTTCTTCTTATAATGAAATTTGGCTATGTATAATTCGTTCTCAGCCAATCTCTCCCTACATATTTTCACCTTTTCCCGTGACTTCTCGGTGAAAACGGAAGGGGGATAATTGGCTATGAGCAGTTCGAAATTCGACAATGCCTTCCTGGTGGCACCTTGATCCCGGTCTATGGATTTCATCTGTTTGAAATAGGACAAACCGATTTGAAAGATAACATAGGGAATCTCCCCATGGAAAGGATGAAACTTCTTGAATTCCTCGTAAAGGCCGATGGCCTCCGTGTATTCCTTCTTAAAGAAATGGCAATCAGCGACCTTCAATTCTGCCCATGTATAATAGGGGTCTTCGCCGGGAAAGCTCCCCTTCAATTCATTAAAGACCTCGAGGGCCCTGCTATACTTCTTCTTCTTATATAATGCCAATCCCTTCTCATAGAGGGCGGCTGCGGGGACCTCTTCTTCCCCCAAGCGCCTCTTCCTCCCCAGACAGCCGCCGAGGAAGAGGGATAGTATAACGATGGTACCTATCATCTTCTTCGAAGCAAGCATAGTACACCTCTCGAAACTCGGTCAAAAACTCCTGTTACTTTAATATATGAAGGAAGCCCCAAAGTCAACCCGACAACCCCTCCTCAAATTTACCGTTACCATCGCGCTGGGCGCCTTTGGATCAGATGATGCGGCCACCGCCCAAAATCCACCGCCTAATTTAGGAAACTGAAATCAGCAGGTTATGGAGTATTCCTGATCACCAGGAAGGTATTAGATGCAAGGCGCCGCAGATGCAAGGCGCCGAGGAGCGACGACTGAGGCGTATGGAGCAATACGCCGCAAGCCTGTCGAGAGCCTCAAGGTCGAACGAGAGGAGCGATCGAAGGCAACGCCGCAGATGATGCCTTGATGGTGGATCAGGGCTGCGTGGACTCCTTTTTCCTTTTGTGATATACACGTAAGGGGATCTCTCCAGGAGACGAGGTATGAGGCAAGACCTCGATGAGGTTTTATGGGAGGGTGCCAGGGAGCTGGGGGTAGAACTCTCCGCGGAGAAGCTGAAGGCCTTCCAATTGTTCCTGGCGGAATTGATGAGGTGGAATCGAAAGATGAACCTCACTTCTATTAGGCACCCCTTTGAAATCGTCGTCAAACATTTTCTCGATTCCCTGGCCGTTTCTCCATACCTCTCCCGAGGATGTTCCCTGCTGGATATAGGTTCCGGGGCTGGCTTTCCCTGTATCGCTCTCAAGATCTCTGATCCAAGCTTAAAGGTAACCTCCATCGATTCGTCTAGGAAAAAACTCTCCTTTCAGAGACACCTCATTCGGCAGTTGGGGCTGGAGGGTGTAGATGCCCTTCACGCTCACCTCCCGGATTCAGGGATCGCGAATAAATTTGACAAATCCTTCGACTATGCCCTCTCGAGGGCCCTTGGTAGCCTGGAGACCCTCCTTCGAATAGCCCGCCCGTTCATCAAGGATACGGGAATCATTATCGCCATGAAAGGAAAGAGCGGGGCGAGAGCAGCACCAAAGGATAACACCATAGCACGATTGAATATGAGGCTTCAGAGGGTGATCTCATTCACCCTTCCCTTCATCGATGCCAGTCGAACACTGCTCTTCTTCGCCCCAAAGGAGACTGGCTCAATGAAACCCTGAGCAAGGATTCACCGATGGAGAGCTCATGGCGTCATTGTACATTTTTTCCTTTCAAAAGTACCGACTTTATGCTATATTTCACTAAGCCACACTCGTAAAACCTCGAATAATTTAGAGCAGTTATGGTGAAACCCACGGATTAATCTTGGTACACAGTAGAGAAACTGTAGCCAATTGAAAGATGACAAGGATCATATGCATCGCCAATCAGAAGGGTGGTGTGGGTAAAACCACCACGGCGGTTAACCTATCGGCATCCATCGCCGCTGCGGAGAAAAGGACGCTCTTGGTTGACATCGATCCCCAAGCCAATTCCACCAGCGGGGTTGGATATGATAAGGATGAGATAAAGGAGAATATCTACCACATCCTCATCCGGGGATACGGCATGGACGAGATTATCAGGGGGACGGAAATACCCTATCTGGAGATCGCTACTTCAAACTCGGATCTCATCGGGGCTGAGGTTGAGTTGATTAATGAACTCGCCAGGGAGAGAAAGCTGGATACGGTCCTCCAGACGGTAAAGGGGGTATATGACTATATCTTAATCGATTGTCCTCCCTCCCTCGGGCTTTTGACCATCAATTCCCTCACTGCCTCTGACTCGGTGATTATTCCCCTTCAATGTGAATACTTCGCCATGGAGGGTTTATCCCAGCTTCTTAAAACCATTCGTCTGATAAAACGCTACTTAAATCCGGGGCTGGAGATCGAGGGCATTTTGTTGACGATGTTCGATGTCCGAAATAACCTCTCCCACCAGGTGGTTGAGGAGGTTCGAAGCCACTTCAAGGAAAAGGTTTTTAAGACCATCATCCCGAGAAATGTGAAGCTGAGCGAGGCTCCTTCCCATGGGAAACCGATTCTCCTTTATGATATCAATTCGAAGGGTGCTGAAAGCTATCTAAATCTCGCCAAGGAGATTTTATACAACGGGGAGGTCTACAGTGGCTAAACGGCCGGCTTTGGGAAAAGGTTTGGGGGCCTTAATCCCCGACATCGAAAAGGAGGACCGGAAGAATCTCTTCTCCTGCGGCATTGAAGAGATCACACCGAGCAGATATCAACCTAGAAAGGGATTCGATGAAGGCAGATTGACCGAATTAGCCAACTCCATCAAGGAGAAGGGAATAATTGAACCCTTAATCGTCAGGAAGATCGATGGGGGTTACGAGCTCATCGTCGGCGAAAGGAGGTGGCGGGCAGCTCAAAGAGCGGGGTTAAAGGAGGTTCCCGTCATCGTAAGAGATGTCACCACCGCCGAGGCAATGGAGTTGGCCCTGATCGAAAACCTTCAAAGGGAAGACCTCAACCCCTTAGAGGAAGCGGAGGCCTACAAGAGGTTAATGGAGGAATTCCACTACACCCAGGAGGAACTGGCTAAGAGGATCGGTAAGGACAGGGCAACGGTGGCCAATGCCGTAAGGCTTCTCAAGTTGCCTCAAGAGATTAAGGCTCACCTCGCCGACGAATCCATTTCCAGCGGACATGCAAGAACTCTGCTCGGACTGAATAGCCCGGAAGAGCAGAAAATGGCCTGCTCACAGGTCATCAAGAGGGGCCTTTCCGTGCGGGAGACCGAGAGACTGGTAAAAAGGCTCAATGTCCAAGGGTCGAAAAGGGATATGGGGGTGAAGCCCGAGACCGAGGAGGACCTCCACTTGGGGTTTTTAGAGGAGACGTTGAGAGAATTTCTCGGAACCAAAGTTCGGATACCCAAGAGGGGAGGGAAGGGCAAAATCGAGATCGAGTTCTATTCCAAGGAGGACCTGGAGCGAATAGTTGAGATAATCATGGGCCCCAACAGGGGAACATGATCTGAAGATTTCCGGCTATTATAAGAACTATCGTTGGCCTCCTTTTATAATAGGCTGAAAGCAGCAGAGGTTTATTATACTGGGAGGCTAAATATGTAGATATGTCTGAGCGTAAACAACGGTAATTTTGATCGCCATCCGGCATTTGGCGGATGGGAAGCGAATGGGAAACAGAGGCATGGTAAAATTATCTTTCCTTAAGAAAAGTAAATCTTACCGCCGATTGAACCCATCGTATTTTTAAAAGAGGGTGAGAATCGGGGAAAGGGGGCTTTGCATGAAGCTAAAGGGTGATGTGAAAGCGGGTGATGTGGAGGCCATTCTGGGCGAGAATACCTCATTCGAGGGGAAGATGGGCTTTGAGGGGATGGCAAGGCTTGACGGCAAGTTCGACGGGGAAATTTTCTCCGGGGATATCCTCATCATCGGTGAGACGGCGACCGTCAATGCGGAGATAAACGTCAGCAGTCTCCTCATCGACGGGAGGGTGAGTGGAGACGTCTCCGCCACCGGTAAAATCGAGATCCATTCCACGGGAAAGCTCTATGGAAACATCACTACTCCGATCTTGGTGATCGAAGAGGGCGGGCTCTTCGATGGGACTTGCAAGATGGAAAAGGGGGTCGAGCCAGCCGCGAAAAAGGTGACCCCCATTAAAGAAAAGGAGGCCGAAGAGGAAACCGAGGCGACGGAAACGGAAGAGATACTGAGCTGAAGAGGAAGGAATGGCAGCGCTGAAATTCATCCAGGAGATCAAGAAGGCCGAGGATAAGGCACGGGAAATGGTGGAGAAGGCGGAAACACGGGCCGCAATCGCCCTCGAGGAAGCCAAGAAGAGGGCTACCGATGAGATCGAGGGGCAACGAAAGGCCTCGATTCGAATGGAAGAAGAGGCCATGGAGAGGGCAACGGGAGAGGCTCAGGGTGAAATAGAAAGATTGAAGGAAAGGGGCAGCAAGGAGCTGGCAGGTATACGGGATACCGCCCGAGAAAATATGGATCAAGCGGTGAAACGGATTATGGAGGAACTGTAAGCACAATGGCCATATCTCCCATGGTAAAGGTAAACATCCTTGCCCACCGATGTATTAAGGCCGATCTTCTGCGAAGACTTCAGGAGCTGGAGGTCATCCATATCTCCGACTTTACGTCGGGCCCAGGGGCGAAGGAGGATCCCACCCTCTTAGAAAGTGGTGAGATCGCCGACGAAGGTTTGGAGGCCCGGATCTCGGATATTCAATCCACCATTGGCTACCTTTCCCGATTCGAGAAGGATTCGGGGTTGATCTCCCGGATTGTCTCCCCGAAAATTATCCTTTCCCCGGAGCAATATGGACAAATCGCCGATCATTTCGAAGAAGTGGCCGTAGTCCAGGAATGTCGAGACCTGGAGAGGAAAAGGAGCGGACTATTTTCCGAGATCGGTAGGGTCCAAGCCCTTATGGGGCAACTTCGGCCATGGATCAATCTTGACGCACCCCTTGAAGACCTCGCCCCCACGGAATATACGACAAGCCTCCTCGGCCTGCTTCCGCCGAAAATACTCCCCGAGTTGATGGAGAAGGCTCTGAGCCTCACCCAGGCCTTTGAGGTGGAAACTGTTTACCAAGGGAAAGAAGGGGCGTATCTGGTGGTCGTCTTCTATAATGTTTTCCAAGAACAGTTCTCGGATCTGCTCAAGAGCCTTGGCTTCGAGGAGATCAAATTCCAGAATCTCAAGGGAACACCTCGCGAACTCAACCAATGGTGTCTTTCCCGGATTCACGAGCTCCGGCGGGTGATCCATACCATTGAAGAAAGAACCCGTGAATTGGTATATCATCTGCAGAATCTACAGATCCTCCATGACCACCTATCTGACCAGCTCGAGAGGAAGAAAGTCGAATCCCATTTTGGCCAAACTCCCGAGACCTTTATCATCGAGGGATGGATCCCCAGCGGGAAATTCCCGAATTTCCGGGGCCAGGTGAATAAGGAATTTAAGGAATTGGCCCTCGTCGAGGTTGAGCAGATGGACGGTGAACCCCCCCCCATCTGCCTGGAGAACCCCAAGCCCATTCGCCCCTTCGAGGTCATCACCGAACTCTACGGCATGCCCAATTCGAGGGAGTTCGATCCCTCTCCCTTTTTGGCCCCCTTCTTCTTCATCTTCTTCGGCCTCTGTCTCACCGATGCGGCTTACGGAATCATCCTTACGTTAACCTTTCTCTTTTTCCTTCAGAAATACCGGGCGACGGTAGGGAAAATTAAGCTGATATGGGTGTTATTTTTCGGTGGAATCTCCGCCAGTTTTATGGGAGCCATCACCGGGGGGTGGTTTGGTGATTTGGTAAACTACCTTCCCCCTTCCCTTGACTTTCTCAGAAAGGGGAGAGCAGGCTTGATGTTATTCAATCCCATGGACCAAATTATGATCTTCCTCATTATCGCCCTTATCCTCGGCTTCATTCAGGTCTGCTTCGGTTTGGTTATCAGGATGGTTCGAAATATTCGGGATGGAGATTGGGTTGAAGCACTCTGCAGTCCCCTGGCCTGGCTGGTTCTGATCAACTCCATCGTTTTGGCGTCCCTCGGGTATAGCGGAACCCTTCCGCCATTTCTAAAAATCATTGGATTGGCCTTGGTCATTCTTTCCAGCCTCACCATCGTCCTCTTTACCGACCGCACCACCCCTAATCGTATCCTCAGGATCGGATGGGGTATCTTTGAACTTTACGGGATCACCTCTTATTTAGGAGACGTCCTCTCCTATTTGAGGTTATTCGCCCTCGGACTTGCCACGGGGGTCATCGCCATGGTCATCAACTTTTTGGGGAATATAGTATTAAGCTGGCCCTATGTGGGTTGGGCTATGTTCATTCTCATTTTCACCCTCGGCCATCTCTTCAATATCGTCATCAACGGGCTGGGGGCATTCGTCCATACCCTCCGGCTCCAGTACGTGGAATTCCTCCCCAAATTTTTCCAGGGAGGGGGGAAACCGTTTCGGCCATTTCGGAAGAATCCCCACTATACCATCGTCACCGATGGACTATAGGGACGAACCCATTAAATCCATCAAAAGGAGGCACATATGGACTTCATCGGCTATGCCATTCCATTCGCAGGGGTGGCCATCGCCATCTTCCTTGCAGGCTTTGGTTCGAGCATCGGTATCAGCACCGCTGGGCAAGCCGCAGATGGGGTGTTAACGGAAGATCCCGATAAATTCCCCTCCCTTCTGATCCTGGTAGTATTACCGGGAACCCAGGGGATATATGGTTTATTGGGTGGATTTCTCATCATGTTTAAGTTGGGATTGCTCGGGGGAACCCCTGTAAGCCTGAACTTGACACAAAGCTGGCAAATCTTTTTCGCCGCGCTGCCCGTGGGATTTGCGGGATGGATTTCAGGCGCCCATCAGGGGAAGGTTTGTGCCGCAGGAGTGGCGATGGCAGCCAGGAGGCCCGAAACTCTGATGAAGGGGGTTATCTACGGGGCAATGGTGGAAACCTACGCCATATTTGGCCTGATCACTACTATCCTGCTCCTCTGGAGCATCAAGGTATAGCTTTCCCATGGATTGATCACACCCAATGGATACTAAGACACTCTTACCCTCTTTCAAGCGGAGTGTGGCATGTCCCTCGATGCCATTGTCGACAAGATATTAAAGGACGCCCGGGAGCTGGCCTCCCGTATTGAAGGGGAAAGCAGGGCCAAGATTCAATCCATTCAATCCCAATGCGAGGAGACGGTCCGAGCCCTCCAAGAGGCCGCAAGCAAAAGGGCCCAAAAACTGGCGGAAGATCAAAGGGTAAAGCTTGTCTCCATGACCGAGCTGGCGATCAGAAAAGATGTCCTCGCGGTAAAACAGGAGATGATAGAGACGGCCTTTGAAGGAACCATCTCCAAACTTCTGGAGGGAGATGAGGAGCGGTACTCGGCGCTATTGAAAAAGCTCATCCTCAATGCGGATCCACAGGGCGATGAGGAACTGATATTGAACCGGAGCGATCGCAAGGGGATAGGCAATGACCTTATCCGGGAAATAAACGAAATACTCCTGAAGGCCAAAAGGAAGGGGGAGCTGTGGCTTTCACCAGAAGTGCGGCAGATCAGGGGAGGGGTTATACTACGAAGGGGTCGCAAAGAGGTCAACTGCAGCCTCGAATCGATAATCTATTCGAAACGTGATGAGCTGGAAGCGAAAGTGGCTCGGATCCTCTTTCCCGATGAGAAGAAAGGAGAATGACGTTTCATGCAAGCTCAGTGGAGATGCGGGGATGATGTTGGGTATGCTTACGCTGTGGGACGAATCCGCGCCTTGGAGACGAGGTTACTTACCAGGGAAAGGGTCAATAGGATGGCAGAGGCGGACAACATCGATGAGTTCTTGAGGCTTTTGGGTGAAACCCAATACGCTGAGTTCCTGTCCAAAGTAAGTTCACCTTGGGAGTATGAGGTCATTCTGGAAGATGAGTTGAGAGAGGTCATGAAGCTGATGGGTGATCTGTCGAGGGACCCGGCGTTGACCGATATTTTTCGGCTTCGTTATGATTTCCATAATTTGAAGGTTGCCCTCAAGGAGAACTATGGTGGTGAACCTATGGATTCGGCCTACATCACCTTGGGAACAATACCTGTGGAACGGGTGAGGGAATCGGTTCGGAAGAAGGAAGGAGCTGTGGTGCTTCCGTCCCACCTCGGGGCAGCCCTTGCAGCGGTGACGGGGGCTTTCCCCGAGACCCCGGATCCTAAATGGATCGATGTTATCGTGGATCGAGCGATGTTCCGAACTTTCGTGAGTATCGTGAAGAGGGAAGGGTGCACCTTCCTGTATGGACTCTTGCAGGGGGAAATCGATCTAATCAACATCCTCTCCTTTTTCCGAATCCGGTGGGCAAATGGAGAGAAGAGCTTCTTCCAAGAGGCCTTGCTGGAAGACGGAACCATATCAAGGGATTTTATGTCGAGCCTCTTCGGGGAAAACCTTGATGCCGTCCCTGCTCGATTGTCCCATACCCCTTATGTCCTGATAGTGACCGAGGGTTTAGCACATCTCCAAACCCAGGAATCCTTCCTGCTATTCGAGAAAATGAGAGAGGCATTCCTTTTCAATTATATAAGGCGGGCCGATTTGATCGCCTTTGGCATCGAGCCCCTTATTGCCTATCTCTATAAGAAGGAGAGTGAGATACGTACCATCAGGACCATTTTCGTGGGGCTGTTGAACAATGTCCCAGCGGAGACCTTAAAGGAGAGAATTTCCGGTGGGTTCTTCTAATATCGCAGTGTTGGGGGATAAGGATTCCATACTCTGCTTTTGTGCTATTGGGGTTTCGGTCTATCCAGTGGCCAATTCGGAGGAAGCCAAGCCTATCCTCAGGCGTCTTTGCAGGGAGAATTATGCGATAATCTTTGTCACTGAACCAATCGCTACGGAAATCCTCCCCTTGATCGATGATCTCGCTAAGGGAGCCCTTCCCAGCATCGTGTTGATACCGAACAATCAGGGATCCCTTGGCCTGGGGATGGAGAATATCAAAAGGACCGTGGTCAGGGCGATCGGCGCGGATATCTTTGCGGAAAGTCAGGAGAAGTAAATGAGAAAAGGTGTAATCGTCAAGGTAGCAGGTCCCCTCGTTGTCGCCGACCAAATGCAGGACGCCAGGATGTTCGATGTGGTCCGGGTGAGCGAGAAAGGCCTCATCGGGGAAATTATTGAAATCCATGGCCAGAGGGCATTCATCCAGGTCTATGAGGATACACGGGGAATCGGGCCAGGGGAACCAGTGGAATCTACATCCCTCCCCTTGAGCGTTGAGCTGGCCCCAGGGCTCATCGAATCGATCTACGATGGTATCCAACGTCCCCTGGACATCATCTACGAACGGACGGGCGATTACATCACTCGAGGCATTACCGTGCCGCCTATCGATAGGAGGAGGAAGTGGGCCTTCAAGCCCCATAAGAAGGAGGGAGATCGAGTCGAAGGAGGTGACATTATCGGTTCCGTACAGGAAACCGTTGTGGTTGAGCATCGCATTATGGTCCCCATATCCATCAAGGGAACCATCAGTGAAATCCGGGAAGGGGAGTTTACCGTTGAGGAGACCATTTGCCGGGTGGAAACCTCCGATGGAATGAGGGATATATCAATGCTTCAAAAATGGCCCGTCAGAAAACCCCGCCCTTATAAAAAGAAACTACCCCCGGACGAACCCCTCGTGACAGGACAGAGGGTCATCGATATCCTCTTCCCCGTGGCGAAAGGGGGAACGGCTTGTGTGCCTGGCCCATTCGGAAGTGGGAAGACGGTGATTCAACACCAACTAGCAAAATGGGCCGATGCGGAGATCATCGTCTACGTGGGATGTGGGGAAAGGGGTAATGAGATGACCGATGTGCTCATCGAGCTCCCCCAATTGAAGGACCCCAAGACCGGGGAGACGCTGATGCGGCGAACGGTTCTCATCGCCAATACCTCAAATATGCCCGTGGCCGCCAGAGAGGCTTCCGTCTACACGGGGATCACTTTAGCCGAATACTTCCGGGATATGGGATACAGCGTGGCCCTGCAGGCCGATTCGACTTCCAGATGGGCTGAGGCCATGAGGGAGATATCGGGCCGTTTGGAGGAGATGCCCGGCGAGGAGGGTTACCCCGCCTACCTGGGAACTCGAATTGCGGAATTCTACGAGCGATCGGGAAAGGTGATCTGCATGGGAAGTAATAATCGGGTAGGGGCTTTGACGACCATTGGATCCATCTCTCCCCCCGGGGGGGATCTCTCCGATTCCGTGGTCCAGAGCACCTTGCGGGTAGTCAAGGTCTTCTGGAGCCTGGAGGACAGGCTTGCCTTTCAGAGACACTTCCCAGCCATCAGTTGGTTGAACAGCTACTCCCTTTATCACGATAACCTTGAAGAGCACATGAAGAAACATGTAACTGAAGAGTTTCCGGAGCAACGCAAGGAGGCGATGAGGCTGCTGCAGCAGGAGGCTGAATTGCTGGAAATCGCGAGATTGGTGGGAATGGACGCCCTTTCCATCTCCGATCGATTGGTCTTGGAGACAACCAGATCCATCCGTGAGGACTTCTTACATCAGAATGCATTCCATGAAATCGATACCTATACCTCATCTGAAAAGAATTACCTGCTCTTGAGCCTTATACTCCAACTCCACCATCTCTGCGAGAGGATGCTTGAAAAGGAGATCCCCTTTCAGAAGATCCAAGGGTTGAAGGTACGGGAGGAGATTGCCCGGGCCAAGTACATTCCCGAACATCAACTTGACCAACTCAAACAGGTCGAGGAACACATCCGCTCCGAGGCGGAAGAGGTCATGCGGGGGGAGAGAGAATCGAATGCTTAAGGAATATCTGACGATCAGGGATATCTCAGGGCCTCTGCTGCTAGTCGAAGAAGTCGAAGGGGCAAAATATGAGGAGTTAGTAGAGGTGGAGTTACCCGATGGAGATAAACGGATGGGAAAAGTCCTGGAGGTGAATGAAGATAAGGCTCTAATCCAACTCTTCGAGGGCACCACTGGCGTGGATGTTACCAAATGTAGGGTGAGATTTCTCGCTCGAGGTATAGAGATTGGCCTATCCATGGAGGTTTTGGGTCGGGTTTTCGATGGACTGGGCCGGCCCATTGACGGCGGGCCAAAAATCTTGGCCGAAAAGAGCTATGACATCAACGGCAATCCCATCAACCCCTTCGCCAGGGATTATCCTGAAGAATTCATCCAGACGGGGATTTCGGCGATCGATGGCCTCAACACCTTGGTTCGAGGTCAGAAACTGCCCATCTTTTCGGGTTCGGGACTTCCCCACAATCAATTGGCGGCCAAGATCGCTCGCCAGGCCAGAGTTCTCGGGACGGGGGAAAAATTTGCCGTAGTATTCGGTGCCATGGGCATTACCTACGAGGAGGCTGACTTTTTCGCCAGCGATTTCGGAGAGACGGGGGCCATCGATCGATCCGTCCTCTTTCTCAACCTTGCCAATAACCCGGCCTTGGAAAGAATCGCCACCCCCAGGATGGCCTTAACCACGGCGGAATTTCTGGCCTTCGAGAAGGATATGCACGTTTTGGTCATCCTTACGGATATGACCAATTATTGCGAAGCCCTCCGGGAAATCTCGGCGGCCCGAAAGGAGATCCCCGGCAGAAGGGGATATCCCGGCTATCTGTATACCGATCTCTCAACCATCTATGAAAGGGCGGGGAGGATCAAGGGGAAGAATGGATCCATCACCCAAATACCCATCCTCTCCATGCCGGAGGATGATAAAACCCACCCCATTCCCGATCTGACTGGTTACATTACCGAGGGGCAGATCATCCTGAGCAGGGCCTTGCATCGCAAAAATATCTCCCCTCCCATAGATGTCCTCCCCTCCCTTTCCCGGCTCAAGGATAAGGGCATCGGACGGGGCAAGACCCGGGAGGATCACTCGGATGTCTTCAATCAGCTCTTTGCGGCTTACGCCAGGGGGAAGGAGGCTCAGGAGTTATCCGTTATATTGGGGGAAGCGGCCCTCAGCGAAATTGACAAGATGTATTACGATTTCGCCGATACGTTCGAGGAGAAGTACGTATCCCAGGGTGAACATGAGAACCGATCCATTGAGGAGACCCTGGACCTGGGATGGAGAATCCTGTCGGTGTTTCCCACCTCTGAGCTCAAGAGAATTAGAGAGGAATGGATCAGCAAATATTTGACGCTATTCAAGGGGGAAGAATCGGAAAAAATTGCCGAAGTGGCCTCATAGAGCTAAACCTTCAATGCAAAGTCGGAATTGAGAACCAATTAATTAAGGAGCAGAGAGAGAGATGCAACTTGAGGTTCATCCCACCCGGATGGAGCTTCTGAGGTTAAAGAGACGTCTGGTCATGGCCAGGCGCGGCCACAAGCTCCTGAAGGATAAACAGGACGAGTTGATGAGGCAGTTTATGGACCTGATCAAGGACATCAGGGAAATTCGCACGGCCGTGGAAAAGGCCTTGGAACAGGCCTTTCGACGGTTTCTCTTCGTTTCATCCGCCATGTCCAAGGCATATCTGGAGGAGGCCGTGGGTTTTCCCAGCAAGACCATCGCCCTGAATGTTTCGAGGCGAACCGTGATGAATATCGCAGTTCCCGAGATGCAGCCCACGGTGGAGGGGGAGATTAGGTGCTACGGTTTTGCCACAACATCGAGCGAGTTGGACAGCTCCCTCCATTCCCTCGATCAGGTGGTAGGGGAGATGATCGTCCTGGCTCAGAAGGAGAAATGGATGCAGCTTTTGGGTGAGGAAATCGTGCGGACCCGGCGAAGGGTGAACGCATTGGAGTACATATTGATTCCCAACTTGGAGGAGACCATAAAATACATCACCATGAAACTGAGCGAACTGGAACGATCCAACCTCTCCCGGTTAATGAGGGTAAAGGAGACAGTGAGGGCCCATTAGGATGGGGAGAACTCCAAAGGATTCCAATTTGACGTTGACAATTTCGGAGAGATATGTTAAATCATTCACATTCTTTCTCCAATACTTCTTGAATGCCCCCTCAAATTCCAATGTAATTTCGGGATGCTATAAGAGCATTGAGGAAAAAACGGAGGTGAGTGAAGCACAATTTTGAAAAGGGAAGGCCTTAAAAAAGCATACCGGGCTTTCGCCATGTTCGGAAGTTTCGGTTTCATCATGGGCGCTTCCATTCTCGTAGGTCTTTTTATCGGGAGCTATTTGGATAAACGGCTAGGCACGGAACCTTGGTTTCTCATCACCTTCTTGTTCCTCGCAATCATTGGAGCCTTTGTTGAACTTTTTAAAACGTTTCAGAGATTTACGGCATCAAACTCCAAAGATAAGGGGAAAAGGGAAGATCTCCAGTAGAGGCGTCGCCCTTAGCCAACCATGATGATTTCGCAAAAAGTCGCAATCAAACGGCAAAGAAAAAAGGTTCAGATGCAAGGCGCGCAAATCCTGAGGAATGAGGCGTACAGAGAAATACGCTGCAATGACGAAGGATGCAGCGCAACGCAACAGATGGACTTTTTACGAAGCCGTCAACCATAGAGAACGGAAAATGGACATCACCTCCTTAACTATCGATAAAGAATTCCCCAGGCGGGTTTATAAAACTTCGCTCTTGTTCTCAGCCCTTATCGTTCTCTTATCCCTGTTGTATGGCCGTTGGCCAATCACGTGGGGATTACTCATAGGGACCGGCATCAGCATCTTATTCTTCAAGATTCTCTGGTGGACTGTGGATCAGATCTTTAAACGGTCCGGGAAAAAAGCCATCTTCTTCTCATTGAAAATATTTCTCATTAAATTCCCGCTTTTGGGAATTTTTCTCTACTATCTGTTTAAAAACGCTGAAATCAACCCATTTGCCCTGGTTGGGGGAATTGCCATTGTCCAGATGGTCATGTTCCTGAAGGCCATCGGTGTTGTGATCGTCAATGCCATGAACAAATCAACCCGGCCTACAGACAGTAAACCTTCAAACCTTAAGGCGGAGGAAAATAGCCGTGGGAGTCTAGCCTCGTGAGTGAAGCCGCAGAATTTAAAACGGAGTTGCCGTCTTTTTTGGAGATCCTCGGCATTGATCTCCATCATCGGTTCTTGGGGCTATCGTGGCATGATTGGGTTCCGGTAATCATGTCCTTATTGGTCGGCATTGTTCTCGTTCTCGTATCCTACGTGGCGACAAGGCGGCTCGAAAAGGTCCCTCGTGGCTCTCAAGCACTCTTAGAGGTTGTCGTACAGGGATTAGAGAATTTCCTGAGGGGTGTGATGGGATCGGCAGCCCCGAAATTTCTCCCCTTTATCGGGACCATATTCTTATATGTCCTCATTATGAACTTATGGGGACTGATTCCTCTGATGCATTCCCCCACGAACAAACTCAATACAACGGCGGCACTAGCTCTTGTCGTCTTCTTTAACACCCACTTTCAGGGGGCAAAAAAACATGGGATCATCAAGTATGCTAAACATTTCGCCGATCCCCTCTGGTTAGCCCCTCTCATGGTCCCCATTCATATCGTGGGTGAGTTAGCGCGTCCTCTCTCCCTTGCCCTTCGACTTTTCGGAAACCTTACGGGTGAGGATATTGCCATCGCCAGTTTAGTCAGCCTGGTCATCCTCATCCCCGTATTTATCCCTATCCCAGTTCATCTGATCATGGTGGTTTTGGCTATCCTATTTTCAACGATTCAGGCGATTGTCTTCGCACTCCTATCCGCTATTTATATTGCGGGCGCCACAGGGGCATTTGAGGAAGAATAGGCATGAAATCGTATTTCAAGAGTCGAGAAAGGAGGTGAAATCATGGGTTATCTCTATTTAGCTGTTCTGGCGGGTGGAATAGGTTTTGGAATAGCGTTAGCTGCCATCGGGAGCGCATTTGGCTTGGGGAAGGCTGTATCGGCGGCAATGGAAGGAACAGCTCGCCAGCCCGAAGCAGCGGGTGACATCCGAACAACCCTTATCATCGGTGGTGCCCTTATCGAGGCATTAACCATCTATGCCTTAATTCTGGGTATCCTCCTCTGGACACGCTTACCCAGTGCCGAGGCTATTTTGGAAGTCCTGGGACGATAACATATGTGAGGAGTAATTTCGATGGGGGAGGCACTAGGGGCCCTAGGCCTAAATGTTAAGATTATTATCATCCAAGCCATCGGCTTTCTCATCCTGCTCTGGTTATTGAAAAAGTTCCTCTTCGGACGGATACAGGATATCATGGGGAGAAGGAGGGAGGAAATCGTTGAAAGCTATGAGAAAAATGAGAGAACCAGCCAAGAGCTCGAAGAACTGAAGAAATCCTATGAGACAATGGTGGCAAATATCGAAGATGAGGCCAGACAAAAAATGGAACAAGCCATCAAGGAAGCCCAAAAATTGGGTCAGGAGATCTTGGCCAAAACTCGTCAAGAAGCCGATGAAATGAGAGAAAGGGCATTTTACGATATCAACCAGGAGAAGAAGAAGGCCCTAACCGAAATTCGAAATGAGGTGATCAATCTATCCATGCAGCTCACCACAAAGATGATTCAGAAGTCTATGGACCAAAAGACGGCCGAAAAACTGGTGGACGACTTCATCGTTGAGTTTGGAGGTCTAACACCTTGATCGAGAAAAGAATAACCATCCGCTATTGTAGGGCCCTCCTGGACATAGCCATTCAAGAGGGGAGCCTGGACCAAGTGGAAAGAGAATTAGTGTGGACCCAGATGATCCTGCGCGAAAATAGGAAATTGAAGGAATTCCTGCTCCACCCAAGAATCCCCCGGTCTGACAAGAGAAGGCTGATCGAAGGGGTCTTCAAACCCGGAGTTTCTCCTCTCGTCTTTCACTTCTTCTGCCATATTGTGGAAAAAAAGCGGGAAGAGATCCTCGTGGTCATTGCCGATGAGTTCAAAGACGCAGCGGACGAGTTTCGGGGAATCATGAAGGCGAAGGTCCAGACAGCCGTCGAGACCTCTGATGAAAGGCTCAAAAGGCTCAAGGAACGCCTTGAGCAATCCTTGGGCAAGCGGGTTAAATTGGAAGTCGAGGTCGTTCCGGAGATCTTAGGGGGAGTGATCCTTCAGATCGGCTCACAGATTGCAGACGGAAGCATCAAGGGCAGGTTGGATAAGATGAGAAACCAGCTGTTAGGGCTCAAGGTGGCTTAACCCCTCAATTTTCCAATTATTACTATTCTAAGGAGTAAGGAACCGTGGAACTCAGACCCGAAGAAGTTACATCCATCATCAGAAAGGAAGTCGGGGAGTATGAAGAAAAGCTCAGGATGGAGAGTGTCGGCACCGTTATCCAGGTCGGTGACGGTGTGGCCCGAGTCTATGGCCTCGACCAGTGCATGTACAGCGAACTCTTGGAATTTCCCCATGGCATCCATGGCATCGCCCTTAATCTAGAAGAGGATACCGTCGGGGTAATCATCCTGGGGGAAACCACCCATGTGAAAGAGGGGGATACCGTCAAATGTACGGGCAGGGTCATCTCGGTCCCGGTGGGCGAGGCCTTGTTGGGACGTGTAGTCAACCCCTTGGGTGCACCTCTGGACGGGAAAGGTCCCATCGTTACGGAAACGTTCCTCCCCATAGAGGGGCGGGCGCCCAATGTTGTTGAGAGACAGCCCGTGAAGGAACCCCTCCAAACGGGATTGAAGGCTATCGACTCGATGATCCCCATCGGGAGAGGCCAGAGAGAGCTCATAATCGGCGATAGACAGACGGGAAAAACGGCCCTTGCGGTGGATACCATCATTAATCAAAGGGATACCGATGTCAAGTGCATCTATGTCGCCGTCGGTCAAAAGCAGTCGACAGTTCTCCAAGTGATGGAGACTTTGGAAAAATTTGAGGCCATGGAATATTCCACCATCGTCGCTGCCAATGCCAGTGACCCTGCCCCCATGCAATATATCGCTCCTTACGCCGGCTGCGCCATGGGGGAATACTTCAGGGACTCGGGCCGGCATGCCCTCGCCGTATACGACGACCTCTGGAAACACGCAGTGGCCTATCGACAGGTTTCCCTTCTCCTTCGCCGGCCCCCTGGAAGAGAAGCCTTCCCGGGGGATATCTTCAACCTCCACTCCCGCCTCCTCGAAAGGGCGGCCAAGCTCAGCGACGAACGAAAAGGAGGATCTCTCACCGCCCTTCCCATCGTGGAGACTCAGGCGGGCGACTACTCCGCCTATATCCCCACGAATGTCATCTCCATTACGGACGGACAGATCTATCTGGAAAGCGATCTCTTCTATGCCGGGGTCCGGCCTGCAATCAACGCGGGACTATCCGTCTCCCGTGTTGGGGGGAATGCCCAGATTAGGGCCATGAAGTCCGTTGCAGGGAGTCTGAGATTGGACTTGGCCCAATATCGGGAATTGGCGGCTTTCACCAAATTTGGAGCGGAACTCGATAAAGTTACCCAGAGGCAACTAGATCGGGGCGAAAGGCTGGTGGAAATCCTGAAACAGGATCAATATGAACCCATGGACGTGGAGGACCAAATCGCCATCATCTTCATAGCTAATGAGGGATTTCTGGACGATCTCCCCATAGATCGGATCAAATCCTTCGAAGGGGGATACCGAGAATTTCTGAGGGAAAACTATGCCTTTGCTCGGGAAAAGCTCCGAAGTGGGAAAGAATTGACCCCAGAAATCGAGGATGCCCTGAAAAAGGCCGCCCGTACTTTCAAGGAAACCGTTACCGGCGAGAAAGGTTGAGCATGGCTGAATCCACCCGGGTTATTAGGCGAAGGATTCGTGGGATCAAAAGTATACAACAGATTACGAAGGCCATGGAGATGGTAGCCGCGGTAAGGTTTGCCCGAATGCGGACCGCCACAGAAAATGCAAGGCCCTATGTGAGGAAACTTCAAGAGGTGATGGCTAGACTTCGCCAATCAGCAATCTCCATTGAACACCCCCTCTTCAAACCAAGGGAGGTTACGAAGATTTGCGGCATATTGATCACGGGTGATAGGGGCCTTTGTGGGACCTATAACATCAACATGATTACGGAGGCGGAGAGATTCGTTGAAGCCCACTCCCCTAAGGAAATTGAATGGATCATCATCGGAAAGAAGGGCTATGACGCTTTCAACCGAAAGGGTTATCCCATTAGAGGCTATTTCCCCATCGGCTCGGGGGAGTTATCTACCCCGGATATGCGAAGTCTCATCCATGGTCTCATCAGTGGCTATGAGGCCGGCGAGGTGGATGAGGTGCATCTCCTTTTCACTCAGTTTATCAGCGTGCTCACCCACAGGCCCACACAGGAAAAGGTCCTCCCCCTGGAGGGTATAGGGGAGAAGGAAGAGGATGAGGCCCAGGTCGATTTTATCTTCGAACCATCAGCAGGGGAGATCATCATCTCCCTGGCTCCCATGTTCATCGAAACCCAAATCTCCCACGCCATTATTGAATCCTTTACCAGTGAACAGGCGGCGAGGATGGTCACCATGAGAAACGCTACTGATAATGCCGAGGAGATTATCAGGGACCTGATCTTACGGTTTAACAAGGCCAGACAAGCCTCCATCACCA
>JABAOH010002118.1_pt4 | contig 29232 bp, 24 predicted proteins | sample 7062181 | NCBI WGS metagenome assembly JABAOH01 (sample SAMN14538630, study PRJNA623070) | marine sediment metagenome | biome: marine biome [ENVO:00000428]; feature: marine pelagic biome [ENVO:01000023]; material: deep marine sediment [ENVO:00002113]; isolation source: pool of 5 deep marine...
CTCATGGATGTCTTCACCCTCATACTCTATCTAAGCCTTGCCGTGGCCATACTTCCGAAATAGGGGTCAGGACACACAGGTGTAAGGAAGGATTTACGCCTCCATCAACTTGCTTCCCTTCTATGCAGCGACACTCTCGAGGTCGAGAGGATATCTAACTCGTAATTACAAGGGAAATAATCATCCGAGACGAGTCCCTGAGGGCAAGCTGAAAGGGTGAGTGAAGAAATGACGCTATAGGTGTTTATTTCAAACTCGAAAGGCTGAAGGTCCAACCTCCACAACTTCCACGGCCTCACGGTAGCTCCCCCATTTTGCTGACCAAGACGAAAGAAAAAGCTTGACCCCCCTTATTCTTTGATGTCAATTCCGTCCAAAAGCGTATTCCGGTGGTTGACATCAGAGGCCGAGGTAGGTCTTACGAATGACCTCGTCTTGGAGCAACTGGTCGCCGGTTCCTTCGGCGATGATTTTGCCGGAGGAAAGAACGTAATTACGGGAGGCCATTCTGAAGACCGTGCTGACCTCCTGTTCAACGAGAAGGAGGGTGATACCCAGATTACGGATCTCTCTAATCTTTTCAAACACCTCTGCTCGCAGAATGGGAGCCAGGCCAGTCGAGGGCTCATCAATACACAATAGCTTGGGCCGAGACATCAATGCCCTGCCGATGGCAAGCATCTGTTGTTCCCCTCCGGATAGGGTTCCGGATATCTGCTGGGACCGCCCCTTGAGCACAGGAAATAACTGATAGACCTTCTCAAGGTTGTCCTGCACTTCATTCTTCTCTTTCAGAAGGTAAGCGCCAGCGAACAGGTTCTCGAGTACCGTCATTTCCCGAAAAGGCCTTCTCCTTTCAGGACAATGGATCAGGCCTCTTTTAACAATCTCATGTGCAGGTATCTGATCTATTCTCTCACCGTCAAAGGTCACCGTACCTTCGAGGGTTACGTCTCCACCGGTTGACCTGCGCGTGATCTCGCCTTCCCAGGCCACCAATCCGGTTATGGCCCTGAGGAGGGTGGATTTGCCGGCACCATTGGGACCCACCAGGCTGACCAACTCTCCCGTATCGACCCCCATACTCAGATCCTTAATGAGCACGGCCTTATCGTAACAAACCGTCAAATCAACGACTTCCAGTAGCAACCCTAGATGCCTCCTTGGCCGAGATATGCCTCAATGACCTCTGAGTTATGCACGATTTCCTGGGGCCTCCCGTCAGCAATGATTGTCCCAAAGTTGAGTACGATGATCCGATCCACGATCTTCATCAACTGCTGAAGCTTATGCTCTACGATGATCATGGCCGGTCCCTCGCTGTGCAATCGGCCGAAGCGACCGCCCTTGTGCAGCCTTTTGATGGACTTGGCCATCAGATCTGTTTCAGCGGGGCTCAGTCCCCCGAATGGCTCATCCAAGAGGAGCAGCTCCGGCTCTGTAGCCACGGCTCGGGCAACCTCCAGCCGTTTGAGATCGCCCTGGGAAAGGGTGGAGGCTTTTTCCAAGGCCATATCAGAGATACCCGCAAACTCCAGAGCATCCATGGCCTTGGCTTCGACTCTTTTAACCCATTCGCCCCTTTTCATGGCCCTGGGACAAAGACAGGAGACCATGACGTTGACAATGATGGGCAGGCGGCGAAAGGGCCTCATGGCCTGAAAGGTACAGGCTATGCCCATGTTTACGATCTCCCATGGTTTTAGCCCGATAATGTTCTTGCCTTTGAAACGGACGCCCCCAGAATTAGGCTTTAGTATCCCGGTTATCAGCCTTAGCAGGGTTGTCTTGCCGGCACCATTAGGGCCGATTAGACCGAGCATTTCGTTCCTGTCCATAGGAAAACTGACATTGTTAACGGCTCGCAGCCCCCCGAAGTCCTTGTTTAGGCCCTGGATTTCCAGGAAAGGTTGATCCATATCAGCTTTCCTCCGCCTCTTCCCTCAGCTCCCGCCGCGAGACTTTTCCCACATCCGTCTTCGGGAGTTCGCCTATGAATTCAATGACCTTGGGAACCTTGTAATGGGCCAAGTTTTTCTGGCAAAAGCCAATAATCTCCTCCTCAGAAATCTTACCCCTGGCCTCACTCTGAAGGACCACGTAGGCCTTGATCAATTGGCCAACCATAGGGTCAGGCACGCCGACTACCCCGGCGGCCTTGATCTGGGGGTGTTTATAAAGAACCTCTTCGACGTGCCGAGCAAATACAGAATAACCTTTGTACTTAATCAAATCTCTTTTTCGATCAAAGAAGTGAAAATAACCTTCTTCATCCATCCTGACCAAATCCCCGGTTCTCAGCCATTTTTTGCCGTCAATCTCTACAATGCTCTCTTCTGTCTCCCTGGGTCTCTTCCAATAGCCCTGCATGATGTTGGGACCGTGGAGAATTAATTCACCCACTTCGTTCACCGGCTTGAACTCCGTGCCATCAGTATTGATAACCGCGGCGATTACACTCGGAAGGGGCACTCCAAAAGAACCGGTCTTGGGTCTATCAAAGGGGGTGCTATGACTGACCGCGGTGGTTTCGGTCATACCGTAACCTTCCAATATCTTGGCCTGCGTCCGTCTCTCCCACTCATTGATGGTGGATTCGTGGAGAGTGTCTGCACCACAAGCGATCAGTTTAAGTCGCTTCCAGTTCACGCGGTCTGTTTTTTCATACTCCTTGAGGTATTCGTAGAGGGTGGGCACGCCGAAAAATCCAGAAACTTGATAGCGTTCAATGGCCGAGAGGATATCATCTATGTCCGGGGTGGTGAAAAGAACAAGCGTGGAGCCCTGAACCAGGCCATTGAGCATCACCACAACCTGCCCGTAAATATGAAAAAAGGGCAGGTATGCTATGACCACTTCCCTACCCTCCTCAAACATGGGCCAGAAGGAGACGGTTTGGGCCTGCAGTGAGACGATGTTATAATGGGTTAAGGTCGCCGCCTTAGGGAGTCCGGTGGTTCCTCCAGTATAGGGGAGAGCGGCGATATCTTTTCTAGGATCGATAGTAATCTGTGGAGGTTGAGGGGGATATTTTTTGATTAGGCTTTGAAACAGATGAAGCCCGGCCTGTTCAACATATTGAGGAGACGGAACCTCCATTCCCCGGTAGACCTTCGCCAAGGCGCTCTTCCCAAATAATCTCTTAAGCGGAGGCAGGTAGTCTCCGATATTTGACAGGACCACATTATCCAGCTTAACTTGAGCCTTTTCTACGTTATCATAGAGGATATCCTCACAGACAATCGTCTTGGCCTCACTGTCCTCAAGCTGATGCTTTACTTCCTTGCTTGTATAAACCGGGCTGATGGGGGTGACCTTGGCTCCGACCTTCAGGGCGGCAAAATAGACGATAACATACTGGGGGCAGTTTAAAAGGTATAAGGCCACCGTATCATCCTTGCTGACGCCCAGGTCGTTCAGGGCCGCTGCAAAACGGTCGATCAATTCTTTGAGTTTCTTGTAGCTGATCTTTTTGCCGTAGAAGATCAATGCGGTCTTGCTTCCGTATTTATCCGCCATTTGATCAAATAGCTCGGGCACAGATGTGTCGGGAACATCCACTTCTTTGGGAACACCTTCCGGGTAGTACTTCAACCAGGGTTTGGCCATGTATGCTTCTTTGGCAACCATATTTTTCCCTCACAGCCTAAATTGGAGCTTCTTCATCCTTGGGCCTCATCACAATCTCGGACTCTCCGGAAAAGCTATCGTCAGTTGTCAGTGGTCCGTTGTCAGTTGAAAGGGGCCACTAACCTACTCACTACACATAACTCAAAATGTCCTTCTCTATTGCAACGGACAACGGACAACCATCAACGGACTACACGGTTAATCCAACGGCGCCGTACAAATCCGGCATGTCTTCCGTGTGGCTACATTCCTGATCTTACACCTGGGACACTCTGTTTCCACCTTGTCGCGTAACCACGGAAGAAGGCCGTCCGGCATGTAGAGGAGGATCAACAGGATGACAACCGCGAACATTAACGTGCGATACTCGGGCCAAAACCGCAGGAACTCTAATAAGGGAAAAAGAATAAAGACCGCGCCGACAGGCCCATATATCGTGACTATCCCGCCAAACACCGCCCAGATAACAACCGTGAAAGACATCGAGACCTCGAGGGTGGAAGGGCCCGCAATCCTCATGAAATGCGCATAGAGCCCCCCGGATATCCCCGCGAAAAACCCGCTGAGGGAGAAGGCCAGAAGCTTGTAACGGGTCGTGTTGATGCCCGCGGCCCTCACCGCCACCTCATCTTCCCTGATGGCATGGAAAATAATGCCGGTATTGGAGTTGGTTATCTTCCACATGATGGTACACAGGCCGAGCATGAGCACCACGGTAACGTAGTAATCACGGATGCGAGACCCGGAAAGGCGGTCCAGGCCGGAGACACCCAATTCTCCTCCGGTAACATCAGGAATGGCGAAAACGATTCCCATCAAAATAATCGGGAAGGCCAGTGTGGTCAGCGCCAGGTATGTACCCTTGAGCCTGAGACAGGGAATTCCGATAATCAGACCGGCCAGAACTGCGGCCAATGCTCCGACGGGGATACTACCCCAGGGAGGCAGGCGGGTGTGCAGGTTCAGGAGGGCGGCAGTGTAAGCTCCCACACCAAAGAAAAGCGCGTGCCCGAAATTCATCTGGCCGGTAAAACCGGACAAAAGATCCCAACTGGAGGCGAGGATAGCAAAAATGCTTGTCAGAATCAGGATGCGCAGCAGGTAGGGATCCTTGGTGAAAACGGGCAGGAAGAGGAGAACCAAAAAGAAAAGGAGAACAACTATCCGGCTGGGGAGGACCAGCATCTCCCCTTTAAAGATGAAGTAAAGCCTTCTCAGGTAGAAACCGAGTACACCCATGCCTATCTCTCTTCCTCAAAAGCAACGCCAAAGAGGCCTTCCGGCCTGATCAACAGAACCAAGATCATAATGGACAGTGCGACAGAACCCTTCAGATAAGCCCCCATGGGTGCCAAAAAGACTACCAGTGCCTCGGCAAATCCCAGAATATAGGCCCCCACAAAGCTCCCTTTGATGCTGCCCAGTCCTCCCAGGACTACGACAGCCATCATCATGATCAGGGGGTGCATCCACATATGAGGATTAACAATAGTGAGAGGCACTACCACGGCACCTGTGAGGGCGGCCAGTCCAACAGAGATGCCCATGGTAATCATAGCCACCCGGCTCTCATTCATACCCATTAGATTGGCCACTTCCCTGTCCTCGGCCGTAGACCGGACAGCCAGGCCCAGTTTGGTTTTCATTAATAGGGCCCGGAGGGCGGCCAATATCAAAAGAGCCATACCAAAAGTCAGCCATTGTTGATAGAAGACCTTGACCCCGAAAGTCGTCATGTATCCTTCGATAAGAAACGGCACGCTCAGGAAGTCTCCGCTGAAAATCAGGAGCATGATTTCTTGCATCGCAATGGCCAGAGCGATGGTGCCGATCAACACGGCGGCCTCATGCTCGCGGATAGGGTCTATGAGGAGCTTATAAGAGATCAGACCGAACAGGGTGACCAATATGACGGCCGCCAACATACCCCAAATGGGGTGGAAGCCCAGTTTGTGGGTTCCGAAATAGATACAATAAGCGGCCACCATGTAAAATGCTGTATGGGCGATGTTAACGATGCGTGCAACGCCAAAGATCAGGGAAAACCCGATGGCCAGAAGGGCGTACACACTCCCGCTGATCAGGCCGCTGATAATTATATCCGGTATCATAAAGCGTCAGTAGACTGGTTCTTCCCGCCCCTCCTCGCTCGGCAAGGAGGGGGGAGTCACTTGAAGAATAGGTTATTTTTTGTATTCTTCGATTACCCAGGGCGGTATCTTGTAAGGAACAATGCCCTTATAGGTGATCTCGGGTGCAGCTTCGCTGGCCTTCCATTTATTAGGCCAGACGCCCTTTAGCTTGCCATCCTGCCACTGGACGCCCAAGCTGGTCAGATAACCCGGACCCCATGTGAGATCATGAAGATGACGGCCTTCAGCGTCTTTCATGTATTTTACCTTGCCGGCGGGCGCCAAAAATTCGCGGTTTTCATATACGCTCACCAACTTATCCGCATCGAGCGTCCCTGCCTGTTCGATGGCCGGGGCCAGGCCATAAATCAAAGTGGAATACGTGTCCGCCGTGTAAGTGGGCACCTCACCGAACCTCTTAATGTATCCATCAACAAAGGGCTTGGTGAGTTCATTAATCTCAACATCCCGGGCATAGGTATTCATGGTCATCACATAGTTGCCCATACTCTGGGTGGCCCCCCAAAAGCCATCTTTCTGGGCCTCTACGTTGATTCCGACCTGTACAGCCGGTACCTTGAGCTCTCCGGCCTGCCTGGCAAAAGTAATCCCCACCGAAGCGGAAAAAGTGGTAAAAATCATGTGGGCCTCCGAGCTCTGGATGGCCGAAAGCTCGGCTGTCACGTCCGTGGCGACAGCGGAAGGCCTCCAGATACCGGCGACCTCCATGCCCATCTTGGGGATAAACCCTTCGGCCGCCTCAATCATCGGGTCAACCCACATCGCCTTTTCTGCGGCAATGGCCACCTTCACCTTCGGGATATTCAGCGATTTTTTCAAGATTGCCCCGACGGTTGCCATGTGAATGAAGCTCGTCCTGGCCAGGAACTTGGAATTAAAAGGGGTACCCCGGAAGAAGTATTTATATCTGTCATAGTCCTTGGCTACCCTGAGGCAGAGTTCAGGGTGGGCAGCTCCTGTACCAATAAAGATCTTCTTGTAGTCCATGGCTATGTCCTGCATGGCCAAGACAGCTTCAGACCGAAAGCCGCCCACAATGAAATCCACTTTGTCACGCGTGACAATTTTTTCCATTGCATTGGTGGCATCCGTAACGTTTATAAATTCGTTAGAATCCGCCTTGACCAGCTCGATTTTCATTTTCTTCTTGCCAACCTTGACGCCTCCCCTGGCATTGATCTCCTCAGCAGCCATTACGGCCCCGTTCCAATGCCCCTGGCCCTGCACAAAATTCATAGGGCCGATCACGCCGATCTTGATGACCTCGGCCCCCCAGGCAGAAAGACTGATGGTCACAACAAGAAGGGACGCCAGTAAGATGCTCAAGAGAAAATTATGCTTTTTCATGATATCCCCTCCCTCTTAGGATTAGGTTATGTTCCATACAGAATAATGGAAACTGGAAACCCGCCCTCTCCGAGCCATACGCTTTACCAGCCGGAAGCCGAATGGGGGGGACCGAGCGCAGCGGAGCAAGCGGGAAGGATACTGCATACTAGGAAAAGGAGAAATCCCATTAATAGACTCTAATTCCACTGCCACTAGATTGCATGTGTGATTGGAGAAGCCAATGGACCGGGAGAAGTTCTCTTCTCGTATGGAAGGATAGAGTTTTTTTCTGTAGACTTGCGTGCGTTGGACCGTCTCAGTGATCTTCAAAGCGGGTCTCCTAAAATTGCAAATAAAGGACCCGGTGGACCGCTTAAGAATTCACTTCGTCAACGGTTGCTTTTTGTATGGCGCACGGTACGGCTTTTCTTCCCAAGCCGCTGATCTGATGGAGAGTTTTCTAGCCCTGACCAATCGGCTTTTCACTACTTACTTGGGGAAGAACCGTGACATGTTAGTGTAAGATCGGGCTGAAAATGTCAAGGAGGATTTTTTTCATTCTTCAATAGTCACTAGAATTGAGGAGTTTCCCAGTTTTTCGAGGAGATCCTCTTGCTCCTGAACGACGTTAGCGGAAACGGTGGGGTACCTATCGAGGGTGAGCAGGCTTCGACGTGAGCTCAGCCGAACGGAAGGGGAGGGCCCGGCCTTTACAGCCGGGAAGATGAATTACAGAAACATATCAGGTCAAAATGGGAAAACTCCTCAGTAGAATTGTCTTGACGCTTTTCGAGATTGCATAGTAAGAATTGCAAAAAATCCAAGCTTCATTCTGAGTATTTGAATTTGTTTCCAATTCTAGACTACCCGCCTCGAGCTCATTAGGTCCTTGTAAATGAAAAAAGGGAAATTCTTACACTCCCGAACTTGAAAAACTGTGGAGGTCCTCGCCATGAAGACGGAATACAAGACCCTAGAGGTTCATATCAGTGACGGTGTGGCCGTCCTCACCATGAACAACCCACCCGTTAATCAACTCTCCAGGCCCTTTGCCAGGGAGATGTCTGAGGCATTATTGGATGCTTTTTCAGCCCGAGAAGTCACGGCCGTCATCCTCACGGGGACAGGAAAAAACTTCATTGCTGGAGCCGACATTACCGAGATCAAGGGCGTGACGCAGAGGGATGAAGTCTTTTTACGGATCATGGAGGGTAATCGCTTTGTAGATGCCATTGAGGATGGACCCAAACCCGTGATCGCAGCCATCAACGGGCATTGCCTTGGGGGAGGCATGGAGATCGCCATGGCCTGCCATTACCGGATCGCGGCACAGGGTGTTCAATTGGGCCAGCCAGAGGTGCGGATTGGTCTTATTCCTGGAGCAGGCGGGACTCAGAGGTTGCCTCGCCTGGTGGGCCTTCCGGATGCCCTTCAGATGATCACCACGGGCGAGAGGATTTCCGCAGAGGAGGGATTGGAGAGGGGGTGCGTCGATGAGGTGGTTCCCCGTGAGCATCTCCTGGAAAAGGCGTTTGATGTGGCTCGACGCTTCATCTCCGGTGAGCTAGACCACAGGAACCGGCTTACACGCATGCGCACGGATCGGCTCCCCCCCTCTGAGGAGAAGCAGGCGATAATCACCTTGGCCAAGCAGATGGCGGCAGAGAAGGCCAGAGGCTACATTGCTCCTTTCAAGGCCATTGAGGCCATGGAACGGGGGCTTAGCGATGATTTTGAGGCGGATCTGAAATGTGAGGCAGAACTCTTTTGTGACTGTGCTGTTTCTGAGATAGCCAAGAACCTCATCGGAATCTTCCTCAACACCCGAGCGGCGGGGAGACTCTCGCGGATTGAAGGGGTGGAGCCTCAAAAGATCCGGACCGTAGGGATGCTTGGAGGCGGGGTCATGGGCTCGGGGATCACAAACCTGCTCCTCCGCCACGGGTTCGATGCCATCCTCTGGGATATTAACGACGAGGCCATCCAGAAGGGGCTTTCGGCCATCCGGAAGACCTTCGATTATCCCCTCAAGAAAGGGAAGATGACCGAAGGAGATCTCAACGCACTGATGCAGGAACACCTGTCCACCACCACATCTTTGGAGGACCTGGGTAAGGCGGACCTGGTGATCGAGGCCGTCGTAGAGGACATGAAGGTCAAACAGGCCATCTGGAAGCGGCTTGAGGGGATCTGCAGACCCGAGGCGGTGTTCGGAACGAACACATCGGCCTTGCCTATCACGGAGATGGCCTCGGTGGTTACGGATCCGGGTCGGATGATCGGCCTTCATTTTTTCAACCCAGCCGAGCGGATGCAGCTTTTAGAAATCATCTGCGGAAAGCACACCTCGGACCAGACCCTGGCCACGAGCGTGTTCTATGCGAAGGCCATCCGCAAGGTGCCCATCGTAGTCAATGATGGACCTGGCTTCTACGTTTCGAGACAGCTTTCGGCCCTCATGGGCGAGTTCACCTTCCTGGTGGGGGAAGGGGTAGATCCTGCCCGCGTCGAGGAGGCCATGGTTGAGTTCGGGCTGCCTATGGGCCCCGCAACCTTGAGTGACCTCACGGGGATCGATATCGGCTACCATGTGGGAAAGAACTTCGAGCAATCCTTCGGGAAACGTTGGAAGATGTCCCCCATTTATGAGAGGGTTTATCAGACCGCATGCTATGGGCGGAAGACTGGTGCAGGGTGGTACGACTACAGTGGGGAAGAGCCTGTCCCCAACCCGAAGGTGCTTGAGGTGGTTGATATCTATTTGCGGGAAGAGGGTATCACGCCGAAAGAGGTGCCTTTACAAGAGATCGTGGATCGGATGCTGGCCCGAGCCATCAATGAGGCCACGTACATGATCCAGGAGGGAATCTGCGACAGACCCCAGGATATGGACCTGGCCATGATCTATGGGACCGGTTTTCCTCCCTACCGAGGAGGAATTCTCCGTTGCGCAGACTCATGGGGAATCCGCAATGTATACGAGCATCTCATTAAGCTGGAGGCGGAACACGGCATTCGATTTAAACCCGCAACCCTTCTCAGAGAAATGGCCGAATCGGAAAACACCTTCTACAAAGATTAGGAAAAACAACCGGAGAGAAAAGGAGTTCCAGAAGGAGAGAACCTGTCAGGTAAAGCAATTTGAAATTCATGCCTTGACCTTTATGACCCTGAAAACCAGTTCAGAATGCCTACTACAAGAGAGCTTTCTGATCCCATTAATCTTATCGAGTGGCTCTCCCCAGCAAATGGAACCGCCCTATTGATCAACCCGTTAGAAGTTGAACCACTTGCTCACGATGGTAAGAGGGATCTCCCAGGGCCTGCTCGTTGGCCTTAGCCCGTCTGAGATATAAATGAATGTCGTTCTCCCAGGCGAAACCAGTCCCTCCCAAGACCTGTAAGGCGCCAGCCGAGACGTGTGTATAGGCTTCGGAGCAAAAGGCCTTGGCCACCGAAGCCGCGAGGGCAGCCTCCTCAGGGTCTCCGTGGTCTTGGGCCCACGCGGCCCAGTATGAAATAGAGCGTGAACTTTCCACCTCCACGTACATCTGAGCACAACGATGCTTGATGGCCTGGAAGGCCCCGATGGGTTGATCGAACTGGATGCGGGTCTTGGCGTATTCCGTTGCAATCTCCATGGCCCGCTGCGCGCCACCAACGCATTCGGCGGAAAGGCCAGCCTGGGCCCGTTGCAAGACCCGGCGCAAAGGCTTCCATCCCTTATGGGGGTCTCCCAGAATCCCCTCTGGGCTCACCCGCACCCCCTTGAAGTCCACCGTGCAGAGCTTACGAGTGCGATCCATGGTCGGCAGAACAGAGACGGAAATCCCGTCTGCGCTAGGGTTCACCAGGAAGAGGGTAATTCCCTGTGCCGGGTCATTTCCCGCTTCGGTGCGGGCCGCGCAGACGAGGAAATCCGCCACATGCGCATCGGGCACGAAGAGTTTTGTCCCGTCCAGGACGAATGTATGTCCATCTGCAAGGGCCTCCATTTGGATATAGCCGAGGTCTGCGCCGCCATCCGGTTCATGGAGGGCTAGAGTGCCCCGTATCTCACCCGCGGCGATCCCGGAAAGATACCGCTCTTTCTGCGAATCGCTTCCAGCTTCTATGACAGCCTCGGCCGCCAGTAAGACCGTGGAGAAAAAAGGGCCTGGAAGCACGACCCGACCCATCTCCTCCAAGACAATGTTGAGGTCCATCTGGTCCATACCCATCCCCATATACGTCTCTGGGATGCGTACCCTCATCCAGTCCATCTCGATCATCTTAGCCCATATTTTGTCAGTGAATCCCCGCTCATCCCTGTACATGTCGCGGGCATAATCGGTGGGACACTCTTTATCCAAAAACCTACGGGCCTCCTTGGCTACATCGATTTGAACTTCGTCTAAGCGTACGTCCATCGCTTTACCCTCCTCTACTTTCTCTTGGCTCGAGACATATCCTTTGGCAGGCCCAGGACGCGCTCACCAATGATATTTCGCAGAATTTCCGAGCTACCGGCCTCGATGGTGTTGCCCTTGGATCTTAGAAAACTGTATTGCCAATAACCATCCTGAATGGTCCAGGGAGAGCCCCCCATAATCTGGCTGTTAGGGCCCTGCATTCCTATGGCAGCCTCGCAGATTCTCTGATTAGGCTCACTCCACAGAAGCTTGCCGATGGATCCTTCTGGACCAGGGACCTTGTTTCGGAGTTGATTGCTGAGACTTCTTAATCCGTGGTACTTTAAGACCATGACCTCAATGTAGGCCTGGGCCAACTGCTGCCGGAAGGTGGGATCATGGATGACAGGTCTCCCCGAACGCTTGGTCTCGCTCGCCATCTCTATCATCTTTTGGATGTTTGTCTGATACGCCGCGCCCATAATCGCATCTCCCAGCACGCGCTCGAACATCAGGGTGGTGATAGCAATTTGCCATCCTTGACCCTCCTCTCCCACCCGCATCTCCACGGGTACCCGAACGTCATCAAAAAAGAGCTCGTTGAACTCGGTCTCTCCCGTTATCTGTGTCATGGGGTTCACCTCAACCCCAGGCAACTTCATGTCCAGAAGGAGGTAACTCAGTCCCCTATGCTTGGCAACAGTGAGGTCCGTGCGCACGAGCAGGATGCAGTAATCCGCCATATGGGCGTAACTCGTCCAGACCTTCTGCCCGTTGACGATGTAATGATCGTTCTCCTTCACGGCCTGGGTAGAAACATTGGCCACGTCGGAGCCGGCATCTGGTTCACTGAATCCCTGGCACCAGATATGTGTTCCATCCATGATTCTGGGAAGGAACTCTCGTTTCTGATTCTCGTTCCCGCAGGTAAAGATGGTAGGGACGGCCATGGCATGAGTGACGACCCCTGGGATCCTCAGTTCCGGGCATGTGGAGAAGAGAGTCTGTAAGACGATCACCTCCTCCATCAAAGTCTTGCCCTGTCCGCCGTACTCTTTGGGGTAGTGCATCGCGGCGTACCCGGCGTCGGAGAGCCGCCTTTGGAAATCCTTATAAGCGCGTTTCAATTCCTCCTGTGAATCGTAGTTCCGGTAGTGGGAGGGGTCCCAGTCACAAGGAAGGTTCTTCTCCAGCCACGAGACAAATTCCTCTCGGAATGCCTCTTGCTCCTCGGTTAATCGAAAATCCATTTTCTCCTCGTCCTTTCTTCACATGCTGGCAAATCAGCCACGGATAGAAATTCCAAAGTCTCTATAGAAAAAGAGTTAGTGAACTAAAGTATAGAATGCTCAAAGTACCCATTACACAGTAAGCTATAAGTGAACAACTGAATAGAGCCCGGTGGTGGCGGCTTGAGCAGTCTCAGCAACAACAACTGGCCAGCTTCCACCGCGCCTGGAATCATCTACGGCTCGCGAACGGGCTTAGAATTGAGCTCATGGCGATAAAGGCGGATGGCGGTCCGCCCATGGCCGGGCCTCCTCAAGCTGCGCGGCCAAGAGCTGCAACCATAAGAGATGAACTACACACCCAACGGAGCTGTTTGCCGCGTCCGACCCCAGTGAGTTATCCTGCGGCGCTTACCTGAAGGAATGCGACTGTTCTGAGCAAAACACGATTCTAGTGCGGTGCTAGGGAGCCAGTGTAAGGGCTTTTTCTACGATGAACCGCGAGATTTCTCCCCGTCAGCTTCAGGCGGCTTGTTAGGCCGCTTTGGCCTTTTACGGCGGCCGCTGCAACGACTTGTTATACCGAGCACCGAGTCAGTGATACTCAAACTGACCTGAACTCAGGTTGATATCTTACGAGATCACCTCGTCCGGCCAACACCCCTTCACGAAGCTCCATAACCATGAATCCAACATCCGGAATATCGAACTCACAGTGAATACCGCACGGCTTCGCTGGCGCGAAACGAAACCTTGGGCAGAAGCCCGGATGGCCAAGGACGACCGCGATCTCATGCCCGGCTCGCCGACATTGCTCGAGCCCAGTACCAACCAGTTGAGACCCGATTCCTCTCCTCTGGGATTGCATTGAAATTTGATCCGGCTGGTTCGAATATCACAGGAGAGAAATAGCCAAGCTATTCTTGGTTTTTACAAAACTTAAGCGTATATTGCGATCAATAGGTAAGACCCTTTTGTCTTTGCGTGTGGTGAGTCCTTACGCTCAATGAGGCTAAATTCCAGCCGTGACGGAGTAAGTGTATCCTGTCCGGAGTGAAACCGTGTCGCGCAAGGGATTTCTATTTTGCGATATTACAGTACGAGCCATCCAAAGGTCAACAAAAATGGAGAAAGAGAGAAAGATGTGAAGCCGGGAGGTGAAAGAGATCATGAAAGGGAGGCGTCTGATTTTTCAGACACCATCGGCCTATAGGTACCCCTTGCTTATCAAGCAGTTGCTCCACACGCCCATTCTCTGGGCGCCTGATCAAGAGATCGTTTACCGTGACCTCATGCGATACACTTATCAGGACCTTTATAGACGGATAAATCGCCTAGCCTCCGCCCTGGCCTCCCTCGGTGTGGCACCTGGAGACACAGTGGCTGTGTTGGATTGGGATTCTCACAGGTATCTCGAGTGTTTCTTTACCATTCCCATGATGGGCGCGATCCTCCATACCGTGAACATTCGTCTTTCGCCTGAACAAATCCTGTATACAATGAAACATGCTGAGGACACGGTGGTTCTGGTGCATGAGGAGTTTCTCCCTGTGTTGGAAGACATTGCCAGTCAGTTGAAGACCGTGCAAAACTTCATCTTACTGAAAGACGGGGCCGAAGCGCCGTCAACGTCTCTGCTGCTCTCAGCCGAATACGAAGACATGCTGGGTCAAGCGAGGGATTTCTTTGATTTTCCCGATTTCGATGAGAACACCCAGGCCACGACTTTTTATACTACAGGGACAACAGGGATGCCCAAAGGGGTCTATTACAGCCACCGTCAGTTGGTTCTTCACACCCTGGTCGTGGCCATTGCCTTAGGGGCGTTCACGGGACAGGGTCGGCTCCTATCAGGGGGCGTTTACATGCCCATTACCCCGATGTTTCATGTTCATGCCTGGGGAATTCCGTATGCAGCTAGCCTTCTGGGAGTTAAGCAGGTCTACCCGGGACGTTACGAGCCGGAAACGCTTTTGAAACTGATTCAAAAAGAAAAGGTCACCTTCTCCCACTGCGTGCCTACCATTCTCCATATGCTGCTCAACAGCCGGATGGCGAAAAAGATCAATCTATCAGGCTGGACGGTGAACATTGGAGGTGCGGCCCTTTCCAAAGGATTGGCCAAGGTCGCGTGTGAACTTGGCGTGAACGTGTTCGCTGGCTATGGAATGTCAGAGACTTGCCCGGTTCTGACTACAGCCACCTTAAAGCCTCAAATGCTGGATTGGGGCATGGAACGCCAATTGGACGTTCGAATCAAAACCGGTTTCCCCATACCCTTGGTCGACCTGAGGATAGTGGACGAGGTGGGACAGCCCCTCCCAAGAGATGGACGATCTCCTGGAGAGGTCATAGTTCGGGCTCCTTGGCTCACCCAGGGGTACTTCAAGGAGCCTGAAAAGTCCGAGGAACTGTGGAGGGGAGGATGGCTTCATACCGGAGATATTGCGACCATGGATGAAGAGGGATATATACAGATCACTGATAGACTGAAAGATGTAATAAAGAGTGGAGGGGAGTGGATATCCTCCCTAGAATTGGAAAATCTCATCAGTCAACATCGGGCGGTTTCAGAGGTGGCGGTTGTCGGCGTCCCCGACGAAAAGTGGGGGGAACGACCTGTGGCCGTGGTGATCCTGAAACCTCAGTACTTGGGAAAGGTGTCTGGGGAAGATCTGCTTGTCTTCCTTGAACCATATGTTAGCGACGGAGTCATCCCTAAATGGGCGATTCCCGATAAAGTCTATGTGGTGGATGAGATCCCGAAGACAAGCGTGGGAAAGATAGACAAAAAAGAAGTAAGGAAGAATCTCGCGGACTGGCAATGGGGTCCACCTCATATTTAGTTAAATCTTCAGCACACCAAGAATCCTCCGCAGATATTTCCTATACGACCGCAGGCTCCTCTCGGAACTAAGCGGTCGCGCCTGGCCTCTGGCCCGTAGGGCTTAAGCCCCAGAGGGAAATGCCTTAAGACCTTTCCCCAGGAATCGGTGCCCAAAGACACGTACCTAATTAAACCTTCATGCCAGGCAGGTTGAGGGATGCTGTATTGCCTCCATCTACCGGAAAGGCCTGGCCGGTGATGTAGCTAGCTTCATCACTGGCCAGAAAGAGAATGGCATAGGCGACCTCTTGGGGTCTGCCATAGCGCCTCAGTTCGCAACGACTGCCGAGCTTCCCAAATTTCCCTATCTCGCGGGCATAATCAAAAACCGGCTTCGTCATCCCCGTCTCGATCAGTCCAGGACAGACTGCATTGACCCGAACATTGTACCCTCCCATGTCGCAGGCAGCGGTCTGGGTAAAGTTGATGAGCGCTGCTTTACTAGCACTGTAGGCATTGCCCCCTGCTCCAGAGCGAATTCCTGCCACGGAGGCCGTGTTCACGATAGCGCCGCATCTTCTCGCCTGCATGTGTTTGGCCACGTGTTTTGTCCCGAAGACGGGGCCCATGACATTGATCTCGAAAACTCTACGCCAGTCATCAGCATCTTGGCCCTCCAAATTCGCCAACTCTCCGATAATTCCAGCATTGTTGCAAAGAATATCCACCTGCGAGTAAGTCTTGAGAGCCAGATTAATGAGTTCTTTGACTTCATCCTCAAGGGCCACATTGGTCCTCTTGATGACAGCCTCACCGCCCTCTCCTTTCACGAGGCTCAGGGTCTCTTTTAATTCCTCCTCATTGATATCCGCCAGAACCAGCTTAGCCCCTTCGCTGCCAAAAAGGACGGCAGTTGCACGACCAATGCCGCTGGCGGCTCCTGTAATAATAGCCACCTTCCCATCCAAACGTCCGTTTTTTCCCATGGCCATCTCCCTAGTTAGTGGTAAACGTGATCATTTTTTCATCTCTTTCTCTGAAGACCATTCCTCTTTCCTCAAGGTATCTCAGGTGAGCAATGGCCTCTCCGGTGGCAAACCATTTTTGTGCTGGTGGGAATAGGTTCCAGGACTCATAGTCAATATCCCAGGTCATCTCTGATGCAACCTGAAAGGCATTCCTTGAACCCCTGCCTAGGATTAAGCGGATTTCATCAGCCCTCTTCTTGTGATGCCTTTTCAATTCTTGGATTCTCTCTTTGTAGTTCCTGAAAAGACGCCTGTGTCCGGGCAATACGAGGTTAACCCCCAACTCATAAACTTTGTCCAAACTGGCCAGATAATTTTTCAGTGGATTCCCCTGATCTGACCAACATTGAATGTTAGGCGTTATGTCATTGAGAATATGGTCTCCAGAGACAAGAATCTTTCTGGTGGGTTCATAAAGACAGGTATGACCTCTGGTGTGACCGGGAGTCTCCACGCATTTGAATCGGTAATCTCCAATTCTGATCGTGTCTCCATCTCCTAGGATACTCAGGTCAGGAATCCACTCTAAGCTGTACTTGTAGGCGGGATGGCCGTGAAGGGCGGCTCGAAGCTCATTTTCTGGAAAACCATTCATGCTGGCATAATCAAGCATGGATTCCCAGCCACCCCATGTCTTCATGATTTCTGTATCCGGCCGGTTAAAGTATATCTTGCTAGTATTTGTGACCAGCCTTGAGACAAGGCCGAAATGATCAGCATGCAGGTGGGTAATGAAAAAGTCGGTTTCCCCCAAATCCACGTCCAGTTGTCGCAAACCAGCCTGCATGGCTCCCAAGCACTCTCTTCGATTTAACCCCGTATCAATGATTAAGTTTCTGTCAGAGGCCTTTATCACATAAGAGTTGAGGGATTTGAGGGGACTCCCAGGCAGGGGGATTTCGATTCGAACGAGATTGGGCAAAACCTCTTCAATCATGGATTCACTCCAGTGGCATAAAACATCATCTGTTGGACTGCCAGAAATCCCTCAGTATGGTCAGGTGCTCCTTTTCCTCGACTTTAATTAGCTGATAACCCACGGCCTACCTCCTTGATGTTTTCGTGGGCTAAAGCCCTCTCGGCGGTAGGATTATTCATAATTTCCGTCCCTTATCATCCTGGTCGGCTTAAAGGTTTCCTTGTTAAACTTTTCGGCTAACCTCTCCAGTCTCTTGGCCAGGTCCGAAGGGTCCTGTCCCTTTGCAACGGTCATGGGACCAATCGCGTTACCCGTGCCGTTGACTATGGCTATATCAACATCGTCGGCCGAGCAGACACCCATCTCAATAATCTTGGTGGCCTCGTTGATTTGAACAGCAATCAGGTCCATGGGGTCCACCCTATCCGTAGCCTTGGATTCGTCGATTTCAGGCCTACCCTTAGACCAATCAAATAATCCTTTCCCTGTCTTTTTGCCCAGTTCACCAGCCTTGACCTTTGCCTCTATCGTCCGGCCCGGCGCGAAGTCCGGATGGATCGCCTCGGCGTAGTATTTACTACCATGATAATTGATATCAAGGCCGGTATAGTCCATAAGCTCATACGGTCCCATGGGCATACCCAGCTTCCGCATCAAGGCATCGACCTCTTCAGGCTCAGCAATTCCCTCATCCAGGATGCAGTTTAAGAGAACGCCACTGGGCGCCTGAACCCGATTGACGATGAAACCCGGTACGTCCTTTTCCACGCGAACCGGAACCTTGCCATTCTTCAGGACAAAGTCAAGGGCCACCTCCATGGTTTCATCCGTGGTTTCTTCCCCCCTGATCACCTCCACCAGGTTCATGAGCACCGCGGGGTTAAAGTAGTGAAGGCCCAGGACCTTCTCCGGCCTGTTGGTGGCCGAAGCGATCTCGGTTATTTTCATGGTCGAAGTATTGGAAGCCATAAGAGCATGAGACGGCGCGGCCTCATCCATGGCGGCGAAGATCTCCTTTTTCAGTTCCATGATCTCGGGAATGGCCTCGATAACCAGGTCAGCCCCATGGATGGCCTCCTCCAGGTCTACGCAAGGATTAAGGAGCTCCGAGTTGATCTTTTCATGGTGTTCGGCCGGGACTTTCTCCTTCTCAACGAGTTTGGTCAGACTTTCGTTTATGCGTGTGACCCCCCGGTCTACCAACTCCTGATTGATATCCCGAAGATAGACCTTGTAGCCCGCAATAAGGGCCACCTCCGCGATTCCATGTCCCATATCGCCGGCACCCATTACCGCTACAGTCTTAATGTCTTCAACTTTCATCGTTTTCTCCTAAGTTGGCCAGAAAGGTGGGATTTCGCCATCCGTACATCCACTGCTCGTTGACACCCCTGGCGCATCCTACCTGGAAATCATCGATCTCCTTTGGATCGATCCCTGTCCTTTCTATGAGTTGGGATAGTGGCTTACCCACCAATTCGTCTGCTCTCAGCCTGCAGAACCAGTCCCGAACTGGGTCATTGGGTCTGGACCGTGATTGAGCTGTCCTCAGATACTCTGGGATAACGACCTCTTGCATCATTCCACCTCCTTGATTGGTTTGATACTCCCTTTCCAAACAAAGTTCCACGTAATCTCGAAGTATACCTTCACGGCCTCCCGAGGACGCATGGTGCGTTGCATTCATCCTCACCATGATCTCCACATCGGGTAGTCCCATTTGCACCTCGATTTTTTTGACTGCTGTGATGTGATCGCGCGTATGCAGCTACCCTGACTATGCTAGCATACCACCATCACAGATTATGCATGATCCTGTGGTGAAGGATGCGGCATCGGATACCAGGTAGAGTACTGCGCCTGCCATCTCACTCGGCTGTGCATGCCTGCCCAAGGGTATCTGTTTCACGGCGTAATCATAGATTTCCTTAGTCTCTATGAGTACTCTGGAGAGCTTGGTCTCAGTAAGGCCCGGCAGCAAGGCATTCACCCTTATGTTCTCGCCTGCAAGCTCCTTGGCAAATGCCTTTGTCATAGCAATAAGTCCTGCCTTGGTGATGGCGTAGATACCCTGCATAGGTACCGGACGCACACCGCCGATAGATGCCACATTCACGATAGAACCCCCACCTGATTCCATCATCAGTCGTGCAGCATGTTGTATCATGAAAAAAGGCCCCTTGAGGTTTACATCGTGAGTTTTGTCCCATACCCCCTCATCAGCACCCAGCATATCCCCGAAATGTGGGTTAGTGGCAGCATTGTTCACGAGTATGTCAATCTTTCCGAACCTGTCTTTCACTTCCTTGAAAAGCGCCTCTATCTGTTCCAGATGACCCACATGGCAGGCGATCGCCTCAGCTTTGCCACCATTTTCCTCTATTTTCTCTACAACGTTTTGGAGGGCATCTATCTTCCTGCTCACGAGTAGGCAGTGTGCACCGTGGTAAGCCAGGGTGACAGCTATGGCCTCACCGATACCCCTGCTGGCCCCTGTGATAAGGGCAATCTTACTCTCTAAAGAAAAATCAACCATACATGAACCTCCTTTCTAATCCCCTCCATACCATCTTCCTTACCGGTTGCATTTCTTAATCTCTCTGGAAGGTGTCTCCAGATTTGACCCTGTTCGGCCCTCGCTCGTTGGTGTAAATCCCGTCCAAGAGCGTGAACATGGGAGGCATAGGACGAGAGAGTTTCGAGACCATATGGTGAAGATCCTTCTCAGGCGTAGCGTTATGGCACTTCTTTCTCGAGGGGATGTCTATGGTCCCTTTGAGGTTCTTAATCCCCAGACTGACTACGGTCTGGACGTGGGTCTTCAAAACGGGCAGATCGACCACAAAGTCGCTCATGAGGATATCCCTATTGAAGTTGAGCACTACCCCATCGCCGAGATCAACTTTCTCAAAGGGCCGCTCGAAGACGTTAATGACCTTAACCCCGTATCGTTTTTTCAGGACATCATAGCCGAGGGTCTTGAAGGCATGAGCCGGGGTCTCCCTGTCCCTGGGATCCGTGGTGACCATTCCCTCCCCGATGGTGATGTCATGGATCCCCCGCTCCTTGAGAATCAATGTGATATCTTGAACCACCCGCGAGGTGGTGATTACCCCCCATTTGGGAGACGGCACCGGTTTAGTCCAGAACACGATATTGGGTTTGATAAAGACCTTTGAATTGGGGGAGAGGTGATGCAAGCCGTGGGACAGTTCAACGGCCTTCCGGACCAAATCCAGAGGATCCTCGTAACGTACAATGGCCACAACTGACTTGCTCATGCTAAACCGCTCTATTGATTCTATTCAAGAAGTTCGTTTTCCCATAGGGCGAGACGGGCTTCTCGACGTTGGATCTCATCTTGAGACGACTTGGTTTTTCCAGCGGTTATGTTTTATGAGAGCCTGGAACGCCAGCATCCGACACGAGTTGCCACGCGATGTCCGATAGAAACTCAACATGCACGCCATACGTTTTTGCCTTGTCTGAACTGGCAATGCCGTCGAGCCCCCGTTTGTAAACACCCTGCACGATGGCGGCGAGGCGAAACATGCCAAAGGCGAGGAAGAACTCCCAGTTGGCGATTTTGTTCCGACCAGTACGGCGGCAATAGGTGGCAACATAATTCGCCTCCGAAGGAATCCCTAACGCTTTGAGATCAAGGCCGCCGTAACCAGAAAGCCTGCCTCCACTGGCGGGTAGGTGATAGAGCATACAGTTGTAGGCCAGGTCTGCCAGTGGGTGACCGAGCGTGGAAAGTTCCCAATCGAGCACAGCAATGACGCGCGGTTCGGTCGGGTGGATGATCAGATTCTCGAGACGGTAGTCCCCGTGAGCAATTGTGGTGCTATCATCTTCCGGGATGTTTTTCGCCAGCCACTGAATCAAGTTGTTCATACTCCGAATTTCATCGGTTTTTGAAGCTTCATATTGCTTCGTCCATCGACTGACCTGCCGTGCCATGTAGTTCCCTGGCTTCCCGTAGTCAGCTAGCCCCAGTTTGTTCCAATCCACCAGATGGATCTTCGCAAGCGTCTCGTTCATAGCGTCGAAGATGGCGGCACGCTCTTTGGCGTCTGAAACTTGGGATGCGGTGGGGTCGCGGAATATCCGTCCCTTAATGAGTTCCATCACATAGAAAGCTGTGCCGATAATCGACTCATCCTCGCAGAGCAGGTATGTCTCGGGGACCGGGACGTCTGTATCATTGAGCGCCTTGAGGATGCGGTACTCGCGGTCAACCGCATGCGCCGAGGGAAGCAGTTTTCCAGGCGGCTTTTTGCGTAGAACATACTCCTTTCCACTAGCGGACACTAAAAAGGTTGGATTAGACTGGCCGTATCCAAATTGACGGACCGTCAGGATTCCGGATAAGCCTTGCATGTTCGCACCCAGGTGGTCAGCGAGCGCCCTTTTATCGAAACGGTGGGCAGACATGACCTGAATGATCTCTTTTGTTGAGCTCATGGGTGCTTCTTTAGCTCCAACTTGCTGATAGTCTCGAGATGGACCTCGTCTGGTCCGTCCGCCAAGCGCAACGCGCGGCTATTCGCCCACGCCGCCGCTAGCCAGATATCGGAGGAAACGCCCTCCCCGCCATGTAACTGGATCGCACGGTCGATCACCTTGAGGGCCATATTCGGTGCAACAACCTTGATCATTGCGATCTCGGCGCGTGCGACCTTGTTGCCAACCGTGTCCATCCTGTGGGCGGCATACATAGTTAACAGCCGTGCCTGATCGATTTCGATGCGGGATTTGGCAATGTCTTGCCGCACCGAACCCATCTCCGCGAGCGGCTTACCAAACGCAACTCGGGATTTCGCACGCCGGCAGAGTTCTTCGAGAGCACGTTCGGCCACGCCGATAGTCCGCATGCAATGATGAATTCGCCCCGGACCGAGGCGCCCCTGTGCAATCTCGAAGCCTCGCCCCTCGCCCAGCAATATATTCGAAGCCGGAACACGAACGTTCTCGAATTTGATTTGGCCGTGTCCGTGGGGTGCCTGATCGTAGCCGAAGACCGTGAGCGTCCGCTCAGCCTTCACGCCGGGGGTATCTCGTGGTATAAGGATCATCGACTGTTGCTGGTACCGAGGCGCCTCCGGGTCGGTCTTGCCCATGAGAATGAAAATCTTGCAGCGTGGATCTCCGGCGCCCGATGCCCACCACTTGTATCCGTTAATCACATACTCGTCGCCATCTCGATCGATGCTAGCCCGGATGTTCGTCGCATCCGATGACGCCACGTCAGGCTCCGTCATGCAGAAAGCGGAACGGATCTCACCGGCCAACAGAGGCTTGAGCCACTTCTCCTTTTGCTCTTCGCTGCCGTACCGGACAAGGGTCTCCATGTTTCCCGTATCCGGCGCCGAGCAGTTGAAGACTTCTGGCGCCATTGGCGAGCGGCCCATGATTTCGCAGAGCGGCGTGTACTCGTAGTTGGTCAACCCGGCACCGTACTCGCTATCCGGCAAGAAAAGGTTCCACAATCCTTCCGCTCGGGCCTTCTGCTTGAGCTCTTCGATGATGGGCACGGGCTGCCACCGATCGCCCTCCTCCAGTTGCTCGCGAAACGTCCGCTCGTTGGGGTAAATGTTCTCGTCCATGAATGCCTTGAGGCGCACTTGGAGTTCCTTTGCCTTTTCCGAAAATTCGAAAAACATCCTCTATCCCCTTTCTGAAAGTGAAGTGGATAAGAACCCCCTTTTGAATCAAAGAATCTTAAAGACCTGAGGCTCGTCCGTCAAGTTAGATTGCAAATGCTTAAGAAGCTCCCTCCCAAACCGAGGTAGATTCAAGATGTCGGATACTGGATACTAATGAAGCTCTTCCTGGAAAAACATCAGGTCATAAAGGGAGCCCAGGAGCATGAAAGGCTAACTGGAACAATGGTGCAATCGGCCTATCGCTTTTGGTGTGAAGGTGTTAACATAGTCCGTTGTTCAAATTGGGGCGTAGCTTCTGGGTTTATCCTAGAGGAGGCATTCTGATGAAAGAAGTGGTGATTGCAGGTTATCTGAGGACGGCTCAGTCGCGGTCCAGACCCAAGGATCCGGCTCGCGACTGGTTCCACAACCTCAGAGCCGATGAACTGCTGGCCAAGTTGCTTCCCGAACTTATCGAAAGGACGGGGATCGACCCAAAGGAGATCGATGATTTTCTGGTAGGATGCGCCAGGGGTGTTAGCGAGCAGTGGACGTACGGAGGGCGGAATCTTATTTTTCTGGCCAACTTACCCGAGACGATCTCTGCGAAATTCATAGACCAGCAGTGCGGGTCTGCTATGGCGTGTGTCCATGTGGGTTTTCTTGAGATCGCTGCGGGTTTCGCGGACATCGTTCTGGCAGGCGGAATGGAGCACATGACGCGTGTCCCCATAGGGAGTGCAATGGTTGAAAAAGGGGCCATTGCCCCGAACATGCGACTCTTCACGGAGGAAGCCTATAAACACTGGGACATGACCACCACCATAAGCATGGGGCTTACTGCCGAGAAGCTCTTTTCTCAAAGGGGCTTGACCAAGGAGGACTTGGATCGATGGGGGCTCCGGTCCCACCAGTTGGCTGCAAAGGCACAAGAAGAGGGATTCTTCCTGGAAGAAATCTTACCTATCGAGGCTGAGCAGGCTGACGGTACAATCATGACGGTGGATAAAGATCAGGCCGTGCGGGGGGACGCAACCCCCGAGGCTATGGCCGATCTCAAGCCGGCCTTCAAGGAGGATGGCGTGGTCACGGCGGGCAACTCCTCTCCACTGAATGCTGGAGCCGCATCCATGATGCTTATGTCCAAGAAGACCGCGCAAAAGAAGGGCATCAAGCCCCTGGCGACTATCCGTTCTATCGGTTTCGCCGGTGTGGATCCTACCATCATGGGGGAGGGTCCAGTTCCAGCAACCCGAAAGGCCTTAGGGAAGATCGGTCTGAAGGCACAGGACATCGACTACTGGGAGATCAACGAGGCCTTCTGCATCGTGGCCCTGAACTGCATCAAAGAACTGGGGATCGAGCCGGCCAGGGTCAACGTCATGGGCGGCGGAACGGCCATCGGACACCCACTGGGGGCCACGGGGATACGTTTGGTGGGAAGCCTGGCCCGTATTTTACAGGTGAAAGAGGGGCGCTACGGATGCGCCACAGCCTGTATTGGCGGGGGGCAAGGCGTGGCCACTATCATCGAGCGCGAGTCATACGATTGGTAACCCATTCGCCAGGGATGATTTTCGTTTTCTTGATGAAAATCTTTCGGCCATCTTATAACAAGAGACAGAAGGTTCACACCAAATCCACACTGAAATAGCCGAGCCGAACAGAATAACCACTCAAAAGGGGTGGCTATTTGTTTTCTAATTCCGTCACCCCAAGCTTAGGATCACGTTTTGAATTATCATTTCAGAATGGCGAAATAATACCAAGAAATGGTAATTCAAGACGTGCCCCCCTTTTGCGACTCCCAAGCCGAAAGCCATCAATCCCTTCTCTGAGAGCACTCCGTGAGAGGAGTTCAAGGCTCATTGCATTCTGCTCGGCATTGAGATCATTGTTTTCGAAGATCTTGGTTTATCTGGAGTCAGGCCTGGTTCAGATATGTCCCTTGGTTTGTTGTTGGGGACAGAAGGTTATCTACCTCTTCCTCCCAGCGGGCCCAACGGTGGACAGAGTCCTCGGGGACCTGCTCTGCTACCTTGACCGAGGAGATGTCGTAATGGATGGCGGGAATTCCTTTTACCTCGATTCCATCAGAAGGGAAAGGGAGATGCTGGAAAAGGGATTGTATTTTCTCGACGTGGGAACAAGCGGCGGCATTGAGGGCGCCAGAAACGGTGCCTGTTTCATGGTCGGAGGGAGGGGAGAAGGGGTTGGGGAGCGGTTTCAAGCTGGAGCTGGCGGACATCCTGGAGACTATTCTCACAGGCATGGCCTCACCGTATCCTATTCTCTGATCTCCAACCGCACTGATATTGACATCCACTACGTTAGGACCTGCCTCGCCTTCGGTTGGGGAAAACCTATTCTTCGCCATCCTACCACAACAAAACCCCACAAACCATCGTGATGCATTCTCTATTGGATAAGAGGAGCTTTTTTCGGTCCCTGACACGTTGAACTCGCTAGAATTTCTTCTGGGAATGTGAAGGGGCAGGTAGGGGGAGAAGAATTTGGAAGGGGAATAGAAACCGCCTTCTGGCTTTCATATGTGACTCCAGACGTAAGTTTTGGAAAGGGGCTACTTAACTATCGTCACGGTACAATCAGCCAGATGACTTACCCTGTGGGAAACACTTCCAAGAACAAACTCCTTAACTCCGCTCAGTCCTCGATTTCCCATGACAATCAAGTCTACGCCCTCAGCCCTCGCAAATTCGATGATTCTGCTAGCAGGATTTCCTTGAATCACAGTGGACTGAACCTCTTTCACGCCCCGCTCTTTAGTTTCCCTTTTGGCTTCCTCAATGATTTTCTTACCGTCCTCCTCCTGGAGTTTTTGGAGATCAGGTATACTGAAAGCCGCTTCGTGGAAGAATGCGGGAGGCCGGGGCACAACATGAAGAAGGCAAACCGTGGCACGGAATTTCAAGGCAAGTTCACAGGCGTAGTTAACAGCCTTTCTGGCATGTTCCGAACCATCTGTCGGAACAAGAATTTTCTTCAACATGAGCTTGGATTCTCCTATCCTGGAATTTGGCTCTCCCAGTAACACCAGTCCTCAGAGGTTCATATTTGCCCTGAGTGAGGAGTTCTGTTCCCATTAAAGCAAATGCTCAAGGGAAGTCAAGGAATTTGTGAAGGCTGTGAAATCAGATGGAGGGTGATTCGTTTGAATTAAACACAATCCTACGGCTCTAGGAATCCAAAATCTGCCCGACTCGCCACCACAAAAATCCTTGACTAACGCGGTGAGAGTGCTACGATAAGAGTGTTCCTGCCGATGCCACTTAGGGGCTGAAATAGGCTAAGCAGCGCGGAAGCTGAAGTTGGGTTGAAGCTTACTTTTTCTCTGACAGGAGAAGGGTGGGCTTTTTTGTTTTCCCCGATAAAGGCAAACCACCTGTGTCACGGAAGTGGGCGCCTGGAGATTTAAGAACCTCCTGGCCTCGTTTTGATGTAAGACACGGTTTCGGTTCCCAAGGTTTCCAGAATATCCTTTGCCTTCATAGATGGAGGTTGTGATGAAGAAGATCGGGATGTATTGTTGGGCCTTTGGGCTTGCTCTTTTGATGGGTGTCACTCATGCAAACAGTGCTGAAATATCAGAAGGTGTGGCGCGACGCATTGGAGTTCTGAGTACTGGTGCCGGTCGAGGGACTGGCCAAGATCGAGACAAGGAGCGTGATCGACATGATCCAAAGGGAAAATGTCAAAAACGAAATAGAGGCTACATTGGCTTTAGTTGGTCATATGAAGAATCTGCTCTATGTTTGGGGCGTAGAGAGCTACCGGCAGAACCTATATCCATTGGATGCTTTCGAGAACAAGGATTGGGGAGATCAGTCCGAAAAATTAGCCGCTTCCAGAATCAATTTGAGTTTCGGACCATTTGAATGTAGAACTTCATAATCTCTTCATAATTCTTCACCCCGACCCGTTCGTTCGTGCCGTGAATCCGCCTCAGGTCCTCGCCCATCAAGCGGATGGGAAGGAAACGGAGAATACTCTCACTGACATCGCTGTAGTGGCGTGCGTCGGTACCCGCAACGACCAGGTACGGCGCGACGATAGTGTCGGGGAATACCTGACGGATAGTCCGTTCGAGGATCTTGAAGCCCTCCGAGTCAACATCCGATACCCGGGATGCTTCACTGGGCGGCGATCCGAAGATGCCGACCTTTACCATGGGATCATCAACAGTCTTCTCAACGTGACGGATCACGTCCTTGATCGTGTCTCCCTGAAGAAGTCTGAAGTTGAGGACCGCCCTTGCTCTCTGGGGCAGCACGTTTTCCTGTTCACCAGCTTCAATGATCGTTGCCGCGGTGGTGGACCGTATGCTGGCGTTTGTGGAATTAGATTGCTCGAGCAGAAATTCAATCAACCACCCCAGAAGCCACGGGTTAGCGAAAACGAGCTTCATGCCGAATGGCATTTCTGGCCCCACCCAGTCGAAGAGCCGCGCGGTTGGGCCTTCGAGCCTCGAAGGTAACTGATTCCTCTCCAGATTATGGATGGCGGTACTCAAGATCCCGATCGCACTGTGAGGGGGAGGCATGGATGAGTGTCCGCCCTCTTGAGTGACCGAAAGCTCGAGGGTTAAGTATCCCTTCTCTGCGATCCCCACGAGAGCGGTCGGCTCGGAGACCCCAGGCACAATACCGATCGTTATTACCCCGGACTCGTCGAGGATGTACTCGGCCTCGACTCCCCTTGACTTGAGTGACGCGGCAATCCTGACCGCACCATCCTCGCCCCCGATCTCCTCGTCGTGACCAAAGGCGAGGTAAAGGCTACGACGGGGCCTGAAGCCATTGGTAATGAGTGTTTCCACCGCCTCCATGATGGCCATAAGGCTCACCTTGTCGTCCAGACTCCCTCTGCCCCAGATAAAGCCATCAGCAATTCGGCCTTCAAACGGTGGGTGTGTCCAATCGCCCTCGGTCTCGGGATTGATGGGCACAACGTCCATGTGGGCCATAAACAGGACAGGTTTGAGACTTGTATCGGTGCCCTCCCACGTATAGAGGAGGCTATACTCATTTATGACCTTTTTGGTCAGACGGCTGTGAATCCCGGGGTAGGTTTCTTCAAGGAACCTGTGGAAGGCCCTGAACTCATCTGGATCAAACTGGGTCGGGTCTCGGTAGGAGATGGTTTTGAACTGGATCGCACGCGACAGATTGAGAGCGGCTTGGTGTCCGTCCACGTGGATGTCGGTCACTGGATCGACGTCCATTTGCCGGGATTTGAAAAGCATCGCCTTCATCACCATAATGAGAGCGACCAGAACCACCATGCCAAGCATAATAAACAGGACTGTTCGTTTCATCCAAGGCCTCCAATCGGGAAACGCCGTCCCCTGGGTCCACCGCTTCAGGCAGTTAGTGTAAATGTGATTTCTTTCCTAGTTTATGGATTCTAAGGGAATGGGGAGTTATGTGTCAATCACGAGAAACAATTGTCATGTGAAGAACGGGGGAGACCTGAACTCTGCATCGAATTCGCTTCAGGAGTCATGTCATCTTTTCTTTTCAAAGCTCATATAACTCACAGAACTCCGCTACGGACTCCTCAGAGTCTGACCAGACAGAGACCCAATGAGTCTTAACGCAATGGTCAAGGAGATCTTCGCGCTAGGCTGGCTGTGACCCTAAATAACATCGGTCGGATGTACAATAATCTGGGACAGCGAGAATAGGTACTCAACTACTGCGAGAGGGCCCTTCCGATTATGGGAGAGGTGGGGGATCATTACGGAGAGGCCATAACCCGGTTCAACACTGCCACGATTCACCGTTCAGAAGAACGGCTGTCAGAGGCAACCGTGGAGTTGAGAAGAGTGGTAGAACTCGACCGTTTAGTGCAGCACCCAGACCTTGAACAAGACATGGCACTCTTGGCTTAGGTTGAGGCTGAATTGGACAAGTGACGAGAAGAGAATAATACCCCCGGGATTGCAGATTGCAAGAAAACCGCCATTGCCTCTCCTCACAAATCCCGTTTATTTCTGTCGGAAAGTGCGCCACGAGGCTGCGCAGGAGATGAGGGTAGGCCCCTCGGAGCCGGCTTGCA
>JABAOH010000985.1_pt2 | contig 29229 bp, 20 predicted proteins | sample 7062181 | NCBI WGS metagenome assembly JABAOH01 (sample SAMN14538630, study PRJNA623070) | marine sediment metagenome | biome: marine biome [ENVO:00000428]; feature: marine pelagic biome [ENVO:01000023]; material: deep marine sediment [ENVO:00002113]; isolation source: pool of 5 deep marine...
CGCCAGCCTTGACACAGACTGCACGCCTGGTTCTGACCCGTATAGGGGAAACACGCCTCATCGACGACCCCCGTGTCGCGAGCGAAGTCCAGCAAATCGATCGGGGCCGCCCCACTCCCGCAAGAAGCGCCTGCCCCGCAATAATACAGGTGCGCTTCGGAAAGGTTGGGGTTAAGGCCTGGTTTTTCCTGGGCGATTTCCATCCGGGACTCGATGGCCGCGGCCGTGGCAAAGGCCGCGCACGAAGTGCAGCCACCCTGGTTGCGGACTGGGGTGGTGTAGTTCCCACCATTGTAGTCGCGCCAATCCAGGGCGGGGGGATAGGTGTAGCTGGCGGAGAGCTTTGGTGGTTGCTCGCTTGCCTGTTCGTCCTCCCATTCAAGCACTTCCATGGGCAGGCCGCACAAAGCCTTCTGTTCCTCGTCGCTCAGTCCGGAAACGGACGTTTCACCCGCTGTCCATCCCTCGGGTTCTGACGAAGCGCCAAGGGCGGGTTTGTCATCGTCGGCGGGAGTGTTTGGCGAGGGCCCCGCACCGTCCTCAGCCCCATGCGAAGCCTCGTCGGCAGCCGGAGTAGCTGCGAGTTCCTCAGCGGAAGCTGCCAGCCGTTCCCCGTGCATGGATCCCAGAAGTACGAGACTGAGCAAGCTGCTCGTCAGCAGCAACACTATCAGAGGTGGAAGGGACAGAGGGGAGCTCGCCCCCTGCTTACTCCTCATACTTGGACCTTCCCTGTCGTCAAGCTCTCCAAAGCAAAAAAAGACGCGCTCTTCGCCACGGGGCCCTCGGTTAGACAAGCGCGTCAATCCGCCTGTTATTCCTCGGAGGCAACCCGGCTACCTTGTAACGCTTCTGGCGTCAGGCCCGTGGCTTTGCGTCCCCATCTCTCGACGGGTTTGCCTTTGTCATCCGTTGCTTGTAAAGGTCGAGGTTCTTGCTGCTTTCCCATTATACTGTGCGTTCACGCGCCTCTCAATAGGAAGATGGTACTATCCTTCATGCCGGATCTGTCCACGCATTGACCAGCTGCGTTGATGCTCGATCGCTCCGCTTGACATAGCACGTAGACTTTGATAAGATTAGAGCTGAAACCTTTTGTCGCGAATCTAGTGGAGCGCCATCCTTGCGATGGTGCTCTGTTGACTGGTCGTACGACTTGTGGTATAATCCACCCCAGGAAGGTTGAAAGGAGTTCGACATGGAGACGATCAACCAGGAAGCTTTGGACCGAGTTAAGGACAAGGAGTTCTTGGATATCAATGAGGCCACAGCCATTTTCGAGTGTTCCCGCTCCACCATCCACCGGCTATGCCAGAAAGGTCTGGTGTACGCCTACAAGGAACCTATGGGCGGTGGCACCAAAATGAAGTGGGCCATCTCCAAGCAAGGGCTGCTGGACTACTACCACGCCCGGCAGGAAGGGGCAAAGCGACGCGGCTTGCAGATGCGGGTATGGCCGCGAGATATTCCGAAAGAATGGCTGACCATGCGAGAGGCTGTCGAGGTAACCGGTTGGGGAAAGGACGCCATCGGCCGGTGGTGCAGAGAGGGACTGGTGAAGGCAGAACGCCGCTCCAACTGCTGGTTCCTGGAGCCGACGCAGTTGGTGAAGTTCACGAAGAAGGCGCCCGAGGGCTGGGCGACGACGGCCGAGGCGCGGGACCTAACTGGCTTGACCAGAGCAAGGCTCTCCAAACTTGCGCTAGAGGGGAAGCTGGTGGCTCACAAGTCTGCCGGCCGCTGGCACTTCAACAAACAGTCTCTGGCTGAGCACATGAGGCGGCGAGAGAAGTACATGCCCAAGGACTACCGCCGCCAGGCGCTGAGCGGTTCATAGGAGAATAGTGCGCACACGCACAGCCTCAGAGCCGCGAGTTGGCGAGGGAGCGCCAGGAGATAGGAGAGACCATTTGCGCATCGCACGAGTCTATTCGAGTGCCGCATTGTTGAGATAGCCAGAATAGGATCGAATCACACCAAGCCAGGGGGCCATAGCGTATCGACGCTGTGGCCCTTTTCGCTGTGCCGATCTGTGTCAGACTGGAGGAGGAGCCAGAATTCGTGCCGGAGCCGGGTAGTGTGATGCTCCTCGCCAGCGGATTGATGGGGTTGGCTGGATATGCTGGCCTACGAAGGCGGAGGCGATAGGAGAGGTCTCCAGTAGTTGGTAACTGAGTAGAAGATCGGGGCCATCGTCGTGTGGACGGTGGCCCCTTCTTGCTTGACTACACAGAGAACGCAGCCGCACGGCCGCGCCGCATGGAGTATTAGGATTTGGCTGCCGATGACTAGGCCGTCTGCCTGCGGGCCTCCAAGACGTTGGTGAGGCTCTCGATCTTGGTCAGCACCCGACTCAACTGATCCATGCCGGTGATCTCAAGGGTAGCGATGATGGTGGCAGTCTGGTCCTTTCTTCTGGTCGCAATCGTCGCTGCCCTCATGTTAACGTCCTCGGCGTCCAGAACGGCCGCGATGTCCTTCAGCAGTCCTTTGCGGTCGTAGGCTGTGACCTCCACCACAACCGGATACCCTGTGTCCACATCCTCGCCCCAATCAACCTCGATCAGACGCTCCCTATCGCCGTCCCTCAGCACACGAAGAACGTTGGAGCAGTCCTGCCGGTGGATGGTCACACCGCGGCCCCGGGTGATGTAGCCGATGATCTCGTCGCCGGGCAACGGGTTGCAGCAACCTCCAAGGTGGGTCAGTAGGTCTCCCACGCCGGTGACCTTGATCCCGGGGGCCTCAGTCGGCGGCGCCACCACGGGTGGCAACTCCTCTAGCCCCTCTTCGCTCTCCCTTTCAATTTCCAGAACCCTGGTGGATACCTGATGAACGTTGATGTCTCCATATCCGATGGCGGCCAGGAAGCCCTCCACCTTCTTGAAGCGGAACAGCTTGGCGATGTCCTCGTAGCTCTCGCGCTCGATTCCTAGACGCTTCAACTCCTTTTCCAGGAGCGCCCTACCCCGTGCGATGTTCTCGGCACGCTCCTGCCGACGGAACCACTGCCGGATCTTCTGTCTGGCGCGACTCGTGCTCACATATCCGAGGTGGGGGTTCAGCCAATCTCGACTCGGCCCTCCTCTCTTGGCCGTCAGGATCAGGACCTGATCTCCGTCCTCCAGTTGGTAGTTCAAGGGCACGATTTTGCCGTTCACCTTGGCGCCCTGGCATCGATGGCCAATCTCGGTGTGAACGTGATAGGCAAAATCTACCGGAGTGGCGCCCCTGGGCAGTTCGATGACATCTCCCTTGGGTGTGAAGACGTACACCTCCTCAGGGAACAAGTCGGTCTTCAGCGAGTCGACGAACTCCTGCGCGTCAACCAACTCCCGACGCCACTCCATCAACTGGCGCAGCCATGCCATCTTCCCTTCCAGAACTGCGTCCCGCTCCACCTGCTCCTTGTAGCGCCAATGAGCGGCGACGCCATACTCCGCGGTCCAGTGCATGTCCCAGGTCCGGATCTGTATCTCCAAGGGACGACCCTGTGGGCCTACAACGGCAGTATGCAGCGACTGATACAGGTTGTCCTTGGGCATGGCGATGTAGTCGTCGAACTCCCCGGCGATGGGCCGCCACAGGGAATGAACAATTCCCAGGGCTGCGTAGCAGTCCTTGATGTCCTCCACGATGATACGCGCTCCATGCACATCGTAGATGCGATCGAAGTCCCTGCCCTTCTTCTGCATCTTCTCATAGATGCTGTAGATGTGCTTGCGGCGTCCCGCCACCTCGGCGTCTATCCCTGCCTCCACCAGGCTGCTTCTCAGAGCCTCGACCACATTATCCACGTATCGCTCGCGGACGGTGCGGCGTTCGCTAATCAACTCCACAACTTCCTGGTACCTCTCGGGCTCCAGGTAGCGCAGAGCGAGGTCCTCCAATTCCTCCTTTACCTGCCACATGCCCAACCTGTGGGCGAGCGGTGCGAAGATGTCCAGCGTCTCCCTGGCGATCTCCGTCCTTCTGTCCTCTGGAAGGGGGCCCAAGGTGTGCATGTTGTGCAAACGGTCGGCCAGCCTGATCAGAATCACCCGGATGTCGTCCACCATGGCCAGGAAGATCTTGCGCAGGCTCTCCGCCTCTTCTTCCTCCAGGCTGGTCCACGTTATCTTCCGCAGCTTGGTCACGCCGTCGACCAACTTGGCTATCTCGCCGCCGAAAGTCTCCCGGATCTGTTCCACTGTGACGGAGGTGTCCTCGGGAACGTCATGGAGGAGGCCTGCAGCAATCGTGGCGGGATCGAGACGCATGTCTACGAGGGCGGCAGCGGTGGCCAGGGAATGCTGAATGAACGGCTCCCCCGAGGCCCGGAGTTGACCGTCGTGGGCGTCGGCGGCGACTTGATAAGCGCGCTTGATGACGGGGATTTCCTGCGCAGGGATAGAATCTCCCGCCCGTTCGAGTAAGCCTTCCAGCGTGGTCGGGGGGTCATCCATGGAAATGCACCGGCCGTTTTGTAACCTGCCTCACTTCCAGTATACGGCAGCAGCCTGCAAGATGCAAGACTGCCCTTCGTTGCCGCGCAACATGCCGTGCGGCAACCTTTCTCTGGCGCTGTCATGTCACAGGCTGTCCAACCCTCTCCTAGGTTTCGGAACTCTGTGCGCGGCTGTGGCACCCGCCACCCCATGTGGGAAAGCGCGGGAATTCAGTCCCGCGCTAGATGCGACAAGTCCTTGCGGGACTCCTTGGCTTGTGTGCGCCCGAATTCTCAGCTCGGCGTGATACCGCGCAATAGTTCTCCCTACCGTCCGTCCGCAGCAACCTTGCCTTTGTACCACGGCGTGTTATAATTGGGCCTGCTCTGTGCCTGCCTGCCTTGGTCAGGCTCAACAGTAGCAGTCGATCCAGGCACAGCCACGCGCCTGCCAAGCACCAGCAATGATAGAAGGGGACAAGAATAGGCACGCATCATCACCGGAGAGCCACCAAATCGGCCCTCCCTGGCTGACGGTAGAGACCGGCCTCTACGTGCTGTTGATCCTGGTAGCTGCGCTTCTGCGATTCTACGGTCTGGGGAAGCAACCACTAGATGAGCGCGAAGCTAGGCTGGCGTTGGATGTCTGGCGATTCTACACCGGCGGCGCGGCCAGCATCAGGGGCCACAGCCCTCTGCTGTTTAACAGCAACGCGCTTCTCTATCTCCTCTTCGGCGCCAGCGACTTCGTGGCTCGGGTGCTGCCGGCCCTAGTAGGTACATTGATGGTCGGGCTGCCACATTTGGTGCGCGGTCACCTGGGCAAGAGAGGCGCCTTGGTTACAGCAGCAATCCTGGCTATCTCTCCGTCCTTCGTCTTCTTCTCCCGCCAACTCAGTGGAGACATTGTCGTGGCAACGTCGCTCCTGGCCTTGGTGGCAGGCCTTTTCGGCTACCTCAGACTGAAGAAGGTATCACACCTGTACCTGTCGGCCGGCGCGCTGGCCGTGGCCTTCGTCGCAGGAGGCGCCGCGTATGCCACCCTACTGGCACTGGGTGGCTTCTTCCTGGGCGTCACACTCTACTCGCGGTACAGGGATGGGGATGCGCCTCTCCCCGAAGCGTGGAACCCACCCCCAACCGCGCCGCGCGCGTGGATGATAACCGGGGGCGTATTCGGAGCCGTTCTGCTGGCCGCCGCTACAGGGCTCTTCGTCAACCTTCACGGCTTGCAGGCCACACTGGACTTGCCAGCTACCTGGCTAGGCCAGTTCTCGCCGTTGATTGGCAGGCAGCCCTGGCACTACTACCTATCGCTACTCGTCGGCTACGCACCACTGGTATTCATCTTCGGCTTGGCCGGTGCTGTGTACCTGCCCCGGAAAGACCTCTTCTCAGCTCTGCTGGTTTGCTGGTTCGGCGTGACCTTCGTGCTTTACTCCCTGATGGGGACGAAGCCCCCCTCGGGAATCTTGCAGATGATCCTGCCGCTCACCTTGCTCGCTGGCAGGATCATAGGTGATCTGCTGACGAAGGTGGGTGAAGGGGAACAATGGGTCTGGGACAGGCTGGCACTACTGGTTTCCATCCCCGTCATCTTCCATATGATCCTGCAAATGTCAGCCTTCGCCAACCCCCAGAACCCAGGAGAGCCCACCCGCCTGATTGTGGTCTTGCTGTCCCTTTTCTTACTCGTCTCGGTAGTCCTCATCACTGGCACCCTGGCCCAAGACTGGAGAGGGATCATCCGCACGGGTGGACTCCTAATCCTGCTCATACTGGGTAGCCTGATGGTGCAGACCACGTGGAGGCTCAACCACCACGGCCGTGGCAACCCGCTCGAATTGCTGGTGGAGCGGCCGACCTCTTCGGACGTGCGCAACTTGGTAGGCACGATAGAGGATTTCTCCAATCAGCAGGAGGGAGACCGGCACAGCGTGGATATCACCGTTCACGGAGGGCAGGATGACATCCTGGCCTGGTACTTGCGGGACTTCGGAGACCTGGTCTTCACATCGGGATCAGAATCGTCCCCCACTCCGGTGGTGATCACTCCCTTGGCAGAACCGTTGACCCTGCCAGGATACAGGGGTGCCCGGTTCCGCATACAGAGTGCTTGGCACCCAGAGGATCTGCCAGGACACGAGCTAATGAATTGGTACCTCTTCCGAGAGACCCTCTCCCGTCCAACCTATAGTGATGTCGTGATCTGGGCAGCAGTAGGGCCGGAAGAATGACGAGGTAATGGCGACATGGAAAAGAGGTTCTCCGTTCTGGATAAGCCCTTGCTGGCCAGAATCACCCTCAACTGGGAACTCATCTGCTGGGTAGCTATCATCTTGGTGGCTATCGCTCTCCGCTTCTGGGATCTCGGCAGTCGCGCACAACACCACGACGAGAGTATGCACTCGTTCTACTCCTGGGAGTTGTACCGAGGTCGCGGGTTCATCCACAACCCCCTTCTCCACGGCCCGTTTCTGTACCACGCCACCGCTGTCATCTATTTCCTCTTCGGCGCCAGTGACTATACGTCGCGAGTCGCCCCGGCACTCTTCGGCGTGGGCATCGTCGTCGCCCCCTATTTCCTGCGAAAGTGGTTGGGAAGGTACGGTGCCCTGGCCACCGCCGCCATGCTCGCCATCTCACCCGGCTTTCTCTATTTCTCGCGTTTCATCAGGATGGACATCTTCGTGGCCGCCTTTGAGCTTCTGATGTTCATCGCCATCATCAAGTACCTTGATCAACGAAAAGATCTCTACGTCTACCTTCTGGCCGCCGCGCTAGCGTTCGCATTCTCCACGAAAGAGATCGCCTACATCACGATTTTCATTTTCGGCACCTTCCTGGTAATCCTCCTCGTCTGGGAATGGCTGCGGGATCGAAAGTTCCCGCCCGACTTCGCCTCCTTCGACCTCCTGATACTCATCGGCAGTTTATGCGCGCCCTTGTACTTCTCCACCCTCATCATCAAGGTCTCGGGACTGTGGGACCCACTGGACTACATGAACTACGGCCAGCATGATCTCCTAGTCATGCTACTGATCACCGGAGTCTTCGCCCTACTGGGTGTGTGGTGGAGTTGGCGCCGCTGGGTAACGTCCGCTGGCATCTTCTGGGTCATCTACATACTCCTGCACACCACGCTGCTCACCAACATGCTCGGACTTCTTAGCGGGCCTATCGGCGCCCTGGGCTACTGGCTGGTGCAGCAGGGGGTCAAGCGAGGAGGGCAGCCCTGGTATTATTATCTGATCATCATCCCCCTGTATGAGTTCCTGCCTCTCCTTCTGGGCCTGATGGGCATGGGCTATCTGTCCTTCAGGACCGCCACGGAGAGAAGAGAGGAAGCGGCGAGGGAAGCGGTATCGCCTTTGAAGAACATCTTCTGGATCTTCCTCTCCTACTGGTTCCTGGTGACCCTCGTCATTTATGGTTGGTCCACCGAGAAGATGCCCTGGTTGATTGTACACTTGACGCTACCCCTCATCCTTCTAGCGGGGCGGTTCATCGGCGACGTCCTGGAGCGAGCCGACTGGCAGGAACTCCGTGAAGGACGCGCCTACTATCTTCTCATCCTCGTACCGACCACGGAGCTGGTATTGCTTGGCTTTCTGAGTGCGTCACTCGGCCTGGCTGGAATCCTCTCCCGTGGTCTGCCCGCACCGGGCTTCAGTCTGGGAGAGTTGAATACCCTTATGCGCTGGCTGATTACCTTGCTGCTTTCCAGCGTCTTGATCTACGTCATTATTCTCCTCGCGAGGCGATTGCGCCCCGGTTCCATTGCCAGAGTGCTCCTCTTCGCCACGATCCTGGTGATGATGGTGTTCACTGTCCGCTACGCGTGGATAGCCACTTACATTCACGGCGACATCGCCAAGGATATGCTCGTCTATACACAAACTACGCCTGACGTGACCATGATTGTGGAGGAGATAGAGAATCTCTCGGAGAGGCTAGAAGGCGGGAAGGACATGAAGGTCGCCTTCGACGACTTCACCAGCTGGCCTATGTGGTGGTACCTGCGCGATTATCCCAACAAGGCCTTCTTTGGCAAGGAGCCGATGGGATCTCTCGACGCCCCCGTGGTCCTGGTCGGGCTGGACAACGAAGATGCCGTGAGACCCTATCTGACGGACTACATCCGGCGGCAGTACAGACTGCGCTGGTGGTTCCCGGAGGACTATAAGAACCTCACGCCTGAGTTCATCTTGGGCAACCTGCGGAATCCGGACACCCGGCAAAGCTTTATCGACTTCCTCCTCTATCGAGAACTGGAGAATCCCCTTGGCTCGTCCGACTTCGCCTTCTACATGCGCAAGGACGTGGCTGCCGAGATCTGGGAATCCAGCGCTGTACCCATCGCTCTCGAGATTGAAGCCTCTGCGGAATATGCCGAGGCCTACCGTGAGGTGAGCAGTGTCGCGGCTTGGGGCCAGTCCGGAGCACTGGAAGGACAGTTCAGTTTTCCCAAGGGATTGGCGATCGACTCCGAGGGCAAAGTATATGTGGCAGACAGCCAGAACCATCGCATCCAGAAGTTCGACAGCGGCGGAGAGTTCATCACCGCTTGGGGCTCGTTCGGTACGGAGCCGGGGCAGTTCAGCGAGCCCTGGGGCATCGCGGTGGACGACGATGGGAACGTCTACGTGGCGGACACCTGGAACCATCGTATCCAGAAGTTCACGACGGAAGGGGACTTCGTGACCTACTGGGGTGCCCACCAGAACACAGAGGGTCAGCTCTCGGAGCCGCAGGGGCTGTTTTGGGGACCGAGAGACATCGCCATCGATGCCGAAGGAAACCTCTACGTCACCGACACCGGAAACAAGCGCGTCCAGAAGTTCGACTCGGACGGCAACCCCCTCGGTCAGTGGGGTGGCGGCGGCTCCCTACCCGGACAGTTCCAAGAGCCAGTGGGAATCGCCAGCGATCAGGACGCCAATATCTACGTGGCCGACACCTGGAACCAGCGCATCCAGATCTTCGATCCAGACTCTCGGTTTCGCCGTCAGTGGAGGGTCGACGCCTGGTGGGGCGACTCTGTCGTCAACAAGCCCTACCTGGCAGTGGATGGCGAAGGACGCGTGTACACCACCGATCCTGAGGGTCACCGCGCTCTGGTGTTCGACAGCGAAGGCAAGCTCTTGGCTATCTTCGGCAAGTATGGCACCGACGAAACCTCCTTCGATCTGCCGACAGGCATCGAGGTCGACGGGGAGGGTAATGTCTACGTCTCCGACTCCAACAACCATCGCATCATGAAGTTCGCTCCCATCCCGATGGGACCTGGCTACTAGTCTCGGCCAGGAGCATCCCCACATCGCGCCACGACCGGACCCCGGCAAGTCCACTGGCATGATTGAAGCGACTCTGGGCGGCCGCGCCAGTACCTGCTCGGCGTCTTCTTCGACTGAGTCACACGGAAGAAGTAGAGAGCCAAGTTGTCCAGACGGGCCTGGCCAGCCGTCGGCACTTCTCTGTGACCAGCCCCACCTGCCGGCTGGTGTCCGATACGCAGCTTCTTCCCGCTGGCACTGAAGGATTATCCGCCTTCGGACACCACGCCTTAGGGCATTTGAGCATGCAGTGAGTCTGGCGACTGCCGTGACAAACAGGGGGCGGGCCTAGGTCCGCCCCCTGTTCATTCCTTGCTCTCCCCGCCGCCCACTCGTCGGGCACAACGCCCGTGACGACCTTTCCGGAGTTGACAGCCCACGGCAATCAGAGTACGATCGCCTGAACTTGACCCGAGGTCGTATCATGCGCTTCTGGCCCGACTGTATCCCCTGCATAGTGAGCTTCACTCTTGACGTTGCGCGGCCACTGATAGGGGACGAGCGCCGACGCCACGCTTGAGGATGCCCTGGAGGTAGGCCCGGACAAGATGACGTGGGTGATGGACCCCACTTGTCACGCGTTGCCCATCTCGAGCGCATATGATATACTGCTCTTCATGCCGCCTCACAGGCTGCCGTCTTGGGCTAGCACGCCAGCCAGCCTTGTGAGGTTCCAACGTAGTTGAGGTTATCATTCCTACCATCAGCCGGTCGATCAACAACGGCTCCAGGACGGACGCGTCGCCCGCGCCCACGCTCGCTGACGCTGAACCATTCCAGACGGGCCGGGTGATCACCATCACCGCGGCCCACACGGTGCACGACACCTACACGGCCTTCCTGGCACCCCTCTTGCCAGCCTTCATCGCCAAGCTAACCCTCACCAAGACGGAGGCAGGTGCGCTGACAGTCTTCATGCAGGGGCCGTCAGTCCTTCAGCCCTACATTGGCTATCTGGCTGACCGGCTCACTCTGCGCTACTTTGTGATCTTGGGTCCGGCCGTCACGGCCACCATGATGAGCCTCCTCGGTATCGCACCCCGCTACGCCGTGCTCGCTCTCCTGCTGATGGTGGTAGGCCTCAGCTCCGCCGCCTTCCACGCCGTGGCGCCGGTGATGGCGGGGCGCCTATCCGGAGGGAGCCTGGGTCGGGGCATGGGCTTCTGGATGGTGGGTGGAGAATTGGGACGTACCCTGGGACCCCTCATCATCGTCACTGCTGTGACCTTCGTCTCCCTCGAGGGCACCCCTTGGCTGATGACCGCCGGTCTGCTGGCCTCATTCACGGTCTACCTCCTCCTGAGAGACGTGCCTGGACGTCCGCCCGAAGCTCGCCCGGCAATCTCCTTCCGCCAAGGGCTGCGGGTGATAAGGCCGATACTCGTCCCTTTGGTAGGTATCATAACTGCACGTGTCCTCATGCTAGCGGCGCTCACGACCTACCTGCCCATCTTCCTCACCGAAGAGGGAGCCAATCTCTGGCTCGCGGGCGTCTCCCTCACGGTGCTGGAGGCAGCAGGTGTGGTGGGCGCTCTGGCAGGGGGTTCGCTGAGTGACCGAGTTGGCCGACGCTTGATCCTTTTCGTAGCCATGCTGGCCACCCCTCTGTTCACGCTCATCTTCCTGGCAGCCAGCGGTTGGATCCGTTTTCCGCTCCTGTTGGTCCTGGGCTTCACCTCTCTCTCCATCGCTCCGGTGATTATGGCCCTGGTCCAGGAAAGCTTCCCCGAGAATCGAGCTTTGGCCAATGGCGTCTACATGGGCCTGGCCTTCGTCATCCGATCAGGAGCTGTGGTGGTCCTCGGCGCCCTGGGGGATCTCTTTGGATTGCAGCTCGCCTTCACCATCAGCGCCGTCATCGCCCTGCTGGGGTTGCCCCTGTTGCTCATGCTACCGGGTGGGCAACTGGCACAAGCCGAAAGCAGTTCTATGAGGTGACGGTCACACGGCGGATGGAGCTAATCTACGCCATGCCGTCATCTTGGCTCCGGGGATAGCCGCGACCATGATGAGCATGCTCCGGGAATCGCTTCAAATGGCTTCTGTGGGATAAACAGCGCGACGGAATAGTGAAGTAGTCATGCCAGCCAACAGCATTCATTCAGCAAGTCAGATAGATAGCGAAGCCACAGAGGTAACCCAGGCCTCTGACCCTGGCGATTTCCAGATGGGGCCTGTGCTCGGGGTTAGTTTCGCCCACGCGACGAACGACACCTACACCTCCTTTCTGGCTCCTCTCCTGCCGGCCCTTATCGACAACCTTGCCCTGTCCAAGACCCAGGCCGGCCTGCTGGCTTTCTTGCAGTCCTCCCCATCGTTGCTCCAGCCCGTCATCGGCCACCTATCCGACCGAGCCGACCTTCGCTACCTCGTGATCTTCGCTCCCGCTGTGGGGGCAACGATTATGAGTTCGCTGGGTGTCGCGCCTCGCTACGCGGTGCTGGCCCTGATGGTCATGGTCGCGGGTCTCAGCTCAGCCAGCCTGCACGCTGTGGCACCAGCCATCGCCGGCCGCTTTTCCGGACGCAGCCTGGGACGCGCCATGGCCTATTGGATGGTGGGCGGCACGTTGGGATTCACCGTGGGGCCGATTATCGTCGTCACCACCGTCACTCTGCTCACCCTTGAAGGTACGCGTTGGTTGATGGTGGGCGGCTGGCTGGCATCGGCCCTGCTGTTTGTGCGCCTGAGACACGTATCTGTGCCGACCCTGTCCGTCGAGGACAGCGGCTCCCTCCGAGCAGGGATACAAGCCTTGAGACCCTTGCTCGCGCCGGTAGGGGGACTCACCGTGATGCGGGCCTTGATGGTGGCGGCGACTTTCATCTTCCTGCCCACCTACCTCACCGAGCGGGGCGCCAGTCTGTGGCTCGCCGGCCTCTCGGTTTCCGTTGCCGCTGCAGCGGGTGCGGCCGGTGCGCTCCTGGGAGGCTCCATGAGCGACCGTTGGGGTCGACGCGCGGTCCTTTCCGCCTTCACGCTGGCGACTCCCCTGCTCATGTTCGCCTTGCTGACGCTCAGTGGGTGGGCCCTGCTCCCCGTCCTGGTGGCCTTGGGCATATCCATGGCCCCTAACCAGGTCATCCTCATGGCCGTAATGCAGGAGAACTGCCCCGCCAATCGCGCTCTGGCTAGCGGTGTCTACCTGTCTATGGCCTTCATCTCTGAATCCGCTGGCGCCCTCGCCTTGGGAGTTCTGGGGGACCTTGTCGGTCTGCCCTTGGCCTACGCCGCCAGTGCAGTGGTCCTCTTGCTGGGTCTGCCCCTGGTGCTCCTGTTACCGAGAGGATGAACAACGTCCTCTGGGACAGAGCGGCTCTGAGAACCTGCCCCCGACGAGCATTTCAATGAGGTGGCGGGACAACGAAGGTAACCACAAGTGACGGCCTCACCAACCCGCCGTGAGACGACACCCTGGGAGTAAGTGAGCCGCTCGCTGTGGAACCCTTCCAAGGTAGCCGCGTGGTGACCCTCAGCCTCGCTCACGGGGTGCACGATACCTACGCGTCCTTCGTCGCGCGTCTCCTGCCGTCCCTGATCGCCAAACTGTCGTTATCCATGACCCAGGCTGGGCTGTTGGACTTCGTGCGATCGGCCCCGTCCTTGCTTCAGCCCTTCATTGGCCACGCGGCTGATCGGGTTGGCCTGGGGGCACTGAGCCAGCACGGCTCATCACCCTCGGTACACCTTGAGATAGGCCTCTGCTACTACATCCCAGGTGAACCGATCACCTATCTTGGCCAGGAATCGGGTCACCTGATCCCCAGTCTCGCCCCAGTGCTCGAGAGTCCAGACAATCGCCTTTGCCAGGTTCGAAGCCAGCTTGAGCCCTGGTTCCGCCGTCCTCTTGGCACAGATCCCGCAAGGAGTGACGTATCCCCACCCCTTGTCCTCCATCCCGTCGTCCTCAAGGATGTAGAGAGGTCCAGCGGTATCAGTGGCAATCAGACGAAGGCCCCTCGCCCCGGCCTCGATGAGGGTCATACCGAAGGGTTCATTAAGAGTGGGCAGAAGGTAGACGTGGAATCTGTCGAGAAAGTCGTTCCTCTCCTGCGAAGTGAAAACCCTGTCGAAGGTCTGAAGCTCTACGGTGAGAACGTCGGCTACCTGCTGGACCTCCTTTTGAAGGAGATCCAAGTAGGACAACGAAGCCGGAATGCCAGCCACCGTCAGTTTCAGTGGTCGGTCGTTTCTCAGAGCAGCTTCCGCTGCCCCGCGGATCCCCAGATGCACCCCTTTGCTGGGGTCCAGCCGGCTGAAGATGACCAACTCCACTACATCAGGACTCTGCACCACCTTCGTCTCCACCTGAGAGCGGGTCATCACCACTTCGCGGTCCACGCCACTGGAGATGACATGCGTCTTGGTCTCGATATTCGTCACGTCAAAGTTAGGCTCCCTCATCACGCCGAATAGGTCCTCCTTGCCCTGTGGACTCACGGGTACAATGACATCGGCAAATCGAACCATGGCTTCCCACTGCTTTATCTTAGCCAGAGTCTGCTCTGCCACGCGGAAGTGCTCCATCGCCTCCGGGTCAGCCGTCAGCAAGGTAGATTCGAGAAAGTGGATGGTGGACACCACTCTGAACCCCTTCCCCTTCAGCTCGTGGGCGAGGTAGCCCGGGATGAGGTGATGTCCATGCAGATGCACGACATCGAAAGATCCGAGTCGCTTTTCGAGCCACGAGGCGACGGTGTCGCAGAAGGTCTTGATGCGCGCCAGCTCCGTTTCTCTGTCACCGTCGTAAGGTTGGGAAAGCCCTGGCTCGATGAGGAATCTAACTACCGAAAGGCCATCTCTGACCTCCCTACTGTACGGAACACGCCAGTCTGTCAGAGGAACACCCTCCGATGTGGCCTTCGTGTGGATGGATAGGACGGTGACCTCGTGTCCTCCGTCGACAAGTTGTTCGGCCACCTTCTCTACATGGACGCCACCGCCGCCGGTGGTGGTGCCCTCGAACTGCAAAGACACCAGAGTGATCTTCAACGTGGCACTCCCTCAGTGTCTGACTGTCAAACGGCTGCGAAGGACGCCCAAGGTGTGCATCCCTCCCTGCACCCACTTGATCCGCTCGGTCGCTACGGACTTCCTGCGTCCATGACCCGCAAATGGGCCCAAAGGAACCTTCGTGCCACGTCTGCCCACGAGTGCTGAGTCGAGGCAGTGATGTGAGCGTTTTTCCTCATTCTGTCAGCGAGTTCGTCATCGCTCAGCACTTGCGCCAGCGCCTGGATGGTGCCCGCAGGATCATCCCGGTTCACCAGCAGGCCGTTGTGGCCGCTCTCAATGTAATTGGGTGGCCCACCTTTGTCTATGGTCACCACGACATTGCCGGTGGCCATGGCCTCGAGGTTCATAAGTCCCCAGGGTTCGACTCTGGGCAGAGCCAGCACGACCCCGCCTGACAACGCCGTGAAGTGAAGCCACGCGGGAACAACCTCATGAGGTATCATCTCGACCAGCAAAGTGCTGTCTTGTACCCCACTCTTCGCGACCAGTTCCTCTACCTCCACTCGCAGCCTGCCCCACTTCCCCGTGGCGTCCTCACTGGGCGGCACGCCCACGAGGGCTAGGCGAAGGGACTTGGCCCGTGCGCCCATCACCCTCCGAGCTCCGGCGAAGGCTTCCAGTGTGATATCCACGCCCTTTCTGCGATAGTCCCACAAGCGCCCGATGACCAGAATCAGACGATCACCCTCTGTGAGCTTGTGCCGGCTGCGCAGCGCGGTGACGGCATCCCAATCCTCGCCCGCCCGGTATGGCCGAAAGACTTGAGTGTCTACGCCACCAGGGATGGTCACTACCCTGTCTCTGGGGACATTGTAGAGCCCAGGATGTGTGACCGTCTCCACTTCGCCGGGAGCAACGGTTATCACCGCGTCGGCCCCCTGCATGCTGACCATCTCCTCTTCGAGCCGACGATCGAAGTTGAATCTGGCCAACTCCTGCTGTGTGTAGACATCGTAGGTGGCCAGGAAGCGATCCCAACCAAGAGAGTGAGTAGTGGCCGAATAGGGCACCGTCCTCTCCATCGCGTCGCCATACTTCCTGGAGAGCCTGCGAACTGCTGCCATGCCCGTGGCGTAGTGCCCAGAGAAGAAATCCACCTCAAGCGCGTGGTCAACCAGGTATTCAACCGTGTTGTCCACCAACTCATCGATGATGAAGTAGATGTTCTCCTTCTTCACGAGGCCACTTGCATCCTCCACGAACTGGCCGGAATGCGGCACGGGAACCACAGGAGCGCTCGGATGGATATTGAGATACTGCTGTCTGGTCAGGAAAGACCGAGCCATGGTGAAAGTCAACACCCGCACATCGAATCCCTCAGCCAGCTCGAACGACAGCCTCTCCTGATAGGTACCCTGGCCTCCCTGGTCAAAGGGATCGATGTCAACGCCTTCTTCGTCCCGAACCCTCTCCCTGATGGCGTAAAGCGGATTGGTGTGATAGCTGACCAGCGCACAGGTCAGGCCAGACGGGAACTGCCGTCTCAAAGTGTCGCAGACTTGGGCTTCGCTCGGTGTCTCGAGGGCAGCCAGGACCTCCTTCCTGCGCCTGCGAGTGTGCAGCCTCACCGCCTCGGGCAGAGGGGGAAGGGGTTGCGGTCCCTCGCAACCATGGGAGACCCATTCGAACCAGCGGCTCAGCGGCCCGCTGTTGTCGACCGCCTCAGGCTCACTCTTTCGCATCGAAGTCATGTAGCGCACCCTCCTTGCTGCCTTTCAAGCGACTCTGCAACTCGTCGTACACTCTGTCCGCACGGGGCAGAGGGGCAACGGCGCCAACGGACCCTACCTTCAGGGCGGCCACAGCGTTCCCGAACCTGGCCGCCTCGACAGATGACTCTCCCTCCAACCACTTCCAGAGGAAACCTGACCAGAAGGCGTCTCCTGCACCCAGTGTATCCACGACGTCGATTTTGTAGCCAGGCACGCCAGTGATCCGGTCCCCATCGAGGACCAGGCATCCCTCTTGGCCTCTGGTGAGCACCACGACTCGCGGGCCGAATGCTGCAAACAACCGGAGGTACTCCTCTGGGGCCATCTCACCGTACAGTGAGCGAGAATCCTCCATGGAGGGCTTCACCAGATCGACCGAAGGAAGCAGCCGCTCGAGGGTTTCGATTGCCTCCTCACGATCGGGCCAAACCTGAGGTCGGTAGTTGGGCTCCAGAGACACCAGCCTCCTGTCTGCCTTTGCCAGCCTGACCGCCTCCAGGATTGCCGAACGAGAAGGCTCCTGAGCAAGGGAGAACATGGAAGTGTGCAGGATTCGACACCCGCTCACCAACCCAACATCGAGCTCGTCTGGCCGTAGATGGGCGTCCGCATCGCGCATTGGGCGGCACGCGGTGTCGGAGGGGCCAACGTACACCTCGCTGGTTTGATGTCGACCGTCTGTGACTACCCCGTCGGTACTGACTCCGTGACCCTTCAATCCATCGAGCAAGAAGCGGCCGAGGGCATCCGCCCCCACTTTGGCAATGACGGCTGCCTGACCACCCAACTGAGCATAGTTGACGGCCACGTTGGCCGGTGCTCCACCGAAGAAGGTGCGCACAGTTGAACCAACTGCGATCCTATCTACCAGTAGCTCCCCGACGCAGACCAAATCCATGCTGCCTTCCAAGAAGCCCCGAGGCTTGCTGGCCGTAGTGAATCAACGCGACTGATTCACGATACAGATCGCCCCCGGGAATGCTGGCACCCCTTGCACGCCCCAAGCCGCCCTAGACAGATTCACAGCCATGTACGTCTCTTGAAGTAGACCACCATGGAACTCCCAACCCCCAGCATGACCAGCCAGACCATGAGGTAGCCCCAACGCCACCCAAGCTCCGGCATGTACCTGAAGTTCATTCCGTAGATCCCTACGATTAGGGTTAGCGGGATGAATATCGTGGCAATAATCGTCAGAACCTTCATGACTTCGTTCATTCGGTTGCTGATGCTTGATAGGTAAATGTCGAGCATTCCCGAGACTATATCCCGGAGCGTCTCGACGGCGTCGATGACCTGGATTGTGTGGTCGTAGACATCTCTTAGGTATACGCCCGTGGACTCCCGCATCAGCGACGACTCCCCGCGTTCCAAGGTACCGATCACCTCCCTCAATGGCCAAACCGACTTTCGTAAGAAAACCATTTCCCTCTTCAGTTCGTGGATTGTCTGCAAGGTCTCCGGGGTCGGGTTGGTGACCAACTCTTCTTCGAGTAGGTCGACCTCCTCTCCAAGGCTTTCGACGACGAAGAAGTAGTTGTCCACGATGGCGTCTATGAGCGTATAGGCCAGGTAGTCGGCCCCCATCTTCCGTATGCGCCCCTTGTTGCTTGTGATCCGTTCTCTGATCGGATCAAGGACATCCCCTTCTCTCTCCTGGAAGGAGATGACATACCGTTCTCCGAGGATCAGACTGGTCTGCTCCGTGATTATCTCCTTGCCAGTCGTATCGTAATGAAGCATCTTCAAGACTATGTAGAGGTAGTCACCGTAGTCCTCCACCTTGGGACGTTGATCCGTATTGACGATGTCCTCCACCACCAGGGGATGCAAGCCGAAGCACTCACCGAGTCGTTCTAGAATCTCGACCTCATGGACGCCATCTACGTTGATCCACGTCACAGTTGGGCTGTCTCTGAATGGAAGGCATTCATCAACGGTCTGCACCTCCGCTTCGCGGAACTGGGCGTCGTCATAATTAAGTACTGTGATCTTGGCGCCTTCCGCCCTCTTCTTGCCCACGTGCATCGGGGTCCCCGGGGGGAGCCCGACCTTCTGGGATCGTGTCTTCACAACCCTCGGCATCTCGGTTCCCCTTTCAGGAGCAGTGTATCAGCTTCTGCCGTCAACTCACTCCTTGATAGGTGGCAGCAAAACCCCACACTGTGGCTGGCTGCAGTGTCGCTTGAGTGCGTTACCACTGCTTGCCACGAGAGAACGCTAATGCCACAAGTGGTACGGCACATCTATTATCACGCGATCTTTGGCAGCCTGTCCTCGCCTGTAGACCAGGGCCTTCTTGATCAGCTGAGCTGTTTGATTGTGTAGGAAGTTCTGCCACCACGTGGCTGTAACGAACTCGGGTAGAACCACAACACCCAGCCCACGCTTTGGTTCCCGCTGGTCTACCTCCTCCAGATATTCCAACAGAGGGCCAAGCGTGGACCGATAGGGGGACTTCAGAACGATCAGCGGCACGTCATGCCCCCACGAAGGCCATTTCTTCCGCACGCGAGAAGTGACACCTGGCTCTACATCAACGACGACGGCGGTGACATCCTTGGACAGCGAACGGGCAAAACGCAAGGCAGCCAGAGTTCCTCGATGCATGCCGGACACAGGTACTACAACCTTGTGGCGTCTTCGTGACGCCAAGCCCGTCCATCTCTCAGGCACAAGACCGTCCAGCGACAACTGCTCGGCGACGCTTTCGTAGTGGCGTCTGACGGTGTGGAAAAACCAGCCCGAAACGGGGATAAGGAGGGCGACGATCCAGGCTCCGTAGATGAGTTTGCTGCCCACGATCACCGTCAGTACTACGCCGGTCGCCACCGCACCGAGCCCATTGACCGCTGCCTTCAACCGCCACCGAGCTCCGCCCTCTTTGCGCCAGTGGAGCACCATCCCTGCCTGCGACAGTGTGAAGGCGAGAAAGACCCCCACCGCGTAGAGAGGGATCAGCCTATGGGTCTGACCACCAAAGACCACCACCAACGTTGAGGCCAGGAGTGCTAAGGCGATGATGCCATTGTTGAAGACCAGGCGGTCCCCCAGGTTCGCCAGCTGACGGGGGACATATCTATCCCGCGCCAAGATGGACGACAAGCGAGGGAAGTCTGCGAAGGAGGTATTGGCTGCAAGGATCAATATCAGAGCTGTGCCTGCCTGCAAGGCCAGATAGAGGGGCCCGCTCCCGAAGACGAGCCTGCCCACCTGGGAGACAACAGTCTCCGCCTCGGTAGGGCTCACTCTCGAGATGTGTGCCAGGACCGTGATGCCCAAGAACATCGTGGTCAACAGAGCAACCATCGCCAGAAGCGTCTTGCCTGCATTATCCGCCTCGGGCTTCTGGAAGGCAGGGATTCCGTTGCTGATGGCCTCGATGCCGGTCAAGGCGGTGCACCCAGACGCAAAAGCGCGAAGGACAAGAAAGGCCATGAGAACCTCCCCACCCCCGACTGTGGACTTTGGTATCTGCGATGGAACCGGAGCGAGACCCCCAGTTATCGCGCGCGCCAGGCCGACGACGATGAGGGTGAGCAAAATGCAGACGAAGCCATAGGTCGGAATAGAGAAAAGTCTGCCAGACTCACGCACGCCCCTCAGATTGGCCCAGGCGATCAACGCGATGGCCAACAAGCACAGCAGCACGCGAAAGGGTAGCAGAACGGGGAAGGCCGAAGTGACGGCAGCCACACCCGCCGTGACGGACACGGCCACGGTTAATACGTAGTCTATGAGTAGGGCTCCGGCGGCGATGAGTCCTGGCCATACACCAAGATTGTCATGGGCGACAATGTAGGCCCCGCCACCAGACGGATAACCGTGAATGGTCTGGTAATATGAGGTACCTACGATCACCAGCAGGACTGCGATCACCAGCGCTATGGGCACCGACAGCCCAAGCGCCGACGATCCGGCCAGCACCAGCACCAACAGGATCTCCTCCGTGGCATACGCTACCGACGACAGCGCGTCCGAGGAGAAGACGGCCAGCGCCTGGACCTTTGTCAGACGGTGATACACCTCGTGGGCGGTGGGAAGTGCGTCCCCGAACAGTAATCTGCGGAGAGACATGGGCATCGGAAGGGGCCTTCACTTCCTCAGGTGGAGCTGACTGCTATTCTGCACATACGTGCTGGCACCATGAGATCCTTTCGAGATGGCTGGGCAAGAGCCCTGCGAAGAGGTTCCCACCGGGTTGCGACGTTGATGCTGGAGCGCAAGTGACATTTCAGGTGCGCGGGCTTCACTGATAGTCCCGCACCTCCACCCGCGGGTCGCCGTCCTCTTGCACTAGATGTACCACCTGCATGGGAGTGGCAAGTCGAATACCCTTCTCCTCGAAGGTCCGCAAGATCTCCTCCACCACCCGCGACTTGGTGGGCCTCATCTTGCGTGCGTCGTCGACGTAGAAGCGAAGCTCCACCAGAACATCGTACTCCTGGATCTCACGGATCACGACTTCCGGCGCCCTTGGCTCGTGACAGATGTCTGGATCCTCGGCCGCAATCCTCTCGATTTCGGCCAAGGCTCTCCGCACGTTCTCCAGATTCGGTTCCAGGCCTATCCGCACGCGTACCCTGAGATTGGGGCTCTCGCTGTGGCTGAAATTCACCACCACCTCGTTGGTGAGCTTGGAGTTGGGTACAGTCAGCACCACCCCATCGGTGGAGCGGATGCGGGTGCTGCGCACTCCAATGTCCACCACATCCCCCCAGTCCCCATATTCGCCCATGACTTCCTGGGGCAACTGGAGGCGGTCGCCCACACTGAAAGGGCGGTCGATCATGATGAGGAAGCCAGCGATTGTGTCCGCTAGAAAAGCCTGGGCCGCCAACGCGAAAGCCAAGGAGCTAACACCCAGGGTAGCCACCAGAGCGCTGATGTTGAGGCCAAAGTGATCCAGAACCATGATCCCAGCGATGGCCAGCAGGGTCAACTGTATGAGCCGTCGCAAGAAGCCCACCAGTTGTGCGTCGATGGCCCCCGCAAGGGCGAGGTCTTTGGTGTACCACTCGAGGATTTCGCCGATCAAGCGAGAGAGGAGGACATAGCCTACCAAGACCAGACTCACGAAGATGATGCCATTAATGGCTTGACTCCAGGTCTCATCGAGAACGGTGAGCTGGCTGACACCCACCCACACGCCCACCAGGACAACGAAGAGGAAGAGTGGAGTGCGGACCGCATTGAGCATCAAGTCGTCCAGGGCCGTCCTGGTCCTGCCAGCAACCCGCATCACGATGCGGTCAATGAAGAGCACCAGCAATCTGGCCGCCACCGCTACCGAGACGACAATGATCCCGGCAAGAGCGAGTTCTCGCAAGACCTCGTCCGACAATGGCCAAAACAAGCCACCCATGACAACCTCCTCTCGTGTTGGCACAACCGCGACGGGACCTAAGATGCGAAGAAGGTGTTAAGCCAGTATACCCACAAGGCCAGTGACCTGTCAACCCTGTGGCCGGCGGTTCACTAGCTCATCGCCCCCCGCTCGCCGGTCCGACAAGAGCAGCCAACCATCAGCCGGCCGGCTCCCAACGGCGAGACCTCGTGCCCCAACGTGCGAACACGCTTGCCCACTATTGTGCGCTGATGCGCTCTCGAGATCTCGTCAGTCCGAGACCAAGAACAACGCCACAGTATGGAAGATCCGACTGGCAGCGAACACGATCTTGAATCCACCTAGGTATCCATGATTAAATTGGAGAAGTAGTAGAAGGAGGCGTGACTATGCACAAGAAACTGCTGATCGGACTGTTCGTGATCCTCGCCCTGCCCGTCTTGCTGTCCGGATGTGGAGAGCCCGAGCCGTCGGCAAGCCTCGACGGCACCGAGTGGGTGCTTACATCGCTCAATGGCGATAGCCCCCTCCAGGGAACCGAGATCACTCTGGCCTTTGATGACGGAGAAGCCAGCGGCTCAGCGGGTTGTAACACCTACTTTGGCCCATACACCGTGGACGGAGCAGGTGGCCTGACCTTCCATGGTCTTGCCAACACGGAAATGGCATGCCTCGAACCCGAGGGCATCATGGAGCAGGAAACGGAGTACCTCCAGACCCTGAGGTCAGCAACTCGTTATACCGTCACTGATGGCCAACTTGAGATATTGGCCGACGGGGGCGGGGTGCTGGTCTACAGACGCGCGCCGTAGGGACTGCTGCCGGCCGTCCTTGGCCAGGTTTGTCACGGGACCGCGAGCTTGAGCACATCGCTGGCTACGACCAGGGCCCCATCTGCGCCTACTGATCTGCTTTTCAGGAAAATGTGCACCATGGCAGCAGACCACTGACTCGCCGCGAGGCGGGAGGAGTTCCGCGTGATCGCAGCACCACATATCAGAACAGGAGCGCCAATCGTCATGGCACTTCTGTTGGCTCTTCTGATCAGTGGTTGCATCCAAAGCATGAAGGTAGATATTGACGATCTGCTCTCCAACCCGGAACGGTATCAAGGAAGACGGATCTGCACCGAGGGCATTTACGTCTCCGGTTTTGAGGCCAGTGCTTTGGGCGCATCGACCTATCAGGTGGGGGGCGCAGTCTATCTCACCGCGCCCGCAATGTGGATCGAACGCCCGGACATCAGATCCAGAAGCGATTGCTTTGAGACCCAGACGACGCCGCCCGCAGAGTTCTGCCATGCGACAGTCTGTGGCCTGTTTGAATGTGGAGGTGAGTACGGCCACCTGGGAGCATATGAATGTCAGTTACGGGGAGGCACAGCATGGTAACCAAAACAAAGCTCACGAAAGGCATCAGTCTTCTTATCCTCAGTATGCTAGTCCTGCTGGGAGCGGCTTGCGGCACGAGTCCGACGGCTACTCCGACTCCCTTCAGTGCCCCGCTCTCCACCCCGACCGAGTTAACGCCGACTGACCTGGAAAGGGCGCGCGAAGCTCTGAGTACCTACTTTTCATTGTTGCATGCAGGCCGGTATAGCGAGGCCATCGAGTACTATGGCGGCAGCTACGAAACCCTCAGAGTGTGGAATCCTGACGTGGATGGGGACGACTACATCACGCTGTTTGAGCGGGGATGTACGGCCAACGGGCTGGTGTGTCTCGAGATGGGGAAAATCGTGGATCAAGAACAGGTATCGCCGACTGAGTTCAGATTCGTAGTCGAGTTTGTCAATGACGACGGAAGCCTGTTCGTGTTGGGTCCCTGCTGCGGTGAGACCGAAGAGGACATGCCGCCGCAAAGCCAATTCACCGTTGGAGTGAAGAAAGTCGACCATGGGTTTCTCGCTCAAGACTTGCCAGTTTACATGCCGTGAGTGATGCCGACGGATACTCGTTTGGCTGTTGCGACGTGCTGCACCTGAGGCGTGCAAGATAGTCGGAACAGACTGTTCTCATGCAGGCGCAGACCGGACATCGACAGGCGTGTGGCTGGAAAAGCAAGTAGGAACCGGTGGCCTGCCCACGTGGTCCCAGACAAGTTTTCAAAGCCAGCTAGGCATGACAAGACACACGTGATCTTGTCTGGCGCTGCGCTGCTCCTGTTCATTGGTGGGTGTCGCGCATCGACCTACATGCCCGCTCATACACCCACGCCTACTTCTGTACTGATTCCCATAGTTGGTTTGGAGCCCTTTTCGTGCGTGAAGCAGTATAGCAGCCCCGCCCTTGGATTTGCCGTGCAACACCCTTGCGGCTGGGAGGTCAGTGTTCTGGTTGATGGCCCGTGCACTGATGATCCGAACCGACTATGCGACGCGGTCAACTTTCAAGCTACCGACGAGTTTGGCAACCATTACGGCCTCAGTGTCTTCCGGTACTGGCCAGCTCAGGGGGACACCATCACCGATACGGTGCAGTACGATCTTCGCACTCTGGCGCCTGTGTCCCGTGAGCAGATCAAGACCCGCTGCTGCCTGACCGTGGATGGCGAGCCGGCCATGGAGCTGATCTTTCCCCCGTCGCCAGAAGATCGCTTGAGGGATCGCCAACTGTCGGTGATCCACAATGGAGGCGAGTACGCGCTCATCGTCTGGTGGAACGTGCCATTCCAACCCGTGGGGGTTTTCGACATCCCAGAGCACAGCGCGGCACAGGCCGCCTTCGATACTGTATTGCGCAGTTTCACTTTCGTCCCCATCGCTGAAACCCCTACTCCACCACCGCCCGTCCCCACTGCTGTTCCCACACCTACGTGGACCCCTACGCCGACCTCCACCCTCACCCCGGTGGGCCCCGTCGGACCTCTGCACTAAGACGCAATCGGTCTGGCTGAAGACAGCATTCCAACAACCAGAGAAGACCCCCCTAGACCCTGATCAGCGATTGACAGCTTGCCCTGCCACATCGTGCACCCCAAGCCACCACGCAACTCACCTCGACGGCTTCGTAGGCTCGTGATACAATAGTATCGAACCTGCCGCCAACAGCGCCACAGGTCTGAGACGGAGCCCCCCGCGCAGAGAACTGGCCTCTGGGCTGGCGTACTGCGTGGAAGCCAAGTAGCGGCGAGCGGGCGCACAGGAGATGATATGAGCAACAGACGAGACAAGAAGACCAAGATAGTCTGCACCATCGGCCCGGGCAGCATGAATCCAGACTGTATGCAGAAGATGTACGCCGCAGGGATGGACGCCGTTCGCATCAACACTGCCCATGGGGACTTCGACCAGTACGATCAGATTATCCAGATGGCCCGGGCAGTGGGCGAGATACCGATCATTTTGGATCTCAAAGGGCCTGAAGTGAGAATCAGGACCAAGCATCCCCTAGAAGTCGACGATGACGACGTGATCGTGGCGGGTTTCGGCGACGAGCGACTCAACTTCTCCTACGACTTCTATGACGAGGTGAACGTGGGGGACAGGATCGCCATTGACGACGGGACGATCAACACCACCGTTGAGAAGAAGACGGACGGCAAGCTGCATTTGCGTGTCCTCGATGAGGGAGTGATTCAGCGGGACAAAGGCGTCAATATCCCCGGTAGGAGACTCAATATCGCGCAGCTTTCTCGGAAGGACCTCAGGGCAATAGAGTATGCGAGGGAGAAGGAGGTGGAGTATCTGGCCCTATCCTTCACGAGAAACGCAGATGACGTTGCCAACCTCAGGAAGAAGATGGGCGAAGACAGGCAGGCCATCATCGCCAAAATCGAAAACGAAGAGGGTGTAAACAACGTTGCTGAGATTCTGGAACAGGCAGACGCCCTTATGGTCGCCAGAGGCGGCCTGGGCGTGGAGATCGAATACCAGAAGGTACCGCTGGTCCAGAAGGATCTGATCCGGCGATGCAATCGGCGCGGGAAGGTGGTGATCATAGCCACGCAGATGCTGGAGTCTATGGTCGACAGACCCACGCCCACCAGAGCTGAGACCAGCGATGTGGCCAACGCCATACTCGACGGCAGCGACGCCGTCATGCTCTCGGAAGAAACCGCCATTGGAAAGTATCCGGTCAAGTCTGTGGAGATGATGACCAAGATCGCCCTGGAAGCTGAACGCGTTCTGAAGGGGCAAGTCGAGGTCAACGGGTTCTACAACATCTCCGAGACGGTGAGCAGGTCCATAGATGTGATAGCACGCTCCATGCCCCTGGACAAGATCGTGACCCTAACCCGGTCCGGATACACTGCCAGGATGATCGCCAGGTTCAGGCCCCAGCAACCCATCATCGCGGTGGCCAGTGACGAGATAGTCAAGAGACAGCTGGAACTGGTCTACGGAGTCATACCCGTATATGCGAGGTACCACGAGGCCGACGACATCATCCTCAATGCCTGCGAGATTTTGGTGGAGGGGCAACTTCTGGAACCTGATGACTATGTGCTATTCACTGCGGGGGTCAGGACCGAGACCCGACACGAGAGCAACCTGATCGAGATCCACAGAGTGAGTGATCTGCTGAAGGTGGCCAACCAGCGATGAGTATAGCCCGTGGGCGGGAGGAAGTGGCGTGGAACTGCACATCGACAAGGAGCTCACTACTGATCTCTTGCAGCAGCTAGTTCAAATCGAGTCAGTGAACCCGTCCTTGGCGCCAGGGGCCAAGGCAGAAGGGGAGATTGCCCATTTCGTCGCCACCCTACTGAAGGAAGCGGGTGTCGAGGCCAAGGTAGAAGAGGTAGCTCCAGACAGACCCAACGTCATCGGCCGGCTGCCCGGCAGCGGTGGCGGCAAGACCCTCATCTTCAACGGCCATCTAGACACCGTCACGGTGGAGGGTATGGTAGATCCCTTCTCCGGCCACATCAGAGATGGAAAGCTCTTTGGGCGAGGCGCGTGGGACACCAAGGGCGGACTGGCGGCGGGCCTGGAGGCGCTATTGGCCATTCACGAGGCCCCGGTTCCTTTGGCTGGAGATCTGATCCTGGTAGGCGCAGTAGATGAGGAGTACGCCAGCCTCGGTACCCAGGCCCTGCTACAAGAGGTGCAAGCAGATGGCTGCATCGTCCTGGAGCCATCGAATCTCGCGGTGTGGGTCGCCCACGGAGGTTTTGCCTGGGCTGAAGTGGAGACCAGGGGGGTAACCGCCCATGGTAGCCTACCCGACGAGGGGGTGGACGCCATATCCAAGATGGGAACAGTGCTGGTGGAACTAGAGAAGCTGGGCAAGCGGATTCACCGCCACAAAGCCTTCCATCCTCCGCTGGGCGGTGACACCATGCATCCCTCCCTCCACGCCTCCCTCATCGAAGGCGGGCGCGAGTGGAGCAGCTATCCCGACCGCTGCCGCCTGCGCCTTGAGCGACGTATGATCCCCACGGAGACTCCCGAGGAGGTGGAGTCCGAACTCCAGAACCTGCTTCTTCGCCTCGCCGCCGAGGATCCTCAGTTCAAAGCCGAGTGGCGAATGACCATGGCTCGACGACCCTGGCAAGCGGAGGAAGGGCCCCTCCTTGAGTCTCTCGAAGCAGCCTGCACCGACGAACTGGGTGCGCCACCAGAGCGCGCCACGGGGCTCATCTGGACGGATGCCGCTCTTATGCAAGAGGCAGGCATTCCCACCGTGATCTTGGGCCCCAAGGGCGAGGGCAAGCACGCCTTGGTCGAGTATGTTGAGATAGACAGCGTGGTGGACTGCGCGCGTATCCTAGCCCGCACGGCCATCGAGTTCTGCAACCAGGCGCAATGAGGGCACTGATCGCCGAGGTCTGATATGGGTCGCCGAGCGCGCCGCTGCGCAGGCGCGTTTCTTGTCGTCTCAATAGTGCTGGTTGTGTGGCTGCTCAACGTCAGCCGCGCAGGTACAGGTTGTCGGGGGATGCCCGCAGGGATGCGGTTTCGACCGCACGGAGGTGCTCACAGGCTGCAGCACCTGTCAGGCGAACCCCCATCAAGGGCGGCGCAGCAGGCCTATAGTTACTCTCGCCTACGCGGCGGTGCCGTAGAGCACTCCCTCGTCAACGTACCTCTTGAGCTCACTGGCGCTCAGTCGCGCTATTCCCAGCCTGTGAAGCCTACGTCCCCGACGACGATAGTCCGTGCCTTGGATCATGCATGCCAGCCGGATAATGCCATCAATGCCTTTGACTGAGACGCCATGCCGCCTTCCTAGACCCGATATGGGCACCAGGCACATGGGCACGTCCTCCGAGAGATAGCGGTGATTCATTGTCCGAGGAGCCTTCACGTCGCGGTAGGCAGGGTTCTGGTGAGTCGCTTGCATAAGGCTCTCGGCGACGACCTCATAAGACATCCGCAACCACTGGACGGCCGTCTGAACGCTCACATCGAGGGCAGTGGCCACAGCCACGCGCTCTGCGTCGAGTATCTCGAGCAAGCGAGCCACAGCCGTAGTCACGCCATCCACGTAAAGGCGGAAATCACCCAAGGTTGACTCAATGCGTCCGGCGTTGAGCAACATAAGACCGGGGTGCAGGACAGACCATGCGTTGTTCAATCCCGTGTGCAGCACGCTCACGCCGTCAATGAACTGGGGATACGCAGGATTCAGGGCTTCCAGCACTCGCGCGGTTCGTGTGGCAGGTAACGCCGCCAAGGGTACCGCGTCGTGGATCCGTAAGATACGAGCCTCCGTTGGTCCCTCGGAGCGGCTGAGATAGATGAAGCTTTGGGCTTCGGCCACAGACACATCGGCCTCACACGAGAGATCAGCCAGAACCTTGGCGAACTCGATAGCTCCGCACACGCGGCCTGGGTTGAGCACGATGATCTGCCCACTGCGAAGGTGGCGCGCGGCCTTCCTGGCAATGTCCCGCTGCGCGGTGGAAGGCACCACGACCATGATCACATCAGCCTCTTTGAGGGCCTCGCCCAGGTCCGATGTGACAAGCGACAACTTACCAAAGCCGTCTGGCCCTCCCTTGTGGCTCCTGAGTCTGATACCGCCTCGCTTGTCGATAGCGGCGACATTCTCCCAAGTACGGTTGTAGAGTGTGACGGGGAAGCCCATGAGAGCCAGATGTGCGGCAACGGCCTTTCCGCCATGGCCGGCTCCAATGACCGTAAAACGCGTCTCGCCACTCATACAATCCTCGCTCTCTGTCAGAGCCCTGAAAACCGCTCGCCCCCATAGGGGAGTACCAAGATTCAGACTTCTGACTGGCAGGCCTTCCCCTTGTGGATGAGCGTCCGAGCACCACGGTTTTCACGAAGAGATAGCGGCCGCCAGAAAGCGCGACGCTTGACTCAACGCCCGCGCTTCTCGGCCCAGTGATCCTGGCGTCGCCTCAAGCCTGCAGAAGCGACAGAGCCAACAACTGGCTCCATAGCCAGTCCATCACAGTGCGCCCCTCGACTGTTTCGCGCAA
>JABAOH010000826.1_pt1 | contig 29218 bp, 26 predicted proteins | sample 7062181 | NCBI WGS metagenome assembly JABAOH01 (sample SAMN14538630, study PRJNA623070) | marine sediment metagenome | biome: marine biome [ENVO:00000428]; feature: marine pelagic biome [ENVO:01000023]; material: deep marine sediment [ENVO:00002113]; isolation source: pool of 5 deep marine...
GGGTATCCGCCTTATACCTCACGTCACCAAATGGTTGACAGTTGCTTATAGGTCTAAATTAGCCGAATCGTTAGACCTCAAACATTCGAAGCGCAAGGTGTCCCTTGAGATGGGGGGTGAGTTCGACAAATCTCACACCATAATTTGCCTCGAGAAATTCTTCAAAATTGAGGAAAACAGCGCTCTTCGTCTGATCCACCTTGGAGCATTCACGTTTTCCTTCGTAGAGGGGGCTGAGGTCAAATACTGCGGTATGACTCCGGAGATCGGGGTCCTCCACAACCTCAATGAAGACCTCTGGGGGAACTCTCTTTTTGAAGATCCAAGCGGTGTGCTTACCCTCTCGAATATACACGGTCTGGCTCCGCGTGATTTTGCTGAACAGTGGGGTGGCGAGTCCGTGATGCCAGTGGTGATAGTCATCCGTGGGCCTGATCCAGTCGTCGTAACAGGTGCTTATCCATCTTAAGGAAGAACAAAACTGCTTGAAATGCTCAATTAGGGATTGGATATCCGGAAAAATTAACTGGGACATAATGATATACCCAATCATAATACATGAGAGAAATAATAAATGGATCAAGCCTCTTAGACACCATCAACGGCATTTCCTCCGACATCATGAAGTATGTCACGTTACTAGCTTTCTAACTCGATGTTTTTTAAAGTATACTCTTCGAAACAATAATGTACCCTTGTATCGTTTTTTCTAAACTTTAATTCTTTCTTAATTTTAACCAGATTTTCTTTATCTACGAGATCTGGAAAAGAGGCTTAGAAGGGAATTAACGGTGGATATAAAAGTGTCTAGGTATCTACTTCAGAGAAGGAAGTGGAAGTGAAAGGGTGTTCTACGTGTCTGGATTCGACGTCATTATTGTTGGTGCTGGCATCTTAGGGTTGAGCACAGCCTATCACCTAAAGGTGAGGAACCCTGAGAAAAGGATTCTATTGATGGATAAGGAGCCGGCAGCGGGTCAGGGGAACACATCGAAGAGCGCAGCGTGCTTTCGAAACAGCTACTCATCATCCACTAACATTCAACTCGCCGATTCATCGATTGACTTCTACTCTTATGTTCAGAACGAATTGGGGTTCAACTTAGGCCTGAAAAAGATCGGATATCTCTTCTTACTGAGTAATGAACAGTTCAGGAAGTCGAAGCTTCCTAAGGATATAGAGATGAGAATCTTAGAAAGAGAAGATCTGGAGAAGTATTTAGCTGTGAAGACCGACCTAAGTGGCGACGAGGAAGCAGGTGTTATGAGACTAGAGAACATAGAAAAAGGAATCTTCTGCTCAAAGGCTGGGTATCTATCGTCGGAGAACTTAGTAAGCTTCTATGAGCAGGAGTATCGTAGGTTAAGAGGCGAGACACTATACAACACAAGAGTAGATAAGCTCGTCCTGGAAATTGATTCAAAGATTGGGATCTACCACGAACCCTTCCTATGGCAGGAGAAGAGGATCAAGGGTGTATCCACTAACTATGGAGACTTTCAAGCTGATAAGGTGATCATGGCCGCGGGTACTTGGAGCAACACCCTTCTCGACTCTTTGGGCATAGATGCCCATGTGAAAGCTAGCACCAGGCAGATCTTCGTAGTCAGAGCCGAGACTGAAGGGTTGAATCATCTCATGAGGACAAAGGGTTTTAGTGACTTCAACTGTCTACCCGTCACCTTTCTCCCTACTTTCCATTTTTTGGTCAAACCCGATATCGAGGAGGAAAACTTCTGGATCGTCTATCCGAACCACTTAGGGATTGCTCTCAAGCTGGAGGAAGACCCACAGCCTCACGAGAACTACTTCAACTATGGGTTGAAGCCTGTCCTCCAACAATACTTCCCCCAATTTGAAAAGGCGAGACTCTTCAACATGTGGGCTGGCCAGAGAGAGTGCAGCACCATAGATCTTCTTCCCTATGTCTTCGAGGAAGGTGGAGCGGTGATCATCAACGGCGCACATGGTAAGGGCATAACCCAAGCTGATTCCCTTGGAAGAGTCGCCGCAGGAATCTATGAAGGGGATAAGAAGGTGGAGTTGTTCCGAGGAAGATGGTTCAATGTGGCTGATCTGGGAGTGAAAGAGAGGAATGTGGAAAGGGAAGAGTTCATCATCTAGTGATAAATTGTTGATTATATGAATTCAAAAGAGCTCAACAATATGACATAATGGGAACGCAATAAAGAAACGGGTTTTGATGATAAAATTGACGAAATCTGCAAGATACGAGAGGGTGATGGCGGCTATTCGAATGGAAGAACCGGATAGGATTCCATGGAGCCTGTGGGGTCATTACCCAGCTCTGCCATTCCTAAAATACTATAGTTGGGAGAAATCTAACAGAGACGGTGAAGAGTTAGCCAAAGCTCACATAGCATTATTAAATGAATTGGACTACAAAATGGACCTGCTTAAAGTGACACCATTTTACAGGTACATGTCTCAGCATTGGGGGAGTAAATTCAGGTTTACGGATAACAACGAATCGGTAGAGAGAATAGAAATCGGTGTCAAGAAGACAGAGGATTGGGAGAAACTTGAGGTCCTTGACTCGAAGAGGGAACTGAAGCAGAATGTGAGAACGGTTGCATTTTTATCAAAAGAGATGGGTCTAAGGACACCTTTCATTTACACAATTGCCAGTCCACTTACCCAAGCACTAAATCATATATCGACACCAGATCACGTCTATTCAGATATGAGGTTGCAGCCCAGTGCACTTGAAAAAGGATTGGATACTATTGCTCAAACCTGTATAGATTTCGGTAAAATCTGTCTAGAGCATGGTGCCACAGGATTCTTCTATGGAATAGCGGGTGGTGGCAATTATTGGTCTAGGATGAACATAAACCAACTTGAGGAATATGCTCTCAAATACGATAAAAAAGTGCTATTGGCTCTAAAAGACGCTGAAATCCTTGTACTCCATATCTGCAGCACTGAACAAGAAAACCCACAGAAAAATGGCGGTTTGATGAAGAATGGTTGGTTCACAAAGTATCCTGTACATGCAATAAACTGGTGGGACAGTAGCTTCACGTCGATTTCATCTGCCAAGAAAATATACGGCAAGAAATTCTGCACCATTGCAGGGATAGATCACACCGGCACCATATTGAAAGGAACTCCTCAAGACGTAGAGAAAGAAGTGAAAGCCTTAATCGACGGAGCTGCGAAAGGAGGATTCATAATGGGGCCAGGATGCACGTTATGCCAAACCACACCCTTAGAGAACTTTAATGCCGTAGGAAAAACAGTTGAAAAATACGGTTGGTGATGAACAAGAACTTATTGATAGAAAGCCTAGAGGTATCGGGTTAGAGGTTTCTGATCTCTAGGCAGCGATGTATAAGTCTCTTCCATCATCTTCTGGGTGAAGCCATAGGCCTTCTCCGTCCTACGTTTCACTCCCAATAGCTTGTTCTTTTCGTGGGTGCGCATCGAAACCAATGCATAAGTCTTTGCAAGAGTTTTGTCCCCGGGCTGCCTCAGTATGCGTCCAAACCTCTGAATCCACTTCTTGGGGTTGCCCGGTGGGTCAACCCACACCTCTAAGTCTGCTGAGGGTATGTCGAGTCCCTCTTCTCCAACAGATGTCGAGACCAGGATCCTTGCTCTCTCTTTAAATTGAAGTAGAGCTGAAGCCTGTTGATCCATGTCCATTCCTCCTTTACCTACCAGGATGGCCACATCTTCAATACCATACTTTTTTTGGAGCATGCCTCCCAGCTGCTTGGCCGCTTCAACCGCCTCCACATAGACTATCGCCTTCCCATAGGACTCACACTCTAGAAGACTGATGGCGATGGGGAACTTGTGGTTGAAGTTTTGGGTTAGGGCTTCTCTATACGCCTCATATATGCTTTTTCCACCAAGCTCCTGTCTAGGGCTTCGAAGCTCTCTACGTCTCCATATCCCATACTTTATGACGCTACTGGCGCCATCCTCAACGAGCCTTAACCTCAGGATCTTCAGGGCTATGAGGCCTATGCAAATGGGATGCTCCCTGCAATACTTGCCTGCGTGTCCAAGACCATAGGCCTCCGTTACTCGCTTACTCTGGGCCTGCACCACCTTTCCAAGGGCCATGTAGACTTTTTGCAGCGGTTTAGGCATGTGTAGTCTCACAACGACTAGAAGCCTCTCAGGCATGTGTTCTTTGATTTGGGGGTCTTCAATGGAAAACACCTCTATTCGGTTGAAGACTTTCTTCAGCTCCTTTAGTCGTCGGGGTGCATGGAGCTGAGGAGTGGCGCTCAAGGCGAGAATGCGTGCGCCACAGGTCTTCGCAGCTAGGAGGATGGAATATCCATCTGTCTCCCCAATGTAGCCCTGGCATTCGTCGGCGATGATGATGTCGTATGGGAAGGTGAAGCCTGAGTCTTGAAGCTCTTGTGAGAGAAGTGTGGTTGGGTCTTCTGTCTCTCTGACCTTAGCGAAGCTTTGGCTGTAAGGTTTGAGGAAGTCATTGTAGAAGGTTTGCGGGGTTGAGACGACGTAGCCTGCGTTCCATACTTTAAGCCTTTCTCTAGCCTCAGGTGAGATGGCACCTGAGATGAAGTATGCGTTGATGTTGAGCATGTACTTGGCGAAGAGGGTTTGTTGGACGCCAAGGGGCACGGAAGGGACGAGGAATAGAACTTTGATAGTCTCTTCACGACTCTTCTCCCTGAGGTAGGCTCCTGCTAGATAGGTTTTTCCCAGTCCTGTCGGAAGACCCAAGATAAGTACATCCCCAATTATTCTTTTCAACATGCTCTGCTGGAAGGACCATAAGGTGTAGCCTAGCTTATCGACTCTAATTCTCTGAGGCGGAATCGCCTTCTTGGGGGCTAAGTTTGAAGTGAGAACATCTACAGAGTAGATGCTTCGATCTAGGAACGAAAGGTAGTCCTCCCATCTACCCAATTCAGGCTCCCACTCACACTGTTCGCAGATGTTTAAAAATAGTTTTAATTCTGCTACTCCCTGATGCCAGCAGAGGTTATGCTCGCAGGAATAGTTCTTAAAGCATATATTATCAATTATATTTTAAATTTTTTTTCGTTTACTCTCCACTTTTAAAGTCCCACGGTTGTTTAAATGGTTCAAGCTAATTTAGGGCTTTTTTCGGTGGGTAATAACCAAAACAGAGGTTTTCTACTACCTGAAATTACGATTTATAATTGATTTAAGTAAATGGATATAATAAAATTATCCTCGTATATTGATGGGAAACTTTATGTCTGAGATATTCTTCGAAGGTCGGTTGGTTAAGATCACCAAGACGAAGATGGTTTTCCGTGACGAAGGTAGTTTTCTTTTTGAACTGCCTTATACAGATGACGCCTTAACTCAAATATCGAAACTAAAGAAGAAAGAGCAAGAGAATGGGAAGTTGTTCAACAGATTTATCGATACATTCAAGTTCACTGTTGAAAGCAGACAAATTACCAAGGTTGAAATAGGAAAAATGAAAGAAAGATTGGAAGAAGGAGCGATCGATGTCGATTTAGAATTAAAGAGCGTCCCAGATAAACCGCGATCGAGAACGGGAATTATTCTTAACGAACTGGAAAATCTTCAGAGGGGATGGCGCGGTCCCGCACCGAAGGATGAGTTAACTTACAGGGTAATGAAAGTATCGAAACTTACGAGGAAAGAAATTGAGGCTTTAATAAATAGCTTAAAAGAAAACGGAACGATTTATGAACCAATACCTGGCTTTTTGTCTAGAATATGGTAGTTTTGTTTAGGTATAAACAATAGAGAACTCTCTTTGAGTTGTGGAGTACCATTTTGAGCCAACCACGGAAAAACCACCATTCAAAGAGTTAAATAGTGTGTTTCAATTTATTGAAGAACTGTGCATTTTCTAATTGATGGTTTAACAAAATGAAACTAAAAAAAATTGCTGCAGTTTATGGCATTATTGTTGGGTTAATGATGATGGGTTTTTGGATCATGTATGTTTACACAGGTCAAGTACCTGAATTTGAAACCGAGCCTTGGGATATTACACTTCACATAGTAGCAGAGTTTCTTACATCGTTCGCACTTCTAATTGGGGGAATAGGCCTCTATACTGAGAGAAATCGGGTTTTTCATATTTACCTTGTATCCATGGGAATGCTTCTCTATACCGTGATCGCAAGCACAGGTCATTTCGCAGATTTAGGTGACACAGCTATGGTAATGGTGTTCGCAATTCTTACAATCCTGACGTTGATCTCGATATCATTGATCATTTCAAAACGAGAAGAATTCGAATTAATTTAATGAACAGCACAACTTCTTCGCCTCTTCGCTTCGCACTACCATGAACACGTTTAGCTCAACTCTCCATCACCTGTCATCTCATTCCATGCCTTTCACCTCAATTGGGAATATAATTATCGCGTCTACGTCAAAGAAGCAAAGAACAGGAGTTCTTCTAGCAAAGACCTGGTGAAGACAAAAAAAAAAATAAGACACATACCAATCCAATTTGCGTTGAAGCACAGAAAATGCGAAGAGTACCGATCGATATACCAAATATAAATGAGAAAAAACATAAGTTATTGTTTTTACCACCAAGGCCGTGAGGATTCATCTGTTGGTAAATCTTAGAGTGGCGTTTCCGAGGTATCTCAAAGGCTTTAGGAGAACCGCCGTCTTCGCTGTAACCACTTGTTGCAACTGTAGATGTGTCATGTGTGACATGCATAAGAAGCGACAAGAGTCCATAGGCCTTGAGGACGCCAAAAGAACTCTAGACTTCCTCAATAAGAATCGATTCCTCATAGTGTACTTCACCGGAGGAGAGCCCACTCTCCACCCCAACATCGCTGATTTAGTGGGATATGCGAACCAACTGGGCCTAATGACCACAGTGACGACCAACGGTACCGCCACCAAGAGCGTCCTCAAAGCGTTAAGAAACTCTGGCCTCTATCTCCTCAGTGTTTCTCTCGACCACTGGGACCCAGCTATATGTGATGAGATCCGAGGGTACCGAGGCATAAAAGCCAGGCAGGAAGAAACTATCAGATACGCCTCACACATCGGAATCAGAACCTATGCTCTCACCGTTCTAAACCCTTTCATCATCGGCGAGGACGCTAAGAGAATCGTGAGATACGTAAACCAAGTTTTAGGCGTCCCCTTCGGGTTCTGTTATCCCACCATAAGCGACGTGAACACCTACTGTATAGGCACAGTGTTCACCCAAGAAGCAATCTTCGAAAAGTTGAGGAGAAGCGTAGAGGTGATCCTCTCGATGAAGAGAAATGGCTTTAAGATAGCCAACACTGGCACCTATATCGAGGACATTCTAAAGATCCACGAAGGAAAGACCCCCAACTTCTACTGCAAGGGTGGGGAAGCCGTAGTCTACATCGACTGGTTCGGAGATGTATACCCCTGCTTCCTCAAGGGGAAGCTCTTCAACGCACTGGACGATGAGACGCCTCGGTTCATCAAGGACGCCAGGTGCAACGACTGCTTGATAAACTGCTTCCGAGAGCCCTCACTGATCCCTACCCTCTTCTCTCCCAAGTTGTTAATCAAAGAGGCTCTATACGCACGGGCAACAAGGAAGCTCTACTTATAATTAGCGAAGAGTAACAACTTTCTTGATTTCAATTCTTTTTTATTAAAAATCAATTCACCAGCTGTTTTATTACATATTTAACTTTACCACTATGCGATATCGGCGCTATCTGGGAATCCTCTGCTTTCATAGTTACCTTTGAAGTCGTAATTTACGAGCATATGAAGATTAAAAAAAGAACATTGAATAAAGACTGTCACCGTCTCAAAAAAATTCAAATTTAAATTTAATCAGTTTTTACAATAGTGGTTAGTGGTGGTATTATGACGGATGCAGGTGGTTACGCTAACAGGATAGCAAAGGTAGATCTCACAAAGAGACAAGTATTGTATGAAGAGATCGACGACAAACTGGCTAGGAAATATATTGGTGGCCGGGGCCTAGGGGTAAAGTATGTCTTTGATAATGGTACCGATGTAGAACCTCTATCTGAGGCTAACATTCTCTGTCTTATGATTGGTCCGTTGACGGGTTCAGACGCGAGCCTAAACTGTAGGCTTGCTTCTGTCACCAAGTCTCCTCTGACAGGTACTATAGTCGACTCTCATTCAGGAGGGTACTTCGGCTCAACCCTTAAGTGGGCGGGTTTCGACGGGTTGATCTTTGAAGGGCAGAGCGAGAAACCACTATATGCCTACATAGAGAACGAGAAGTTGGAGCTAAGAGATGCCAGTGATCTCTGGGGAAAAGGGGTGTTTGAAACCACAGATACTCTGAGAGATAGGCTTGGAAATGTAAATGTGTTATCCATAGGTATTGCAGGAGAAAATTTAGTTAAGTTCGCCAATATCATGAATGATGCGGGGAGAGCCAATGGACGCGGTGGAACAGGCGCTGTAATGGGGTTCAAGAAGCTGAAGGCCGTCGTGGTCAAAGCAAAGATGAACAGGGTGAAGCCTAAGAACAGGGATCTCTGGGCGAAGGCTAGGAAGGAGGCTTTAGACAAGGTTATGACTGCTCCAGTTACGGAGCCGGGTGAAGGTGGTTTATCGGAACATGGCACCGCTGTGTGTGTTAACGAAATTAATGAGAGAGGGTCACTTCCCACAAGGAACAGCCAGTTCACCATGTTCGATAAGGCCGAAGACATCAGCGGCGAAACCATGACAGACACCATATTGATCGATAGGCCGGCATGTGACCTCTGCCCGGTGGCCTGTAAACGCCTCACTGAGGTTAAAGATGGAAAGTGGGCCTATCGAGGGGAGGGTCCCGAATATGAGACCATATGGGCTCTGGGAGCCAACTGTGGCAACGGCGACCTCAAGGCTATCGGATACATGAACGACCTCCTCAACGACCTAGGTATGGACACCATAGAGATGGGCGACGTACTTGCGGTAGCTATGGAGGCGAGCCAGAGAGACCTGTTAAAAGATGGGATCGAGTGGGGAGACGCGGACAAGATGGTGGAGCTCATTAAGAAGACAGCGAAGAGAGAAGATGTAGGCTGGGCTCTAGCAGAGGGAACCCTCGGAGCAGCCAAAATCTTTGGGAATACGGGCATTGCTATGGCGGTGAAGGGCATGGGCATCCCCGCCTACGATCCCAGAGGGATAAAGGGAATGGGGCTTGGATTCGCCACATCAAACAGAGGTGCCTGCCACCTGAGGGGATATACACCTACCTATGAAGTCTTCGGGGAGGATGTACCCCACGCGGAGCTCATGGATAGGCTTGCCTGGCAAGGCAAGGCTGAACTCCTTAAATTCCTCCAAGACTGGTTTGCCTTCGTCGACTCCCTCAACGTATGTGTGTTCTCCACTTTCGCCTGGCCTACTGAGGTCTACGCAAAGCTGGCTTCGGCCATGACAGGCTGGGACATCAGCGTAGAGGAGATGCTTAGGATCGGTGAGAGAATCTACAACCTAGAGAGACACTACAACAACCTATGCGGCTTCACTGCTAAAGACGATCAGTTGCCGAAGAGGTTCCTCGAGGAACCTCCCACCGAGAAGCCATCAAAGGGATCGCTGTGCGAACTCGACAAGATGCTGGAGGAATACTACAAACTTAGAGACTGGGAAAACGGGATAGTGAAAGAGGAAAAACTCAAAGAACTAGAAATCATCTAATAGAAATATAGAGAAGATTCCATCTACTAACTAGCCGTATAGGTGCCTTCAGACAGCCCTCCCGCAGCTGGGGAAAACATAGCAACGATATCCCCATCTTTTATTTCTGTCTTTAAACCATTCAGGAAACGGATGTTCCTACCGTTTATCAAAGAACTTACGTTATCTTGTAGCCTACCATCTTCTGCAACCAGCTTCCTCCTCAACTCAGGAATCTGATTCAGTAACCCTTCGAAGGTTGTACCTTCTTCTACTTCAAGTTCAAGGGTCTTCTTACCCATGAACTCTCTGAGATTTGCGTAGAATCTCACCAAAACCTTCATCTTTCAGTTAATTATAGTTATAAATCACAATTAAAAGATCGTAAAGAATTTTCAAAGATATGGAAATGAATCTTCAGGTAAATGAAGAGAAGAGAGGGCTTCAACATCTTTTTTTTGATTGTGTGACCCTCCAAGATTTAATGAAGCCCTCTCAACAAAGTGTGTGTAAGATAGATATATATGTGTTTCGATCAATTAGTAAAAAAAAATTGACTTTACTTAGAACACCACATATTTAATTACAAGAGCTAAGAAGAAAGGATGTATCTGTTTATAGACATCTTTCTCGGAGCTGACTTTAAAGATCTATTAGTATTTTAAATCTCATATTCATTAAATGAATGTTGTTATTTGTGACTCTCTGTTGTCTTTATACAATTGTTTAATCTATTATCTATTTTATAAACGAATATTCAAATTTAAAACTAAAAATTTATATATTTAAATATTTTAATAATTATATCTATTTACATACGGGTGCGNNTGGATAAGGAAGGAATAATCGAAAAATTGGAGGAGTATGTCTGCAGTGATAGCATCTCTGTTGATTACTTTAGTAGGATCAACTATGCCCTGGATGGGTTGCCCTACGAAATTGAGGAGCATGAAGTTCCTTTCGCGGTCGTTAGACCGCGAAGCACAGAGGAGATCTCGTCTATCATGGCTCTGGCCAACCAAGAGAGGTTTCCTGTAGTCGTAAGGGGAGGAGGAACCGGGCTACATGGCGGAACAAGACCAAAGACATGCGCCCTCATCCTGGACACGACAGGACTGGAATCGGTAGAAGTAGACGAGGACAACGGCTATGTGGAAGTAGGATCCGGAGTTAGATGTATAACTCTCAATGAAATCCTGCTTGAGAAGGGGTACCATTTCCCTGTTGTCCCAGGTAGCGAGAAGGTTGCAACCCTCGGAGGGGTGGTAGGTATCAACACAAGCGGTCACTCCGTCGACTCCTACGTGGGGAAACCCGGTGATTATGTTCTTGGCCTTGAGGTGGTTTTGTCGACGGGTGAGGTTATTGATACAGGCTCCAAGACACTGAGACGCATGGCTGGACCGGATCTTACCAGGCTATTTATAGGCTCTGAAGGGAAACTCGGTATAATCACGAAGATCCGGTTGAGACTCGTAACCGCTCCAAGATTCTTTAAAAAAGCCATGGTCACCTTCAAGGATGTCCATGACGTTGCTCGAAGCACTATGAGTCTCTACAAAGAGAGGGCACCCTACCCGTTATATCTAGAATTTATGGATCCAATGAGCACCAAACTTACCTTTGATGCTGTCGGCTTAGAGGACCCGGGGGGACCGATATATCTCATAGTTATGGCCGAGGAAAGCTCCGAGGATGCAGAATCAAAGCTTCAGAGAATTGTCGATATCACGAAGCGATTCGACCCCATCGACGTTGAAGTCGTGGACGAAGAAGAGAGGTGGGAGAAGATATGGCTTGCGAGGCAGCAGGTCCTACCCATCTCCAGCAGGAAAGGTCCAGTTTTATCCGAGATATGTGATCCACCATTGTCAAGGCTTGTTGAGGCGCTAGACGGCTGTCTCTCCCTCAAAGACAACTTAACAGTTGTCCGGGATGTAGAAGTCTGGGTCTACGGACATATTGGGGCGCCAAGCATCCACATACAATTTAATCTGCCTCCTGGTTTAGAGAAGGATGTGAAGAAGGCTGCCATCGAAGAGATGAGGAAGAGTGTGCGTGAGTTGAACCTAAGTCTTGAGGGTAGCTATGGTGAGCAGGGGTACTTCCCCGATAGAGGGAGATTCTTCCTCGACAAGTATGGGGAGACCGGCCATCAGATCATTCTCGGGATTAAGAAGCTACTCGACCCCAACGACATTTTGAATCCGGGCCATTGGTGACCATGACGATGGAAGAGCTTGAGAAATGCCTACGAGATAAGTACTGTACGAGGGAATGCCCCGTCTACAACGGATGGTTAATGCAGGCAGCCGCTGGAAAAATGCAAGCCATATACTATCATGACAAACTCAACTTGAAACCCAGCCCCCACTTCATAGATATGATGTACTACTGCACAACCTGTAAGCAATGTGATATAGCATGTGACACCCAGGCAGCCGGCATCAACCCCTCCCAGAAAATCATAGAGATGAGAAGAATCCTTGCCGAGAAGTATAAGGTGCCGATTCCTCCAGTCATAAACTATCTATGCAACAACATCTCAAGACGCGGGAATCCCTTCGGCGTCTCACACAAGAAGAAAGCCTCCTGGGCAACTGACCTAGGCATTCCATCCAAAGGCGAAACGATCTTCTTTGCGACGTGCTTCGACCCGCTCATGGGATACGGTGAGCTCCTCCTAGAGAGAACTAATTCATTTGAGAAGATCGGTCTAAACTATAAAAAACTCGTGGGCATGTTTGGTAAGCTTCAGAAGGTTGGATTAGACCAGGCGGTATTTCGTCTATCCAATCGAAACAAGGAATATGAGGCCTCGCTCACCCACGCCGCCAAAATCCTAAAGAAATTAGGAATTGAATTTTCATATTTAGGTAGTAACGAACCCTGCTGCGGTGCTCCTTTTCATACCTACGGCCTCCACGATAAGTTCACTGAACACGTCAAAGGAACCTATGACGACCTAAAGAATCTCGGCGTTAAAAGGATAATTACCCTGAACCCCGTATGCTCAACCATTCTATCAGATCACTACCCAGAGGTCATCGAGGGCTTCGACATAGAGATCCAACACTTCACCGAGGCTGTGGCTGAAAGATTAGAGAAGAGCGGACTTCGACCTCAATGGGGTAAAAATACAAGAGTCGTCTTCCATGACCCCTGCTACCTCTCACGATACATGAAGATAACAGAGGAACCCCGGAAGATATTGGAACACATCAAAGGCCTTGAACTTGTTGAACCGAGTAAAAATAGGCAGGCTACCGCTTGTTGCGGCGCCGGCGGCCTAGAGGCTACTCATCCCGAAGAGGCTAAGGCAATAAGTGTGAAGAGAGCCAAAGAACTTCTAGAAACAGGGGCAGAGATGATAGTCACTTGTTGCTCTGTCTGTGAGATGATGCTGCGAACCGGCGTCAAAATTTCAGGGTCTGATGTCGAAGTTGTCAACATAGCAGATGTTCTATGGAAGGCCATCTCATGAACCAAGCAATTTTTTCATAATTTGACTGCTTTCTTTTTACCAAAGCCATAGTTTCATCTCTAACTGTGATTGGAAGAAGGGGTTTGAAACATAGATCTCTAGGAATTTGATGAATTTGATGAGTGTCAAACAAGTTGCGTTAGAAGCACTCAGAAAAAGGATTATTTCATGTCGTAAATGTCCAAGACTTATAAACCATATTTCCAAAGTTTCAAAGGATAAGGTTCGTAGATATCAGGATTGGCATTATTGGGGGCGGCCTCTTCCAGGTTTTGGCGATCCTGAAGCCAAGGTACTTATAATTGGCTTAGCTCCGGCAGCTCACGGAGGAAATAGGACGGGCAGAATGTTTACAGGTAACAGTTCAGGAGACTGGCTCATCAAGGCTCTCTATGAAACAGGTTTCTCTAATCAACAGAAGAGTGTTTGCAGAAATGATGGACTGAAGCTGTTCTCCACTTTTATTACAGCCGCTGTCCGTTGCGCACCGCCGAGCAACAAGCCTTTGGCAGAGGAGATAAGAAACTGCTCTGAATATCTGATAGAAGAGATTCGAGTTCTAGACAAGGTTGAAATAGTCCTAGCTCTTGGAAGGATAGCCTTTGACACATATAAAAGATACATATACCCGAAAAATATCAAGGTGAAACCGCGTTTTCAACATGGAGCGTTCAATAAGCTTAAGAACGTTCCTACTCTTGTAACCTCCTATCACCCAAGCAGACAAAACACCCAAACCGGTAGGCTTAATTGGGAAATGTGGTTGGACGTGTTTAAGAAAATCAAGGAAACCCCTCAAAAAGTTGAATCTCTCTAATCCGTTTCTAACGTGGTCTTAACTCGTTCCTGATCGGCCTCAAGTATGAGAAGCCACTACTTTGGTTTCGACATCACCGACAGATCGGTCTAAGATTTTGACAATTTCATCTATTTGCTCTTCTCTGGCTATAAGAGGTGGAGCAACCTGTATGGTGTCCCCAAGGAACCCTTCAATCACAGGAGTCCCCGAGTAAACGAGTAGACCCATCTCCAAACATTTTTCTAACACCTTTCCGCGGAAGTCTATGTCTGCATCGAAGATCTTCCTTGTATCCCTATCTTTTACAAATTCAATTCCAGCAAAGAGACCTTTTCCACGGATATCTCCAACGGTTGAATGATCGTATAGCCTTCTCAGCTTCTCAAACAACCTTTTACCCATGACCTCAGATCTGGAAACAAGATTATTGTTTGAAATATATTCCAGAACCGCCAAGCAGACAGCGCATGAAACTGGGTTTCCTCCAAATGTGAACCCATGTTGGAAAGGCGTCTCCTTGAAAGCCTCATAGATCTCTGCAGTGGCGACGACCGCTCCTAAAGGAGTGTATCCGCCTGAGATACCCTTTGAACAGACCATGATATCCGGGACAACACCGTAGTGTTGTATGCCAAAATTCTTACCTGTTCTACCGAACCCTGTCATGACCTCATCCACGATTAGGAGGACATCGTATTTGTCGCATATCTCCCGTACAACTTTGAAGTAGTCATTTGGAGCAGGAACCGTTCCAAGCGCCGCACCCACTATGGGTTCTGCTATGAACGCCGAAACATGTTCGCAACCCAGCGTCTTGATGGCCTTCTCAAGCGTCCAAGCACAATCTAAATCGCAACTCGGATACTCCTTTCCGAACCAACATCTATAACAGTATGCTGGCGGGATATGTGTAAAATCGAGAAGCAGCGGCAGATACTTCTTCCTCCTTAGTATATGTCCTGAAACAGATAACGCGCCTAGGGTGTTCCCATGGTAGGACATCCACCTTGATATCACCTTGTATTTAGAAGATTTACCCTTCTCAACGGAATACTGACGAGCCATCTTAATAGCCGACTCTGTGGCCTCAGATCCTCCAGAGCAAAAGAAGATCCTTTCCAAGGATCCAGGAGCCATTTCAGCTATCTTATCAGCCAACTTTTCCATCGGCTCCGAGGTGAAGGCTAGGTCATGGACAAAGGCTATCTTCTTCATTTGTTCAATAATAGCTTCTGTTATCTCCTCCACTCCGTAGCCTATGTTTACACATAATGGTCCGCTAGAACCGGCAATATACTTTTTTCCATTTATGTCCCAGACGTATATCCCACTACCTCTTTCCAGCATTAATGGCGCTTTTGCCCGCCGAAAAACATGTGACTTGGAGGTATTGCGCGAAGACATAATTTAATATTAAGTTATGCTGGGAAAAAAGTAATTACGATGAATCCACTACCTATAAGAATTCAAAGAAGAAATAAACCAAGTTCTCCTGGTTGAGAATCAGAAAATCTATTCGATAGAATAAATATTTTCTATTTCTTTGGGTGTCTCAAGTACGGTTATCCCTTCCATCGCTTTCAGTTTTTCGACGTTTTCAATGTCGATATCCCGCATGATTAGTTTCTTCTTCTTACCTGTCGGTAGGACAGTAGTTATTTCACCTCGTTTCTGATCGACTGGGAGGATGATTACTGGAACACTTCCTTTCTGTGTTTGGGCTACAGCATTTGTTAGAAGAGTGTCCGCAATTCCATGAACTATCTTTGCAACTGTGTTGGCTGTGGCAGGTGCAATTAGTAGGCTATGGTATCTGCCTACCTGTAGTGGTCCTGCTATGAAGGGAGTGTTCGCATCACTCTCTACTAAAACCCTCTTCGAGATCTTTCTTATCCTCTCTGTGAGCTTGTACCACCGTACAACCATGTTTGCAGCCTTTGAAAGGCATGTGGTGATCTCAACATTTCCTCTGTCAGAGATTTCCTGTAATTCATCTACGACTTCTGTGAGTAGGTCTCCGGAACCTGTTATCCCCCATACGATTCGTATAGTCAAAGTCTTCTACCTCTTATTTAGGATGCTTACTAGACGATCCACCATTTTATACACACTCTTCAACCCTTCTGAATCGGCTTTTGCTCCTTCAATCTTCTTATCTTTAGACCAGACTGTGCCGCCGAGGTTAGCTCCGAAAGCTCCTCCACCCACTGGAAGCATTTCGTTAATTATGTAGAAATCTATAATAGTCTGGATCGCAGGTTCTTGTCCTCCGACTCGATCTCCTCCAACTGCAATTGCTCCTCCGACCTTGTTACGAAGGATATGGGGATTCTTGGCGGCTATAGCTCTGCAGCGGTCAAGAACAGCTTTGGTCTGTGCACTTACATTGCCCTGGTATACAGGGGTCCCCACTATCCATGCATCTGCTGTTTCCATCAAAGGGTAAACTTGAGTCATGTCATCTTTGAAAGCACAGCCTTCCTTGGTCCTTACACAGTGATCACAGTGAATACAGAATTTTATGTCCTTCCCTGCTACGGAAAAGAAGTGTGTTTCTACCTGATGTTTCTCTTCTGCGTGCTTTAGAGCGGCTTTGACCACAAAAACCGTTGAAGCTACGCGGGGGCTACCACAGATGCCTAGGAGAATCTTCTCCTTCATTGCTAAAAACTCTAATGTGTTAAAAAGGCTAATAAAACGCTATTGATCTGAATCAAAAACAAACAAAAAAATGAAAGTAGAAGTGAGACGCTACTCCACTCTTACTTCTTTCCTCCCTTCCCAGAGGCCATGCAAGCTGCAGTACTCTACAGCGTGGATTGTGCCGCTATTCTTAAGCTTCATAGTTAGTCTAACATCGGGTTCGGAGAATACGGGAGTGAGGTTCATGGCGGCTAGTATTATCGGGTTGAAGGCTCTACCCTTCTCGTCGAAGTAAACCTCGACCCTCCTGATGGAATGCTCCACCGTGTTCGGATGAGGACCAACAACCACCTTGACCTCGAATGGCTGATCGGCCTTGACCGTTTCGGGCGCCTCTATCTTCGGGGTATGGGACTCAACTTTGCTAATCGCCTCTCCGGAAGCTCTTTCCGGAGTATATATAAGGTCTCCAAACGGTTTCATTTCAATCTCTGATATAATAACTAATCATATATATTTATCATCTCATCAAACAGTAACCGCCATTTACCTTTTTGAAAAACTCGCCGGCCCTTGGCTTTGTCGTTTCCACCCTAGGATGGTTCATGTACAAATTTAAAATCTTGGCAAATCATAATAGTTGTTTATCATTGTCTATTGAAAGAATAAAATAAAAAGTTTAATGAGAAGGTAGTGAGGATCTAGATTTGAATATCGAGGAGATAACCTTCGACGAATTCAATAGGCTGGACATAAGGGTGGGCACCGTGACCAGCGTTGAGAGGGTCCCTAGAACGGAGAGACTCTACAAGATACTCATCGACCTAGGGGAGCTAGGAGTGAGGCAGACAATATCCAGCCTCGTAGGATATTACGAGCCCGAGGAACTTCAAGGCAGGAAAGTAGTTTTTCTCACTAACCTTAAGCCTGTGAGGTTTGCTGGCAAACTGTCTCAAGGGATGATCCTAGCTGCAGAGAAGGGTGAAGAGCTTGCCCTCTTGACCGTGGACCGCGACATCCCCAACGGCGCCAAGATCACTTAGATCAGAGAGTAGATGGCACAGATACCCTTCACACCCTTCTTCTTAGCCTCCTTTAAATACCAGAGCGTGTCACTACCGAAAACCGTCACCACAGGGTTCCATCCCCACAGAATTATGAGCCTGGAGTTGAGTAGGTCATCTCTACTGTGGTCGGTGTAGACAGTGCCGTAAGTGTATATGGAGGCAGCCCTTGCTGCACCCGAACTATAACTTCCCTTTAACTCGACGTGACCGCCAAACATATTTAGGAATCTTTTCGTCAGGCTTCTCGTTTGGGGGAGAGTAGATCCGTATGAACCAGAGGAGGAGAGGCTCAAAATAGAGATATTTCCATACTCTTCTCTAACCATCTTCAGAATCTCAGCAACTTCGTTTAGGGCCTCATCCCAAGAAATCTCCTTGAATTCGCCTTCCCCCTCTTTCCAATCCTCCTCATAGGCCGCTTTAGACGGTCAGGGTGATAAACTCTTCTATGATAGGTCAATCCTCGGATGCATGCCCTCTGTGGTATCCTTCTGATCGCACCGGGTAAAGTAGTTGGAGCCGAGATCTTCATTATTTTCCCTTTTTGGATGTAAACGTAAAGTAGGCATTTGCCGCCGCAGTCGTGGGCACAACTGGTAGGAATCTTATTCTCATCATCTAAGCCTCTAATATGTTGATGTCTCATAGGTCTCTCCGATGAAGCTAATCAGAAATTTACCACACTATCGTGACTAGTGTTTAAAAAGGTTCACCGATCTGAATATTGACTATAGACGGCTGTGGGTGATCTTACATTAAGCCTATCAAATCGGCCGTCAAAATCTTGGTTAAAGTATCTAGGAGGTCAAAGTGAAGTTTGGGATTCGACTTCCCCATGTAGGTATGTACGCATCGGTTGAATCGATTCTGCAGGCGGCTAGAGATGCTGAAGACCTAGGATATGACTCGGTCTGGGTGCATGACCACATCGCCCTCAACCCAGAGTGGGAGAGAAAGGTCTTCATTATGGGACGAATCGAGGAGGTAGAAGCCCACACCGGCGACCCAGACTTCTATGAGTCCATAACCACCTTATCCTATGTGGCGGGGGCGACGGAACACATAAAACTCGGGGTCTCAGCCATCGTTCTCCCTCTTCGCAACCCCCTCATCTTAGCTAAACAGTGCGCTACATTGCATGAAATCTCTGGGAGACGCCTGATCCTTTGTACTTGCATAGGGTACTTGGAGGGTGCCTTCAGGATCTTCAACGTCTCATTTAAGAGAAGAGCCTCTATAATGGAAGAGTACCTCCAGGTGCTGAAGGAGATTTTCTCTCCTAGTCCTTCCTCGAGCTTCGATGGAGAATACATCAGCTTTAGGGACGCCCAATTCCACCCTAAGCCCAAGGACCTTCCTATATGGATATGTGGGCAGAGCAGCCAGGCTCTTAGGAGAGTTGCATCTCTGGGAGATGGATGGCACCCCTTCTACTTGACGCCGGACGAGTACGGGGAAAAGCTGAATCTCCTGAAAGAACAGCTTCGGAGACACGGTAGAAAGGAGTCTGACATCATCCTCAGTCATCAATCATTTATGTGTCTCAAAGACACAGACGCTGAGGCCCGAGATATATCCGCCCTCACCTTGAAGAAAAACTATGGGTCCATCGAAAACGGGGAGAGGAAGCATCTCATCGGCTCCCCTAGTAGGATCGTCGAGAGGCTGGAGGAATACACCAATATGGGAGTGAATTACTACCAGCTGCTATTCATCTGTAGAGGGGTGAAAGAGATGCTTGAGATGATGAGGCTCTTCTCAAAGGAGGTAATGCCCTCCTTCAGATGACTTCTCCATTAACTAGATGTTTATCAAGGTCACTTGATATGATTTAGCTTTTAAGTTGCCAGCGATTTCGCGTTCAAGCTTTAATATGACCTGATAAATTTTATCATTAGGGACTAAAAGTGTCTAGACGCAGGGATGGAGAGGCACCGATGCCCGCGGTAACTGCGGGTCTACTCCGGTTCTTCGAGGACTCAGCCGCCGCCGGCATCATGATCCAGCCTATCCATGTGATCGGCTTCAGCATCATCTTCACAGTGATATCTGCTCTTCTTCTCGTCTTCCCCATTATCCCTTAAAACAGCTACCAGATAACTCAGTGTCTTAACTCTTCGCCTTATCCACTATTTTGTTGAAGAAACTTTTCCTCGATCTAGACTGGCCCTCCAGCTCGGCCAGTTGTTCAAACAAAACTTTCTGCTCTTTCGTCAGTTTTTTAGGGGTTTTCACGTTTACCCTTACGTGTTGATCACCCCTCCCATAGCCTCTGAGTCTGGGCATCCCTTTTCCCCTAAGCCTGAATATGGTTCCAGACTGAGTTCCAGGAGGAACCTTCATCTGGGCGTTGCCGTTCAGCGTAGGAATCCCTAACTCGTCTCCCAAGGCTGCTTGGCTGAAGCTTACTTCCACCTCGCAGAAGATATCGGCTCCCTCTCTGATGAAGGTCTTATGAGGCTTGACGCGTAGAATGATGTAGAGGTCTCCTCGAGGTCCATCCTTTACTCTCACCTCTCCTTCTCCAGTTATCCTTATCCTTGAGCCTGTATCCACGCCGGGAGGGACCTTCACAGAGAATTTCCTCGTCTTCTGAACGGTTCCTCTGCCTTTGCAGGTAGGGCAGGGTGTCTCGATGATCTTCCCTTCGCCTCCGCAGCTTGAGCAGGTAGTGACGCTTGTGAATACTCCGAAGCCCGTCCTCCTCGTGTGGCTGATCTGACCACTTCCTTTGCAAGAGGAACAGGTCTTTGGACTGGTTCCCGCTTTTGCTCGTGTACCATGGCATGTTTCACAAACCTCTGTTCTAGGGACAAGGATCGTCTTCTCAACGCCTTGGGCTGCCTCTTCCAGGGTTATCTCTGTGGTGTAGGATATATCAGCTCCTCTCGGAGACTCTCTGTAATAAGGTCTCCGTCTCCCGAAAAACATGTTGAAGATGCGGTTGAAGCTGGGGAATCCCATATCGCCGAAGATGTCGTCGAAGTCAATGGTTCGGAAAATGTCCTCCCGGGTGTATCTTTCGTCTATGCCTATGTGGCCGAACCGGTCGTATTGTGCCCTCTTCTGGTCGTCAGAGAGGACACCATAAGCCTCCGAGATCTCCTTAAATCTCTCCTCGGCGTCGGGTGCTTTATTCATGTCGGGATGGTATTTCATAGCCAGTTTGCGGTAGGTCCTCTTGATCTCCTCCTTGGAGGCGTTTTTATCCACACCTAGGACCTCGTAGTAATCCCTTTTCTTCACGTCATACACCGGGAGACCCTTACTAAGAAACTTAATATCCCTGACAAAAAATTAAGATTTGTCTGTTCCCAGAGGGAACCTAGTTACAGATCCTCAAGTATCTTACTAGGCGTTTGCTTTTACTTCTCCTCCTCGTCTACAATCTTGTACTCCGCGTCCACAACGTTTTCGTCTTTCTTTTCTTTTTTACTATCTTCGGCTTCGGGTTGTTGAGTCTCGGCTTGAGCTTGGGCTTGCTGTGCCTGCTGGTATACGGTGGCCCCTACCTCTTGGACGGTTTTCCTGAGTTCTTCCAGCTTCGCCTTGATATCGGCTAAATCTTTGTCGGCCAACGCTTCCCTCAAGGCCTTGACTGCGGCTTCTACCTTCCCTTTGACCTCTGAGCTGATTTTGTCCTTCAACTCATCCACTGTCTTCTCCGAAGTGTAGATGAGGGATTCTGCCTCGTTCCTAAGCTGGGCCTCCTCTCTCTTATGCTTGTCTTCTTCGGCGAACCTCTCCGCCTCCTTTACCTTATCCTCAATCTCCTCTTTAGCGAGTTTGTGGGGCGCGGTGACCGTGATCGTCTGCTCCTTGCCCGTACCCAAGTCCTTGGCCGTCACGTTTAATATACCGTTGACATCGATGTCGTAGGTAACCTCAATCTGAGGTATACCTCTGGGTGCTGGAGGAATGCCCACCAGGCTGAACCTGCCGAGGGCTGTGTTGTCGCTTGCCATGGGTCTCTCTCCCTGCAGGACATGGATATCCACGCTAGTCTGGAAGTCTGCGGCCGTGGTGAAGACCTGGCTTTTCTTCGTGGGGATCGTAGTGTTCCTAGGGATGAGCACAGTGAAGATGTTTCCTAGAGTCTCCACGCCCAGAGAGAGCGGCGTGACATCGAGGAGTAGAATGTCTTTCACCTCTCCAGCTAGGACTCCCCCTTGTATCGCGGCGCCGATGGCCACGCACTCCATGGGGTCAACACCCCTCTCCGGTGTCTTCTCCACAAACTTCTCAACATAATCTCGAATGATGGGCATTCTCGTAGGCCCACCCACCAAGATCACTCTATCTATGTCTGCTGGCTGCCACTTGGCGTCTGACATGGCCTGCCTCATGGGTTCGTCACACCGTTCTACCACGGGGCGAACAAGCTCCTCTAGCTTGGCCCTCGTCAGGGTCATAGCCAGGTGTTTTGGGCCTGCGGCGTCTGAGGTTATAAAAGGTAAGTTTATATCGGTAGTGAGGACCGTTGAGAGCTCAATTTTAGCTTTCTCAGAGGCCTCCCGGACCCTTTGCATGGCCGTCCCGTCGCCGTGGAGGTCAATGCCCGTTTCCTTCTTGAATTCTTCAATCACGGACTCCACTATGGCGTTATCCATGTCAGTGCCGCCTAACTGTGTATCCCCAGCCGTAGACTTCACCTCGAAGACGCCTCCTCCAAACTCCATCAGAGTAACGTCTAGGGTGCCACCTCCTAGGTCGAAGACCATGATCTGCTGATCCTTCTCCGCCTTGTCCAAGCCGTAGGCGAGACTCGCGGCGGTGGGCTCGTTGATGATCCTCACGACCTCTAGGCCAGCGATGGTCCCGGCGTCCTTCGTCGCCTGCCTCTGGTTGTCGTTAAAATAAGCAGGGACGGTGATTACAGCCTTCTTCACGGAATCCGCGAGGAAGGCCTCCGAGTCCCTCTTGATCTTCTGTAGTAGATAGGCCGAGATATCCTGAGGGGTGTACTCTTTCCCGAAGATCTTATACTTAAAAGTGGTACCCATCTTCCTTTTGGCCGCGGTAATGGTGCCCTCCGGATTGGTTACGGCCTGCCTCCTCGCAGGTTCTCCCACGAGCATTCCGCCATCCTTGGTGAAAGCTACATAGGAAGGAAATGCCTTTCCATAGGCTGATGTTCCCTCGGCGCTTGGTATGATGGTTAGTTTACCACCAATCATAACCGCTGCAGCCGAGTTACTCGTCCCCAAATCTATACCTATGATCTTCTCCTTCTTCTCGGCCATACAAGATCTACTCCTCTTCTCTCATCCTATCTTCCAATTTTTTTGGTCTCTCTGAGACCTTGACCTTTGAGTATCTAATTACCCTCCCATTGAGGGTGTAACCTCTCTGAAACTCCTCTAAGATGGTACCCTCTTCACAGTCGTCCTTAGGCTCCCTCATCAGGGCTTCGTGCCTGAAGGGATCGAACTTTTCACCCACTGACTTTATGGGCTCCAGCCCCTCTCCCTTTAGAGCTTCCTTCAGCTGGTTATGGGTTAACTCTATACCGTGTAAGATAGCCCCTTCATCGTTGTGTTTCTTAGCTGTCTCGACTCCTCTCTCTAGGTTCTCATATACGTCGAGGAGCTTAACCACCAGCCGCTGATTAGCTGACTTAATGATCTTCTCATTCTCTCTGTCCATCGCTTTCTTGTAGTTTTCAAAGTCAGCTTGTGTATACTTCAACCTAGTCAGGTATTCCTCCGCCAACTTCTGTTTTTCAGCTAACTCACCTTTAAGGTCCCTTATTTTATCTCTAAGGGCTCTTATTTGTCTCTTAAGCTTTCCCTCGCTGGTCAGAGTTACGCCTCTCTTAAACCTTGATCTCTTCTCGATGGAAGATCTTTCTAGTGCCGCTGAACCTCTAGATGCGGCTCTTTCGAGAGATTTACTATCTCTCTCTAACCTCAAATTTCCCACCGAAGACTGCGGTAGCGACGTAACTCAGTTGCAAATCGTCCCCATTTGAATACTTTTGAGTAACCTTCTGCACTGCATTTCTATTGCTAAAATATCTTATCTGCGAGAATTATTTAAAACGAAATCTTTCGACTTTGTTATGAAAAAATAATGGGGAAGGAGTTAGAACTCCTCTCCGCCTGGCATTCCGCCTGGGGGCATTCCGCCTGGGGGCATTCCGCCTGGGGGCCCACTCATCTTCGTGGCTGCGATGACATCGTCTATCCTCAGTATCATGGAAGTTGCCTCTGTCGATGCCTTGACTATTTGTTCTTTGACCGCAAGGGGTTCTACGACGTCCTTATCCATCATATTCGACACTTTGCCCCCGAACACATCTACACCAGCCCATATCTCTTCAGCTCTGTGTTTCGACCTCAGCTCTGTCTCGATATCTATTGTGTCAAGCCCGGCGTTCTCGGCGAGTGCGAGTGGAATAGTCTCTAGGGCATCCGCGAATCTCATAGCTGCGAGCTGTTCCCTACCGGTAAGTTTTGTGGCCCACTCCCTCACTTGTAACGCTGCCTCTGACTCGGGTGCGCCTCCACCTGCGACAATCTTGGGCTTTAGCACAACGTCCTTCACAACGCTGAGGGCGTCGTGGATGGAGCGTTCGGCTTCGTCCACAACTCTCTCGCTTCCGCCACGTATCAGCAACGTGATGCTTTTAGGATCCTTGCATCCCTCGATGAATACCCACTTGTCATCCTCGATCTTCCTCTCTTCGGCGATCTCAGCCTCTCCTAGGTCATTTTCGGTTAGGTCTTCTAGGTTGGTGACGACTCTTGCTCCCGTGGCTTTCGAGAGCTTCTCCATGTCCGACTGCTTCACTCTGCGAATCGCGAGTATTCCTTCTTTCGCCATATAGTGCTGTGCCACATCGTCGATGCCTTTTTGGCAAAGAGCTACATTAGCCCCTGTCGCTGTAATCTTGCCGATCATGTCCCTCAGCATCTTGTTCTCTTCATCTAGAAAGAGCTTCAACTGGTCGGGGGATGAAATGTTTATTCTGGCGTCGAACTCTGTCTTCTCGATCTCCAAGGCTGTGTTAATGAGCGCGATCTTTGGTTCTTTAATCCTCTTCGGCATACCTGAGTGAACGACTTCTTTGTCAAGGGCGATGCCGCGGATGAGCTCCGTGTCTCTCATGCTCCCCCCCGGCTTTTTCTCCACTTTGACATCATCGATGTCCACGTTGACCTTGCCTTCATCTACCTCTTTGACGGCTAATATGGCGTCAACTGCCAGGTCAGCGAGGAAGTCGCTGTCTGCTGCGACGAGTTTCGATCCCATGGAGGTAACGGCGATTTTTTTCAGCCACTCTTTGTCGTTGGGGTTGATTTCGACGGCATTTGTCCCATAGGTCTCCAAGGCTTTCTCCGCTGCTTGTTTATACCCATCTATGATGAGGGTTGGATGGACATCTTTGTCGATCAGCTCTTGCGCCTTGTCTAGAAGGGCTCCTGCGAGAACTACCACGGAGGTAGTTCCGTCGCCTACCTCAGTGTCTGTCGTCTTGGCGATCTCCACCATCATCTTGGCCGCGGGGTGTTCGATGTCCATTTCTTTCAGCATGGCCGCTCCGTCGTTGGTAACCGTAACATCTCCCAGCGTATCCACCAACATCTTGTCCATGCCGCGTGGTCCAAGAGAGGACTTTATGATCTCTGCGACCAGCTGAGCCGCTTGTATGTTTCTTCTCTGGGCTTCCTTGCCCCTGCTCCTACCTGTACCCTCCTTCAGAATAAGGATAGGTTGTCCTCCAGATGTAACAGCAGGAATCGCTTGTGCCATTCTTTTCTACCTCATTCAATGCCTATTGGCTAAACATAATTTTCTGATTAAACACTATTTAAGTGTTACTGAAACTGGAACAGGTGATATTTATATTTTAACCACCTATTCAGTTATTGAGGATAAATAAATAATACTTATTAATTTGTGTTACATAATATGTAACAGTTGATTTATAATGTCTCTGGACAAAGTCCTCGGAGAGAGCAAAGCTCTCGAAATCCTCTTCGCACTACAGGAGGAACCCAAACACATACGAGGCCTACAGAGAAGCTTAGGGGGCAGCCTATCAACCATCGAGCTCAGAGTCAACAGTCTGATCCAAGCGGATTTGATAAGAGAGATCGAGGTGAGCTCGCCGAGCAGAAGCCTGGAGCTCACGGCGAGGGGAGAGAATCTGGTCACCGTCTTAAGGACGATGGACAGACCTAGTACGAGTCCTCAGGTCAAGCCTATCCTAGAGGGCAAAGAGAGATGGATCCTAATCCTGCTTTATGCCTTGGGCCACATTAAGGGGAACATGAGGCTCGAGAAGTTACTCTTCCTGCTCAAAGAGCAGTTCAAGGTCGTCGAAGAGGAATTTTACATCTTCAGGCCGTATCTGTTTGGCCCCTTCTCCCCAGAGGTCTCACAGGACGCCCGTATCCTCTACAATGTTAAGCTCATAGATATCGAAGAGAAGGTCTTCGGGACTCTAGAGTTGAGTGATTGGCTCTTCTTGCGAAAGACTTATAAGCTGATCGAGAAGGGTAGAAAGAAGGCAAAGAGCTTCTACAAAGACGCTGCTGAGAAGCCAAAGGTTAAGGAGGCTCTTTGGAGACTCCAAGATTATAACGCGTTACCCCTGAACAACTTACTCAGCTACGTCTTCAAGACCTACCCTGAGTACAGCCGGGAAGAGAACAACGTCTAAGCATCACCCAGTCCAAGTCTGGTTTTACGCTTCTACATCATCTTTGCTTTGTATGTCAGCTAATAGAGAAGAATCTGTTCTGAGGAGCCCTAGCCTCCGTAGCAGATGGGTGCGGAGGAAGCCGTGGAGGCCCTCTCTCGAGAACCTCATCATCAATATCAAGAGGGCGCCGAAGATGATCAGCTCGTAGGGTCCGAAGTCCTTTACGTACTCTGAGAACACCTCTACGACTATCGCGCCTAGGATAGGGCCGGTCAGAGTTCCTAGCCCTCCGATCACTGTCATCGCAATTATCAGACCCATCTCGCCTAAGAGGATCATCTGAGGGCTCACCACCCTGATGTAACCGGCGAAGAATCCGCCAGCTAACCCTGCAAAGAAGCTGCTCACCGTGAAGGCGAAGACCTTCAACTTGACTATGTTGACGCCCATCACGGCCGCTGCATCCTCGTCTTCCCTAATAGCTTTGAGGTAGAGCCCGATCGGCGAGTTGATGGTTCTGTATAATACGTAAAGAGTGACCAACATCAACGCAAATATGGTGTAGTAATAGGGTATTTTCGAGAGCGTGGGGAAGAGGGGAGGAGTATTCAACCCTTGGGTTCCTCGAGTATAATCATATTCAACTGTTACAATAATCCTGAAGATCTCCGAGAAGGCCAGGGTTGTCAGGGCGAGATAAGGTCCTTTCAGCCTCAAACATATACGGCCGAGGCCGTATCCAACCACGGTCGCTGATAACCCACCCATGATCATCGCAGGCAAAGGGTTCCAAGAGAAGTAAAGCGTGAGGAAGGCCGATGTGTAGGCTCCTATGCCGGCGAAGGCGGCGTGTGCAAGTGATATCTGGCCCGTGTAACCCGATAGAAGATTCCAGCTCGAAGCCATGATCGTGTAATAATAAGCCAATATGATGATGTATAGCCAGTATCCTGAGATGCCGAACGGAATTGCCACGGCCACCAAGAAAAGGAGGACTAAAACCAGAGTGTTTCTATTCGGCCTCAAATCTTTCTCTCCTTCTCACCGAAGATTCCATGAGGGCGGAAGAGCAGCAGCAGTATCAACACTATGAAGGAGTANNTAGGAGAGAGTGACCGACCCGAGGCTCTCGATTAAGCCCAACAAAACACCGCCTATCATGCTCCCCACGATGGAGCCCATGCCACCTAACACAATTATCACAAACCCCTTGATGGCTGGCATCAAACCAACGTGCGCATATACAAGGAACTCCCGTGCTAGAAGGGCCCCGGCCGCAGCCGCCAGAGCGCCTCCCAACCCTAAGGACAACGCGCTCATACGGGATATATCTATGCCCACAATGGAGGCACCCTGTTTGTCCTGAGCCGTGGCCTGCAGGGCCCTCCCGGTCCAAGTTTTCTTGATTATAACAAAGGTAGCGACCATTATAATACATGCCGTCACTGATCCAATCAACCTGTCACCGCTCATGGTGAGCAGACCCATCTCAACCTTTCGAATCAGGAATGGCGGAGGAGACTTCGTTTCTGGGCCGAACAGACGTAGAGCGAGGTTCTGAAGGAAGATGGATAATCCGAAGGTGATTATAATCCCGTACTCGTCTTTCCTCTCGATTCTTTCCGTGTAAAGCGGGCGAAGCAGCAACCGTTCAGCCGTGACGCCGATGACGAGGGCGATGGCCATGGATATGGGCAGGGCCACGGGGGGAGGCAACCCGAAGATCGTCGTCAAGTAGTAGGTTGAGTAGGCGCCGATCATGTATAGTTCTCCGTGAGCAAAGTTGACAATCTTCATTATTCCAAATATCACGGAGAGACCCACGGCCATCAAGCCGTAGATGAGCCCAATCATTAATCCGTTAAGGATCTGGAGTAAAAAAAGTTGGGGGGAGGGGATCATTCTCTTGCTATCCAGGCCGCGCTAGGTCGCCGGTCTTAAATTCCTCAGGGGCAAGTATGGTGGCCTCATCAGTGGTCTGCCCTTCCTTAATGTACTGCAACGTGAACACGGGGACATCCTTCCACTGGTGATAGTAGACCGACCCCGGATCCGTACCAAAGACTATTCTACCCCTCGTTCCCAGCATGTCTGTCGTCTCTAAAGCCGCTAGGATTTTCTCTGCGTCCGTTGAACCTGCCCTACCGATGGCGTCTAGCAACGCGATGGCGGCGTCATAACCTTGCATGACGGCGTATGAAGGTTCTCTATCGAACTTAGCCTCGTATCTCTCTCGCGCATCCATACCGAGAGGAGGTAATTCGACGCTTGGGGAGTAAGGAGCGAAGCCAAGGCCATATACCCCGGCCTCCTCCAGGTTTTCCCAGAACTCAGTATGTCTCGTGATGGTGCCTGTTAAGCTGTACGGCAGAGTTTCCGCCGTCGGAGCGAAACCCATCTCGTAAGCCTGCTTCAACTCCAGGAACTCCTCTGGCGGCGTAAAACATGAAACCAATAGGTCTGGTATCGGTGTAAGGGCCTTATACTCTAATAAGATAGGAACGAAGTCTTTTGTCTCGAACGCGAGGACCTCATATCTATATTCCGCGGGTACACCGAGTTCATTCAGCGCGCGCTCTACATTTTTGGCTAAACCAGCTCCGTAATCGGTGTCTTCAGCTATGCCCACAATGTTCTTGAAACCATAGGCCTTCGCGAACTCGGCGACGTGGTTTCCGATTCTCGTATTGTAGACGCTAGTTCTAAAGATCTCCTTATAGTTCGCCTCGGTTAGCGTGTCCGCCCAGCATGAGGCTATGGTGAAGGGAACACCATAGGTGTGGGCCACCTCGATCTCAGCCACGCATACCGCGCTGTGGTATTCACCTGTAATGGCCACCACATTGTCTTTGGTGATCAGCCTCTCTACGGCGGCTGCACCTTCCTCCGGTATGCCCTTGGTGTCCGCAAACACCACTTCCACCTTTCTCCCCATGAGACCGCCC
>JABAOH010031349.1_pt1 | contig 29202 bp, 24 predicted proteins | sample 7062181 | NCBI WGS metagenome assembly JABAOH01 (sample SAMN14538630, study PRJNA623070) | marine sediment metagenome | biome: marine biome [ENVO:00000428]; feature: marine pelagic biome [ENVO:01000023]; material: deep marine sediment [ENVO:00002113]; isolation source: pool of 5 deep marine...
GAACGAGAAATTCTTGAAAGCCAATTGATGAGTATCTACGGTCCCCGCCAGCATAAAACCATTCTGATCAGAGCTGATGCCCGAGTTCCTTTCACGAATGTTGTTGAGCTCATGGACATAGCCAGAGGAGCAGGAGTGGAAGAAGTTGGAATCGTCCTGGAATACTTCGAAGAAGAAGGAGACGAAAACTAAACCTCAGAATACACAGCCTCCTCTTGTATTAAAATCTTCCTTAATTAAAATACCCCCTTCTTTCCTCATCAGCACTCCTATCGGTTCTCTTCAATTTTGTGCGGGCTAGACTTTACCTACATAATTTTGGAGAGGATTAAAGAATCTTTATTGATATTCTATATGAAATCTAAACAGTTTGGGCTCCTCAAGCGGCTCTAGAATATACAGGTTATCATTCTCATCTAAAAAAACTCTTTGTACATTATAATTAGGCTTGACGCCAGAGCGAAAGCTTCCTAAAAATTCACCTTTTGGATTGAATACATCAATAATAAGGCCTTTTTCATCGGCTTTGCTGCCCCATAAAATGTAAATGTTATTTTTTTTATCAACGGTAACATCTTGAGTAATAACATCCCCTTCAATCCTTATTATATTTGGTTGTGGACGTACTTCCTCAAGTGGTTTTGGAGTGTAGGGGAGTTTTCTAGTGACTTCAAACAGTAATTTTTCATTAGGGGAGTATTTTTGAATTTTGTATGCATAACGAAAAGAAATAATTATGTTATCTTCATGGTCAATACAAAAAGAAAATCTATTTTTTGCTCTTTGAATTAACTCGTTTTCTTCTTCGTTGTTTACTTTGACAAATGAACTTACTAATTCTCCTTTTGAATTTAATTTATGAAGAATGTGTTTATTTGTTGGACGAAGTAACTCAATATATATATAACCTTTTGAGTTTACAGCAATTTTAAAAGGAGCACTTACTTCAGTTTTAAATCCTTCTTTGTATTTGCCTTCTTCGGAAAAAATTTCAATTTTTCTGTTGTTTTGGTCAGCTACATATATATTTCTTATTTTATCTAAAGCAATGTCTATGGGACGATTAAATTCTCCTGGGCCTTGACCTCTTTTATTCAGTGACCATAGGTATTTTCCATTCTTATCAAATTTCTTTACCTCTATGGCATTTGTGTCGCAAATGTAAATGTTACCTTTTTTATCAGCAATTACGGCGAGCGGAAAACGAAAGTATTGATTTATATCTTCTTCAGATTCCCCTAGAACTAAAGTATTTTCGAGTTTTACATTTTCATATTTATTACTATTTTTATAAGAGCAATTAGTAATTACCTGAATAGTAAATAGTAAAACTAAAATCTTGTAAATTTTTATCATCTACTTATCCCCCTTTTTTAATTAGGATAGTATATTTTTTAGAGAAAGAGAACCATAATTATCTTGGATTTTTTTGTCTATTATTTATTCAATCCATCTTTCGATGGAAAAATTACTAGGTTTTGAGAAACCAAAGTTTGGTTCTGGTTTCCTCTTCCTCAGCAAATTCAATTTCAACAATTAATCTCTTTCTCATTTTATTTTAATATATGGAAGAGAACCAAGAAAACTAACTTATCTTTTTTTGCTTCATCCGGAGAAACACACATAAACGGACTATTAACCAGGAAAGAAGCGAAGGAAGGGTTTTATCTATTATGTTATTGGTCCGATAATCTCCCGGGAAATGACCAACCTCTGGATTTCATTTGTTCCTTCGTAGATCTGGAGGAGTTTTGCATCTCTCATCAACTTTTCCACCGGATAGTCCTTCATGTAACCGTAACCTCCCAGAATCTGGACACAATCAGTGGTGACCTTCATGGCCACATCAGATCCGAAAGCTTTTGCCATGGCTGATTCTTTACCGCTGGGTATCCCTTCATCCATCAGCCAAGCGGCATGCCACACTAGATGGCGGGCCGCATTAATTTCCATGGCCATCTGGGCTATCTTAAAAGATGTGTTTTGAAAAAGAGCGATAGGCTTCCCGAACTGCCTTCTATTTTTGGCGTATTCTATCGCATATTCAAGAGCCGCTCTCGCTACTCCAACTCCAGCCGCTCCGACAGGGGCTCTAGTCTTATCCAGAGTTTTCATGGCTATGATGAAGCCTATCCCCTCTTTACCCAAAAGGTTTTCCTCTGGAATTTTCACGTCTTCAAATGTCAGTTCGACCGTGTTGGAAGCCCTGTGTCCCATTTTATCTTCCTCTTTTCCTATGATGACTCCGGGAGTTTCGCGGGGAACGATAAAAGCGCTGAGTCCCCGCATTCCCTTATCAGGATTCGAATTAGCGAACACCACATACAGACTGGCAATTCCTCCGTTGGAAATAAAACATTTTGAACCATTGATAATGTATTCCTTCCCTACTTTTTTCGCGCGGGTCTTCATGGAACCGGCGTCNNACCGGCGTCAGATCCCGCTTCTCTTTCAGTCAAGCAAAAAGACGCAAAAGACATCTTTTCCGTCTGGGGAGTCAGGAATTTCTTTTTCTGCTCATCCGATCCGAAAAGGATTATTGGTGTGTAGGCCAACGCATTGACCATCATCGTGGTGTACATTCCCGCACAACCAGCTGCCAGCTCTTCGCTGATGATAACAGTATCCAGGTCATTCATGCCTCCGCCTCCGTATTCCGAGGGAATAGTGCAAGTCAGAAATCCAACTTCAAAAGCCTTTTTCATCACATCCTCTGAGAATTCATCCCCCTTATCATACTTTGCCGCATTGGGTTTCATCTCTTTCTCAGCGAACTCATGAGCCATCTCCTTAAGAGCCTGCTGTTCTTCTGTTAAGCTAAAACTAATCACTCTCTCCTCCTTATTTTATCAACCTGAATTATTCATAAAATATGTCGACACCTTATAAAACTTTCAATTATATGAGCTCTTTAGGTAGGTTTTTCCCGAAATCAAGATTCAAACTGTTTTTTATGTCCATTCATTAACTCAATATCGGCATCTTTTACCCTTCGGGCGAGCCGATCTCTCTGCATCTGCTTTGTTGCGGCCCAATCGCGGTAGACGACCACAGCTTCATGGGCCGACGCCTCGCATCTACAGCAACCTCGACTCGTGAATAATCCAGGTCATTCATCGTGTTTATACTGGAAACCTCATTCTATGTCAATTTTTCTGGTTTTTCTTGAATATAATTTCTTCTCGGGCCATGATTGGAGCGGGTTTACCTAACCTGAAAATATCTTTCACGATTTCCTGCGCGCTTATGCTTTTCTGTGAAGAATGCTTCAAGTGAAAGATAAACTTTCCTTTTTTTCTGTCGATAATCGTTTCCTGGATGAATTCATTTTGACTTTTACCCATAAATCCTTTGATCCGCTTTTCAATCGTCCTGTAATACTCTGGAGAAGGCATATTGTTCTTATTCTGCCAACCGATTGCACGCATAATTTCACTACTTTTTATGTCGACAGAGTAAATGAACGCCTCTATCTCTTCATTTAAATTGGGCTGAGAGCCTTCCCTCTTCTCAAGGCGCAGGATGTGAACGCCAGAGGGCAGACAGATGTTCATCCGAGAAATAAATTCGTCCTCCCCAAAAAGAAATCGAGATTTAAATTCAAAACATTCTGCTTTTCCACTCATCCCCAAAGGAAGAGCGGATGGGTAGGAAATCAGCATTTTAGGATGAAAACCTTGTGAATAAGCCACTTGAATTTCAGCCCGTCTCAAAGCCCTCTGAATAACATTGTTCAAATCCATGTGTGACATATACCGTGCGGATTGAAGCTTGGAATAAAAAACTCGATAGCGAAACACATTTTCTGTCTCTTCTCCCAAAGGCTTCGTCGGAGGGGGCGTGATTTTTATCTCCTCTGGAAATTCTCTTTCCAAAAATTGCGGAAAATTACATCCTTGGCACGTCCCACAGCTATCATCCAAACAGGACAATGTGTATTCTTCTTTCAAAGCCTTATCCAATTCTTCGCTCAAATAGGACTTTTTTATGCCAGAATCTATGTGATCCCATGGGAGTCGAACATCTCTTTTGATCGAAGACAGATACAAATGATAATCGACATGCGTGTGTCTGAATCCTTCTTCCCAGGCTGCAAACTGGAAAAGGTCATTCCAACTGTCAAAACGGGCTCCTCCTTTCCAGGCCTGGACCAAGACCTGGTTTAACCTTCTGTCTCCCCGAGAAAACACAGCTTCCAGGATGGAATTTTTGAGTGAATGCCTAGCCAGTTTGACGGTTGGATATCTTTTTAGCTGAGATTTGAGATATCTGTACTTTTCTTTAAGAATGGACTCTTCCTCCATTTTAAGCCACTGAAAAGATGTGTGGGGTTTAGGAATAAAAGAAGATAGGCTGAGGTTGATTCGAGGAGGAGATTTCAGGATCTTGTGTCCGATTCTGATCAGTTCTCTGACTATGTTGATGATACCCTCTAAATCTTCATCATTTTCTGTCGGAAGCCCCAGCATGAAATACAGCTTGAGCAGTTTCCATCCTTGAGAAAAAGCATTCTGTGAGGCTTCCCAGATATCGTCATCTTCCAGTTTTTTATTGATGACACGTCGCAATCTTTCTGTCCCTGCTTCTGGAACAAGAGTAAACCCTGTTTTTCTCACTTTGATGATACTCTCGACAACATCTGAAGACAGACCTTTGGGCCGCATGGATGGTAACGAAAGAGAAATCTTATTCTTGGACAATTCTTTCATCAATATTTCAACCGTTCTGTCAAGATACGGGTAATCACTGATAGAAAGAGAAGCCAAGGAAGTGTCCTCATACCCTGTCAGGCTCAAGCTGTGCAAGATGTTATCCAAGACGTCTGAGGGGCTTTTTATCCTGGGCGGGAAATAAACACTCGAGGCTTGACAAAACCGGCATTTTTGAGCACAGCCTCTAGCCACCTCAACAGATACTCTATCAAAAATGACTTTGATGTTAGGAACAACGATCTGTTCAGGAAAAGGCGCCTTATGAAAAGGAAAAAGAACCCGTTTCTGTATGCTGGATGGAGCATCTGCCTCGGGTTTCACGGCAAGAAGGTTGGAACCTCTGGGTAGATAGGACGTGTATAAGGAAGGGACGTAAACTCCCTTAATCTGGGCCATTTCTTTCAAGAGAGTGTCTTTTTCCTTTAATCCCTTTTTATGTGAGAGGAATTTTTCTGCGATTTCCAAGAACGCTTCTTCACCATCCCCGATCAAAAACAGATCGAAGATCTCTGCAACAGGTTCGGGGTTGAATGCCGCTGGACCACCTGCGATGACCAAGGGATAATCCACGCCTCTCTCTGACGAAAAAAATGGGATGCGGCCCAAATCCAGTATGGTCAGGATGTTGGAATAGTTGAGTTCGTAGAGAAGAGAAAAACCCAGGATATCAAATTGAGTAAGAGGAATTTTATTTTCAAGTGAGAAAAGAGGAATTTTTTCAGACTGAAGTTCTCGTTCAAAATCAATCCAAGGAGCAAAAACTCTTTCAGCTAAAATCTTTGGATTGTCATTTAACAGAAAATAGAGAATCTTCTGGCCTAAATAGGACATCCCAACCTCATAGAGGTCAGGAAAAACAAGGGCTATTTTAGTTTCGACCCGCGAAGGGTCTTTTTTGACTTCATTCCATTCTCCGCCTAAATAACGCCCAGGCTTTTCCACAACTTTCAAAATCTCTTCCAGGTTTTTCATCGCAATCAATAGCGTTTTATTCTTGAATAAACGGATTCATTCTTTTCTCTGACTCAATTATTTTATTTCTATTGAACTGATTGTTCAATAGGGGACGTTCCCCAAGGTGCCACCTTAGCTCGTGAAATAGGGGACATTCCCCAAGGGGACACTCTATCTTCTAATAACACTCAAAAAACCAAAAGTATAAGATAGGGTGGCACCTTGGGGAACGTCCCCATATTTTAAACAAACACAAATCTTCGCATTTTGACGTTGAGGACGAGTGAAACTCCCAAATAATTGGCGAGAAGAGAAGAGCCTCCGTAACTGAGCAGAGGTAAGGGAGTCCCTGTTATGGGAAAAAGGCCAATGACCATCATTACATTGATAAAAAATTGGAAGGTAATCATTACCGCGACCAGAAAAACGATGTAAATTCCTGCCCTGTCTTGAGACTGCCCGACGGATTGATACAATCTGTACAGGAAGGCAAAGTAGCTCATCAAGGCAAGAACAACACCCAGGAATCCGAATTCTTCTCCAACAACTGAAAATATGAAATCCGTATGCCGCGCAGGCAAGAATCTGAGCTGGCTTTGCGTTCCTTTTCTAAATCCCTTTCCTAAAAACCCACCAGAACCGATGGCGATCTTCGACTGCAGGATATGATAGCCTGAGCCGAGAGGATCCTTGCTTGGAGAGATGAGTGTAGTCAGTCTTTTTTTCTGGTATTCTTTTAGCCCAAAATTCCAGCCGATCACACCAATAATCATGGTCACAATCAATATATAGACGAATGTTTTCCTGTTTATCCCGGCGAGAATGAGCGCACCCAAGAAAATGGGCACATAGCTCAAAGCCGTTCCTAGATCTGGCTGCAACGCCACCAAGAAAACTGGGATTGCGGTGACTGCGCCACTCAAAAATCCTTTTTTCCAGGAAACGTAATCTTGTCTGAACTTAGAAAAGAGAGAAGCCATGAGAATGATGAGAACTATCTTTGTCAACTCAGAAGGCTGGAATTGAAGAAACGAGAGACGGTACCAACTCTTGGCTCCAGCCACAAATTTACCGAAAAGCAAAACTCCCACAAGAGCCAACATGGCGAGAATATACAAATATGCAGAAAAAGAGACCAATGCCTTATAATCCACTGAGAGAAGAAGGAAAAGAGCGATCATACTGACAACTATCCATATCATCTGTCTTAAATAATAATTTCCTGGAAGATAGTGTGAACTGCTGTAAATGAAGGCCAGGCCAATTATTGAGTTCAAGAGCAATAAGCTGATGAGAATCCAATCGATGTGCTTCAGAAGGCTTCTATCTATCATATTTCTTCCTGTATAAATTAAACAATCTCCTTGCGAGAGGGGCGGCCGTGGCGCCTCCCATTCCCCCATATTCGACGAGAACAGTGACAACAATCTCTGGGCTCTCTCTCGGTGCGAATCCCGTAAACCACGAGTGTGTTTTCACTTCTTCTTCCTCTTCTTCTCCTTCCTCTACTTTTTTCTCCTCCTCGGCCTCTTCTGATTTATCTTCACTGATCACCTGAGTTGAACCTGTCTTTCCACAGACGTCATAACCAGATACGTTTGCCGCCCATGCTGTGCCTTGATCATTCACAGCTTCCCACATTCCCTGTATGACCTTTTCGAAAATGGATGGATCGATGTTCACTATTTGACTGCTCAGGATGCTGTATCCTCTGCCACTCTCTCCCCCTTTACCGGATATTGATTTAAGTAGATGTGGGATCACATGGATCCCTCTATTGGCAATAAGAGCCGTATGGGCAGCAATCTGGATAGGAGTCACAAGCATGAAGCTTTGGCCGATAGAAACAGAAATCGTTTCCCCCTTTTGCCATGGCTCTTTCTTGGCTTTTATCTTCCACTGGGAATCAGGGACCAATCCGTCTTTTTCTCCGGGTAAATCAATCCCTGTTTTTGCTCCCAATCCAAGCATTCGTGCGTAGCGGGATATCTCTTCGATTCCCAGTTCTTTCCCTACATTATAAAAATATATGTTACAGGAATGCCGTATAGCCTCATAAAAACCCATTTTTCCGTGTCCCTCTTCACGCCAGCAGGAAAAGGGATGATTATAAATCGTCGTTTCACCCCGGCAGATAAAGGTATCTTCTTCAGTGATGATTCCCGAATCAAGAGCTCCCAAGGCCATGACCAATTTAAAGACGGAACCGGGTGAATACAGTCCTCCGATGGCTCGATTCAGCAACGGAAACTCAGGGCTGTTCACTAAATCAAGCCATTCTTCGGAAGTAAACCGGTTGATGAATTTATTCGGATCAAAATTGGGATAACTGGCTAAAGCCAATATCTCTCCATTCCGCACATCCAGAACGATTATCGCTCCTTCTGTTCCTTCCAGCATCTCTTCAGCCTCTTCCTGAAGGTTGAAATCTAAGGTTGTTGTCAGATCTTGCCCCTTAAGGGGTTCACGTCTGTCGAGTTCTTCTCTCCCCCTTCCTAAACTGTCCACAACCTCAACGAGTTGACCGGGATTCCCCACTAAAGCCGTTTCATATTGTTTCTCTATTCCGGTCTTCCCCACCATGTCTCCCAGGCGTCTCTGTTCATAAACATCCCTTTTCATCTCTTCGGGTGAGAGCTCCTGCAAATATCCGATGACATGGGCGGCCAAACTCTCGAAGGGATAGAATCTTTTTGGCTCTGATTGGAGAACTAATTCGGGAAGCTCTAATTTTCTGGCCTCAATCAGTGCCACTTCTTCAAAGGTAAGGTTTTCCTTCACGACAATCGGCCTGAAAAGCGGCAAGGATTCATATTTCTTTATTCTTTCTTTTAAAACACGCTCTTCGATATTAAGAAGTCGTGCAATTCGACGACAGGATTGATCATAATCCTCACAATTTTCTCTGATGAGAGATACTCTGAAAGAGGCAGTATTATTAGCCAGAATAATCCCCTCTCTATCAAAGACTAATCCCCGTTGATAAGGCAGAGAGATCTCCCTCATCCTGTTCGCCTCTGACTTCTCCCAGTATTCTTCATGTTCGAGGACCTGCACTTTCCAGAAATTCAGTATTAAAAAAATGAAGAATACCACCACAAGGATAAAAACTAATTTAACTCTTTTTAAAACCGGAAAAAGGTCTTCGTAAATTTTTTCTTGTTTCATTGTTCGACTCAATATTTGTTCTTTTTTATTTTTCTCAAGATAAAAAATAAAATGCTACCCAGGAAAGCGGTGATTAAAGGCTGAAACAATATCAAACCGCCTCCTGTATCCAGAGTCTCCGGGATAATAAAAGAAAAGAGCAGAACCCACAAAACAAGTTCAAAGCTGAGCAGCAGGAGAAGAAAGAAGAAGTTGCGCAGCGGAGGTTGGACATCGATCTTTTTGGAAATGTACCCAGCCAAAAACCCGGAAATCGTTTTCGCCAGGCCGGCGACTCCGTAGACTCCAAAAGAAAAATAATCCTGGAGAAGACCGCAGCCAGCCCCCAAGCAGGAGCCAAAGATCTCCCCTTTTTCAACAGCAAAATAGAAAACGACAAGACTGAACACATTAAAGAAAAGAAGGGAAAAAGGAGAAATCCTGCTAAAAATTGTGTAGAAGAGAAAAGCCACTAATATTCCGATAGCGACTCGTATAAAATCTTTCATCCTCATTAATCCTTGAATAACTCCTTAGGATCCTTCATGATGACAGCGATCTGGTCCAAAAAACGAAAATCAAAATAAGGTTCAACAATAATGTGTTTGTGGAGTGATGCGTCCGATGCGATCAAGAGAATTCTGCCAACTCTGAGCCCTAAAGGGTAAATCCGGTCGTAGCCTGATGTGAAGACATCCTCACCTTCGGATATTTCTTCCAGAGTGGTCGTTGCCAGAACATACTGCATAAGGCATTGGCCTTTCCCATCTCCCTCAAGGATTCCCTGAACCCTATTTATTTGAGTGAACACGCTGATTCCGCTTTCATTGTCTGTAATCAACTGAACCCGGGCTTCTTTGAGTGAGATAGAATCAATGACTCGTCCCACTAAATTGCCGTTCTTATCCAGAACGACCATGTTTTTCTTAATCCCATCCAATGTCCCTCTATTGATGATAACGGATTTATGGTAGTTGCTCGGGTCGAGTCCGATGACTTGAGCCGGCAAGATATTTTCATGCAGAGCCAAAAGATTTTCCTCAATTTCCTTCTCGCTCCGGAACCTCTGAAGGGCATTTCGGAGGAGATTGTTTTCCTGTCGGAGATAAAAAATCTCTTCTTTCATTTCTTCATTTTGATTCTGAACATTCCTGAGATGAAAATAATTTTTCCAGACATTCCCGATGCCCTTGAAGAAAGAAAGAATCCCATGCCGAATGGGAGAAAAGACTGAAAAGACTGACTTTTCAAAAACACTCGCCTTTTCACCTAACGGAACTTGCATGGAGATCAAGAGGAAGTGGAAAAAGATTAAAGCTATGAGTATTGTGATATTTTTTCTTTCTTTCAGGAAAAAAGGCATGAAACTAAAAAAGGCTTAAATTAAAGAAATCTTTTTTAAAAGGTCTAAATCGTCAAGCAACTTGCCGGCACCAAGGACAACTGTGGTCAAAGGATCTTCTGTAATAAAAACGGGCAACTTGGTTTCCTCTCTAATGCGCTTATCCAAATTCTTGAGGAGAGCTCCTCCTCCTGTGAGGATAATGCCTCGGTCAATGATGTCAGCAGAAAGCTCAGGAGGTGTTTTTTCAAGAGAAACGCGGATGGCATCGATAATAGACGAAACAACATCTTCAAGCGCTTCTCTGATTTCCTGGTCATCTATAATAAGAGTTTTCGGAATCCCCTCTCCTAAATCTCTTCCCTTTATCTCAATGGATACTGGTTCATCCAACGGATAAGCCGAACCTATCTGTATTTTCAATTGTTCTGCACTTCGTTCTCCGATGAGCAGGTTATACTTTCTTTTAAGGTATTGGATGATGGCTTCGTCCATCTCATTTCCGGCTATTCTGATGGAATGATTAAACACGATTCCATTCATGGAGATAACTGCGATGTCGGTCGTTCCTCCCCCGATGTCCACTATCATATTTCCTGTCGGCTCTGAAATAGGAAGGTCGGCTCCGACTGAAGCTGCCACTGGCTGCTGTACCAGAAACACTTCAGAAGCTTTGGCCCGCATGGCCACATCCTTAACGGCACGCCTCTCAACTTGAGTAATTCCTGTGGGTATTCCTATAACTATTCTTGGCCTCACTAAAAACATGCGGCTGTTTGTGGATTGCTTAATAAAAAAATCAAGCATCTTTTCCGCCATCTCAAAATCTGCAATAACGCCATCTCTCATAGGCTTGATGGCCAAGACGTCAGCTGGGGTTTTTCCAAGCATATCTTTTGCCCGAGTTCCGACAGCTTCCACCTTCCCCGATTGCTTGTTGACGACGACGATTGATGGCTCTTGAACGACAATTCCTTTTCCTTTCAGAAAAACTAATGTATTCGCCGTTCCCAGGTCTATCGCTAAATCGCAAAGCAGTCTGTCTTTGAGGGAATTCATCAAACTCATTTCGGTGCCTCTCCTTGTACAGCATTTATTTAGCACAATTTCCCCATTGACGCAAATAAAAAAAATGAACGAGGCTTGAGGCTGAACTCTGAAACGGGGCCAATGCGCTTCGTTTTGGAGTCAGAACTTGAAAGTTAATTAGGATCAGGCTTTGGCGAGACAAATCAGGGATAGGTCTTGAAAGTTATTTGTAGTCAGGCTTTGACTATTATGATATTCACTAGACAAGAGGCAACGTTAACGCCTGCTTTTGAGATTAAACCCGCTCTAATATGTCACACCGTCACTTGGAATCATCACTGACAAGGCCTGCCCCCTGAATTTTTACGCAAAAGCCGGGCCCCGATTGCTTCCATCTCATCCGGTTTCAAAATCTTAATCATCAATACCGATTTTATTTTTCCTTGACTTTTTCTTCTGTAAAAAATATATAATCAAAAAACGTCTAGTAATGACATGAGGAGGTCATCATGAGCAATGGAGCCTACAAGCCTTATGTTCCCCCCGAACAATCCATGAAAGAAATATCTTTTAAGGCCATATTTCTGGGAATCATTATGGCCATTGTGCTGGGCGCTGCGAACGCCTATTTAGGTCTTCTTGTTGGAATGACAGTTGCGGCCACCTTTCCGGCCGCAGTCATTGCCATGGCAGTGCTGCGCCCGCTTAAAGGAACAATTCTTGAGGAAAATTTGGCCCGAACTACCGGAGCCGTTGGAGAGGCCCTGGCGGCCGGAGCGATCTTCACTATCCCTGCCTTTCTTCTTGTCAGGATAGAAGGCCAGCCCCTTTGGGAGAAATTCGATCTCTTCAAATCGTCCCTCCTCATGCTGGTTGGAGGAATCCTCGGAGTTCTGCTCATCATCCTTGTCCGGCGCACTCTCGTTGAGGATGCCGATCTGCCTTTTCCAGAAAGCACGGCTTGCGCAGAGATGGTCAAGACTGGTCAGAAAGGCGGTTCACAAGCCGCCTACATGTTCTGGGCCATGGGATTGGGAGGACTTGTCGAATTCTTCACTAATTCGAGTGGACTCCAGTTCATCAAACCCTATGCTCAAAAAGTATTCAGTATTCCTGGCCTCTCTCGCATCACTTACCTCGATAGTGATAATGTTGAAGTCGCCAAAAGTGGTTCAATCAAAGGGAGAATGTTCGTAGAAACGCCGGCAGCCAATGCGGCCATGACCGGAGTCGGGTACATCATCGGGCCCAAGCTTGCCGCTCTCACCTTTTCCGGTGGGGTGCTGGGATGGCTCTTCCTGATGCCCATTCTCCTTTTTATCAGCGGAGACTTGGGTGAGATCGTATCTGGTTTTGATGGAAACTGGACAGACATGGCCGTCTCCGCCTATAACTCCCAAGTCAAGCCCATTGCCGTCGGAGCCATGCTCGTCGGCGCCTTCTTCACACTGTTTAAAATGCGACAAAGCCTCATCACAGGAATCGGTCGTTCCATTGCTGATGTTAAAAAAGTGAGTGCAGGAGGCCCCTCAGAAACGATCCGAACCGACAAAGACCTGCCTTTTCCTTCTATCATAATAGCCATTATCGCCCTGATCATCCCGATGGTCTTTCTCTACAATGTGTTTACGAAAAGCATGGGATCATCTCTCGTAGCAACACTAGTCATGATCGTCATGGGCCTTCTATTTGCAGCTGTGGCCGGATACCTTGTGGGTATTATCGGCTCCTCTTCCAACCCGATTTCCGGTCTAACTCTCACCTCTCTGCTCATCGCGGCCTTGATGATGGTCCTGATGGGACAAAGAGGAGCCCCGGGAATCGCGGCTGTCATAGGTGTAGCTGCGATTGTCTGCTGCGTGGCTGGTGTGGCCGGAGACATGATCCAGGATTGGAAGGTCGGGCATATTCTCGGCGGAACTCCCTGGCGCATGCAGATCGGAGGAATGATCGGTGTCGTGGCAGCGGCCTTAACATTGACTTTCGCCCTCCAACTATTCCACAGCACGAAAGGTATTGGGAGTGATGCTCTCCCCGCGCCTCAAGCCAATCTGATGGCCATGATGGCTCAGGGAATTGTCGGAGGAGAGATGGCCTGGCCTCTGGTGATTGCAGGCATGTTGATGGGAATCGGCCTGATCCTCATCGGTTCTCCATCCCCGATGATCATCGCTGTGGGAATGTATCTTCCCTTCCGGGCCACAGCCTGTATTTTCTTCGGAGGAGTCATCAAATACTTCCTGGATAGAGCTGTAGCTAAGAAAAATCCAACAGCCAAAGGGAAAGAGATAGTCGAAAACATAGGTCTTTTGATTGCCTCGGGGCTGATAGCTGGTCAGGCTCTGATGGGAATCGTGACCTCAGGAATCGAAGCTCTGAAGGAAAAGATCAGGCTTCCCGAAGTCTGGGGAACCGAATGGCTGGGTCTTTTGATTTTCTTTATCCTCGGATTCATCCTGATCTATTTCCCCTATAAAAAAATGATCGCTTCGGGTGAAACCGGAGCTTCATCCGGAGAAAAATAAAACTCAGCAAGAAAAATAAAAAACTGAATCCAACCGATTGTGAAGAAGAGCAGAGACGAAAAGCCAGAGATTAACCTTTTAGAGCTCATCCCAGTCAGAAACATCGAGTGGGAGAAATCAGAAGAGGATCTAATTATCCTCCTCAAGCCTAAATTCACGCATCCCTTTTTTAAAAAACATATACTTCCTCGTCTGAAACACCCCTTTTACAAGGTCAAGCTTGATGACGTGGGGAGTTTTGTCTGGGAATGGTGTGATGGCAAGAAAACAGTGAAAGAAATTGCTCAAGGCTTGAAGGGAAAATTCGGAGAAAAGGTCGAACCACTGCATAACCGCCTGGCTCTTTTTCTCCAGAATCTCGAGAAAAATCGCTTCATCTACTTCAAAGACCTGTAATATGGGGACGTTCCCCAATAATATGGGGACGTTCCCCAAGGTACCACCCTATCTTCATTTTGAGTGATGTTAAAAAGCCATCTNNGTTAAAAAGCCATCTTGGCAAAATAAGGTGGTACCTTGGGGAACGTCCCCATAAACTCCATTTTAGCCATCCGTTTATAGAAATATGTGATGCGGATGAAATTATTGGGCTAAGGTGGTACCTTGGGGAACGTCCCCATAGATTAACAATTGAACAAACGGTTAATATCCTTTAGAATAAAAATCTTAAATCTGAAGAAAAATGCCTATACTCGAAATTATTAAATACGGAAATTCCACACTGGTTAAGAGAGCCGATGAAATAAAAACCATTGATAAAGAGATCGAGGAACTGGCTCAAAACATGATTCAAACCATGCATGCAGCTCCTGGTATAGGATTGGCGGCTCCCCAAGTCAACGTGAGCAAAAGGCTGATAACCATCGACCTGTCAGTAGGAGAAAGAAGCGAGGATTTGATCATTCTCATAAATCCCGAGCTCATCATCCAAGAAGGAGAGATTATCCTGGAAGAAGGCTGTCTGTCGGTCCCTGACGTCAATGAGAAAGTGACCAGGCCATCCCGTGTGGTCGTGAAGGGTTTGGATTTAGAAGGAAAAGAACAAATCATCGAAGCGGAAGGTACTCTTGCCAGAGTCTTTTGTCATGAGATCGACCACTTGAACGGAAAGCTTTTTTTTGAAAATCTATCTCCACTCAAGAAAGATATAATCAAAAAAAAGCTGAAAAAACGGGCCCCAACGGACAAGATTTGATGAAAATTGTTTTTTTTGGAAGTCCTGCTCCGGCTCTTCCTTCTTTACAAAGAATTCGAGATGCTGGCCACAGCATCGAGCTGGTCATCACGCAACCCGATAAACCGACAGGACGAGGGAAAAAACTCATGCCCTGCCCTGTCAAAAAAAAGGCGCTTGACCTGAATATCCCTGTCTATCAGCCCTCCAGGATCAAAAAGGATCCCACAGCGCTGGAAAAGCTTAAAGACATCCAGCCAGACTTAAACGTCGTGGTCGCCTACGGCCAGATCATTCCCTCCTCGATTATCTATCTCCCGAAGTTCAACTCTGTAAACGTCCATTTCTCCCTCTTACCCAAATACAGAGGGGCGTCTCCTGTCCAGTGGACTCTCCTTAACGGAGAAGACAAGACAGGCATTACGCTCTTCGAACTCAACGAGAAAATGGATGAGGGAGATATCCTTTTCCAGGAAGAAATCGATATCCTCCCTTCCGAGAATGCGGCAGAGCTGGAAGCCCGACTGGCACAGATTGGAGCCGAACTCCTTGTTAAGACCATCTATGAGATAGAAAAAATCGTTCCCCAAAAGCAGGACCATTCGCAAGCCACCTATGCGCCGAAGCTCAGCAAGGAAGATGGCCGCGTCGACTGGACAAAAGATTCACTCCAAATTGAAAGACAATTAAGGGCCTTCACTCCCTGGCCATCGACGTTTGCCTTCATCGGAGAGAAGCGGATAAAAATCCATAAAGGGAAAAGGATGGAGAATCCTGCCCCTCCCTCTTCTTCCCCTGGGGAAATAGTGGGGATTCGGAAAGAAGGGATAGAAGTGTGTTGCGGTGAGCAGAGTGTTTTTTTGATCGAAAGACTTCAGCCTGAAAACAGAAAAATTATGGATGCATATGCGTTCTCTCTAGGGGGGAGATTCAAGATTGGGGATAAATTCGCTTAATCCATCTGAAAGATTTATTCTTCCAGGATATAACTGTAAGGATTCACAGCCCTTCCGTTCTTCCGGACTTCGTAATGAACATGGGGTCCGATGGCTTTTCCCGTCTGCCCAACAAACCCGATGATATCCTTCCTTTTCACCTTCTGACCCACTTTCACGTTGAATTTGCTCAAATGGCAGTAAACCGTGGTCACGCCTCCTCCGTGATTTAGAATAATCACTTTTCCGCCGGTTAATTCTGTTTTGATTTTGTGAACATATCCATCTGCCGTGGCATATACGGGACTTCCATGGCTGGCTGCAATATCGATGCCGTAGTGGTACTCCTCTTCACCTGTAAAAGGATCTTTCCTCTTACCAAAGCTCGACGTCTGCCAACCCGCGGTCGGGTTGATAGAGGGGCTCGTAGCCATTTTGTAAGACTTATCCTCGAAAAACTTAGCCATAGTATCGAGATTCTTATCAATACCCTGAGCTTTCTGCGATATGCTCTCTGCACTCTTCAGACCTGGATCGACAGCTGGATTCGAGATGTTCGCCTGCTGGCCCTCGTCTCTTGCCCCACCACCGACTCCGAGCTCTCTCAGGACTTCGGGTGATTGGAGCCCGGCCCAGACATTGATCTTCTTGGCATATTCATCGAATTTGTCGATATCCTTCCTCAACTTGTTCACGGCAATCTTATACTGGGCAATGGTCTCTTTCTGACGGGCATTCTCATCCGAGAGGGCTTTGTATTTCTGGCGGGTGACATTCATCGTGAAATAATCCACGAGAAATACAGTGAAGAGGATGACGATAAACGAGAGCACTCCCGCTAAGATCCTAACTCTCTTCTCTGTGAGAGAGATTTTCTTGGATTGCCCTTTGTGATGGGGGACGATTATGAACGAATAATGTTTTTTAGCCATCAGACTTGTCCTTTAATATCACATTTAAAAAAATAAAGTCAAGCGGTTTAATCCACTCATTTTATCTATACGGAAGAAGACTCCTTCACGTTGCCTTCTATCCATTTCGCTATGTCCTCAGTGGAGGAGCCAGGTAAGAAAATCTCGGATATCCCGATCTTCTTTAAAAACGGGATGTCTTTATCAGGAATAATCCCTCCTGCGACCACAGTGATATCTCCCGCTTCTTTTTCTTTAAGGAGATCCATGATTTTCGGAAAAAGGACATTATGCGCGCCCGAAAGAATACTCAGGCCGATGACATCCGCATCCTCCTGAATGGCAGAATTAACGATTTCTTCTGGAGTCCGCCTCAATCCTGTGTAAATCACTTCAAATCCCGCATCCCTCAAAGACCGACAGATTACCTTCGCCCCTCGATCATGACCATCTAATCCGGGCTTGGCGACCAGGACTCTAATCTTCTTTTTCACCATAATTTTCTCCGGTTCCGCTTTAATAGGTTATGGGCTCCTTGTATTCACCATAAACATCTTTCAGTACATCTATGATCTCTCCAAGAGTCGCATACGCTTTGACTCCTTCCAGCAGAAAAGGCATCAGATTCTGATCATCTTCAGCCGCTTTTTTTAGATCTTGCAGCTTGGCTTTGACCTCGGAATTATTCCGTGTTTCTTTGACTTTTTTCAAACGAACCAGCTGCTGTTTGGCCACAGCTTCATCAATCTTTAAAGTCGGAATCGGCTCATGTTCCATCTCAAAGGCGTTCACTCCCACGATGATTTTTTCCTTTTTATCAACAGCCTTTTGATACCAGTAGGCACTATCAGCGATCTCTTTCTGAGGGAAACCAAGTTCTATGGCTTTTACCATTCCTCCCATATCATCAATCTTTTGTATATAATCCTTGGCTTCTTTTTCCATCTGGGCGGTTAATGCCTCAACAAAATAGGAACCGCCTAAGGGATCAGCACTATTGACCACTCCGCTTTCATGGGCAATGATCTGCTGAGTCCTCAGGGCAATCGTGACCGCGTCTTCTGATGGCAAGGCATACGTCTCGTCCAGGGAATTCGTGTGGAGGGATTGGGTTCCCCCTAGAACAGCGGACAGAGCCTGAATGGCCACTCTGACGACATTGTTCTGGGGCTGTTGAGCCATCAAAGAAGCTCCAGAGGTCTGGGTATGGAACCGCAACCACCAAGACCTTGGATTTTTCGCCTTAAACCTTTCCTTCATCACCTCGGCCCAGATCTTCCTCGCAGCCCTGAACTTAGCGATCTCCTCAAAGAAGTCATTGTGTGCGTTAAAAAAGAAGGAGAGGCGGGGAACAAACTCATCGACATCGAGCCCCCTTTTCTGTGCCCACTCCACATACTCAATCCCATCCCTGAGAGTAAAAGCCAATTCCTGAGCGGCTGTGGAGCCCGCTTCCCTGATGTGATACCCAGAAATGGAAATTGTATTCCACTTGGGAACTTCTTTGGCTCCGTATTCGAACGTATCCACTATCAGCTTCATAGACTGTTCAGGTGGAAAAATGAAAGTCTTTTGAGCGATGTATTCTTTGAGGATGTCGTTTTGAATCGTGCCTGAAATCACTTTCGGAGAGACGCCCTGTTTTTCGGCAACAGCGATGTACATGGCCCACAAAACAGCGGCGGGAGGATTGATCGTCATTGAGGTGGAAATTTTATCTAAAGGGATTCCATCAAAAAGAATCTCCATATCTGCCAGCGAATCTATCGCGACTCCACACTTTCCTATTTCTCCTTCAGCCAGGGGGTGGTCAGAATCAATCCCCATCAGAGTGGGAAGATGGAAAGCGACGCTCAAGCCAGTTTGGCCGTGAGAAAGAAGGTATTTGTACCTCTTATTCGTGTCTTCGGCTGACCCAAAGCCGGAAAACTGACGCATCGTCCATATGCGGCCGCGGTACATGGTGGGATGAATCCCTCGAGTATACGGATATTCTCCGGGAAAACCCAATTCATGCGTATAGTCAAATCCATCAAGATCAAGTGGGGTGTACAGCTCCTTAATCTCTTTCCCGGAAACCGTGGTGAATCCACCCTGGTCACAAGCGGCATCTCTCATGGCTTTATCGAACCTTTCCTTCTTCCAATGAGAAAGAGCCTGTTTCGAGGGATTCTGATTGGGGTTATTTTTTTTCACCCTGGACTATACCTCTATTGTATAGAACTCCCTCCAGGCGTTCCCCTATCCTGCCAGAGGTGCAGGATACAGTCAATCGCCTGAGAAGGTGATATAAGGGGGTGAATTTTCACCTCTTATTGTCACCTCTAAAGGGTATGATTCTGTATGACTACTCCTCCCTGTTATTTCTCATTCATCCAGTGTTACAGGAATTAAGCTGGAAGAAAGGAGTTTATTACCAACTGCAGGTGCCTCAATCTTCTGTCACTTTAAAAATGACGTCATTTTCTCTGACGGGACTTTCGACTTTTATCCCGACCGGCTCACCGGGTTTAGCTGTGTCTACAGGGCTGTGCTCCACCTGCATGGATTCAACTTTCTGGTAAAAATCTGAGGTGTGTCCTTTGATGTGTATGGTGTCTCCGACATTGAGTTCTCCTTTGGTTAACTCCAACACACCGACATTTATTTTGGAAAAATAATGAGTAATTTTTCCAATCTCTTCCTCCATCAAGGCCTCCTTCTGATTGCTCCTTTAAAATTATCAAAATACGGAGAATTTCGCAAGCGATTTCATGCACACAGAACAGAACCGCCGTTCACGTTGAGAACTTCTCCTGTGATATGTTTGGCCAAGTCTGAGGCCAGAAACAATATCGGGCCAGCAATGTCCTCTGGAGGAGGAATTCGTTTCAAAGGAATAGACTCTTGAACCTTCATCCGAAAATCAGGGTCGCTGAAGACTTCAGAGCACATATCAGTATCCACCCATCCAGGGGCAACACAATTGACGCGGATATTGTGCGCGGCTAATTCCGAAGCTAGGGATTTTGTCAGAGAGACTATGGCTCCCTTACTGGCTGCGTAGTGAGAGTGGAAAGCCTCCCCCCTGACCGCAGCCGTTGAAGCCACATTGATGATCCATCCCATCTTTTTCTTCTTCATGAAAGGAATGACAGCATTGCACGCGAAGAATACTCCATCTAAGTTAATTTTCATCGTTTCTGTCCAGACCTCTTCTGTCATGTCTCCCATCTCTCCATAGGTCCAGATTCCCGCGTTGTTGACTAATATATCTATCTTTCCCCATTTCTGGATCAGTCCATCAACCATCTCGTCCACATCCCTTTTCACTGAAATATTGGCTTTGTACACAAGGCACTCTCGACCGATTCTCCCGATTTCCGCTTTCACACTTTCGGCATCTTTCTCCCGGCTCAGATAATTCATCGCGACATCGCTTCCAGCTCTGGCAAAAAAAAGGGCAGTGGCCCGGCCAATTCCCCGGGACCCTCCGGTGATTAAAGCTTTCTTTCCGTTTAAATCAATCATTGGACTTCCTCCGAAATAGCGTTGAGTCGTAAATCATGAATAATACTTTTTTCTGTATTGAATAGTGGAATCACAACAACGCATAACTTTCAACGGAACCCGCTCTCTCCCTTTTTTATCCTCTTTTTTTGTTTGATCAATCATCCAATAGGGCAGTTATTTTATACACGAAAACAGAGTTTTATAAATATGAGGAGCTCAGTATTCAAGAGAGAGATTCTCCATCTTGTCAAATTGGAGATAGCGGTAGATGTCGTCCTCATTCGGCAATACTTTCTCTTTAATGACTGAGAAGTACTCCTCCCGAGTGGGGAGTTTACCTGAAAGGGTGGCCACAGCTGCCAACTCTGCCGACCCCAGATAAACACGGGCACCATCTCCCATACGGTTGTCAAAGTTCCGCGTTGAAGTCGATATAACATTCGCTTTGGGATGAACCCTGGCTTGATTGCCCATGCACAGGGAGCATCCGGGAATCTCGGTTCGCGCGCCTACACTGGAATAAATAGAATAGTAACCCTCTCTGATCAACTGCGCCCTGTCCATCTTTGTAGGAGGAGTTAACCAAATTCGAGTATTCGAATAGCCCGCTCCTTCAAAAATCTTCCCAGCTGCTCTGAAATGTCCGATGTTTGTCATGCATGAGCCAATGAAGATTTCATCTACAGTGTCACCAGCCACCTCAGATAAGAGTTTCACATCATCCGGATCATTCGGACAGGCGAGAATCGGCTCTTTGACAGCGGCAAGGTCAACCTCCAGCACAGCGGCGTACTCCGCATTTTCGTCTCTTTTGAGTAGAGTTGGATTTTCAATCCAGTTCCTGCAGGTTTCAATCCTTTTTTTCAAGGTCTCAGCATCCTGGTAACCGCCTTCAATCAATTTTTCCATCAGGGCAATATTACTGCGGAGATAACGGGATACGCTCTCCTCGCTCAGGGCGATAGTCCCCCCTGCTGCGGAACGCTCCGCAGTGGCATCCGTTAACTCGAATGCCTGTTCCACCTCCAGCTCAGGCAGACCTTCCATTTCGAGTATTCGGCCGTTAAAGACATTCTTTTTCCCTTCCTTCTCAACTGTCAGTAATCCCTTTTGAATAGCAAAGTAAGGAATAGCATTGACAACATCCCTGAGAGTGATTCCGGGATTGAGCTTTCCTTTGAATTTCACCAGGACGGATTCCGGCATATCCAGAGGCATGAAACCGAGGGTTCCGGCAAAGGCAACGAGGCCAGAACCCGCTGGGAAACTGAGCCCGATCGGAAAACGCGTATGAGAATCCCCACCTGTCCCCATTGTATCCGGCACCAGAAAACGATTCAACCAAGAATGGATAACGCCATCACCGGGCTTGAGGGAGATTCCTTTCCGCTCTGTGATAAACCGAGCAAGGGATTTATGCATCTTGACATCCGCAAGCTTCGGATAAGCCGCAGTGTGACAGAATGACTGCATGAACAGATCCGACTGAAATTCCATACAGGCCAACTCTTTCAACTCATCCGCTGTCATCGGACCCGTCGTATCCTGAGAGCCGACAGTCGTCATCTTTGGCTCCACGGCTGAACCTGGAAGGACGCCTTCCATCTCGCACGCTTGACCCACGATTTTTTGGGCAAGAGAATAGCCCTGGCCTTTTAGAGGAGAAGGATTCTCGATCTTTGTGAAGAAATCCGTCTCTGGCATCGAGAGTTCTTTGCGCGCTTTTTCCGTTAATGACCGCCCGATAATCAGAAAGAGACGACCTCCGGCCCGGTATTCATCCTTGAGAGTCACAGGCTGAAATTCGAAAGAGGCGATTGTCTTGCCGCTCTCGCTCATGATGTTTCCAGATTTCGTGTCGATCGTGAGCTTGTCGCCTGTGTTTATCTTTGCCACATCACACAACAACGGAAGTCCACCCGAGTCTTCCACTGTATTAAAGAAGATCGGTGCGATTAAACCGCCCAGAACAACTCCCCCTCTTCGCTTGTTTGGGACATAGGGAATATCTTCTCCGATATGCCAGAGCAGTGAATTTGTGGCAGACTTCCTTGAAGAACCGGTTCCGACAACATCCGCCACAAAGGCCACATGAGTATCAGCCCTGAATTTACTGATGGTATCGATTCCGCCAGAAAATCTGGTCTCTCCCATCGATAGGGCATGAAGAGGGATATCTGGCCGACTCCATGCATATTTAGCCGGCGATAGATCATCAGTATTCACCTCTCCTTCGACTTTGAATACTTTCACATGTATCTTTTCCGGAAAAGGCGGTTTGGAAAGGAACCAATCCCCGTTTGCCCAGGATGTCAGGACATCCTTTGCATGAGAGTTTTTTTTCGCCAGCTCAGCGACTTCGTCAAAAGCACTGTAGACAAGAATAATCTGTTTCAGCGCCTTTGCCGCCTCGCCAGCCATGTCCTTATTTTCCAGGAGCTCGATCAACGCCTCAACATTGAATCCACCCAACATCGTCCCAAGCAGGAAAACGGCCTTATTGCCGGATAGTACAGGAGAAGTCACTTCTCCCTTCGCAATCTTTGCCAGCCATTCAGCCTTGACTTTTGCAGCCGGGTCAACCCCGGGAGCCACCCGGTTTTCCAGGAGTTGAAGAAGAAGTTCTTCCTTTCCTTGAGGTGGTTTTTCCAGAAGTCCACAAACTTCCGAAGTGGTCTCGGGACTTAAGGGCAACGGAGGTATCCCCTGCTCTCTCCGTTCAGATTCGTGTTTAAAATATGATTCCAACATGAATATTTCTCCCACTAAAGCGCTGTGATTCAGCCGTATACTGTATAGAATGTTTGAGGATATTTGTCAAAAATAATTTTCATGAGTTATTCATAAAATCTGCCAACACCTTCTTCAAAATACCTTTAGAGGATAACATATATTCTTATGTTGGCATCTTTTACCCTTCGGGCGAGCCGATCTCACTGCATCTGCTTTGTTGTGGCCCAATCGCGCTGGAAGACCACAGCTTCATAGGCCGACGCCTCGCATCTACAGCAACCTCGACTCGTGAATAACACAGGGGCCTGAGTTATTCATAAAATCTGCCGAATTAGAAGAAAATTAGAAATATCCCTTTTAGTTATTAATTTAAGAAGACCCCTTTTTTGTGAGATAGAATAGGATGTCGGTAGATTTTATGAATAATTCAGGGTACACAAACACTCAAATAAATACATTTTTTTTGAGTGATTGAGTTGATTTTCATGATGAAAAATTATAAGATGTTTCAACTGCTTCATTCTTTTATTTCTAAGAATTCATTCTTTAAACGGAGGAATAATTATGGGTAATTCAGCTATCGAGAAAGCCAAAGACTACTTTGGCCAGATTGTCGAAGAACAACTCAATCGCGTGGAAGCATTGAAGAAAGCTCAGGACTGGATCGATTATTCCCAGGTGAAACCGATTATCATCGGCATCATCGGCGGAGACGGAATCGGCCCTTTCATTGCCGTAGAAGCCCGCCGGGTCCTTGAGTTCATGCTCCAGGAAGAAGTTAAAAGCGGAAAAGTCGAGATGCGCAACATCGAAGGATTGACCATAGAAAACCGGGCCGAGCAGAACAAATCCATCCCTGATGATGTCCTGGAAGAGATTAAAAAATGCCACGTCACTCTTAAGGGTCCAACCACCACGCCACGGAAAGGCGATCCTTGGCCCAACATTGAGAGCTGCAATGTGTCCATGCGGCGCTATCTGGACCTGTTCGCCAATGTCAGGCCTGTCAAAGTCCCAAAGGACGGAATCGACTGGATGTTCTTCCGAGAGAACACCGAAGGCGCTTATATCATGGGAAGCAAAGGAATCAACGTCACCGAAGACTTGGCGATGGACTTTAAAGTCATCACTTCCCAGGGCGCAGAGAGAATTATCCGTTTGGCGTTTGATTACGCTAAAAAGAATAACATCAACAAGGTGACAATCGTGACTAAAGCGAATGTCGTCAAGACATCGGATGGAAAATTCCTGGATATCGGCTACAAGATTGCCAAGGAATACCCCGAAGTCGAGGTGGATGACTGGTACATCGACATCATGACCGCGAAGCTCGTTGACCCCAAACGCCGAACTCAATTTAGAGTCGTTGTCCTCCCGAATCTCTATGGGGATATTCTGACCGATGAAGCAGCTGAATTCCAGGGAGGAGTTGGGACTGCTGGAAGCGCCAATATCGGCAAACAGTACGCCATGTTCGAAGCCATCCACGGATCGGCTCCCCGCATGGTAAAGGAAGGACGGGCTCAGTATGCTGACCCATCCAGCATGATTCGTGCCGCCTCCCTGCTGATCAACCACATCGGCTACCCTGAAAGAGCCAAAAACCTGGAAATGGCTTTGGATATCTGCGGCCAGTACGAGAAAAAACTAGTCCTCACAGGACGGGACACCGGAGCGACAGGCGCAGAACTCGCTGACTATATCATGGAAACTCTCCAGGATCCTAACCTAAAGGACAAGTGGGAAAGCTTCACAAAATAGACTTATCGACGAAAGAAGGCAAGCTTCGGTCTAAACAAACCTAAGAAGCCGCTCTATTCGACGCATAAGAATGATAAAAAGAGACAAGGCACTTTCAAAAGAGTGTCTGTCTCTTTTTTTTGGCTCCGATTGAACTTCTTCTTGACTGCAAAAATAATATGAATTATATTCATGTATCAATTAAGCAGGGTTCCCTAAAGAGCAATCCAAAATTACACGCACCAGAATCTCAAGAGAGGCTAAACAGCACATAAGCTGAGCAAACAAGAGATGTGCGAATGAAATAATCTTCATTCTCTTTATAATCAAATATAACAGGAGGTTTAATAATGAGGAAAAAAATTACAGTCATCGGAGCCGGTCATGTTGGAGAAGTCACTGCATTCAAGATTTCTGAGAAAGAGCTAGGCGACGTCGTCCTGCTGGACATCATCGAAGACATGCCCATCGGAAAAGGACTGGACATTCGCGAAGGCGGACCGGTCGGGAAATACGACTCTGCCATCATCGGCACAAACTCCTATGCTGACACCAAAGACTCTGACATCGTAGTGATCACTGCCGGAAAACCCAGAACACCGGGAATGAGCCGTGATGAGCTGGTCGATTCAAATGTCAAGATTGTGAAGCCCGTAACTGAAGAAGTCATCAAGCACTCCCCCAACGCCATACTCCTTGTCGTCTCCAACCCTCTGGACGCCATGACCTACACCGCTTTCAAGGTCAGCGGATTCCCGAAAAACAGAGTCTTCGGAATGGCTGGGATCCTTGACACCACTCGCTTTCGAGCATTTCTCTCTATGGAAATGAACGTTTCCGTTGAGAGCATCCAAGCACTCGTCCTCGGAGGACATGGGGACACCATGGTTCCAATTGCACGCTACACGACAGTCTCTGGAATTCCTGTCTCCCACTTCATCCCTGAAGACAGGCTCAATGAAATCATCGATAGGACCAGAAAGGGTGGCGGTGAGATCGTTAAATATTTGAAAACGGGAAGCGCTTATTATGCGCCCTCGCTCGCTGTCGCAGAAATGGTGGAATCCATCGTTAAAGACAAAAAGAAGATACTCCCCTGCGCAGCCTATCTGGAAGGAGAGTATGGGATCAATGGTATATACTTCGGAGTCCCCATCAAGTTAGGCGCTGAAGGAGTCGAGGAGATCATTGAGATTGACCTTACAGATGAAGAGAAAGAAATGATCAAAAATTCTGAAGCAGCTGTCCGGACAGTCATCGACTTGCTTAAGCTTTAGAGAGAATGGCTGAGCACAGGATCGAAACTCCGGTTTCAGATGAAACCATAGAGAAACTACAGGCTGGAGACAGAATCTTCATCACAGGTTACCTCTACACAGGGAGGGATTCCGCTCATAAAAAACTGATTGAACTTGTGGATGAAGGGAAAGAGCTACCGATCGATGTCAAGGGTCAGATCATCTATTACGTGGGACCCACTCCTGCTCGTCCTGGAAAACCCATAGGGTCCGCGGGACCAACCACCAGCTACAGGATGGACTCCTTTGCCCCCACTCTTCATTCCCTTGGTCTCAAAGGCACAATCGGCAAAGGATCCAGGAATGAAGAAGTCAAGGAATCCTTAAAAAAACACAAAGCCGTCTATCTTGCGGCCGTGGGAGGAGCCGGGGCTCTTATTTCGAAAACCATAGAAGAAGCCGAAGTCATTGCTTATCCAGAATTGGGCCCTGAAGCCATCAGAAGAGTCAAAGTCAAAGACTTTCCCTGTATTGTCATTAATGACATGCACGGCGGCGACCTGTATGAAGAAGGGAAAAAGAAATACAGGAAAGAGTAAGAACAAAGCTGAATAACGCTCATTAAGTAAAAATCTGATTCCGCGCTTTTCCAGACAGAACTCTGAGGCCTGAAGAAAACATCTCCAGTCTAATCACAGAACGGACTCCAAAGTGAGTTGAACGACTCCAACAAAGGATAAAAAAACAATGAAAATTCATGAGTACCAAGCCAAACAAATCCTCAATCAGCATGGGGTTCAAATCCCTAAGGGAAAAGTGACTGATGATCCCTCCAAAGCTAGGGAAATTGCAGAGGAGATCGGTCCCAAGGTTGTGCTTAAAGCCCAGGTGCATGCGGGTGGACGAGGCAAGGGAGGTGGAATCAAGCTTGCGAGCAGCTCTCAAGAAGCCGAAAAAATCGCAAAGGAGATGATCGGGATGACCCTGGTCACGCATCAAACAGGGCCAGAAGGAAAACCTGTGAAACGAATCTTGGTCGAAGAAGCTCTGGATATCGACAGGGAACTGTACATCGGAATCGTCATAGACAGGGCTAAGGAAGCACCAGTTGTCATGGCATCTTCAGAGGGCGGTGTCGAGATAGAAAAAGTCGCAGCCGAGACTCCGGAGCTGATTTTCAAAGAATACATCAACCCAGCCACGGGATTTCTCGCCTTCCAAGCCAGGAATCTCGCCTTCAAGCTGGGCCTTATAGGAGACACCTTTAAACAGGCTGTCAAGTTCATCATGAGCCTCTACAAAGCCTTCGAAGCCACAGACGCCTCCCTGGCTGAAATTAATCCCCTGCTTGTGACCAAACAGGGCAATGTCCTCGCCCTGGATGCGAAAATGAATTTTGACGATAATGCCCTTCCCCGGCACCCCGACATCAAAGAAATGAGGGACCTGGATGAGGAAGACCCCTTGGAAGTGGAAGCCTCTAAATTCGACCTGAACTACATTAAGCTGGACGGGAATGTCGGCTGCATGGTGAATGGAGCTGGATTAGCCATGGCCACCATGGATATCATCATGCACTCAGGAGGGATGCCGGCCAACTTTCTTGATGTTGGAGGCGGTGTTTCGGAAGAGGCTGTCCAGAATGCATTCAAGATTCTTGTTTCGGATGAGGATGTCAAAGCCGCGCTGATCAACATCTTCGGAGGTATTGTCCGATGCGATTTAGTGGCGAGCGGCATTGTGAATGCCGCCAAGGAATTGAGCCTGACTATTCCAATGGTGGTCAGACTCGAAGGAACAAACGTCGAAGAAGGAAAGAAGATTCTTAAAGAATCAGGCCTCTCCTTTTTTCCGGCAGAGTCGATGAAGGAGGCGGCTGAGAAAGTCGTTCCCCTTGCCAAACGATAAGTGACGAAAGGAGCAGAAAATGAGTATTATCATCGATGAAAAAACGCGGGTTGTGGTCCAGGGAATCACAGGTGGAGAAGGGACATTCCACACCCAGAGGATGCAGGAATACGGAACAGCCGTGGTTGCCGGTGTCACTCCGGGTAAAGGAGGAACGACGCATCTCGAGGTTCCAGTTTTCAACTCTGTTGCCGAGGCCGTAGAGAAGGAAGGCGCGAATGCTTCGGCTATTTTTGTCCCTGCTTTCTTTGCAGCTGATGCGGTTATGGAATCCGCCGCAGCGGGGATCAAATGCATCGTCTGCATCACCGAAGGAATTCCCACTTTTGACATGATCAAGGTGAAATCATTCCTCAAGGACACAGACTGTTGTATGATTGGCCCTAACACGCCAGGCATCATATCCCCTGGGAAATGTAAAATCGGAATTATGCCCGGCCACATCCACACTCCCGGTTCGATAGGCATCATCTCCCGGTCAGGAACTCTCACCTATGAAGCCGTGGACCAGGTGACACAGCTCGGATTCGGACAATCGACAGCCATCGGGATTGGCGGTGACCCTATCGTCGGGCTCAAATTTATAGACCTCCTGAAACTCTTTAAAGAGGACAAAGATACAGAAGGAGTTATCCTTATCGGTGAAATCGGGGGCACAGCCGAAGAAGAAGCGGCAGAATACATTAAAGCCGAATTCACAAAGCCTGTAGTGAGCTTTATCGCAGGCCAGACCGCCCCTCCTGGACGAAGGATGGGCCATGCGGGTGCGATCATCGCTGGAGGCAAGGGTACAGCCAAAGAGAAAATGGAAGCCCTAGAAGCCGCCGGAGTCTATGTCGCCAAGAGCCCGGCTGAAATAGGCCTAAAGGTCAAAGAAGCCCTAAGCTGACAATAATAAAAAGAATGCTCCGGCTTTTGGATTAAAAAACACGCATCTTTTTCCCCAGCGAGGAAAAAGATACTCGGTTTCAGGCTCCGCTCTCCTCTCCTGCGGAGAGGAACCATGCCCGCTCCGCCTTCAAACGGTTTTTTTCACCCATAAGCCTTCGCAGAATAGGATTACTGATTTCGCTGGGGCAAAGCCTGCGTGTTTTCGATGCACTCAGTCTGATCTATAGTACCTCCTGTTATTACGGATTTGAATATACTATCCACGATTCTCCCTGGTTTGAAATCCGAATCAAACAAGAAGTATAATGAGAGGAGCCTTATGGGTTGACCATTTAAACAATTGTTGAGCGTTCGATTCCAAAGATAGAAATGATTCGCCTGAAAAACATTCTGACTGTGATTCTCTTTCTTTTTTGTGTGGTTTGTCTCTTAACTGTTTACCAGCCGGGATGTTCCGATACATCAACTTCT